>ERZ795042.1724-NODE-1724-length-13464-cov-196.449773_pt1 | contig 13464 bp, 8 predicted proteins | sample MGYA00375126_ERZ795042 | MGnify/ENA primary metagenome ERZ795042 (study PRJEB30171, sample SAMN05518105) | compost metagenome | isolation source: Feedstock adapted compost from Newby Island compost facility, Milpitas, CA | place: USA:Newby Island compost...
GTGGCCACGCCGACCCCCTCAACCCAAAAGGGTATGCGCCACTAATCCTACCCACGGTGCCAAGGGGGAAATCGGCAAGCTACGCTTCGCGTGACCAACGCCATCCAGAAGGTGTTCCCCGGTGTACTTGGGTACGCTTGTCAGTGAAGCGGCTGGCTAGGGCCGCATAGCTGGCTGTGAAGAGGTTTCATGACAGCCTCTTAACATGGTCCAAGGAGGCGAGGTGGAGTTGGCAGAACCCCTTTTGGGAACCCTGGCTTTCTTCTTCCTCTTCCTCCTCGACCAGAGGCGGGAGAGGAAGCACCGGGAAGCCCTCGAGGAAATCCGGCGGCGAAAGGAAGCGGCGAAGCGGGCGCTCCTCGGCCTCCTCTCCCTCTTCCTCCTCTTCCTTCCCGCCTTCGGCCAGAGCCTCGTGGGGCGGGCGAGCGTGGTGGACGGGGACACCCTGGAGGTCCACGGGCAGAAGGTACGGCTCTGGGGGATAGACGCCGTGGAGTCGAGCCAGACCTGTCTAGACCCCCAGGGGAAGCCTTGGCCCTGCGGCAGGCGGGCGGCCTTCGCCCTCGCCGACTTCATCGGGCAAAGCCCCGTGGCCTGCACCCCGAAGGACACCGACCGCTATGGAAGGGTGGTGGCGGTGTGCGTCGTGAGGGGTGTGGAGCTCAACCGCTGGCTCGTGGAGGAGGGGTGGGCGCTCGCCTACCTGGAGTACGGCGGGGCCGTCTACCTCGAGGCCCAGCAGAAGGCGGAAAAGGCAAGGCGGGGGATATGGCAGGGGAGCTTCGTCCCCCCGTGGGAGTACCGGAGGGACCCCAAGGCCCCGCCCTCGGCGGGGAGCTACACCGGGGCAAAGAAGGAAGGGCGGTGCGACCCCGCCTACCCCACGGTGTGCGTCCCCCCGCCGCCCCCAGACCTGGACTGTAGGGACATCCCCTACAGGCGCTTCAAGGTCCTACCCCCGGATCCCCACCGGTTTGACCGGGACGGGGATGGGGTGGGGTGCGAAGTGGAATAAGGCAGGGCGTAACCCTGCCTTATTCTGGGGACTCCTCCCGCCAGAGCGGTCCGCCGGCCTATTTATTGCCCCCGGGCCGGTGCCCCGGGTCATTGGCCTTGTTTGATTTTACGCACACCCCTTTCGCCTAAGTGGGCTTTTTCTCGCCCCTTGTAGGGTTAGCCCACGCCCGGGGTCCGGGGGATGAACAAAATCGCCTTCAAGCTTGTCACCCCCCATATCTACTTTACTCCACGATAACCACCTCCACCACCACCTCCCCCGGTCTCAGGTCCCGCACCTTGACCTCCACCACCCGCCCCGGGACGGGGGAGCGCACGAGCTGGGCCTCGGCGGCGCGCTCCTTGCGCCGGAGGAGGCGGGCCCGGGCGAGGCGGGCCTTCTCCCCGGCGCAGAGCACATTACGTCCTTATGTTGGCGGCCTGTCCCTATGCAAGGGTGCGAGGGGTCTGGGTGCAGGAGGGGGAGGAAGTAGCAGAGCTTCCGCGGGTGGGGGGTTCAAGCCTTTGCTCAAGCGGTAGGTGGTGGGGCGGACCTTTGCCTGGCTGGGGCGGAACCGGCGGCTCTCCAAGGACTATGAAGCCAACCCTCGGGTGAGCGAGGCCTGGGTCTATCTGGGCATGCTACGCTTGTTGGTGAAGTGGCTGGCTAGGGCCGCATTACTGCTTGCGGGAGACTTCTACGACAGTTTCTCAGTAGTCTGCCTCAGCTCCTTAACAGCCACGGATGCAGCGCTCCCCATAGCTGCAGCCAAAACGGAGCATGCGCTCCCTAAAGCTCAGGGCAGCGTCCTAGCTGTCCAGAAGCCGCTTTTTTAGCAAGATCTTGGTAGAAATAAGCGGAAGAAATGCACCTAGCGGTTGGAAGCAGCTTTGCACCTAGAGTAGAAAGGTACGTCTCCAAGCTCTGACCCGAGAGCCCAAGCACCTGGCAAAGATGCTGGGGCGGTCTTGTCACGAGGAGGGAGATGCGTTGGGAAGCCGCCCCCATTCCAAAGGCGTAGAGGCCGTAAAGAGGCCTCACCTCTTGACCGTTTTCATCCAGTTGGTGCTTCAAGGCCAGGAGACCGAGGACGAACTCCCCCTCCAGGTAGAGGGCGAGGGTGCCGTTGAGGTCCCCCCGGGAAGCGTAGTTCAGCGCTTCCGTTTTCACAGCCTCCGGGAGGTGGGCCCAGGTGGGGGCAGGGCGAACGAACAGGATCTGGTAGAGGTGCCAGGACAAGGGGTCGCAACGGTTCGGGTAAAGGGCCTCAAAGTAAGGATGGGTGTAGTTGTAAAAAACATCCCTGAGCCGGGGAAAGACAGGCCTGGTGAGGGAGTCGCTCCTGACCCAGAAGGAGAGGTCCAAGAGTAGGCGAAGGTAGGCCGGCCTCCTGTGGAAGTGAGCCAGGATGCCCAGGTGGTAGACCGCCAGGAGAAGGGGGTAGAGGTGGACTGCCTCAGCAGCAACAGCCCAGGAAGTCAAGGTTAGGGGGGGAATGCCCGCCTTACCCAAGAGCTCCAGAGCCTCCTTCACCTTCGGAGCATAGCCTTCGCCATCGTCCCCGGCCACGAGCTCCCCCAGGCCCCTCAAGAAGGGCATGGTGGCCTCCTCCATCTCCGCTAAAAGCTTCTTCCAGCCCTCCAAATCCCCAGGCAAATCCCAGGGCAAGTGGGCGAGCCAGTTCCTCAGAGCGGACACCTCCCGGTAGAGCGCCTCCGCTATGGGGTCCTGCCGGGAAAGGCGCAAGGAGCGGGCCGCTTCTTCCAGGGAGACAAGAGACCGTAGATTCGGGGGAGGTTCCCCTTCGCTATGGCTTTTCTGAGCTCCTCGTGAAAGCGAAGAACCCGATGCTTCCAGGCCCTTCCACATCAGGTGCTGTGTCAGCTGGTTGTAGCTACCTTCCAGGGCATCCAAACGGCGTTTGAGCGAATCCAGCTCGCTCTGCAAGGGCTGCACCGCCCTGACTACGGCGTTGTGAAGAAAGCGCGCGTAGTCTTCTACTGAAGCCCGTTCGATCTGGGATCCCTTACGCACGTAGATGGTAAACCGCTCCAGGCCGTTCCCGTCCTTGACTACCAGGTGCGGTTGTCGTGCGCTCGGATAGATGAGAATCACCCAGAAGGGCTTCCCCTCTGCCTCAAAGCGAAAGAGGCTGAACTCGGGCAGGGGGGAGACGTATTCCTTGAGCTTTGCGTTGAGGCAGTCCTTGATCCTTTCCTCTGGCTCCTTCTGTCCCCTAGCGTCTCCGCATCCGAAACCATCCTCGCCCTGCTTATCCCAGTCGTCGTACCCCTTGATCTCGCCGCCTTCGACCCCAATGATCAGAAAGCCATGGTCCCTGAGCTCGGAGTTTTTGTAGTAGGAAGCGTTCGGGTCGTCAGTATTGGCGATGGCGGCGACCTCCTGGGCCAGTTTGTGGAGCTTGGGGGGCTTTAGCTTGAAGTCAACCTTGCTCAGCTCGCCATGGTTTCTGAGGAAGTTCAGGGCTTCCTCACGCACCTTTTCCCGGAAGCTTTTATCCCCTGCCATGACCCGTCATCCCCATCCTATTCCATCACTCCCGGAGGCCTGGGGGCACCTCGAAGCACCTCCAACGATCTTGGCCAAGGCTTCTGGCGCTCAATCCTCGTCCTCAGGGGCTGGAAGAACCGCCTCCACCGCCTCCCGCATGGCTTCATGGATCTCCACCGTGCGCACGGCCACGTGCACCGCCCGACGGATGTGGTCCACCAGGTAGTAGGGGTCGCCCTTTTCCCGAAGGAGCCCATTGGGATCCCATACGATAGCCTCTCCCTTCCCCTGGGGCACTTTGGTCTTCACCTGCAAGTAGTCCACCAGCCACCTGAGGACGTGGTAGCCCCCGGGGCGCCAACTGAAGGCCTCCCGAGGGATGCCCTTCAAGGACACCCACTCGTTGTACCTTAGGACACCAGCCTCTTCGTCCAACTCCATCTTTTCCACGCGGTAGCGTTCGTAAGGATCCTGAGGAGCCCCTTCCTTCTCCTCCACAAGGGTTTCGAACTCCTCGGGTTTCAGGGTTTCGTACTCCGTGTGCAGGTGAAGAAGTTTCTGGCCTGCCTCCGCAAGAGACTGGAATACCTCGGGGTCCTGGGGAATGGGCACCCGGGGGAGGGCCATCCGGAGGTCTTCGGCGAAGCGCTCGGCGTAAAGGGGGTGATTCAGCACGGCGTAGAGGTAAGCGAAGGCCTCCTCGGGAGAAATAGAGCGGCCAAGGGCCTTGCCCAGGCGTTCCAGGAAGGCGGGTTTCAGGTTGTGCCTCCGAAGGGGGCTTTGGGTGGAAGCTCGTTCGGCGAGAAGCTTTCCGTCTTCCCCTGGGCTCGGAGCGGAAGTGTCATAGACGTAGAGAGGATAAAGCTGAGTCGTGGCAATGAAGTGAAGATCGACCACCCTTTTCGTGGCCAGGGCGCTGAAGGAAGAGCTGCCCTTCCCCGCCACGGCGATGGCGAGGTTTTCGGACTCGGGAGTAGGCCAGATACGGGGAAGCTCGCCCACTCTGTGGTTGAAAAGAGGGCTTAGGTAAAGGTGCATGGGCACAAAAGGCCGATAGAAGGCCTCATACACCCTTCCACTCTCCTCAAAAGAAGCTTCCTTGCCCCGATTTAGGGCCTGCTTAAGGCTGCTGCTCCACTTGATGAGGCTCTCGTCTTTCTCTAGCTGAACCTCCTTGCCTTCCCGTTTCTGCCTCACGTGTTCGTTGAAGGTGCGGATGAGGCGCTCCATGTGGCGGCGGAGTTCCTGGGCGGAGAAGTTGAAGGCGTAGGCGTCGCGAGCGGTTTCCGCTCCTCTGCTACGCACATCGAATCCTTCGTCCAAAAGCAACATGTCCCCAAAGCTCTTCCCCAACCTCCCCACCCAGTCCTCGTAGGGCACCTCTTCCCAGGGCACCCCGGTCACGGAGGCGTGCGCCTTGACCTGGGCGAGCTTCTCCTCCCGGCTCAGGTAATCCCTCACGCGGTAGAAGTAAACCTTACCCTGCCCCTCGTGATCTTTGCGCTTCACCAGGAGGAGGAGGCAGACCCCCGCGCGGGTAGACTCCCCGAAGACGTTCCCCGCTTCCTTTCTCCGAGCCTCTCCCTTTTCCCTGGCATCTCCCCTCAGGTCGTACACGTATACCTCGGCGAACTCCTCAGCCAAGCAGGCCCTGAGGCCTCTTGCGGCCACGCTCCTCAGCCAGCCGTTGTTGGTCACGAAGGCCACGATGCCCTCCTCACCTATGCGGTCGCTGGCCATGCGGAGGGCCTGGATGTACTGGTCGTAGAGGGAGTTGAGGTTTTCCCCCTTCTTCTTTCCCCCTGACAGATTGATCCCCTTGGCCCGGCGGGCGTAGGTCTCCTCCACCCGCTTCCTGACGCGGGGGTACACCACGTTTCTTCTCCCCTGCCCTTCCCGCGACACCCAGGCCCGCCAGGGAGGGTTGGAGAGGATCACCTGGATGGGGGTTTCCACCTGGCGGTTGAGGAGGGCGCCGTACTCCCTGGGAAAGAGGGGGATGGTGGGGAAGAGCTTCTTTTCGTACCAAAGTTCGGCCAGGCGGAAGGAGTCGGCGAGAAGAGCTCCCTCAAAGGGGAGGTAGGTGCCCGTGAGGGAGAGCACCGTGTTCTCCACGTTGGCCCGGAGGACGTGGTAAGGCAGGAGGAGGATCTCGTTGGCCCAGACTTCTCCCCTTTCCAGCTTCCCCCTCACGGCCTCAGCCCCGCCCGCCTCGTGGACGCGGTGGAGGAAGCGGGTGACGAAGGTGCCCGTCCCCGCGAAGGGCTCCAGGGCCACCACGCCCGCGTCGGCGAGGCCCTTGCCGAAGTGCTTCCGGGCGAGCTCGTCGGCGCTCCACACCAGGAAGTCCACGAGCTCCACCGGGGTGTAGGCGATCCCCACCTGGTCGGCCACCTCGGGAAAGGCCTTGGTAAAGAAGTTGCTGTAGAGCCTCCGCAGGAAGTCGGCCCGCTCCGCCTCGTCGGTGAGGCCCATGGCCCTGATCCGCATCTCCTCGTAAAAGTCCTTGAGGCCTTCCCCCTCTCTCTCCAGGAAGTCCCGGAACTCCTGGAAGAGGTCGTCCAGGGCCTGGGAAACTGGATCTGGCCTTCGGGCCAAAAGCTCTCCGAAGAGGGCGTCGAAGATGGGTTTGGTGAGGGCGTGCTGGACCAGCATCAAGACGGCTTCCTCCTCGGAGATCTCCTCGTTGACGAAGGTTCTTAGGGCCTGCAGGAGGTCCTCTATTTTCTTGCGGACCGAGGGGTCCTGGTCCTTCAGAGCCTCCACCTGGCGCTTCAGCGCCCTGGCCACCCGGGCGACGTCCTCGGCCCAGTTCTCCAGGTACTTGCGCCCCAGGCTGAGGCGCTTGACCAGCTTGCCCGCGAGGCCCCGGGCCACCTTCTGCCTCAGGTCGGGATCCTCCAGGAGGACGTCCATGACCACCGGGGATCCCCCTCCCCCCACCACGGCCAGGATCTCCCCCTGCCCGCCCGTCCCTTGGCCCTCCCCAGCCCCGGAAAGGCGCACCAGGGCGGCCCGCATCCTGGCTTCGAAAGACTTGTCCACGGAGCGCAGGGCCGAAAGCACCTGCCAAACAGCCTGGTAGCCGCTCTCTTCGATCTCGCGCTCCTCGTCTTCGCCCCGGACCACCACGGGCAGGACTACGTAACCGTAGTCCTTACCAGGGGCCTTGCGCATCACCCGGCCCACGGCCTGGATCACGTCCACCACGCTATCCCTGGGCCGCATGAAGGCTACCGCGTCCAAGGCGGGGACATCGATCCCTTCCGTGAGCACCTTGGCGTTGGTGAGAAGGCGGACCTCCCCAGGAGCGGGATCCTCCCTGAGCCAATCCAGGAGGGCCTTACGATCGTAAGCCGACATCTGGCCATCGATGTGGCGGACCTCCACCCGCTTGGGCGTCTTCTTGAGGAGCCCGGCTTGCTGCGCCGCCACCACCACCTTGGCGAACTCCCGCTCCATGGCCTGAGACTCCCGCACCAACCCGTGGAAGGCGATGACCCGCCTGATGTCCAGGGACAAGGGCTCTCCCTTTTCGTCCCGCACCTCCCCCTGAAGCACCTTCCAAAGCCCCACCGCCTTCAAGGCTTGCTCCACTTTCAGGGCCTCGGAGCCCTGAAGGTAGGGGGCCAGGTCTTTCTGGGCCTCCTCGGGCATGGAGAGCACCACCACCTTGTAGTCGGTGAGGTGACCCTCCTGAACCGCCCGGGCGAAGGTGTACTCGAAGAGGGTGGGGCCGTAAATATCCTCGTTGTCCATGGAGTAAACGAGGAGCTCTATCCCTTTTACGTCCCCCGGGGGGAGGAGAGGAGTAGCCCCTTTCTTCTTGTTCTTGGCTCCTCCTTTATCCTTCCCCGAATCTTCCCCGTTTTGCGCCACGTCCCACACCCGTGGCGTGGCGGTCATGTAGAGCCGATGGCGGGCCTTCAGGTGCTTCTCGTGGTGGACCTTGGTGAAGGGGCTTTCCCCATCGGCCCGAACCGTGGCCGTTCGGTGCGCCTCGTCCAAAACCACGAGGTCGAACCCGGGAAGGCCGTGCCGTTTCTGGGCCTCCTCCAGAACCTCCACCGACTGATAGGTGGAGAAGACCACGGTCATGGCCCCGGAGTCCTCGCGGGAGGCTTGCTTAGATAGCTGCTCGGCATCCGTAGTGGGGGGAACGGAGAGAAGGGAGAGGGAGGAAAGGTCGTCCTCCGAGGTGCGCCCCACCCCCGTGTCCGAGACCACGGCGAAGAGCCTCAGGGGCAAGGAAGCTTCCGCCGCCCACGCCCTTAAGGATTGGTCCAGGAGGGCAATGGAGGGAGCGAGAAAGAGGACCCGCCCCCCCTTACCCGCCACCTGCTCCGCAATCCTCAAGGCCACCAAGGTCTTACCCGTTCCGGGGGGCATGATGAGCTTGCCCCGAGGCTTTTTCTCCTCCACGAAGGCCCGAACCACGGCTTCCAGGGCCTCACGCTGGTAGGGGCGGAGCTCCTTGCGGGCCGCTCTCCTGATCTCCTCAGGACGGTCTGAAACAAGAGAAGCCAAGTCCACCCCATCGAGGAGAGCCTCCTCGGTCAGGATGGTGATCGGAAGACCGGAAAGCTGGCGTTCCGCCTCCTGGGTGACCCCTCCAGGAGCCACGAGAAGACCGTGGGTGAAGCCGTAGCTTTTGTTACCTACCACCCCCACGAAGGACCCGAGGTCGTTCCAGCCAAGGGGCTTACCCCAGAGCTTGACCTGAATGGCGTGGGCCTCCCCTTCGGAGGTGAAGCCCACCAGGTCGACGCCCACGTCTTTGGACGGAAGCCCCTTGGAAGAGGCGTACTCGCCCCAGGGGACGACCTCCCGGAACCGCTCCGACCAGATGGGGTGAACCTCCTGGAGGATTTTTCTGACGAGGCGCTCAAACAACCGGCCGGCTTCTTGCTCGGGAAGGTAGCCATACAAGGCTTTTAACGAAACCTTGCTAGGGCGAACCATACTTCTTCCTCCTTTCACCTCCTAGGCTTCTTCCAAAGCCTCCCAAAGGGCCCGGAGCCTTTCCTCTACCCTGGCCCGCTTTTCAGGGGGCAGGGCCTCGAGGTCCAGCCGGGCAAGCTTCGCCGCCACCTCCTTAGGCCAGGGCCTGGGGGCCTTCTCCTTCCGCAAGACCTCCCGCACCCGGGCCCTCAGCTCCCGCAGGGAGAGCCCCGCCCTCGCCTCCTCCAGGAGGGCCCTCTGCAAAGATTCGTTCTCAAGGTGGAGGCGACCGAGGAGTTCCCCCATGACTCCCCCGGGGAGGGAGACCTCCTCTCCCCGGGGAGCGAAGCTCCCTAAGGCGTCCAAGAAGCTGACGAGCCCTTCGCGGCTGTAGGGAACGAGGTCATCACTCAGCAAGGCAAATCTACCTCCCTAAAAAATAGGCTCCCAAGGCCAAAAACCCCAGGATCCCTCCCAGGATAAAGATTTGCCTTTGTAGCCCCGTTATCTTCCGCATCATCTCCAGATGCCGCGCCAAGAGCTTCTGCTCCATGTGATTAACCTGCTGGCCCACCTCGTCCATCCGATCCTCAAGGCCCTTCATCCTCCCTTCCAGCTCCGCTTTCTGCTGACCTAACTGATCCTCAACACGGTCCAATCGCTTGAAGGTGAGGTGTTGGATTTCGCTAAGGCGATTCTGGGATTCCTTAAGGTGCTCGAGCACCTGCTCCTCCAGCTTCCGACGCCACTCCTCAATCCCACGACGGGATTCCTCCCATTCTTGCCGAAACCTGTCTAGGTCCTCGCCTCCTCGGGCAACGAGTTCTTGAAGGCCCTGGAGTCGTTCTTCTAAGCTTTGGTACGTCTTTTTGGCCGCCTCCAGTATCCCGGCAAGCTCTTCCGACACCTTCAGGGCTTGCCTAAGGCTCTTCCTATAGGCATCGACCTCTTGCTCCAAGAGCTCCAGAAAGTTTCTTTCCTCTTTCATTCCCTACCCCTGTAAGCTGGCTTCAAACCTTTCCTTGATCGATCTCAGCTGGGGAAAAACCCCTTCTTGTTCCACCCACTCCGTCAGCTCGGAAAGAAGCTTTACAGAAGCTAGGCTCGCCGCGAGCCGAGCAGCCGGATCGTCGTATCCAAGGCGCTTCCCTACCTCCTCATAAACCTGCTTTCGCTCCCGGTAGCCCCCAAGAGGAGGATGGGCGAGAAGCACACTTCCCAGGTGCTCCGGTCCCAACCTTCCAAGTTCGGCGAGAAAAGGACCGATCTCGTCGACAGAAAGGCCCTGCTTCAAGGCCTCAGAGGTCCCCCGCTTCAGGTAGAGAGCCCCCTGGGCGGGATCTTCGCGCCCCTTTAGGGCACCCGCCAGGAAAAAGGCCCCTAGACTCGTTCCTTCACGTTCCAGGTAATACTCGGAGCGGAGCATGACCGCTTGACTCAGACCTCTCTCGCTTGCAGCGGAGAGAAGCAGATCGGCTTCCTCCTCCGACCAATCCTGGAAAAAAGTGGAGAGCCGCCGAACGATCTCCTCGGGTTCGGCCTCCCTTGGGGGAACCAGCGCTCCAGGGACAGAGAAAGCCAAGGAAGGCTCACAGACATCGCAGAAGCCACAACGGTAATCGTCCGGCGGAAGCTGGTCGTCAAAGATGCTCCGAAGCACCAGGCGGCGACACCGGTTTCTCTCCTTGCTCAGGGCGTACTCGATGAGGTTCCGAAGCATCTGGATGCGCATGGGGTAGACCGTCTCGTACACCCTATCCAAAAGGATACGGAGGGCTTTCTCCACGGGATCTAGTGGATTGCCAGCAGAAGCGCGGCGAAGGGGTTCCAACCTTCTCTCTATCGCCTCTACCCCCAACCGCGTTTCCGTCAGGAAAGCCCTAAGCCGTTCCTCAAAAGTCCGGCGGCTTATCTTAGGCCGGGGGAACCAAAAACGGCGGTGCCGCTGCGAGAGGTACTCTACGGTGTAAGCCTCCAAGAAGCCAATCTGCATGAGGCGCACGAGGGCATATTCAAAGCTGTTCAATTCCGCCTCGCTACCCCCCACCTCCACGAAGCGCTGTCCGTCCGGTCCTTCTTGCGAATCATGGAGAATCTTCCCAGCCACCTCCATAGCCCTTTGCAAGGACACCTCTACCCCGGGGTAGCTCCCCTGCAGGAACTCAATCTGACGAGCATAGTCACAAGGGAGCGTCAGACCGTAGGGGCAGGACCGGAAACGCCTGTTCGGAAGGCAAGGAGGTATTCCATCTCCACCTAGGACATGTTTTTCCAAGCATGACCGCGTGGGGGGTGTCAGGATCAAAGCGACATGCGCATGCCTTCCATCGCGTCCCGCGCGCCCCGCCTCTTGGTAGTAGCCTTCGAGACCGCTGGACATGGCGTGGTGAACGATGTAGCGGATGTTCCGCTTGTCCACCCCCATGCCATAGCCCTTTGTAGCCACCAGAAGGGGAAAGCGGTTCTCCTGGAAGCGGTCCTGGACTTCTCGTACCCTATCTTCCCAGTCAAAGATGATCTTTGGTTTGACAAAGGAAGAACCGCAACTACGGCAAGTGTTTTTTCCCCGATCTGCAAACCACTCGCTAGAACCGCATGAAGGACATACAGCCGGCTTTTTACTTGCGTAAACGTGCACCTGATCGCCAGAAGCCAAGCCCTCTTTGAGGAGGAAGCTTCTTATCGCGTGGACACCCTCCTCGAAAGTCTTTTGCCCACGAGGGTCGGCATAGACGGCAAAGATGACACCTGCATGCGGGTAAGAGGACCGCTTTGGCCTTCCGATAAGTTCTTCCTGTGGCACCCCCAGCGTCCGTGGAAGGACCTGGGTCAAAAGGTCTCTAAGGAAGTTCCTCTTTTGGTTCAACCCAAGAGGGGCGGGATGCACAGAGAAGCTCAGGTTGGGACGATCGCTACTGGCGAGTTGTTCCACAGCCCCCTCGGGGAGCCCCAGAACCCTCAGGATGTCCCTTCGAACGGGAGGAGAGGCCGTGGCCGTAAGCGCGATCAGGGGTAGCTTCCTCGGCGAAGCCGCCTGGATCTCCTCGTAAAAGCTCCGGATATGGAGATAAGCGGGTCGGAAGTCATGCCCCCACTCGGAAACGCAGTGCGCCTCGTCTACTGTTACCGCCGAGACAGGAAGGTTTCCCAGTTCCCTTCGGAATTCCTCAACGAACCCCTTGATGCGGATCCGCTCCGGGGAAAGGTACACAAGGCGGTAGCGCCCTTCCAACAAAGTCTTGGTCTTGCTCTTTTTGGCCGCGGCCTCGTCGTCGCTGGAAATCGAGGTGACCGCTGTGACGCCGATCCGCTGAAGGTTGTACACCTGATCCCGCATCAGGGCCCGAAGAGGAGAGATGACGATGTTCACCCCCGGGACGAGGAAGGAGTAAAGCTGGAAAATAAGAGACTTACCATAGCCCGTGGGCAACAGGGCAAGGCCGCTTTCTCCCCGTAGCGCCCGTTGCAAAAGGCGAAGTTGGGCCTCCTTGAGCTCTGGCACCGGGAAAAACTTCCGGGCGAAGAAGTCCAGAGCGAGGGCAGAAGATGCCGTCCCGACAAAGGGAGGAGTCCAAGATCCTCGTTCCTCTTCGTATTCTGCTTGGAAAGCGTCGGCCTCACGCGCTAGGGAAGCGATACGGTCCCAGGAGAAAACGTCAAGAGCCCCTTCTTCAGGAACTCCGTCGACAACTGAAAAGCCCTCAACCCGCCCGACCCAAAGCGGCAGGAGATCCCGGAAGGCCCTTGAAACGCTATCCACGTCTAGCCGATAAACGCGAACTTCCGGTAAGGGGAGGTCAACCCCGGCAAGCCGGCCCACGTTCAAAAGCGTGAAGTAAGCATCGGCGAAGGCCGCCTCCACCAAGGGGGTGGATGACTCTGGGTCCACAATTTGGACGGAACGTTCGCCCTCCCTGACCGCCTTTAAGAGGCGCACAAAGGCCGCTTTCAGGGCGATGGGGTACCGCACCGGAAAGTCCACAAGCCAGTGGAGGGGCGAATAAGCGGGCCCCCTGGAAAGCCCCACCCCACCTTTCCTCAGGTAGCCCCCCAGGACTGGGTCGCTCTCGGCAAGCCTTATCAGGGCTTCACGGGCCTTTCCCGAGCGGATGTCGTCGTAGGCGATGGGAAAATACGCGACTCCCCGGAGCGTAAGCGACCGCTGACGGCTTTTTTCTCGCGCAAAGCGGTCCGGGCGCTCGTGGTAGCTCTTGCCTTCGATCTCTATGGCGTACCGCCTTTGACCGAAGAGGATGAAGTCAGCCCTGCGCTCTCCCCCCTCCTCGTCCAAGAAGCCCACCTGGGGCAACAAGAGGGCAAGCCCCTCGCTACCAAAGAGGGGAAGGTAAACCTCTTTTAGGAAGAGCACCTCGGCATAGTGCTCCTTCCCTTGAAGACGGTGCTTGCGCACGAAGTCGTCTAACGTTTCGACGGGAACGAACTCCCAGTCGCTCAAAGAAGCCCGAGATATGCACTCATAAAGGAACTCTTTGAGTCCTTCCTCTGAGGGCCACCAATGGGTGGCATAAGCGTAAGAGCGCCCCTCGTTTGGGGGCCGAGTAAGGAGAGCTTCTGCAAGATCGAACTCTAACCCAAACCGCTTCCCTACCGCTTGAAGGAGGGCCGTCTTGAGAGGAATGGGAAGAACCCCAAGGGGATCCTCAACCGTGGGGCCTTTAAACTCCGGCCCCAGGATCCGATAAGCCCAGTAGAAAACCCCTTCGTGGATCCTTGGCAAGACCGCCATACTGAACCCAGACGCGTTTAACCAAGCAGTTCCTTGAGCTCCGCTAAGAGCGCTTCTACCCTGGCCCGCTTTTCCGTGGGGAGAGCACTAAAATCCGTCTTCTTCAAGGCGTCGATGACGTCTCCATACCACGCCGCAGGAGCCTTCTCCAAGGCAGGCTTACGCGCGACCAGAACCTCCCGCACCCGGACCTTCAGCTCCCGCAAGGAGAGGCCCGCCCTCACCTCCTCCAGGAGGGCCTTCCGCAAGGCCTCGTCCTTCACCTTCT
>ERZ795042.1726-NODE-1726-length-13462-cov-7.502573_pt1 | contig 13462 bp, 9 predicted proteins | sample MGYA00375126_ERZ795042 | MGnify/ENA primary metagenome ERZ795042 (study PRJEB30171, sample SAMN05518105) | compost metagenome | isolation source: Feedstock adapted compost from Newby Island compost facility, Milpitas, CA | place: USA:Newby Island compost facility...
GGCCACATCTCGATGCGGCGGGCGCGGGGGCCGCTGCGCGAGGCGAAGGCGCTGTTCGACGGAGGCCGCATCACCGAGGCCTTCGAGACCCTCCGCCCGCACGACCGCTGGTCGTTCATCAAGCGCCGGATCGCCTTCTACGAGGCCGAGGTGGCCGCGCTCAAGCCGGACCCGATCCCGCCCGGCCCGAAGGTGGAGATCGGCCCGCGGGTGGAGAACCGGGTGCTCCACATGGTCACCAACGCCCTGCCGTACACGCAGGCCGGGTACACCGTGCGCACGCACCGCATCGTGACCGCGCAGAAGGCCGCCGGGCTCGACCCGCACGTGGTCACGAGCTGGGGCTGGCCGATGCTGCAGGGCCACACCGACGTCGAGCCGTTCGAGGAGATCGACGGCATCCCCTACCACCGGCTGCTGCCGCACGGCGAGTTCCCCAGGAACTCCTACGGCCGGCTGCTGCGGGGCGCGGAGGACGTCACCGCGCTCGTGCGGGAGCTGCGGCCCAGGGTGCTGCACGCCGCGACCGACCACCGCAACGGCAACGTGGCGATGGCGGTACGGCAGCGCACCGACACCCCGTTCGTCTACGAGGTGCGGGGCTTCCTCGAGGAGACCTGGGCCTCCCGCGACCCGCGCCGGGTCGGCACCGACCGGCACCGCATGCAGCGCGAGTGCGAGGCGCACATCATGCGCTCGGCGGACGCCGTGGTCACGCTCGCCGAGACCATGGCCGCCGAGATCGTCGAGCGCGGCGTGCCGCGGGAGCGGATCTTCCTCGCCCCCAACGCGGTCGACGACTCACTGCTCACCGCCGAGTACGACGGCCCGGCGTTCCGGCGCGCGTTCGGCATTGCCGACGACGAGGTGGTGGTCGGCTCGGTGTCGAGCATCGTCGGCTACGAGGGCTTCGGCACCCTGCTCGACGCCGCCGCGGTGCTGCGCGACCGGGGCGTGCCGATCCGGGTGCTGCTCGTCGGCGACGGCGCCGAGCGGGAGAACCTGCTCGCCCAGGTGAAGCGGCTCGGCCTCGGCGACCTCGCGATCCTGCCCGGCCGGGTGGGGCCCGAGGAGGCGCTGCAGGCGCAGGCGGCGCTCGACATCTTCGTCTGCCCCCGGCTCGACCTGCGGGTGACCCGGCTCGTCACCCCGCTCAAGCCGGTCGAGGCGATGGCGCTCGGCAAGCCCGTCGTGCTCAGCGACCTGCCCGCGCTCGCCGAGCTGCTCGGCGGCTCCGAGGCGGGCCTGCTGGTACGGCCCGGCGACCCGGAGGCGCTCGCCGACGCGATCGCCGAGCTGCGCGACGACCCCAAGCGGCGCGCCGCGATGGGCGAGGCGGGCCGCGCGGAGGTGGCGGCGAAGCGGACGTGGAGTCGCATCGCAGAGACGTACCGTGAAGTTTACCGATTCGTTACTGAACGATAGTCCCGTGCTTGGCGTGGCTTGGGCATCCGTATGTGATGCATTCACCCGCATTAGACGTGCTTGGTGCCAAGTTGAGATAGCCTTTGCGACCATGATGAGTTGTATCCGACCTTCCGCGGTGTCGTCGTGACCGCCTTCGATCTCGCGATCGTCGGTCTCGGCTATGTCGGCATGCCGTTGGCCAAGGAGGCCACGGCCGCCGGAATGCGGGTGGTCGGCCTGGATGTGGATCCACGGAAGGTGGAGGCGCTCACCTCCGGGCGGTCCTACATCGACGACCTCAGCGACGCCGATCTCGATGAGATGTTGCGGAGCGGTTTCACGGCGACGCTCGACGACGCCGTGCTGTCCGCGAGCGAGGTCATCGTCATCTGCGTGCCGACGCCGCTCGACGACGACCGTCGCCCCGATCTGTCGGCGGTGGAGGGCGCGGCGAAGACGATCGCCCGCCGGTTGAAGCCGGGCACGCTGGTCGTGCTCGAGTCCACCACCTACCCGGGCACCACCGACGGCCTGGTCCGTCCGCTGCTCGAGACCTCGGGACTGGTGGCCGGTAAGGACTTCCACCTCGCCTTCTCACCCGAGCGCATCGACCCCGGCAACCCCAAGTACGGCCTGCGCAACACGCCGAAGGTCGTCGGCGGGTACACCCCCGCCTGCCGGGACCGCGCGGTGGCCTTCTACTCGCGCATCGTCGAGCAGGTGGTGCCGGTGAGCGGCACCCGCGAGGCCGAGATGGCGAAGCTGCTGGAGAACACCTACCGGCACGTGAACATCGCCCTCGTCAACGAGATGGCGATCTTCTGCGACGAGCTCGGCATCGATCTGTGGGAGGCGATCGAGGCCGCCTCGACCAAGCCGTTCGGGTTCCAGAAGTTCCTGCCCGGCCCGGGCGTGGGCGGTCACTGCATCCCGGTCGACCCCTCGTACCTGTCGTTCACCGTGCGCCGCCTCGGCTACCCGTTCCGGTTCGTCGAGCTGGCGCAGGAGGTGAACGAGCGCATGCCGGCGTACGTCGTGGCGCGCGTGCAGCGCCTGCTCAACCGCCACGGCAAGGCGGTGAAGGGCTCCAAGGTGCTGCTGCTCGGCGTCACGTACAAGCCCGACATCGCCGACGAGCGAGAGACCCCCGCCCTGCCGATCGCCCGCAGGCTGCTGGATCTCGGCGCGGAGCTCGCCTACCTCGACCCGCACGTGCCCGTGTGGAGCGTCGACGGCGTTCCGGTCCGGAACGGCGGGGACCTGGAGACCGCGGTGCAGGAGGCGGACGTGACCGTGCTGCTGCAGCAGCACTCCGCCTTCGATCTCGGAGTCGTGGAGGAAAAGGGCCGGCTCGTTCTGGACACCCGCGGCGTACTGGTCGAGAACGAGCGCGTGGAACGGCTGTAGGGGGGACCGCCGCGTGCACGTGCTCGTCATGACTGTGGTGCATCATCCGGAGGACGCGCGGATCCTGCACCGCCAGGTCCGGGCGCTGGTGGACGCCGGTCATGAGGTCACGTACGCGGCGCCGTACACGGCCCGGGGGGTGGTGCCGCGGCCGTGGGTCACGGGCATCGACCTGCCTCGGGCCTCCGAACGCAAGCGGCTGAAGGCGGTGATCGCCGCCCGCCGGGTGTTCCGGAGCATGCGCGACAAGGTCGACCTCGTGCTGCTGCACGACGTCGAGCTGCTGCTCGCGGTGGTGGGGGTGCGCAACCGGCCCCCGGTCGTGTGGGACGTGCACGAGGACACGCCCGCGGCCCTGTCGCTCAAGCCGTGGCTGCCGCCGTTCCTGCGGCCTCCGGTGCGGTTCCTCGCCCGCCTGCTGGAGAGCGCCGCGGAGCGGCGGCTGCACCTGCTGCTCGCGGAGACCGCGTACGCGGGCCGGTTCCGCAAGGCCCACCTGGTGGTGCCGAACGAGACCTGGGTGCCCGACCACGTCAGCCCGCCCGGGGACGACCGGGTGGTCTACCTGGGCTGGCTGTCGGAGGCGCGCGGGGTGCGCGAGGCCGTCGAGGTGGCCCGGCTGCTGCGGCCGCACCGGATCTCGGTGGAGCTCATCGGGTACGCCGACCCGCAGAGCCGCCCGCTGCTCGAGCAGGCCGTCGCGGAGGGGCTGCTGGAGTGGCGGGACTTCATGCCGAACGACGAGGCGCTCAAGCGCCTCGACGGCGCGCTCGCCGGGCTGTCGCTGCTGCGCGACGAGCCGAACTACCGGCACTCCATGCCCACTAAGATCGTCGAGTACATGGCGCACGGCATCCCGGTGATCACCACGCCGTCGCCGCGCGCCGTGGAGCTCGTCGAGCGGTACGCCAGCGGCGTGGTCGTGCCCTGGCAGGACCCCGAGGCCGTGGTGCGGGCCGTGCTGCGGCTGCGGGACAATCCGGAGGAGCGGCGCGCCGAGGGCGCCCGCGGGTACGCCGCCGCCCGGGCGAACCACCACTGGCCGAACTCGGCCCGCCGGTTCGTCGCCCAGCTCGAGCAGTGGGCCGAGGAGGGCAAGCGGCGCCGGAACGCCGGGTCGGGCCGCTCCGGCAAGGGCGGGCCGGCCGACCGCGGTACGGTCGAGCAGGTGGAGAGAGCCGAGCAGTAGGCGACAACGGCGTCGCCGCCGGCGCGCGCTTACGCCGGCCTGACGGGTAAGGACGGTACGCTCCTGAAGGTGCGCTGGGTTGCCCTGGTCGTTGGTCTGGCGATCATCACCACGGTCGCGATCGTCGTGAACCTGCAGCGGGAGGACGCCGGGGCCGCCCGGGACGCCACCGCCGCCGCCTCCCGGACCCCGACGCCCGCCCCGTCGTTCACCGACCCGTGCGGCACCTTCGACACCACGGTCCGCACGCCGTACCCGATCACCGGGTACTGGATCATCCCGACGGCCGACCCCTGCACCTGGCGCTCCCAGTTCCAGGCGATCCACCGGGTCGGCGGGGACACCGTGATCCGGCTCGGCCACGGCCTGTCGCCCCGCCGCGTCGACGACATGACCGGGCTCGTGCTCGACGCCCAGGGGGAAAAGCCCGACCCGCGGTACGCCAAGTGCGTCGAGGGCGAGCTCACCTGCGTGCAGGCGGCCGAGAAGGCGCTCAAGGAGGCCCACCCGGACAACCGCATCACCTGGACCTACGTCTTCCGGACCGACGAGCAGTACGGCGACGGCGTGTTCCGCTGCCCCGACATGGAGCGGAAGATCGTCGTGAACGACGCGGTGTTCTTCCGGCTCATCGCCCCGGACGACGGAACCGACGACGCCTCCTGCGACTTCACCTCGCGCGGCCGGGGGTACCACCTGATCCTCATCTCGGCCGGCAAGGAGGACAGCCTCACCACGCTGCTCGACCTCGGCGACCGGTTCGGCATCAAGGTCTTCCCGGCGCTGCCGCTCGCGCCCCGCGACCCGACCGGCCCGACCCGGGCCAACCCGCGGCACATCGGCACGCTCACCACGCTCACCCGCCGCATCCTGCAGGACTACGGCGACCGGTTCGCCCGCCGGTGGTCCCTCGGCGGCGTCTACCAGCCGTTCGAGCTGCAGATCCGGGACTGGCCGGACCCGTCGAAGGTGGACACCCTCAAGGTGCTCGCCGAGCAGCACGTCATCGTGGAGCAGGAGCTCGAGGGCAAGCCGATCCTCATCAGCCCGTACCTCGACGCGCGGCGGGACCGGAAGTTCACCTCCACCCCCCAGCAGGTCGCCCGCGGCTTCAAGGTGCTGGCGCGCACCGGCGTCGGGATCATCGCGCCGCAGGACGGCCGGGGCACCGGCAAGGTCGGCCTGTTCTGGCCGAACTGGAAGAACAAGCCGGTCGACGAGCGGCTGCGCCCGGTGGTCGGCGACACCACGTACAACAAGGCGTACTACGGCGGCACCCGCGACTACTACCGGGAGATGGCCGCGGCCCGCGACGAGCTGCGCGAGGAGGGCGTGAACGTCGAGCTGTGGGCGAACATCGAGGCGTTCGAGCCGACCCGCCGGCCGGGGGAGAAGCGGTGCACGTCGCAGAGCGACCGCGGCGCCGCCGACAAGCCCCGCCTCGACCGCCAGGTGACGCTCGTCGGGCCGTACGTCTCGAAGATCATCTCGTACATGTGGTCGGACTACTTCACCTGCGGCTCGCCGTCGCTCGCCGAGCAGATCGCGCAGGACTGGACCCGGCCGATCGCGATCCAGGCGTACCGCCGCGACCGGGACATCCAGACCGGGCTGGAGATCCGCGGCTACAACCTCGCCGGGGCGAAGATCACGCTGAGCTGGCCGGGCGTGGACGAGCCGCGGGTGGTCGATGCCGCGCAGGTCGGCGTGCACGAGACCGAGCCGATCCTGGGGCTGCCGCAGCGGGTGGAGCGGCTGTGGATACCCTTCGATCTGGACGAGGTGCCGGACGGCAAATGGGTCCGGGTCGGGGTGACCGCCCCCGACGGGCGCATCGCCGCCGAACCCGTCTACTACCAGCACCTCGCCTAGGTTCGGCTCCAGGTCCTGCGGCACGGCCGCGCGTTTCGATCGTGACGGCCGATCGGGACGCGGACCGTGCGTGCGGGTGGTGAGTTTCCGGTAGCGTGCGAGACGTGATCCCGACACTTCCCGTCAGCGTCGATCTCGTCGTGCTCACGGTTCGTGAGCAGTCGCTCATGGCGCTGGTGTGGCGTCGGGACCGGCCCCCGTACGAGGGACGCTGGGCGCTGTCGGGCGGGTTCATCAAGCTCGACGAGGACCTGTCCGCCGCGGCCGAACGCGTGCTCGCCGAACGGGCCGGGCTCCCCGGCGCACCCGTCCACCTCGAGCAGCTGCAGTCCTACGGCTACCCGGACCGTGACCCGCGGCGGCGCGTGGTGAGCGTCGCCTACCTCGGCATCGCACCCGACCTGCCCGCCTCCACCGAGGCGCACATGAGCTGGCAGCCGGTGGACTCGCTCACCGAGATGGCGTTCGACCACCGGCGGATCATGCTCGACGGCGTGGAGCGGGCGCGCAGCAAGCTGGAGTACACCTCGCTCGGCGCGGCGTTCTGCCCGCCCGAGTTCACCGTCGCCGAGCTGCGCCGGGTGTACGAGATCGTGTGGGGACACCCGCTCGACCCGCGCAACTTCCACCGCAAGGTCACCCGGGCCGAGGGCTTCCTCATCCCGACCGGGAAGACCACGACCCGCGACGGCGGCCGCCCGGCGATGCTCTACCGCCGCGGCCCGGCCGAGCTGCTGCACCCGCCGATGCTGCGGCCGGGCACCTCGGTGTGCGCCTCCGGCTCCGGCGCCGGCCTCGCGTCGTCGGGCAGGTGACCCCGCCCGCGGCCGCGCGGGCCGCCGCCGGGGACGGCGCCCGCCCCGGTGGGCGCGCGCCCCGGTTTCGCCCCGGGCCGGGCGATCGCCGGCGCGATATCGTGGGACGCGCGCAGTGAGGGAGGCACGGACATGCGATTCAGGGCGATTCTGGACACGATGCCGGTGTACAAGCCGGGCAAGCGGGTCGCGGCGCCGGACGGCCGGTCGTTCAAGCTCTCCTCCAACGAGTCGCCCTTCCCGCCTCCCCCCTCGGTCGTGGAGGCGATCGCCCGCGCCGCCGCCGAGGTCAACCGCTACCCGGACGCCGGCTGCCGGCGGCTCACCGAGGCGCTCGCCGAGCGGTACGGCGTGCCGTACGACCACATCGCGCTCGGCCCCGGCTCGGTGACGGTCGCCCAGCAGCTGCTGGAGGCGATCGGCGAGCCGGGCGTCGAGGTGGTGTACGCGTGGCGGTCGTTCGAGGCCTACCCGCTCCTCGCCGACCTGGCCGGGGTCACGTCGGTGCGGGTGCCGCTGCGCGACGAGGCGCACGACCTCGAGGCGATGGCCGAGGCGATCACCGACCGCACCCGGCTGGTGTTCGTGTGCAACCCGAACAACCCGACCGGGACGGTCTCCCGCACCGCCGAGCTGACCGCGTTCCTCGACCGGGTGCCGGAGCACGTCATCGTCGCGCTCGACGAGGCCTACCGCGAGTACGTGCGCGACGAGGACGTGCCCGACGGGCTCACCCTCTACCGGGACCGGCCGAACGTGGTGGTGCTGCGCACCTTCTCCAAGGCGTACGGCCTGGCCGGGCTGCGGGTCGGCTACCTGATCGGGCGGCGCGAGGCCGCGGAGGCGGTGCGGAAGGTCATGATCCCGTTCGCGATCAGCCACGTCGCCCAGGCCGCCGCGGTGGCCGCGCTCGAGGCCGAGCAGGAGCTGCTGGCCCGGGTCGAGGAGGTCGTCAAGGAGCGGACCCGGGTGCGCGACGCGCTGCTCGGCCAGGGCTGGCAGGTGCCGCCCACCGAGGCGAACTTCGTCTGGCTGCGGCTCGGCGACCGCACGGCCGAGTTCGCCGAGCACTGCGCGCGGTACGGCGTGGCCGTGCGCCCCTTCCCGGGCGAGGGCGCCCGCGTGTCGATCGGCGACGCCGAGGAGAACGACGCCTTCCTCGCCGCGGCCGCGGAGTTCCCCCGCTAGCCCGCGGGTCGGCCGGGCCGTACGCCCGGGCCGCGGCGGAGTGTGAGGGCGGGCCGGGCTGCGCAGGCCGGTCCGTCGCGCCCGCCCTCGGCCGTACGGCCCCGCGGCGGGGGCGGTGGCGCGGCTAGTGACCTGAGCCGGCGTCCTCGAACCACACGTCGTCGGAACCGTCGTCGGAACCGGAGCCGGCCGCACCCGAGTCGCCGGAACCGGAACCACCGGCGCCGGCGCCGCCGGAGCCGTTCCCGCCGGGGGCGTTCGTGCCTGCCGGGGTGGGGGCCGCGGTGCCGGTCGGGGCCGGGGTGGCGCGGTCCGTCGGGGCGGGGGTGTCGCTCGGCACGGGCGCGCCGCCGCCGGTGCCGCCGTTGTCGTCCTCGAGCGCGCCGTTGTTCCGCTCGCAGGTGGCGAGGCTCGCCAGGTCACCGGTGACCTGCCCGCCGGCGCGGTCGAGCAGGGCGGCGATGCGGGCCAGGTGCCGGCTGCGCTCCTTGGCGAGCCGCTGCAGCAGGGCGTCCTGGTCGGCCTGGCTCTGCGTCGCGGCGATCCGGTCGTTGACGTCGCTCTCCAGCAGCTCCATGAGGCCGAGCTCGAGCGCGACGTCCGAGCGCACGGCGCGCGGGATCATGATCTGGTCGGCGACCGACGGGCAGGTGATCTGACGCGAGTTCGTCGGCGCCGGCGTGGGGGTGGCGGTGGCCGTGCCGGTCGGGGTGGCGGATCCGGTCGGGGTGGCCGACGGGCTCGCCGTACCGGTGCCGGTGGCGGACGGGGACGGCGTCGGCTGCGGCGCCGGGCTCGCCGTGGCGCCGGTGGCCTCCGGGGCGGCGGACGGGTTCTTGAAGGGGGCGGGCTGGGCCGCCGCGTTCGCCACGGTGAGCTCCACCGCGCCGGCGGTCGCGCCCGGGTCCGGGGTGGGCACGGCCGGGTCGCCGCCGGTGCCGCCGGTGGGCGCGGCGCTCGCGGTGGCGTCCCCGGTGGGGGCGGCGGTGGGGGTCTCGGCCGGGTTCTGCGTGGGGTCGCCGGTGGGGGTGGCGCCGCCGGAGGGGGCGGGGTCCACCGCGCCGCCGTTGCGGAGCGTGCAGGTGGCGAGGTCGGCGAGGTTCTCCGGGAGCCTCGTCACGCCGCTGAGCGCGGTGACGATCCGCTCGATCGTGGCCGAGCGCTGGTTGGTGAGGGTGGTGAGCACCGCCTGCCGGGCCGTGGCCGCGTTCTCCGCGCCGACCGTCCTGGCGAGGCGGCGGTTGGCATCGGCGACCTGGATCTCGAGCACGCCGAGCTGCCGCGCGACGGTGCGCCGGACCGCCGCCGACACCCGGACGTCGGGCAGCGCGTCGGCCACCTTCGGGCATTCCACGGTCACCGCGACCGCGGTCCCGCCCTGGGCGCCGTCGCCCGCGCTGAACTGTGAGGGGCTCGCCGCTTGCGACGAGCAGCCGGCCAGCGCCGCCACACCGCACGCGGTGAGCAGGCCGAGGGCCGGGGTCACCCCTCGCCGCCGCAGGTCAGGACGCATCGAATCTCTCCCTTGCGTATCTCGGATCACGTGCCCCGTCGCCTGCGAGATACGGGAGGGGTTTCCGATGTGTTCGATGCGGCGGTGATTTTCAGGTTTCGTTCAGTGTTCCGTTCAGTGCCCAGTGTTCCGTTCGGTGCCGCCCTGTGGACCGCCCTGTGGACCGCCCTGCGCCTTTTCGGTCGGTACCGCCCTGCGGCGCGGGCGGGGCACCTCGCCCCGCACAGGGGTCGCCCCCGGCGCGCGCGGGGCCCATGGGTGTGGCAGGAGGGCGTCCGGGACGCGCCGGAGGCGACAGGCGGCGGCGCGCGGTGGGGGGTCGGCGCCGCCGGCCCTCGGCGGATGGCTCAGTGCGTGCCGAGCTTCTCCACGATCAGCCGGTAGAGCTGCCGCGGGCGGCCGGGCTGGGGGGTACGGTTCGGCGGAAGCGGCCACGCAAGTCCCTCGTCAACCAACGTGCGCAGCAACCGCCGGGCCGTACGCGGGGTGACGCCGAGCATCCGGCCCGCGTTCTCGGCGTCGACGACGGTGTCCCCGCCCTCCAGCTTCGCGGCGAGCCGGGACAGCACCTCCACGCCCTTGGGCTTGGCGGGCCCCGAGACGTGGGGCGGCATCCGCGGCGGCGGCACGAGGGCTCGGCCCTCGCGGTCCACCGCGAACCCTTGGGCCTGCTTGCCCGCCTGGCTGCGGGCGAGCGCGGCGCGGGCGTGGCTCTCGGCGTCGTGCGTGGTACGGCCCATGCCGACGCCGACCTCGACCGCGAGCCCGAGCTCCTCCCGGATGCGTCCGGCGAACGGCAGCACCCGGAACCCGTCGGTGGCCGCGTGGATCGACCCGCGGGTCGCGGTCACCAGGTAGCTGTGGTCGTCGATCGGCCACACCGCCGCGTTCATCCGGTTCGCCTCCTGCACCAGCAGGCGGTGCAGGGACAGCCGCAGCTCCTCCCGCCAGTAGCGCGGGGCGGCCCGCCGTACCGGCTCGCGGAGCGTCGGCACCTCGATGATGATCACTGTGAGCTGCGACTCCTCGAGCCGGTGGTGGGCGCCGAGCAGCGCCGCGGTGTTGAGCGCGGTGCGCACCGCGCCGGCCGTGGGCCGGACCCGCACCACCGGCAGGCCGGCCGCCTGCAGCCGGTCGGCCACCGCGGGGATGCAGGTGAGCGCGCCGGTGGTGATGCCCTGGCGCATCAGCCGCTCGTGGTACGCCGAGATCGTGCCGGTCGCCCCGGGCTCGTCCCGGCAGTGCACCTCGTTCGCCGGCAGGCCGAGGTCGGCGTACGCCTCCTCGACCTCGGCGCGGTTGAGCACGTCGGTGCTCACCCGGCGCGGGTCGATGCGCTCGTCGAGCGCGGCCCGGCCCAGCGCCGCGATCAGCGCCGCGCCGCTGAGCTGCACGTGCGTCGCGGGCATGGTGAGCACGCCGGCGCGGCGGGCGAGCTCGAACGGCACCGGGCTGGCGAACAGGCAGGCGTCGACGCTCGGCCCGAGCCGGAGCACCTTGTCCGCGGCCTCCTGCTCGTCCCGGTAGGCCGCCGCCACCAGGCGGCACGGCACCGGCGCCGAGTTGTGCCCCATGAGCATGACTCGCTCGACGAGGTCGTGGGGCCCGACCACGCCGATGGTGAGGTCTGGGGGCGCGCCTAAGCGTGCCCCGCGCGGAGTGTCTTCCCGCTCGACCAATGTTCGTCCCATCTTGCGTCGCCTTCGGTCGAGGTGGCCGCGCCCAGCGCGCGCCGGGGCCCGCGCGGCGCTGCGACGCGGCACGGGTGCTGACACGCGGCCGCAGCCCGACGGTTGCGTCCGGGGGATTCGGTGCGATGCTCCGCCGCGCGGCCGTGGCCGCGCGTCCGGTTCGGGCACCGGCGCGCGCCTCCGCGACACGCGGTTCCCCTCGCCGCCCGGCGTGGCTTCCTCTCCGGTCTGAGTGATAGTTCTCTTTGGAACGATCGCTCGTGACGGCCGAAATGTCACGCCCGGATTTGCCGGAATACCGTTGCGGCAGGCAGTAAAGACCCGGCTGACAGGGACATTTCAGCTGGTCAGAACCGAAATTCAGGCGACGGGCCCGGATCCGCGGCTATGCGGAAATTTCTCGTACCACATCCGCGCCGAGGGCCTGCAGGCGCTCGGCCACGTACGAGTGCCCGCGGTCGATGAGGTACGCCGGGGAGATGATCGTCTCGTCCTCGGCGGCGAGGCCGGCGAGCACGAGCGCGATGCCGGACCGCAGGTCGTGGGCGTCCACGGTGGTGCCGACGAGCTTGGTGGGGCCGTGCACGATGGCGCGGCTGCCCTCCACCTCGATCTTCGCGCCCATCTTGTTCAGCTCGCCGGCGAGCGCGAACCTGCCGTCGAAGATGCGCTCGTGAATGTAGCTCGTGCCGTCCGCCATCGTGGCGAGCGTCATGATCGGCGACTGCAGGTCGGTGGCGAACCCCGGGTAGGTGTCGGTGATCACGTTGATCGGCCGCAGCCGCCGGGTGCGCCGCACGTGCAGGATCGCGCCGTCGGTGGCGAACTCCACGCCCATCTGCTCGAGCTTCCACCGCACCACGCCGAGGTGCTCCAGGCAGGCGCCGACGAGGTTCACCTCGCCGCCGGTGATCGCCGCGGCGATCGCGAACACGCCCGCGTCGAGCCGGTCCGGCATCACCGAGTACTCGACCGCGCGCAGCTCCTCCACGCCCTCGACGACGAGGAACCCGGTGCCCGAGCCGTGGATGCGGGCGCCCATCCGCCGGAGCATGTTGATCACGTCGAGGACCTCGGGCTCCAGCGCCGCGTTCTCGATCACGGTGGTGCCCTTGGCGAGGGTGGCCGCCATGACGAGGTTCTCGGTGCCGGTGTGCGAGGGGGTGTCAAGATACAGCGGCGCGCCGGTGAGCTGCGCCGCCTTGATGTGGATCACCTCGTCGCCCTCGTCCACCACCGCGCCGAGCCGCTTGTAGCCCAGGTAGTGGAAGTCGAGCTGGCGGCTGCCGAGGTTGCAGCCGCCGATCCCCTGGATCACCGCCTCGCCCAGCCGGTGCATGAGCGCGGGCACGAACAGGACCGAGCCGCGGAAGCGCCGTGCGATCTCCCCGGGGAGCACCGGGCTGGTCAGCCGGGACGCGTCGATCACCAGGACGCGCTCGGCCTCGTGCAGCTCCACGTGCGCGCCGACGGCGCGGGCGAGCTCCACGGCCCGGCGCACGTCCTCGATGATCGGGACGTTCCGCAGGACCGTGCGGCCCTCCGTGACGAGCAGCGCGGCCCCGATCATCGGCAGTACTGCGTTCTTCGCGCCTTGGACGAATGCGGTGCCGTTGAGGACGTTCCCACCGCGAACGCGGTAACGAACCATGTGCTGAGGCTCCTCGATGAAGGGATGTGACTCGCTGGATGGGTGGGCGCCAGCCGTTCTGTTCGGGGTCGAGTCCGCCGCGCTCGCGTCACGCCGGTCGGCCGACGACATCCCGACGAGCCCCGGCACGGCTCCCTCTACGCCGACTGGTTCGAGTCCGCCTCACCTGTCACACGACCGCTCCCCGAGAACATTCCGATCGTGCCGCTCGGCTCCCTCACCAGACTTACGGGGCAACAGTAGCCCCTTTCAGCTGATCACCAGGGCAATTCGCCGCGCTTAACCCCCTCCTGTGACTTACGGGTCTTGATCACGCTTAATCACACGATTACCCGTTGAAATGTGAGGCACTCGGCGGCGAGTGGCCGTTTCTTCCATAAATGCGGCAAAAAATCGGTTTTGTACTAATCTGCTCTGCTCCGCGCCAAGAGATGGTCGGCGGAAATGCCAACAATTCGTTAAACCGTTCGTTTCGCAATGCCTCCGCGCCGCGGCGCGGCCGTGCGGCGGCTGCCGGGGCCGGGCGCCGGCGGGGCCGGTGGCCGGCGCGGCGGGGCGCGGCGGACCGGCGCGCCGAACGGCCCGGCGGCGGGGGAGGGGCGGAGCAGGGAGCGCGCGGCCGCGGCGACGGGCGGACGGATGCCGGGTGCCGCGGTTCCCGCCCGGCGCCGGTGGGCGCGCAGGGGGCACGAAAACGCCCCGCCGTACCCGCGCGGGGGTACGGCGGGG
>ERZ795042.1727-NODE-1727-length-13460-cov-144.417158_pt1 | contig 13460 bp, 17 predicted proteins | sample MGYA00375126_ERZ795042 | MGnify/ENA primary metagenome ERZ795042 (study PRJEB30171, sample SAMN05518105) | compost metagenome | isolation source: Feedstock adapted compost from Newby Island compost facility, Milpitas, CA | place: USA:Newby Island compost...
CCGGCGTCCGGCGATACTACGACAATTGCCTGTACATGTTCGCGTTATTGGCCCTGAGCGGCCGGTATCGCATCTGGATGCCGCCATCCACAAACGTTCATCCGCTGCCCTGACCACGCCCGCTTCAACATCGCCCTGCCTCAGGCGGCCATTCGACTCCCTGGATCGTTTTCCGGAAACGATCCAGGGAGCCCGTCCCAAGCCATCACGCCGCTTCTTTGTTGAGCAGTTCCTCGGGCACTTCGGGTTGGTACGCCCAGAAATAGCAAGCCGTCAAGACAAACATGGAGGCCAACCCGGCCGCAAGCGAACAGATCAGGTGTACCGTCCGCTTCTTCATCGCGATTCACCTCCCCATCGAATCAACAATACGGATTGAATGAAATGGGATATGGCGATGATCGGGTTGAGAAAAATGAAATTTGTCGCAATGAGCAATACCGACAGAACGCGCAGGTGCGGAAAATATTTTTTCGGTATCCTCGTTTGACGTTCAATCTTCCGGGTGGCGAACACGGCCGCCAGCGCCATGCTGGTTGCGGTCATCAAAATGATCGAATATTTCGTAAACGGGATGCAGGTTGCGGCCAACGGAATCAGATTGGCGCCTGCGGATGTCACCAGCATGCAGGAAACGCTCGTTTTCAGATGCCGCCCGCCGGATATGGCCCGCAGCGCGGCAAACGCCAGCATGGCCAGAGCCGTTTCTTTCATTTGGCCCAAAACGGCGGCCAATGCGAGCGAAAGGACGATGGTTCCAAAAATGTTGATGATGGAACCCAGGGCAAAGGCAAGCACTTCAGTGCTGATCGGATGACCCGGATGGATTTCCTTCATGCGGACCGCCATGCGTCTGGAAAGGGTTTCAATCATATTTCCGACCTCTCCTTGCGAACGGCAAAGTACAAGAGAAGGAACAAAATGACAATCGCAATGACCAGGCCGTAAGCCACATTCTGACTCACAAACAGAATCGCCATCACGGCAAACCAGACCAAAATGATGGCCATCATCCAACGGTTTTCGCCTTTCCAGCGAAAGACATGAAAGGGAAAAGAAAAGCCGTATCCCCTTGTATAAATTCGGTGTCCGATCAATGTCAAAATGACGGCGGTGATCAGCTGCAAGGCAAACGCGTCTCTTTGGTAGCTGGTAACCCTTTCGAATGAAATGACATCAGCGGCTGTCAATATGACGAGGAGTATCGATTGGGCAACGACAAGAACGATATTGGCCAGGCTGGAGATGATCAGCGACCACACAGCGGGAGCCCTCAGGATGGAGTAGGTGAAAAAGGTGAAATAAAGGACCGACACAAACGGATATACGATGGGATGAAGCTCCATCTCGACCCGAATCATGTAGGTCAGAAAGGGAAACAGGATGCTTGCGACGGCAATCTCCTTGTAATAAAGCTTTGCGTCGAATCGAAACACATAAAACATGATCGCGAAGATTCCCGCCGCCTCGATGGCCCCGAAAACGATATATCCCGGTACGTCCACGTTCATGCGGTCTCTCTCCCGACCGGATTCTATCTATCATGCCGTGTATGGTAATATTATTACATTTTTCTGTCTTATTCCATCGAAGAAATTGTCGAAAAATGTAAATAGAAGTACTTTGCTGGAATATGTTAAAATCATGTTATATTGCTGGAAACAGGACCCCTAAAAAAGAAAAGGAATTGAAAAATATTAATATTTTCTGATACCGGGCAAGCGGATATAATGGATGTGGCGAAACGGACAGGCGGCGCCCCGAATCCGGCTCGCCCATTTCCGAAAGGAGGAACGATGGTGTCGAATCTTGCCCGGGTGCGATTGTTCCCGCCTCCTGCCGGCAAACGGAACAAAACGTTGAAGCGCCTCCTGATCGGCTTCGTGATCCTTGTGTTCCTTCTTTTTTTGCTCACGGCGGGAATATCGTTTTTTGTCGGATGGTCGTTGTCCCATCCCGACCGCGAGGCCGTTTCGGAAACGCCGGAAAAATACGGGCTGGCCTATACGGACGTCTCGTTTGTCAGCCGGGACGGGGAAACCGGCCTGAAAGGCTGGCTGATTCCCGCGAGCGGGGAGAAAAAGGGCAAAACCATCGTGTTCGCGCACGGATATTCCCGCAATCGGCTGCAATCCGACGTGCCGGGGCTCGCCGTCGCCAAGGGGTTGTCGGAGGCGGGTTATGATCTGCTCCTGTTCGACTTCCGCAGCAGCGGGGAGTCCGGGGGATCGTTCACCAGCGTGGGTCAATATGAAACCGACGACCTGCTGGGCGCCATCGACTGGGTGAGGAGTACGGGGATGCCGGGCCAGCCGGTCGGGCTGATCGGCTTTTCGATGGGGGCCGCGACCGCCCTCATGGCGGCGGCCGCCGATCCGGACGTTTTCGCCGTGGTGGCGGACAGTCCTTTCAGCAACCTGAAAGAATACCTGGAAGCCAATTTGTCCTACTGGTCCAATCTGCCCAACTTTCCGTTCACGCCGATGATCATGACGCTGCTTCCGCTGGCGCTGGACATCGATCCGGCCAGCGTCGATCCGTACAACGCCGTGAACGCCATTTATCCCCGGCCGATTCTGTTCATTCACAACGAGGAAGACAAGGCGATTCCCTACACGGAAAGTGTCAAAATGCAGCAGCGCCATCCGGACCGCTTCGAGCTCTGGAACGCGGGAGCGGGAGGCCACGTGGGCACCTACAAGACGTTTCCGGAAGAATACATCCGTCGGGTGACGGCCTTCTTCGACGCGGCCGGGTCCTGACTCGCGAATCCGGCAACGCGATGCCGGCGGCGATACGCCGCGGGCGTGCAGCGCAGTTCGTCGCGGAAACGGCGGATGAAGTAGCTCGGATACTCGAAGCCCACTTCCCGGGCGATGTCCGACAGCTTGCGGTCGCTCTGCGTAAGCAGTTCGGCCGCTTTTTTGATCCGGTAGCCGTTGATGTATTCGGTCGGCGTCTTGAGGAGCCAGCGCTTGAAAAACCGGCAAAACTGCGCGTCCGCCATATGGCCCATGGCCGCCAGTTCCCGGATGTAAATCCGTCTGGTGTAATGCTGCTCGATGTGGGAGAGCACCCGCTTCAACAGCTGCGGCTCGAATTCGCCGCCGCTTGCTTTGGGTCTTCGGCTTGTCCAGCGGTTTTCCGCGGCGATCTCGGCCAGAATGCGGAAAAGGCGCGCTTTGACGCCAAGTTCATATCCCCTGCGCCGCTCTTCCAGCTCCCGGCGAAGTCCGTCGAGTTCCGCCAGCACGTTGCGGCCCCAGGCTTCGTCGCTCGTATACCGGACGGGCAGCGACCGCCGGCCTTCCAGGAGCGGTTGCACATATTCTTCCTGCGGACGGTCGGAAGAAGAGCTGCCCAGCAGATTTATGTCGAACGAAACGGAAAAAAAACGGCAACCGTCCCCGCCAAGGGGATGCCCGGCGTGGATGTCTCCGCCGTGGATGAACACGGCTTCTCCTTCCCGGACCGGAAAGCGTTCCTTGCCGATCTGGAACAGCGTCTGTCCCTCCAGCACCAGGAAAAATTCCGCTTCTTCGTGCCAATGGCAGTCGACCACCGTCGCATCCGGTTCGGCGCGATGCCATGAAGCCGTCAGGGGGAAAGGCGCGCCGCCGCTGCCGCCCGTTTCTCGGGAGGCCGATCCGTTGTCGCTGCGCATGGCCGATCACCGCCTTTCCTGCCAAGATTCGGACTTTCCGTTCTTGTCCCAGTCCCAGTGTATCGAATCCCCCAGTTGACGAAAAGAGACTATTTTCCGCAATTATTCCTATAATCCCTTTTTCCGTATTCCTTTCGCACTATATCCTTTTCTCCATCCTTCGTCTGCCATGCAATAAAGAAACCTTTCGCACGTTTCTTCGAAATTAAAAGGGCAGACGGTCGGAAGGGGAATGACGCAAAAAAACATGAAAAAGGGCCCGCGAAAGTCCGCAGGGCCTCTCCGGATCAAAGGGGGATGCCGGCGGGTTTCAGGATGTCGCGCTTGAACGCTTCAATGGCTTCGTCGGGATCGGCGGTGAACCCGCATTCGAGGCCGACAAAGCCGGCAAAGCCCGTTTCCTTGATGGCCTTCAGGATGTTGACGTAGTTCAGTTCCCCCGTGCCGGGCTGTTTGCGGCCGGGGTTGTCCGCGATGTGATAGTGATGGATGCGGTCGCGGTAGCGGGTCGCATTGCGGATGACGTTGCCCTCGGTGATCTGCTGGTGGTAGACGTCAAAAAGCAGCTTCACATGGGGGCTGCCCACCCGGTTAATCACCTCCGCGGATTCGTCCGATCGCTGGAGAAAATGGCCGGGATGATCGACGAGCCCGTTCAGCGGTTCAATTTCCAGCACGACGCCGGCCTGCTCCAGAAGGGGAACGCAGCGCTTCAGGGTCTCCACCATGTTCTGCCGCTGCCTCTCCCGCGGCACGTCCGGCAGAACGTTGCCCGTCTGGGAAATGATCGAATTTGCGTTCAGGATTTTGCACGCTTCGATCGTTTCGCGCAGGCCCGCGATGTACGCCTCGCGAAGCGTCTCGTCGACCAGGCTGATGAACCTGGTGCAGACGGCGCAGATGCCGACGCCGATGCGCTCCTGTTCCCGGGCCGTCCTGCGGAGATCGGGGAGTTCCCACCAGGCATAGTACTCCAGTCCGTGGAAGCCGTGTTCCTTGACTTTCTTAAGGTGCCAAATTTCGTCCTTGCCGGGATAGGCGCCGATGCACAGGGAAAATTTCATGGCGGATGCTCTCTCCTTCACGCAAGGGATACGGGACGGCCGGAAGCCGCGGATTGCCGGGCGGCGATGGTGACCGCCAGGGTTTTCAGGGCGTCTTCGTAATCCGACAGGATTCCCGAACGGTCTCCCGTGCGAAGGGCGTGGATGAACGCCTCGTCTTCGCTCAAATACGGATTGGTTCGGGCATTGCGGATCCATGTGCCTTCCTTGGTGACTGCCCGAAACTCCCGATCGCGCACTTCCAGGACCCCAAAGTCGCAGTAAAGGTCCAACCCGACATGATGGTAAACCGGCAGCATGCACGTGTTGGAGATGGACGCCACCGCGCCGTTTGCCAGCTTCAGCGTCACCGTTCCGACGTCCGGCACGTCGGTGCCGGGCACCTGCCGGTCCATGGTCCGCAGCGAGAAGGCCGCATAGACCTCCACCACCTCTCCGCACAGATAGCGAAGCAGATCCACGATATGGGTCGTCTGCTCCACAAACTGTCCGCCCGATTGGGACTCCACTCTCCACCAGGGAGGCATGGGCATGTCGCCCATCCAGTAACCCACCGCCATGCCGACCGTCCCGTCTTTCAACCGTTCACGGGCCAATCGGGCGGGGTCGCCGTATCGCCAATGGTATCCCACCGACGTGAGCAGCCGGCGTTCCCGGATGGCGCTTGCCAGTTCCGTCGGCAATTCCAGGTCGTTTCCGAGCGGTTTTTCCACAAAAAAGGGAATGCCCCTGGCGATGGCCTGGCGCTCCGCTTCCCCGTGGGCCATCGGCGGCACGCAAATGTAGACGCCGTCCGGCCGGGCGCCGTCGAACAGATCGTCAAGCCGCTCGTACGCCCGTGCGCCCGGGAAGGCCTCCGCCGCCTGCCGCGCTTTTTTTCCATCCACGTCATAGAAACCGGCGATTTCGACGTCCGGCATGCCGGCCAGGTTGCTCAAATGCTGGGCGGCAATGCCGCCGGCGCCGATGAATCCGATTTTTACGGTCATCAAGCATTCAACCTCCGGCGACGACAAATATAAAAAAGTTCAACTTTTCTATTTTATTGTAGTGGACCCATCACCCGATCAATATATAATATTTATCTGAATTTATATGAAAAAATGAAAGTAGATGATCAGGTGGAACCGTACTTTCGCCATTTCGTCGTCACCGGCAACGACCGGAATCTGCCGCTGTATCTGAATACCGTCGGATATCACCATCACCAGGAACCGATAAGCAGGGAAGACGGGTTTCCCTGCTATCATTGGCTGCATACGGTGCAAGGGTGCGGGGTCTTTGCGGTGAACGGACGCACCGTAAAACTGCCGCCCAACCAGGGGATATTGCTTCGGCCGCATGTTCCCCACAGCTACCGCGCGGAAACGCCGGTCTGGTCGGTTTGGTTTCTGACTTTCGACGGAACGTTGGCCGCTTCCATTACGGCCGCTTTTGAATTGCAGCACATGCGGCCGATCGGTTGGGAACCGGATGCGCCGCTGGCCGGAGTACATCGCGAATTTGCGGACAAAAGCCTGTCCAGTTTCGATCTCGCGGGATTGGGCGGCACGCTGGAAGTGTTCACGTTTCTGGTGCGCCTCAGGCAATTCGGCCGGTTGAACGGGAGACCTTCGCTTTCCAGCAGGCACGAGCGGCTGGCGCCGGTGTACCGCGAGATCGAGGAGTCATACGCCGATCCGGAGCTCGGGCTGGACAGGCTGGCTGCGTCCCTTTCCGTGAGCCCGCAGCATCTGAACGAGCTTTTTCGCAAAAATTGGGGCTTAAGTCCCTATCAATATTTGCTGAGGTTTCGTATTCAAAAAGCGAAGGAAATGCTTCAGTCGGAGCCGCATCGCCCTGTGGGGGACATCGCGAGGGCGGTGGGGTTTCGCGAGGCCAGCCATTTCATCCGGACGTTTCGGCGTTTTTCCGGAGTGACGCCGGCCCAATTTCGAAAGCAATTCGTCCAATAAATGTTGTTCGGCGAGAAGGTATGCTTATGATCCGCATCCGCCTGTCGTTTCAACACTTCAGGCTGCAGACGGGCCCGGATGCCTGGCACAATTTTCGCTGCGATTTGGCGGCTGCGCTGATTTTCAGTCTGTTCAACGTGGTGTTCAACCAGTTTTACATCCCGATGGCGATCCGGCAGGGAGCGACCGAACTTCAGGTCGGGATTCTGTCTGCGGCACCCGCCATCGGCCTTTTGTTTTCGCCGCTTTGGGCACCGTTCATTCAAAGATCGCATCCGAAACCGTTCGTCATCCTGCCGAATTTCATCGGGCGGCTGCTGATGTTGCTGCCCGCGTTTTTTGGCGCGCCCGGCGTGTACGTCGTCGCCGCGCTGCTTTTTCATGTGCTGATGTCGATTCAGGCGCCGGCGTATGCTTTGCTGGTGACCCGCATGTATCCGCCGCCGCAGCGGGGACGTCTGATGGCCAATGTCCGCGTGGCCATGGTATTGCTGATGATTCCGATGGCCTATCTGACCGGCGTCTGGCTGGACGCCGCCGGTCCGGGCGGACCGCTTGCGGCCGCGGCCTTCACGGGCGCTCTTTCCGTCCTCATCCTCTTGCGGTTGCGGGAAAGCGTCCCGGATCGACCGGCGCCCGCAGGCCGTATCACCTTCAAGGGGCAGTGGAGTCTCGTTCGCGAGGACCGGAAACTGAGGGTGTTTTTTCTTGCCACTTTCGCAACGGGATTCGGCAGCTGGGTGGCGGCGCCGCTTTATCAAATCGTGCAGGTGGACCGGCTGGGACTTTCGGACGTGCAGATCGGCACGGCGCGCGTCGTTTATTTTGCCTTTCTTTTGGCCTCTTATTACGTTTCCGGACGAATGCTCGACAAATATTCCGCGGAACGGACGATCATGTACGGAATCGGAATATGCGGGTTCATTCCGATGCTCTACGCGACGGCGCCCGGTTACGCGACGGTGCTGGTCTGCAGCGGCTTGCAAGGCGCTGTGGACGCCATCATGGACATCGGGGTTCTCGTTTTCCTCAACAGAATCGCGCCCGGCCGGGAAGCGGTGGTATTCGGGCTGCACATGATGCTGCTCGGCATTCGCGGCACCGCAGGGCCGCTCCTGAGCACCCTTCTGGCGCCAACCGTTCCCCTCGTCTGGCTGCTCATGGCCGCCGCCGTGTTGGCCTGGCTCGGCGCCGCGATCCTTCCGAGAATGTTCAGATGATGATCGCGCAATTCGGGCGGATTTGAGTTAAAATGAAAGAACAAGTCCTTGAGGCGAGGGGGGACTCGGGGCATGCGCAACCATCTGAAGGCGGAGCAGGAACAGACAATCAGCCTGTCCCTTACCCCTGCGGTCCTGCAGTCGATCCGGATCCTTCAGCTGTCCGGCGCGGAACTGATATCCTTCATCGAAGAGCAGGCGGCGGAGAACCCGCTGGTGGAGCTGGAATGGAAGGACCGGCCCGCCGGGCGGAACGGCGGCGCCAGGACAATAAACGACGGGCCGCTGCCGGACGTGCTGGACAGGGTTTCCCGCCCCCAAACGACCCTCGAGGAGCACGTGCTCAGCCAACTGCGCATGGAAGGGCTGCCGCCGGTTCTCTTTCGCGCGGCCGCCTTTCTGGCAGGCAACCTCAACGAGAGCGGCTATCTGGAAGGCTCGCTGGCGGAACTTGCCGGGACGGCGGGGGTTTCCGAGGAATTGATGGAGGAAGCCCTGTCGGTCATCCAGAATCTGGATCCCGCCGGCATCGGAGCCCGGACGCTCCAGGAATGCCTGCTGTTGCAAATCCGCAAGGACCCCGCCGCGCCTTGGGGAGCGGGCGAAATCGTGGAACGTTATTTGAAAGCGTTTGCGCATGGACGACGGGATATCATCCGGCAAGACTTAAACCTGTCGGAGGAGGAACTGGAGGAGGTCGCCCGGTACATCCGCAGCCTGAATCCCCGGCCCGGGCTGTCCTTTTCCGGCACCCGTCCGCCTGCTGCGGTGCCCGACGTGATCGTGGAATACGCGGGAGGAAAAGCGACCGTCGCCCTAAACGACGCGTTTCTTCCCGTCATCCGGCTGAATGAAGAATACGCGCGGTATCTCCAGGACCGGCTTTCCACGGAGGATCGGCAGTATTTGCAGATCAAGATGCAGCAGGCGATGGCTCTGATCCGCGGTGTGGAAAAAAGGAAGCAGACCCTGCTCAAGGTCACCGCCGCGATTTTGGAGGAACAGCGCGAATTTCTCGAATACGGCTTTTGTGGATTGAAACCGCTGAACCTGAAACGCATAGCCGAGAAGGTCCGGTTGCACGAATCGACGGTCAGCCGCGCGATCCAACACAAGTACATCCAGACCGCCCACGGCGTGTTCGAAATCAAGCGGCTGTTCTCCGCGCCCCTCAGGTGCGCCGGGGGCGGCGAGGTGTCGGCGCAGAGCGTGAAAGCCCTGATCCGGCAGATCATCCTGAACGAGGACAAATCCCGCCCCCTTTCCGATCGTCAAATCAGTTCGATCATGGACGGAATGGGCATCCGGGTGTCCCGCAGGACCGTGGCCAAATACCGGGACGAAATGAGAATTCCGAACCGCTCGCTGAGAACCGTGACCCCGGACGGCAAAGGTTAGCCCGTTTCTTCCGCCGCGGCGCGGCTTGTTTCCGGTTACGGCGGTTTTTTATAATAAATTGCCGAATCTTTCATTCTGTCGGGAGCGTCGCGCCATGATCACGAGACGAATCACCGGGACGGAGCAGGGCAAGCGGCTGCACCGGTATTTGCGGACCCTGATGCCGAACCTTCCCCTTGGACAGCTTTACGGCATGATCGACAAGGGCCGGGTCCGCATCAACGGCAAACGAAAGAAAAATCCCAACTATGAACTGGTCGCCGGGGACGAAGTCACCCTGCTGATGGACGAGGCGGAATTTGAGCGGGCGAGCCGGGGGAACGACCGGAAAAACGCCAAATTCGCCGGCGTGCCCGGAAAACTGGACATTGTGCACGAAGACGGCGAGTTGCTGGTCGTCTGCAAACCGGCCGGTCTGCTGACGCATCCCGACCGGTCGGAGTGGAAAAACACGCTGATCTCCCGCGTGCATGCCTACCTATATCGCAAGGGGGAGTTGGACAGCGCATTGTTTCTTCCCGCGACCGCCAACCGCCTGGACCGGAACACCAGCGGTCTCGTGCTCGTCGGCAAAACGGCGGGCATGTTGCACCGGTTGAACCGCTGGATCCAAGACCGCGAACTGCGCAAATATTACCTGACCATCGTGGAAGGGCATCTGTCGGGAGAGGGAACCATCGAACGACCTTTGCTTCGGAATGAACGGAGCTACGTCACCCGCGCGGTCGAAGCCGGGTGTACCGGCTCCGGCGTTCCGGCAGCGGATGTTCCCGAAGAAGCCAAGGCGGCGACCACCCGGTACCGCGCGCTGGCACAAGCGGGAGGCTGCACCCTGGTGGAAGCGGAACTCGTCAGCGGGCGAACCCACCAGATCCGGTCCCATTTCCAGAGCATCGGCCATCCGCTGCTCGGAGACCTCAAGTACGGCGGCCGCCGATTCGGCGACCTGAACCACCAGCTGTTGCACGCATGGCGGATCATCCTGCCGGACGGACGGGAATTTCGCGCCGCTCCGCCGCCGCGCATGCGCCGGATCATGGATGAACTCGGTTTCAGATGGACCCCCGACGGCTCCTGATTGGCCCGCCTTTGCAAGATCTGGCCATGGCAGGAGGGTGGGGCACGCGGAAAGAAACGACGGGCAGGTAGCGGTACAGCGGCGGGCGGACGGACAAACGGGCCCATAAACGGTGAATGACAGAGATGCGGCGGATGGCGGAGGCCTCCGCTTTTCTGTTAAAATGGACGGGGCACATTCACCCCCGAATCAACGGGAAGAGGAGCGCAAAGCGGTTTGAAAGGTTCCCATGCGGTGCCGCCGATCCGAATCGTCACTCCCGTCTGGCCGGTCCTCGCCGGCGCTTCCCTTCTTTGCGTGGCGCTTCTGGAACTCCGCTCGCAGCTGTGGGCCGTGCAATCTTACCGTTTCATGATCTGGAATCTTTTTTTGGCCTGGCTGCCTCTTCTGGCTGCGGGAGGGGCGGCCCGGCTGGCGAACCGTCCGGCCGCCGTGCGGAAAACGCTGCTGATCGCCTGCTGGCTGCTTTTGTTTCCCAATGCGCCCTATCTGGTGACCGATTGGATCCACCCGATCATGAACGGGGACTACCGCTGGGTGGATCAGACGTCTTTAAGGTTGTGGACGGAAATCGTTCTGTTCGCCCTTTTTGCATGGGTCGGCCTGATGCTCGGCTATCTCTCCATGCGGCTTGTCCACGAAATGATTCTTCGTTCTCCGTTTCGCCGGGCAGGCTGGCTGTTTGTGGCGGCGGTGTCCTTTCTGGGCGGTTTCGGCGTCTATCTGGGGAGATATGCGCGGCTGAACAGCTGGGACGCGGTGCTTGACCCGCACGGGCTGAGGGAGTCTGTCATTGAAGGATTCAGCGGCGAAGGGATCGCGTTTTCCCTGCTGTTTGGAGCGTTGATCCTGACGGTCTACCTGTGCCTGTACGGGTTGGAAAGACAAAGAGGCGAAGAAGCGTAAGCCGACGAACCGAAAACCGGAGGCGGTTCCCACGCGAACGGCCTCCGGTTCGGGCGAGATGGGTGCGCGTCCGGATTTACCACGCGCGAAGAATGATGACCAGCAGAATGAACAACACGAGCACGAAAGCCGCGGTACGGGCGGCGCCAGCGACAGAGCAGCTCATTCCCATCTCCCTCCCGGCACATGGAATGCGTGACGCCTGCAGGGGCGGTCACACCATTCATCCTATGCGTATTTGCCCCGTTGTCTTGTGCGTTTGTCCAAACGGCGCCGGAATTCGTCCCGTCAGTCGGCAAAAAAGGGATGGAGGAACCACTTCATTTCCTCCAGCTCGTTTACATGGAACACCTTGTTTTCCGGGTAGGGAGCATGGACCAGCCCCGCTTTCCAGAACGCCGTGCGGGAACCGCAGCGGGCGCAGAACGCCGCCGTCCTGTCGTTGATATGATTGCACGGGTCGTTCAGCAGGTCCCCCTGGTAAAGGCAGCGGTTGACCAGCGGGGCGCCGCATCCGGTGCAATACAGATCGTCTTTTTTCCCCGGTTTTCCGCAGCGCACGCACCGGGGTTTTTCTTCTTTTCCGTTTGCCATTTACGGTTCCTCCCGCGAAAAATTTCGCCCGCCGCCTTCGGCGGCGGCGCCCGCGTGCCCTTCGATTTCCCCGGGGTTCGGCTGCTTTTTCAGCCATTCTTCCAGCTGCTGGGGATCGGTCAGGGCGGTGAGCCCGACGTTCAGCGTGCCCGACAGGTCGCGCAGGTGCAGCTCCTGGATTTTGTAATGAATGTTGTCGATGTGCACCGGTTTGAGCTGCCGGAGCAGGCGTTCAAGGGTTTGCACCAACCCCTCCAGCCGCGCCGTTCTTTCCTCCAGCAGGCGGATGCGGCTTTCAACAAAGCGCAAATAGGATATGGGATCGATATGCACGGGCGTTTCCTCCTTCGGCCTCAACCCCCGGGCGCGCCGTCCCTTGGCACGGCATTTCCGTCAGAAATGTTCCCGGGTTCGGCCTCCCCTGGTACGGCGTTTCCGGGAAAGGCGTTTTCGGGCGAAACGCCCCCGGAAATGGCGTCCCGGGGAACGGCGGATGGGGAAAATTCCGCCCGGCCCGTCCAGGCGGCTTGGGCCGTGTTGCGGCACAGGATCGTTTTTCCGACATTGAGGGACCCGAGATTGCAGATGGCATGGATCCGAATGGATGAGATATAAATGTTCACCGCCGGCGTCACCTCGTTTCCGCCGCCAGATTCGATCAGAGAGATTGATCGAGGAAGTCGGGGTCGTTCACCTTGTTCAGCGCCCGTTGCGAGGTCAGGGACGCGTCGCCGATGGACAGGCTGCCGCCCACGCTTTTCTGGTTGATAACGTGGTTTTTGTGCAGCGTGTTGCCGAAATTGACGGAGCCGTTGTTGAATACGCTCGAAATTTTGACATTGAAGATGTTGTTGACCGTGGGCATGTTCCCAGCCTCCATCCCTTTCATCATATGGTCTGGGTGAATGAACCGTCACAGACGCCCGGCGCATATACTGGTTTCAACGGAGAGCGGACAAAAGCGGGGGATGCCGCATGGACGAGTCCCGGAACGGGGGATTCAAGTCGCCCTGGGCGGATTGGGAAAAGTACCGGGAATGGCTGGCGAGGCAATTTCCCTGGGACATCGGAGCGCCGTGGGAAAGGCTGAAGGATCCGAAATGGCTGGACAGGTATGTGGAGCAACTCCTCAGGGACGAGGGGTTTTCGGAGCAGGAACTCAAATTGGAGACCCAGGCCGCCCAATCCTCGGTCGCCGTCTCGCGGCGGAATGATTCCATCACGGTGGCGATCCGCCTGCCCGCGCGAACCGACCTTCGCCGTCTGCGGGTGTATGCCGCGGCGAATTTTCTGAAGCTGACGGGACTTCCGGATGTCCGATCCCGCATCGTCCGCCTTCCGTGCCCCGTGTTTCCCCGCTCGGGACGGGCGGCGCTCCGCGGCGGACGGCTGATCGTCCGCCTGCGACGCCGCCCTGTCGCACCGGAAGAGGTGGAATTGTTTATCTCAGGCTGAACCGGTATAATGGGAACCAAACGCGGACAAATCCCCGGAACCGGCAAAGGCGGGGGCGAAGGAGGAAACCTGGTGATCATCACGGACATATCGCACGTATCGCCCGCGTTTTTCATCACCGGGGCG
>ERZ795042.1740-NODE-1740-length-13385-cov-4.710803_pt1 | contig 13385 bp, 17 predicted proteins | sample MGYA00375126_ERZ795042 | MGnify/ENA primary metagenome ERZ795042 (study PRJEB30171, sample SAMN05518105) | compost metagenome | isolation source: Feedstock adapted compost from Newby Island compost facility, Milpitas, CA | place: USA:Newby Island compost...
AACGTCGTCTATGCGGGAGACGCGAACGGCCAGATTTGGAAGCCTGTTGACGGGGACACTGACGATGGCTCTCCGATTCCTTGGAGCCTGACCACAGGTCCGAAGGACGAGGGATGGCCAGAGGCGGAGAAGACATATCTCGAACTGCACCTGCAGGGCGAGTTCCGCACGGGAACGACACTCAAAACGTGGATTTCAACGACGGACCAAGGCGAAAATTTCGTCGAAGTGCCGTATGACCCAACGACCGCGGCGGACTACGGGCAAAACCGAAACGTGCTGATTCCTCTTGACACTGTGCCGATGACGCATAAGGCGCGGTTTCGTTTGTCCGGGACAGGCCGCGTAAAGATCGAGCGGATGCAGCGATATTTCCGTGTTCAAAGAATCCAGCGATAGGAGGTTGAGAGATGCCTACGCCGCAATTTTCGGCGCCAAACATAACATCTCTTGAGGAATTGCGGGATTATGTCATTAAACTGCAACGGGATTTGCAATGGTTGCTTACTAACCTGGACGACTTGAACATCAACCGATTAAACGCGAGAGTGATTGAGTCGGAAACAATCACTACGGATAAGATCGCAGCTGGAGCTGTCACTGCGGACAAGATCAACGTGAATGAACTCTCGGCGATCAGTGCGAATCTTGGGCACATCACAGCAGGCTTGATCGAAGCTGTTCAGATTTTTGGGTCGCTAATTGCCACGTCGCAAAGCACTTTTCCAAGAATCGAATTTGCGAGTACTCAGCGTTTGTTGAAGGCGATGTCGGATGCCAACAATTACGTTGCCTTGTCACCTTCCGAAGGGTCGGCACCGGCGTATCTTTTTTACAGTGGTGGTGTTCCGCAAGCGCTGTTCCAGTTTTTATCGGACTTTTTGCTGCTGATAACCGGCGTAGGAAAAGACATGGAAATAACGTCAGGAAGAGATTTGTTTCTATTTGCAGGGATGGGTGGCAAAGTAAAATTTTTAAGTTGGTCAGAAATTTACAGTCTATCGAATGGGCAAACTTTGCAATCCGCATTGGATGCAAAGCAAAATGTCATCAACGGTGCAAGCGGAACCTTCACAACGGCGGATAGCAAGACTGTAACTGTGGTAAATGGGATTGTCACAAACATCGCATGAGCCCTATAATGAGGTTAAATTCCATTGGGGGTGCGATCATGAAAAAGTTCACAGTCGGCCTGTTGCTGGGAATCGGACTGGCCTTCGCATTCAGTGCACAGGCGGAAGAAATCAAAAGCCTGATCGGGGCCAAAATCGAGGGGCAGTTCCCGGTAACAGTAAACGGGCAGACCATTGACAATCCCGGAATCGTCGTGGGTGGTGTATCCTATTTGCCGACGCGGAAGATTGCTGAACTGGCCGGATTTGACGTTTCGTTTGACGCTGATCTTGGGATTAGGTTGACGAAGAAATCTTCTCCAGAACAAGTAAAGGTGGAGGATGTGGTCCAAATAGACGACAAGCAATCTATCGAAAGACGTATCAAGGAAATCGAACACGAAATGACCATGATTCGCGACAGGCACATTTACATGCTGGATATTGCTATTAACAACCCACAAACAACGGAAGAAGGCAAACAGGAGGCACTTCAGAAAAAAGCTGAACTGGAAGCTCGACTCTCTCAACTCCAAGCAGAAAAAGCCGAATTGGAAGCACAACTTGCCACGACGCCCGAATAGGGCGTTTTTCTATTGCGCAAAGGAGCGTGAGGCAGCTTGGCAACGACGACAATGAGTCCGACGGACTTGCAGGGCGTTCGCGACACTCTGGTGAACCGGTACGGTATCGCCAACGAGCGCATCGGTTGGGAAAACGGATACGTCACCATTGACGGACGCCCGGCGATCAAGGCGGAGCAAATTATCAGCGACCGCGCGTATGCGTCTCCGTCGGCTATTGCCTCTGGTGTTCAGCCGTTTCTTCAGCAACAGCAACAGGCGCAAACACAGTCGAACATCGGACAGCAATTGACCAATCTGCGTTCGCAGTTGCAGGAACTCTTCCCACAACAGCAAAGCCCGGTTGACCAGCAATTCAGCGAACTGCTGCAGACGCTCAGCGGCCGCATCACCGGTCAGCAGCCGATTTCGTTAATGGATGTTTACGCAAGTCCGCAATATACGGCGCAGCAAGCACAACTCCAGCGACAGGCGCAACAGGCGACGAGAGCGGCGCAAGAGGCGCTCGGGGCCGCGGGACTCGGACGTTCGACGCGACTCAGCGACCGCGCACAGCGAATTCAACAAGAGGCGAACGAGTACCTCACTACGCAGGTTGTGCCGGCCATCATGCAGACGATGCAAGCGGAGCGTGACCGGCAAACGGCGGCGCTGATGGACCTTCTTGGCGTTCTGGGTCAAGAGCGACAATTCCAACAACAAGCGCGGCAAGCAGAACTCTCGAATTTGCTGGATTTGCTCGGTTTTCAAGCGCAACGCGAAGACGTGGCGGCAGAGCGCGCTTATCGCACGCAGCGCGATCTTATCGAAGACCTGCGTTACGCCGAAGAACGCGCTTACCAAATGGCTCGGGATGCCATCGCCGACGAGCGCTGGAAGATGCAGTTCGACGAAGACGTGCGCCGGTTTGGTCTGCAATACGCGCTCGACCAGGCACGACTTAGGAATCAAATCTCTGAGGCGGCGGCGGACAGAGCGCTTCGCGAGCGCAGTCTTGCGCTTGAAGAACAGCGCGAACGTCGTCTCCAGGAACAGGCACGGCTGGACGAACTCTATCGGATTTGGGAAGCGACGGGACGTGCTCCGGCAGGCATTCCGAACGTCGCACCTGGAACACCGCTGTATGACCCTGTACTTCAACGTCAACTTCAACAAGCGCCGGAAACGTCCACGAATGACATTGTGTCCGAAGTGGTATCTTACCTTGACCGCATGACGCCGGAACAACGGAGAGCTTTCTTCCAAGGAGAACGTGCGAACCTGATTCGTGACCTTGGCATCGATGGATACAACAGGCTTTATCGCATGTACTTCGACGAGTATGGTTATCCGATCGAATAAAAAGGGAGGTGCGCCGGTTGCCTCGGTATAATTATGCCAAATACATGGGCCAGCAGGAAGGCGAACGGGAGGAAGAGGAAAGAAGGACTCTCGGTCGCTACAATTACGAGCGGTACATGACTTCGCCGGAGCCCGAGCCGTCTCCGCCCGCACTTCCCGAGCCCGAGCCTGCGCAGGAACCGAGGACACGGACATACACGGCATCGACTGGTGCGGTCATCACGCCGGAGGACATTCGGACGCGGAGCGAAGCACTCGCGTCTCTATCGCCCAGGGAGCAGCGGCGTGCAGAACGCGAACTCTTGGACCCGGATAATCCGGTTCTAAAGTTCCTCAAAGACATCACGATAGACCCACTTGCAGAGGTGCTGGATTACCTGTTTTACGAAACCGCTCCTGGTCGGTTCTTGACGCGCTTATCGCAAGGAGCTGCGGCGTTCAGCGGCGCTCCTGTGCGTCCAGAACAGCAGGTGACTACGGGCAGTCAAGCGGCGGACGTGGCGGCAGACATCCTCGGTTCCGTTGGCGCGGTGGTAGCGAATCCGGCGAACATCGGCCAGAGTTTCGTCGGCGCCGCGTATACCAATCCTGCGACGCAATATTTGGCCGCTCAGGTTGGTTCGCGCATTGCCAATCCCCTTGCCAGCAGGGCAGCCGCAGAAGCGACAAGAGAGGCCATTGCGGGCGCCGTAGAAGGTGCTACGACATCGGCGATGCGCGGCGAAGACGACGTGCTTCGAGAGGCGGCGCTTGGCGGTCTGCTCGGCGCTGGTGCCGGTGGAATCATTGGCGGTGTGGTCGAGCCCGCCGCGAGACGCGGTATCGAAACGGCAAGGGAGGCGCTTGAACGTCGTCGGGCAGGAGAAGAACTTCTCGAACTCATTGAAACGGCGCCTCTGGAAGTCGCTCCGCCGCGGACGAGGGCTGTAGCGCGTGCAGAATTGCCCATGACACCGGAAAGGCAACGCGCGGAAGCCGTGGCGGAGTACTACAGAAGACGCACACCGCCTGTTGCGCTTCCTCCGGCTTCCGCCGCGGCAGATGCGGCGGCTATCGGCAGGATGACAACTCCTACAGCGCGGAGAACGGCTTTGGCGGCGGCAGAAACGCCTCCCGCGACGACTCCAGAAGTACCTCCGAGTACGGCGCCGAGGACAACTCCGGAAACTCCTGCGCCAACCACGAGAACCGTTCCGGAAGGCGTTCAAGCGATGACTGCGGCGCCGATTCCTCTGCGGGCGCCAGATCCGACGAGGACGAATGTGCAGCCAATAACGCGCAAGGAGTTGATAGACAATATTCGCAAACGCTTCGGCGTGACAATTCGAACCGGACGATTAGGAAGCGTGCCGCGCGGAACGCTCGGTATTCACAAATACACACCTGAAGTCATTCGCACGAGATATGCGAACGACATTCAGATCATCGCGCACGAACTCGGGCATAATCTGGACAAGCGGTACGGATTAAAAAACGAGTTCTTCTTGCCGGAACTCGAAAACCTCGTCCGCCAAACGGGCGTTGTAAATCTCGACGCATATTCGCCTGACCAGATCCTCGACGAAGGCGTAGCGGAGTTCATACGCCTGTATCTTACGGATCCGGCGCAGGCACAGCGCTTGGCACCTCGGTATTCACGGTTCTTTGAAACGCGCGCTCAGGAGATTTTGCCGGAGCTTCGAGCGACGCGAGAAGATGTGGCGCGGTGGATTGACCAGGGCGAAGCGCTTCAGTTCGAAGGGCAGATCAACCGTTCGGCGCGTTCGGAAACATCGATTCGCGAACAATGGCGCAAATTTTACTCGTCCGCGGTGGACCGTTTCTATGCGCTCGCCGTGGCTGAGAAGGAGATTACCGGCAAACTGGATGATGCCTCGCGTTCCTTGTATAAAAAAGCGCGACTGTCCGTTGGCGCCCCAGCAAAAGCGCAACTGGTGCTCGAAGACTTGCAACGTATTTTGAGCCAATTGAGAGGCACCGGATGGACGGTGAAGGACCTTGGCAACTATGCGGCGGCGCGGCATGCGCTTGATCTTGAAAACCTCGGAATTGAATCGGGCTTCACGCGCAAACAGATCGAAGCGACGCTTCGCAAGTACCAGTCGCCGGAGATGGACGCCATTCAGCAACAGCTGGTGGCATACAACAACCGCTTGCTGGATATGCTCGTCGAGGGGCAAATCCTCAGCCGAGAAGCCCGCGACGCGATGGTGCGGAAGTATCCGAACTATGTGCCGTTCTTCCGGTACTTTGACGAGGATGTAGACGCGGTTGGGTTCAAGCCTGGCGCTGGCAAAGGCTTCGCTGATCTGACCAATCCGATTAAGCGAATGAAGGGTTCGACGCGGGACATTATCGACCCAATTGAATCCATGATTCGTAACACCTTTGCCGTGGTGAACGCGGTCGAGAAGAACAAAGTCGGTTTGGAACTGGCGCGCCTGGCGAACATGGAAGGCGCCGGCCGCTGGGTCGAGCGTTTGGAAGGCGCCACAAGCGTCCCGCGGGAAAACATCGTGACGGTATTCGAAAACGGCCAGCGTGTGCAGTACCAGCTGGATCCTGAATTGTATCGGGCGATGAAGCAATTGGACGAAGAATCGTCCAGTATGCTCGTTCGAATTCTGTCCACGCCTGCAAGTTGGCTGCGCGCCGGTGCGACGCTGACACCGGAATTCATGCTTCGAAATCCGATTCGCGACCAGTTTCAGGCGTTCGTCGTCTCGGAGTTCGGATACAATCCGATCATCGACTTGCCGCGCGGAATGTTCCACGTTCTCCGAAAACGCCTGACCGGTGTGGACGAGATGTACGACGCATGGATTCGCGCAGGAGGCGGTTACGGCAACTTCGTTTCGTTGGACCGGAACGTGCTGCGCGAACAGTTGCGGGAGCTGTATGACGAACGAAATCCGTGGATGCGCCGTATGATCGCCATTGTCAATCCGAAGGATTGGCTAAAACTGCTTCGCGCCATGTCGGAAATCTCAGAGGAAGCAACAAAAGTTGGGGAGTTTGCGCGCGGTATTCGCCAAGGCGCAACACCGGAGGAAGCGGCGTATCAGTCCCGTGATCTCATGGACTTCGGACGCAGAGGCGCACACATGAAGCAGGCAAATCAGATGATTGCCTTTTTGAATTCGACGATTCAGGGCAAAGACCGCATTGCGCGGGCGTTCATCAATCATCCGACGCGGACGACGGTACGCGCCTTGACAGCAATCACAATTCCGACGATTGCAATTTACGTATGGAATCGGTTTAACGCGAACGAAACGCAGCGGGAGACGCTGGACAACGCGCCTCAATGGATGAAGGACACGTTCTTCTTGATTGCCGTGCCCGGTACGGACGTGGTGGCGCGGATTCCGAAGCCGTTTGATCTGTCGCCGGTGTTTTCGAGCATTCCTGAGAACATCATGCGGTGGATGGACGACAACGACCCGCAGACCATGGATGAGTTTGCGGAAACGCTTGGCCGGGATTGGGCGATTCCTGTATTGTTCACGGCATTGACGCCCTGGATTGAGAATCAATCGAATTACAGTTGGTTCACCGGTGGCCCGATCATTCCGCGTCGCGATCAGGATTTGTTGCCAGAGGACCAATACGGACCGCAAACGAGTCTTACGGCGCGAGTTGTTGGCCGTGCGACGAACTATTCTCCGTACCTGATTGACAACCTTATTCGGGGCTATGGCGGCGGTCTTGGTAGGTACGCGACGGCCGGGCTTGATGAACTTCTTGAATTTCTCGGCGTCGGGCAGTTGCCTCCGGAACCGGCAAGAAGGTTGTCTGAATCTCCGTTGCTCAGTCCGTTTACAGTTGGTACAATGGGCGGCGGAAAGGTAATGGACGACTTCTATGAACTGCTTGACGAGTTGTCTAGGCAAGACCAGTCGAACAAGAAAAACAACATCCGTGATCCGTTCGTCTCCAGTTCGGCAAAGATGCTGCGCAGCGCGGCGTCGGACATCAGCGAACTGAGAAGACGGTATCGCGAAATCCAGGAAAGCTTCGATTTGACGCCCGAGGAAAAACGCAAGCGACTTGATGAGTTGAACAAGCGAATGCGGCAAATTGCACGGCAAACCATCAACCGCGTGGAGGAGCGCGGGAGACAACAGCAACAACAAGCGAGGTGAAACGGTGATTAAGGGATCCAATCGTGACGAAATGCCGCGGTTTGGGTGGATTCTCATGTACGGAATCATCGTTCCACCGTTTGTCCTCATGATGTTTTTAGGGAACGAACTGCCGTGGTGGTTCGTTCCAACATGCATCGGAACCACGGCAATCAGTTTGCTGCTGTTGACTGTGTATTTCAAAGTCGAAGAAACCAAAAAACAAAGAGAAAGACGCCCTCAGTAATTGGGGGCGTCTTTTATATGGATGGGAAGTGTGTCGGCATGGAATGGATTGCAGAAATAGCAAAAGAGTACGGTCTTTTCGTAGCATTGGTCGTCTATGTGATTTGGGACAGCCGCGTCAGGGAACAACGATTGCTCAACATCATCGACGCCTTGGGGGAAGAAATTAAAACGCGATTAATCAAACTCGATCAGCGGCTTTTCGGGAGAAGGGAGGGTGAGAACGGTGCAAACCCGAACTGCTGAACATATCCTCGGCATCGATGTGTCTCATCATCAGAAAGAAATCAATTGGCTTGCGATGCGCGCAGCCGGCGTCCGGTTCGTCTACATTAAAGCGACCGAGGGTGTAACGTACCAAGATCCTGCTGTGCAACGGCACTACGCCGGAGCAAGGCAAGCGGGCATGAAAATCGGCTTTTACCATTATGCCCGGCCGTACAACGATCCGCGGTTGGAAGTTGAGAACCTTTTAAACACCACGAAAGACATGCCGCATGATCTGCCGTTTGCGCTTGACATCGAGACGAACGAAGGGAAATTCGGTCGAGAGCACATCTCGTTTTTCTGCAAACTGTGGCTTGAAACAATTGAACAGCGCACCGGAGAGACGCCGATCATCTACACGTATACGTCATTTGCAAAGACCTACCTGGGCGCGGAGTTGGCGCGATGGCCGCTGTGGATTGCGCATTACAAAACGGAAAAGCCCGGCGAAAATGGCATTTGGCGAGAATGGGCAATATGGCAGTACACCAGTGACAATGACGGTTTGCCGTATCCTGGGCGACTTGATGTGAATGTGATGGAACCGGAGTTCTTTGAAACAGGAGGGAAACTTATGCAGAACAAATTTTCCGACGTGGCCGGCCATTGGGCGGTGAAGGAAATCCTGAAGGCGGCGGAGGCGGGCGTCATGAAAGGTGTGGCGCCGGACCGGTTTGACCCGGACGCGCCGGTGACGCGGGCGCAGCTGGCGGTCGTTTTGGACAGACTCGGACTCTTGGAGGGGAGGAAGTAACATGCAGGACATTATCCAATACGTTCAGGAGCAGATGCTGATTCTGGTGCCGGTGTTGTTCGTGATCGGCCTGATTTTGAAGAATACGCCCAAGGTACCGGACTGGCTGATTCCGTGGATTTTGCTCATGATCGGCATTGCACTGGCGGTATTTCTGCTCGGCGATCTGCTACAAGGCATCATCCAAGGCGCGTTGGTGACCGGCGCGACAGTGTTGGCGCATCAGCTTGTGAAACAGACGATTGATCGGAATTAACGAAAATGGTATAATTCAATCAATGATGCGGTGGCGGAATAGGAGACGCAACGCCAGAGGCATGCGGATGTTTAAGGGGCTCACGAAGCCGGAAATACCGGTGAAAATCCGGGGCGTTTAAATCTTTAAATCCGTTCCATCCAGTCCGAAACTGGCGACTATAAACTAAGTGCCAAAGCCCCTGCATGGTGCAAATCCTTGCCCGCATCACAATGCCAGCCTTGCGCGAGATGAAAGCAACGTCGCCAATGGGCGGCAGCGCGAAAGCGTGGGATCGTTGCTCTCGGGGGCTGGACGTAGATTACCACATCCGTCACACCGTCACGTTGCGCATTCGCAGCGGCCTTAAGAGGTTAAGCGGTCAATCCCTGCGCAATCGCGGGGCAGTGACGGAGCAATCGCGCATGACGGCGCCGCGTGTGCGGAGCACGCCGCCGTGCTTGTGCCGCCACTATCTCCCGAAACCATGGCCTATGCGGCCGTGCGGAAATCCGTCCTTCCAGCTTGGGAGTCGGATAGGGAATAGGGCGGCACACTAATCCGTAACGCCGGTAGGCCGGCACAAGCCCGGAGGGGAAACCTTCCGGGCTTTTCATTTTCACGCACATAAAATTCGAATCATCTCTTTGATCTTTTCACGTTGTTTAGAGTCGATCTCCTTTCCCCCAAAGGTTAGGCGGTTTTCAGAGTTGAGAAGTTCGTACAGATCAACGCTGTTTCCTGTCGTTTTGCTGCTCGTCGTTAAATAATCAATCGAACAATTCAAGAAGGCGGCCAGCTTTTTAAGGGTTGAAAGTTTTATATTATCTGCTCCCTTTGAATAAAAGTTAGCGAGTGTTGTGTAGGGGATGTTGGCCCTTCTTGCGAATTCCATACGGCTGATTCCCTCTTCTTTGCACACCTTTTCAATACATTCAATCAATCTCATTTCCCCACCCCCAAACGCTCTACCTTTAATGGTAAATCTACAATAAGCGGAATACGTTGTAAAGTACATCTAATCTTAGCGAATACTGCCAAGCCTCGCGCTCATACGCTTTGGCGAGGTGAGCGCAGGTGCATGTGAAGATCGTCGAGGGTGATTACGCTGACAAAAGCAGGCGCTCCTGTTATCATTATTTGTACCAGAAATACCGGAGGGAGCGTCATGAGGAGAACGCCAGAACCGGACGAATTGCTGACAGCGATTTACGTCCGCGTCAGCACCGAAGAGCAAGCCAAAGAAGGGACGAGCATTGAATACCAAGTTGAGCATGGCTTGAGGAAGGCCGGCGTGCCCAATGTCACGCGGGAGCTGGTGGCTCGTGTTATTCGCAACGGCGGCCTGCCTGAGTACAATATCAAGCTGTACGTAGACGATGGATACACGGGGGAAGTGTTGGAACGGCCGGGGATGCTTGCGATGCTTGACGATGCCCGTGCCGGCCTTTTGCGCCGGTGCGTGTGTCTGGATCCAGACCGCTTTTCCCGCAAACTCATGGTTCAGCTCGTCGCAACGGAAATCCTGGATAAGAAGCATGTAGAAATCGTCTTCGTCAACGGAGAGTATGCCAACACCATCGAAGGCCGGTTGTTCTATCAACTACGAGGAGCCATCGCGGAGTTTGATAAGCAGAAGATCACGCGCCAGATGAAAGAGGGTCGGCGGCAACGGGCGAAGCAAGGGAAGATACTGCGTGACTATCAGATATACGGATACGACTACGATCTGGTGAATCGCACGTTCATGATCAACGAGCAGGAAGCCGCGGTCGTACAACTGATTTTCGACCTTTTCACGAAACCTTACGTTATGTATAAAGGAAAGCAACTCAGCGTAAAGGGCATCAACGGCATCGCATTGTTTCTCACCGAAGAAGGAATTCCGACAAAAAGAGGCCGTGGTGTTTGGCACCGGCAAGTGGTGCGGCAGATGCTTATGAATCGTGCGTATATCGGTGAGTTTTATCAAAACAGATGGAATACGGAAGGTATGCTTTACAACAAATACCGCCCGCCGGAAGAACGAATTCGAATGGTTGAACGGCCGCGCGAGGAATGGATTCCCGTTCAAATCCCGGCGATTATCGAACGGGAGCAGTTCGAGTATGCGCAATTGCTCTTGCAGGAGTCGCGGCGCAGGTGGGCAAAAACGCCTCTGAGGAAATACCTGCTCTCCGGCCTCGTGCGCTGCGGTGAGTGCGGGAATACGATGACTGGATGTAGAATGAAGTATTGGGAAAAGTACATACTGATGTACTCATGCAGAAAAAACACGGCCGGAGCGAAATCTTCTGGATGTAGGCATTATATTCCGGTGGAAAAACTGGACGCCGAAGTATGGAGTCGAGTTTCTGCCTGGTTGAATCAGCCGGACGAAATCGCCGCGGCGGTGGAAGAGAGTGAGGCGACAACACAGCAAAAACCGTTCGAGGAAGTAGAGATTGAGCGCCTTGAGAAAGAGATTGAGAAGGCCCGGGAGGCCCGGAAACGGCTGCTGAAGCTATTCGCAACGAACGAACTGGATGAGAACGAAATCAAGGAAGAACTGCGTGAATGGAAAGAACGTGAGGAACGAGCGCTAAGGCAGCTTGAGGATTTGCGGGCGGCCAAGGAAGAGAAGCAAGAAGCCGAAAACCTGCGTTACATATTACAGGAAGCCGTGGACTATTACCTTACAAAAAATAAAGATGCGCTTACCTTTGACGATCGGCAAAAACTCATTCGCATGGTTGTTCGGGAAGTTCGCGCGTTTAGAGACAGAATCGAAATTTACACATTTTAGCATGACTATTGACATTAGATTCTCGAATTTAATGTCAAGAGGGGGGCGTTATTCCCCTCTATTTCTTCTTAACCAGGTAATAATAATTGCTGTTAAACAAATAATCCCTATACCGATAAGAAAGCTGTCCCCAAGGTAAAAATGGTATTCATGCTTGTTTTGCCTCGGGATTTCTGTTGGAGTTTGCACAACGCTGATTTCTGGCTGTGAAGAGTCGTTCTTTTCATTCATATACTTCTCGAAATTATATTTCATAGGTACAACGTATCCCCTCCTTTTAGCACCAGTTTTCGAAGTGCTCTAACCTCATCATAGTAAAATATGGTATATTTTGATTATTGAATATTTGATAAAAACGTGCTAGGTTATTTTTACCATGTTAAAGGATGGTGTTTATTTTCGCAAGGGAAGGGGGATTATTTTCATTTATAAAAATAAAACCGCTTACATATCCCCGTCGCGCTAGAATTGTGTTGCAAAAACGAGAACATATGTTCCAGTTTTCCGGCGATTATGTTATAATGAGCCAAACAACATGGACGGTGGTACGAATGAAAAGAAAAGAAATCGTTGACCGTTTAGTTGTTATCCTTTCCTCGTGCAATCCGGATCAGCTCGAATGCGTCCGCAAGCATTTCTTTGAACGCGGGATCGTAGGGACTAAGGTTAATTCTTCTGGCTTCTTCCTCAATTAATCGAATAATCTCCGATACATCTTTGCCTCTTGATTCGATGATGTCTGGAGCGGGCGTTTCAACCCCATATAGCAGCCAGTCTGTTGACACTCCGTAAAGGTTGGCAAGTTTTCGAAGCGTATCTGTGTCAGGGTCTCGATAATTGCGTTCGTACCCTGACAGTGTTCCGTAGGATATTCCAATTTTAGCTGCTACTTCTGCTTGTGTAAGTCGCTTTCTTTCCCTTGCTTGCTTCAATCTCGCGCCCAAAGACGACATCAACATCCCTCCCATACTCAGAAATCAGTATATCAATATTGAGCGTTACGAATAGGCGATTTAGCGATAAGCACATTTTCTACTTGACTTAGCGTTTCGCTAAATTTATAATGATAATCAGAATTGAGCGAATCGCTCAAAGCAAGAGAGGTGAGTTAAATGCATCCTGTCGAGCGTGCGGAACAGTTGCGGAAGCGCAGAGGCGTCACAATGGCGCATATCGCAAGGCATTGCGGCCACACTGTTACGTGGTACAGGGATATTGCTTTAAGGCGCCGCCGTGTTTATCTGGACGATTTCATCAAGATCGCGGAAGCCTTGGACGAAGATGTCCGCAGCTTTTTTACGCCCTCAATTGAGCGTAACGCATAGTTATGGATGGTGGTATGCATGATGCAAGTGGTCGTCATCAAAGGCCCGATGTTCGAGCGAACCATCCGTGACGCGCGTGCGGCTTTCGGTCGCCGCATCGTGGAGTTGTATCAAACCGACGGAGAAAGGGGGCGGGAAGAAGCCCGCCGGCGGAGAGAGGTTGCCGGCGGGGAATGAATGAGGGGAGTGTTCGAGGAACGCCCCGGGCAATTCACATTGTATCCGGAGAGAAAATCACACCAAAAGATTCCATAGGTGCAAAATTCGCACAAAGGATGGTGGCAAGTGAAATCAGCGAGTCAAGCCAGTATTCGTAACAAACAACTCGGAGAATTGCTGCGGGAATGTCGGATTGGCATGGGTTTTACGCAGATGGAGTTAGCCAGAAGGCTGAACATTGATCGTTCCATCATCTCTCGAATCGAGAACGGCGAAATTTCGCCGGCCTACGAACTGGTGAAGCGATGGGCCATCGTAACGAACTCCCGTGACGTGATCGGGCTGGAGTTCAGCGGCGAGGATTGGAAGAAGGTCAGCATTATGAAGAAGGCTTTCGAGCAAATACGTTCGCTTGCAAACTCGGTCAGTTTCCTGCGAAGGAGGGCGACATGA
>ERZ795042.1741-NODE-1741-length-13371-cov-4.918744_pt1 | contig 13371 bp, 10 predicted proteins | sample MGYA00375126_ERZ795042 | MGnify/ENA primary metagenome ERZ795042 (study PRJEB30171, sample SAMN05518105) | compost metagenome | isolation source: Feedstock adapted compost from Newby Island compost facility, Milpitas, CA | place: USA:Newby Island compost...
CGGCGTCTCGGTGGAGCAAATTCGCCAGGACGGCGGCGGCATCTGGCGGCAACGGCGGGCGATGTTGCACACGCTGCGCTTCATCCTCGGTTTTTCCATCATATTTTTTGCGTTGGGGCTGTCGGCCAGTCTCATCGGCCAATTGTTCTTGCGGTATCAAACGGTGCTGCAAGTTGTGGGCGGGGTCGTCATCATCTTGATGGGGCTGGTGATGCTGGGGTTTTTCAACCGGACGTGGCTGATGCAGGAGCGGCGTTACCATTTCCGTACCCGGCCGTTGGGGTACGCCGGGTCCGTCCTTATCGGCATGGCCTTTGCTGCCGGTTGGACGCCTTGTATCGGTCCGATCTTGACCGCCGTGTTGATGCTGGGGGCGACCAACCCGTCCAAAGGGGTATGGATGATTGCCGTTTATGTGTTGGGGTTTGCCTTGCCCTTTTTCTTCATGGCGTTCTTTTTAGGAAAGATGAAGGCATTGGTGAAACGGACGGAACTGTTGATGCGCGTCGGCGGCGTCATGATGGTCTTGGTGGGGGTTTTGTTGATGACGGATCAATTGTCCCGCATTACCGTCTGGTTGATCCAGCTGTACGGCGGTTTTACGGGCTTTTGATCCGGCCATGAAGGCGGCGCCGGCTATTCGCCGGGGAGGGTGATGATCGTGAAGCGTTGGAGATGCGGTTTGGTTTTCATATTGTTCGTTTTGGCCGTGGGCCTTGTCGCCGGCTGTGCCGGGGATCGGGGGCAGGCCGGCGGAGCGGTGGCCGAAGACGGCGGACAAGCTGTTGCCGGAACGGAACAGAAAGGGGCGGAAAAGAAAGCCGGCGCCGGGACGGCGGAGACGGCGGCGTCCGGCATGAAGCTGGAACTGGAATCGGTGGATTCGCTTTCTCCGGATGAGGTTTGGCAGGGGGACGGGCTGGCGTTGGGGAAGCCGGCGCCGGATTTGACGTTGACCGGATTGGACGGCATGACGTACCGCTTGCGGGACTTGTTGGGGGAAAAGCCCGCGGTGATCAACTTTTGGGCTTCCTGGTGCCCCCCTTGTGAACTGGAAGCGCCCGATCTCGTTTATTTATCGGAAAAATATAAAGACGATGTCGTCTTTTTGGGAGTGAATATGACGAATCAGGACACGCCCGCCGACGCCAAGGCGTTTGTAGAACGGCATGGATACCGTTTCCCCATTTTGCTGGATGAAAAAGGGACGGCGAGCCGCGATTGGCAAGTCTTGTCCATTCCGACCACGTATTTCATCGACCGGAACGGAACGATTCAATACAAGTTGCTTGGCGTCACCACCCGGGGACGCTTGGAAGCCATGGTGCAAAATTTGTTGGAGACCAAACAAATTTACTGACAAATCAGGGAAGGTAACCCTTCCTTTTTTGTTTTTCATAACGTATTAGTTTACAATAAAGTATAGATAAAGCCACGTTCGTATATGGTTTTACAGAGCATTGTTTCACAACGCTACATCAAGGGAGGGGCTCATGGAAAATTTAAAAAACACGATCAAAGAAGTGTGCGCGTCCATCTTACCGGTGGCGGCGGTCATCACAATTTTGCAATTCTCGCTCATTCATTTGCCGTTGGACGTATTTTTGAAATTTTTGCTCAGTGTCGTCATGGTCGCTTTCGGCCTCATGTTGTTTTTTATTGGGGTAGAGATGGGGCTGTTGCCCATCGGCGAACAAATCGGAGCCACGTTGCCGCGGACGGGAAAAGTTTGGCTGGTCGTTTTGGGCGGTCTCATTTTAGGGTACGTGGTCACTGTGGCGGAGCCGGATGTGCGGGTGCTGGCGACGCAGGTGGATCAAGTTTCCGGCGGCGCCATCGGCAAGCAGCTCTTGATACAAATGGTCGCTTTGGGTGTCGCCGTATATGTCGGCATGGCGGTTTTGCGCATCATTTTGGGTTGGTCGTATTATCTTATCATGATCGTCAGTTACGCCCTCGTTTTTTTGTTGTCTTTGTTCGTTCCAGACCAATTTGTGCCTGTTTCCTTTGACGCCGGCGGCGTGACGACCGGTCCCATGACGGTGCCGTTTATTTTGGCTTTGGGCGTCGGGGTGGCCGCCGTATTGCGGGCCAGGCGGTCGGCCTCCGACAGCTTCGGCTTGGTGGGCTTGGCTTCCATCGGGCCGATTCTGGCGGTGATGCTGCTGGGAGTGATTTACCGATGAACGTTTTCGCCGAATTGTTTGCCGGGATTGGACACATCATGGGGGAAGTGTTCATGGCGTTGTTTCCCTTGGCGGTGTTGACCGTATTGGCGCAACGGTTCTTGCTCAAAAAACCGCTGTCCCGGTTGAAGGAAGTATTCGCCGGTTTTTTGCTGACGTATGTCGGGCTGGTTTTGTTTCTGCAAGGGGTCAACGCCGGTTTTATGCCTGTCGGGCAAATGATGGGGGAAAAGTTGGGGAGTCTTTCGTATAATTGGATCTTGATTCCCATCGGTTTCGTGCTGGGGTTTGTCATTACTTTCGCCGAACCGGCGGTGCGGGTGTTGAACCACCAGGTGGAGCGGGTGTCCGGGGGGGCGATCCCGCAGATGCTCATGTTGTACACGTTGTCCATCGGCGTAGGGGTGTCGGTGGCGCTGGCTATGGGCCGGGTGTTGTACGGTTGGCCGCTGTTTGCATTTTTGTTGCCGGGATTTATACTGATATTTATTATGGCCCGGTGGGCGAAAAAGGCGTTTGTCGGCATCGCCTTCGATTCCGGAGGCGTGGCGACGGGACCGATGACGGCGACGTTCGTGCTGGCCATGACCATTGGTTTGGCCAGTGCCATTGAGGGGCGGGACCCGCTTACGGAGGGGTTCGGCATGGTCGCCTTTGTGGCCACGGCGCCCATTTTGTCCGTTCTGGTGGTCGGATTGTTGTACCGCAGAAAGGAGCAAGAACATGAGCGGAAGTTGGCACGCGAAGCAGTGGCTGATCGTGACAGTGGTCAATAAAGGGATGGCCCGGAAAGTGGTGCAGGCTTCCAAGGATGCGGGGGCGAGAGGCGGCACCGTCATTCCCGGCCGGGGCACCGGCACCCGGGAGATGATGCGTTTCCTCGGCATCCCGTTTGAAGCGGAAAAGGAAGTCATCCTCACGTTGTTGAGCGGGCGGGAAGTGGAACCGGTTCAGCGAGCCATCCGGGAAACGGCCAAACTGGATCGGCCGGGAGCCGGAATCGCTTTTGTCATACGGGTTGACAGCGCGTTGGGGTTGGTGCCGGAACCGTCGGCGGAGACGGCGGAACGTCCAGTGGAGGTGCGAGAAACAGTGGAAGGAAATCAAGGGTATGAGCTCATTGTGACCATCGTCAGCCAAGGCGACGCCGAGACGGTGGTGGAAGCGTCCCGCAAAGCCGGCGCCGGCGGCGGCACGATTTTGACCGGCCGCGGCACCGGCATCCACGAAAAAATGAAATTGTTCGGCATTCCCATCGAACCGGAAAAAGAAATCGTCCTTACGTTGGTCACCCGGGAACAGAGCGCGGCGGTGATGGAAGCCATCGTGGCGGCGGCCCAACTCAAGGAACCGGGGAAAGGCATCAGCTTTGTCCTGCCGGTGGAGCGGGTCTTTGGCATCAACCACGATCTGCATCAGGAAATGCGGGCCAAGTTTTCAAAATGACGCATTGCTCGGCTGTTTTTCTTTTTTGTGCAAGACGGTGTAGAAGAGATAGCCCGCAATGGACAACACGACCGGGATAATGGCGACGAGATAGAGATTGCCGTACCCGATGGTCTGGGCGATGAAGCCGAACAAAATGGCGCCGAAACCGATGCCTAAGTCAAAGCCGGAGAAGAAGGTGGCGTTGGCCATTCCCCGGCGTGTCGGCGGCACGTTTTCGACCGCCCAGGCTTGCATGGCCGATTGGATGGCGCCGAAGCCGGCTCCGTATAAGACGGCGGCCAGCAGCAACGTCATGGTGCTGTGCATGCCGGAAAGCAGCGTCATGGCGGCGATGACCAAGACCGCCCCGGGGACGAAGATCGCCCGATGGCCCTTGCGGTCGTACAGTTTCCCCGTCAGGGGGCGGGTGAGCATCATAATGACGGCAAAGACGACGAAATACCATTGGATGCCGTCGACGCCCTTCTGGGTCGCGTACAACGGCAGGAAGGAAGAGATGCTTCCGAAGGTGACGGCAATGAGCAACGTTAAGCCGGTCGGAAGCAGGGCCGCTTTTTCAAACAGATCCCAGCGGGGCGTTTTTTTGTGTTCTTCGGCCGCCGTGGCCGCATGTTGGGTTCGTTGGCCGAGGCCGGGCACCGGATTCATTTTGATGCAACCGGCCAGCAACAGCGAGGTTAAACATAATGCCGCCGAGCAAGCAAAAAGGGAATCAAAATGGTGCAGTCCGACGATCGTCAGGCCCAATGCCGGTCCGAAGGTCATGGCCAAGTTGGAGGAAAGGCTGAAATACCCCATGCCTTCCCCCCGCCGGCGGGGCGGGATGAGATCGGTTGCCACCGTGCCCGAGGCGGTGGTGGCCAATCCCCAGCTGACGCCTTGGATGACCCGCAGCAGCAACAAGAGCAACAGTTGCCCGACCCAGGCAAAGGCGGCGGCCGAGATGGCCAGCAGCGCGGTACCGGCCAGCAAAATCGGTTTGCGGCCCCGCATGTCGACGGCATGGCCGGCATAGGGCCGAATGAGCAAGGCGGAAAATGTAAAGCTGCCTACGACCCAGCCGACGATGATGTCGTTGCCGCCCAGATCCCGCACGTACAAGGGCAGTGTGGGGCTGAGCATCTGAAAACCGAGAAAGGAGAGGAAATTGGCGATAAAAATTAGGATAAAGTCCCGTGTCCATATTTTTTCTTCCAAACTCCGGTCCTCCCTTAATACCCTCTTTATTTTTCTGTCTGTTTTTTCTGTCTGTTTGTACCGTAGGTTATCTTTCGATGATCGAAATATTATTTCCCTTACAATCATAGCTTGCTGCTTTCCATGAAGCAAATCGTGAGCCTAGAAAAATTTCGTGTTACAATATGAAGGTTAATAAAGTCTGTTTTTGACGTCCGGCCGGTCGGTGTCGGCGAGAAAGCGGTGAGACGAATGTTCCGGGACGAACACCCGTGGGATGCGGAAGAAGAAGCGGTGACGGCGCCCGATTTGGATGCTTACGAACGGCAATTGGAGGCGGTTTTTTCGCCGGGCGGTTTGTTGGGCCGGTACATCGACGGGTATGAACAACGGGAGGATCAACTGCGTCTGGCCAAGGCCATCATGGCATCCATGAAACAGGAAACCCATTTGCTGGCGGAAGCGGGCACCGGCATCGGCAAATCCTTCGCCTATTTGTTCCCGGCCGCCCTTTGGGCTTTGCAAGAAGGCAAAGTGGTCATCGTTTCCACCAACACGATTCCGTTGCAGTCGCAATTGGCGGAAAAAGACGTGCCCTTGGTGGCGAAGGTCATAGCCGATTTGCAGTTGGGTTCCCTGCGCTACGAGTTGGCCAAAGGGCGGGGCAATTACGTGTGCAAACGGCGCCTGGAAGCGCACTTACTGAAGGCGCAACAGGAAGAGGTCAGCCATTTGGACATCGCCCGCCGTTTGTGGGAGCTAATCGACGACGTCCGCGAAGGTGACCGGCCTTCTTTGCCGCTTTCGGTCCCCAACGAATTGTGGACGCTGATCGCCGGGGACGCCGACGACTGCCACGGCAGCGACTCGCCGTATTTCGATCACTGTTTCATCCAGCAGGCCCGGCGGCGGTTGTCTTCCTCCCATTTGATCATCACCAACCACGCCATGTTTTTTTCCGACCTTGTGATGCGGCAGCGGGAAGGGAGCGGCATTTTCCCCCCTTACGATTACGTCATTTTCGATGAAGCCCACCGCATCGAAGACGTCTTTTCCAGCTTCTTTGCCCGCCAGGTGGCGTTTGGGCAGGTGGAAACGCTGTTTCGCATGATCCGGCACCGTTGGCAGACTTGGATGGAAACGGTGTTCGATGCGGAGACGCAGGAACTTTTGTCTCCGCTGGAACAAAAAGTGCGGCAACAGATGCTGGACGCATTGGACAAGGTGGGGCGGGCGGTTTTCCTTCCCGCCGGCAGGCCGGATTGGCAGGCCGAGCCGCCGGAGGCCGGGCAGCCGTGGAGCGTGTTGTTGAAAGAACCGCTGGCCATGCCGGAGCGTATGGAAGAGACATTGGGCGATTTGGAACGGTTTTTCCGCCAATTGCTGGAGACGAAGGCGCAAGACGAGCCGCAGCGGCGGGGGTTGGAACGGCTCATCCAGCGGGTGGCCGACATGCGGGACGACGTGCGCTTCATCTTGCGGCAAGAGGGCGGCGGCGACTGGGCCCATTGGGCCGAATGGCACGTGGGCGCCGGGGAACAGTTGGCCGACTTTTTCGGACAGAACATATCCCTTGTGGCGCAGCCCATCAATGCCCGGGCCATCTTGCCGGAAGCGCTGTTCAAACACGTGCCGGTCACCCTCGTGTCGGCCACCTTGGCCACCGACGGCGACTTTTCGTTTATTGCCGGCCGCCTCGGCCTTGAGCGATACGATTCTTTCATCGCCCCGTCGCCGTTTCCTTACGAACGGAACGTGTTGGTCGTCGTGAGCGAATATGCGCCATTTCCCAACGCCCCCGGCGACGCGTACGAACAGTTTTTGTTCAGCGGACTGCGGCGGGTGTTGCGCAAGAGCGGCGGCCGGACGTTGGTGTTGTTCACCAGTTACCGGCAAATGCATAGCATTGCGGAGAAACTGGCGCCGTGGTGCGCAGAACAAGGCCGCCCGCTTTTCGTGCAGGAGGCGGGGGGCGAGCGGGAGCGGCTGTTGGAGCAATTCCGCCGCCATCCGAGCAGCGTCTTGTTCGGGGCGGAAAGTTTTTGGGAAGGCATTGACTTGCCGGGCGACGAACTCGAGTGTGTCGTCATTACGAAAATACCCTTCGCCAACCCGTCCCAGCCGCTTATTCGCGCCCGTCTGGATTGGATCGAGCGGTCCGGCGGCAATTCCTTTGACGAGTACATGGTGCCGCTGGCCATTTTGAAGACGAAACAAGGATTCGGCCGGCTCATCCGGCGGGCCACCGATCGGGGAGCGGTCGTTTTCATGGACAGCCGGTTGGTCAAAAAGCGGTACGGACGGCGCATTTTGTCCGGTCTTCCGCCTTTTCGCCGGGGAACGCTGCAAGACATTCCGGATTATGTCAAGGGACAAGTCGAACAGGAAGAAAAGGGGTAGGGGAAACAGGAATGCCGACAGAACAATTGACGGAACAATGGTTGGAAGGGCAAGGAGCGACGGAGATTTCGGACGAGGCCCGGACGGCTTTGACGGCGGCGTGCCAAAACGTGGTGGCGCTGGCTGAGGAGACGGCAAGGGCGGGGGATGAGGATACGGCCGCCAAGCTGCGGGAGTTGGCGCGGACGGCGTTGGAACCGGGGCTTCGGGTCGCCTTTTGCGGCCATTTCAGCGCCGGCAAGTCGACCCTCATCAACCGCCTGTTGAAAATGCCGGTGTTGCCGTCCAGCCCCATTCCGACCAGCGCCAACGTCGTCTTTTTAACGTATGGAAAGTGGGCCATGCATGTCGAGACGCCCGCCGGCGATGAGCGGGTCTTTACGGGACGGCAGGCGGTGGAGGAAGGGCAGGCGCTCCTGCGGGACAGCCTGGCGGCGCAACGGGTGCGCATCACCGTGCCGTCGCCGATTCTCGAAACCGGTTTGACGGTGATGGACACCCCGGGCGTCGATTCCAACGACGCGGCGCACCAACTGGCCACCGAATCGGCGCTCCATTTGGCCGATGTCGTCGTCTACGTCACCGATTACAACCACGTCCAGTCGGAAGTGAACTGGCAGTTTTTGCGCCAGTTGCACGCCCAGGACAAGCCGCTGCTCATCGTCGTCAACCAGATCGACAAACACAACGAATGGGAGTTGCCGCTGGCCACGTATCGGAAAAGCGTCGATCAGGCGCTGATCCAGTGGGGAGTCGAACCGCTGGCCGTCATGTTGACGTCGATGAAAGTGGCGGACCACCCGGCCAACCAATGGCCGGAGTTGTTGGAGTTTTTGCGCGGGGCGACGCAATTGTGGCCGTCGGTCCGTCCCGGCAGCGTTTACGCCGCCGCCCGGCATTTAATCGCGCGGCACGGGGTTTGGTTGCGCAAGCAACGGGAGGAAGAAGCCGCCGGCTGGCGGCGGCTGTTGGAGAGCGAGGGCGCGGCGGAAAAGCTGGCCTGGCGGCAGGAGACGGCGCAAGAGTTGGCCCGGCTCAACGGTTTGCCGGCGGCTTTTGCGGAAGCGGCGGACCGGGAACTGCAGAAACTGATGGCCAACGCGCCGCTTTTTCCGTATGAGATTCGCGAGCTGAGCCGGGTGTATCTGGAGGCGCGGGAAAAGCGGCAGCGGGCCGGCTTCCTGTTCCGCAAACGGGCGGAAAAAGCGGAAGCCGACGCCCTGAGCGCCTTTGCCGCCGCCCTGCAGAAACAGGTGGAAGCGCAGCTGGAATGGCACGTGAAGCGGCTGCTGGTGCAGTTGCCCAAAGAATACGGGCTGGTGTCCGACGATTGGGAACAGGCGGTTTATGCCTTGCAAGCGCCTTGGTCGGCGGAATTGCTGGCGGAGCAAGTGAAACCGGGGGCGGTGGCCGAAGAACGGTATGTCTTGCAATACGCCGAAGACGTCGGACAAGCTTTGAAGCGGCACTGGCGCAATGCCGCCCTGCCCATGGTGGAGGAAGCCCGCCGCCGGCTGGAAGCGTCTTTGGCCGCGGGGAAAGAGTCGCTGGAGCGCCAATTGGCCGAAACGGCGCCGCTGGCCGAAGCGGAGCAGGCGTTGCGGACGTTGGAAGAGACGTTGACGAAGCAGGAGGAAGCGTACCGGCAACGGTTGGCCCAAGATTTCGACGGTGGGGCGTGGCTGGCGCAAGGCCGCGACGGTTTGCGCCGGGCCGTGCGGCCGGCCGCGGCGGCCGACCCATCCTTGGCGGAAGGAGCCGGCCGACGGTCGGAAGACCCGATCCGTTCCGCCGGAACGGAAACGGGACGGGCAACGGTTCCGGCGTCGCAGAAGGCGGGTCCGTCGGCGCAGAACGGGCTCGGCCGTGTCCCGGCGGCCGTGGACGAAATGGCCGCCGCGGCGGCCGATGAGAGCGGCGGGCAGCGGCGGCTGTTGGACATGGCGGCCCGCTTGCGCAAGAGTGCCAAGCTGTTGGAAGGGTTGCCGCGCTTTGCCGACTGGGCAGAAGGGTTGCGCCGCCGGGCCGAGCGGCTGGAAGCGAAACGGTTTACCGTCGCGCTTTTCGGCGCCTTCAGCGCCGGCAAGTCGTCCTTTGCCAACGCCCTGCTCGGGGACATGCTGCTGCCGGTTTCGCCCAACCCGACGACGGCGGCCATCAATTTGATTCGGGCGCCGGAAGACGGCCATCCGCCGGGAACGGCGGAAATCCGCATGAAAGGGGCGGCCGCCATGTACCGGGACGTGGCGGAAGCGTTGCGGCAATGCGGCATCCGGACCGATGAAGCCGCGTGGGACGGAAAAACGGTCGAGGAACAACAGGCCCAGTTGACGGCATGGCTCGATTCCTTGGACGCCGACGCGGTGTCGGAGGCGGCCATGCACGTGGCCTTTTTGCGGGCGGCCGCCAGGGGCTGGACGGAGATGGCCCCCCGCCTGGGCGGCACGCTGCAAGTGGACGTGGAAGAATTTCAACAATGGGTGGCCGACGAGAGCCGAGCTTGTTTTGTCGAAGCGGTGACGTTGTATGTCAACAGCCCGTTGACGGCCCGGGGCGTAACGCTGGTGGACACGCCGGGGGCCGACTCCATCCACGCCCGGCACACCGGGGTGGCTTTCCAATATTTGAAAGACGCCGACGCCGTGTTGTACGTGACGTATTTCAACCACGCCTTCTCCAAAGCCGACCGGGCCTTTCTGTTGCAAATGGGACGGGTGAAATCGGCATTTGAGTTGGACAAAATGTTCTTCTTGCTCAACGCCGCCGACTTGGCCGCTTCGCCGGAAGAACTGCAACAGGTCATGGGCCATTTGCGGCAGGAACTGGGGGCTTTGGGCATTGCCGATCCCAATTTGTTCCCCGTTTCCAGTCAATTGGCCTTGCTGGGAACGCAGCGGGCCAAGGGGGCCGGGACTTGGAGCAAGGCCGCGGAAAGCCGGTTCCGGGAGCTGTTGGAGCGGGTCGAGCCGCTTCGGCCGTGGCTTGCCGATGCGGCGGACGGGGACGTTGGGCAGGACGAGGGGCGGACGGCCTGGCGTCATTCCGGCTTGGAGAAGTTTGCGGCGGCCTTTACCCACTTCATTTTCCACCAGTTGACCGAACTGGCGTTGCAAAACGCCGCCGTCGAATTGCAGCGTTGCCTTGAGCAATTGGAACAGATGCTCCGCATGGCCGCCGGCGACCGCGCCAAGCGGGCCGAACAACTGGCTTCGGTGCAACGGTCGTGGCAGGCGGCGAAGTCCGCCGTCGACAGCTTTGCCGTGCAGGCGGTGTTTGTGGCGCTGGAGAAAGAAGTGGAGGAGTTGTTGTATTACGTCCGGCAGCGGGTCGTCTTGCGGGTGCCGGACTATTTCAAGGAGGCCTTTTCCGCCATCGGTGAAGGTTCCCAGCCGGTGCGGGAGCAGTTGCGGCGGGCCATGGGCCGGCTGTTGAAGGACGTCGCCGACGATGTGCTGCAAGAAATGCGGGCCACGGCGTTGCGGACGGAGCGTTTTGTCTGGCAACAGGCGGAAAAAGGGCAGGCGATGATACAGGAGATGTTGGCCGGCATCGATTCCCACTGCCGTCTGGGGAATCTTGCCGCTTATTCCTTGGAGATGCCGCAGGTGCCCGATTGCCTTGCGGAGCTGGAGCGGGAAGATTGGCAACCGGTGCTCGGAATGTATAAAAACGCCAAGTCGTTTTACGAGCAGGGCGGCGCCGAACGGATGCGGGAGGCCTTGGCCGAGCGGCTCGATGTGCCCGTCCGGCGGATCTTGGAGCGGGTACGGCAAGATCTGGCCGCCTATTACGGGGAGTGGCTAAAACGGCTGCTGGAGGACGTAAAAGAAGCGGCTTTGAAAGATGTGGACGCCTATTTCGGCGGCGTGACGGAAGCCTTGACCGATGAGGGGCAGCTGGCCGTCTGGCAAGAGATGTACGAACAATTGCGGCAACAATTGTGACGCAATGGGAAAATCGTATAAAAAAAAGCCTGTAGGCGGGCCATGGGGCCGCGCTGCTACAGGCTTTTTTCTATTACCAGCAACGAGGGCGGATTGCCGACTTGATTGAGAAATTGGTACACCGCCACCTGGACATGGCGTTGATCCAAGCGGGAAGCCCATTCGTATACCGCTTCCTGTTCCGTTTTTCCTTCCGGGTGGCCCGTGTAAATGACGACGGTGATGATGCCGCCGGGCGCCAGAACGTCCAGCGCCGCCGCCAGGGCGGAAACGGTCGTTTCCGCTTTGGTTTTGACCGTTTTGTCGGAACCGGGCAAATAGCCCAAGTTGAACATGACGGCCCGGACATTGCCGCGGCATTCCTCGGGCAGGTGTTCCTTCAGCCGTTCGTGTCCCGCCGGACACAACTGGACGCGCCCGCTCAGCCCTTTTTCGGCGAGCCGCTCCGCGGCCCGGGAGAGGGCCAGCGGCTGGATGTCGAAGCCGTATACGCGCCCTGCGGGACCGACCAACTCGGCCAGCAGGCACGTGTCGTGGCCGTTGCCGACGGTGGCGTCGACGGCCACATCGCCCGGCTTGACGGCTTGACGGATGAAATGGTGGCTGGCGGCCAACGCCGGAAGCAAAAGCATATTCCTCTCCCCTTGTCGAACCGTTTGCGTATCCATTCCCATTGTAATCGGTTGTCCGCCGTACGTCCAAGGGGATTCTTTTTGCCGTTGACAATGCCGATGCCAAAGACATAGGTTTGGGTCGGCCGTTCAGTGCGGCACCGGTTCGTGTTTTTTCGCGTCGGGATTTTCGATGACCCGGATTTTGCCGTTGCGCACGCCGCGTTTTTCCAATTCCCGCAAGACGTAGATGCGCTGTTCCACCAGTTCGTCAATTAAATATTGAATCTGGTTCCGTTTTTGGTACAGATTGGTGAGCTGGCCTTCAAACTGTTGCAGTTGCCGGATGAGCCCTTTCGTCGACATGGCGGCCGCTTTTTGCATGTTGATTTTTTTCATCGCTGTCACCTCGTGCCAATAGTATTGCCCGCTGCAACCCCTTTCAGACCATGCGCCGCCGGCGGGCTCAGGGAAACTTTGAACATTTGCAAACAATTCTAATAAAGTTACTGTAACTTGGTTGGAATTGTGCTATGATTGTGCTGGCGGTGAGGTGAGGAAGATGACGGCCGTATTAATCATCGGCGATTTGATCGTTTTGTATTTGTTTATGATGTTGGGACGCATGTCCCATCAGGAATCGTTGGGATTTTTGGCGGTTACCGAGACGGCGGTGCCCTTTGTCATCGGCTGGCTGATTTCAGTCGTCCTCGTCGGCGCTTATAAACTGGAACAATTGCAAACGTATTCCGGCGCGGCCAAGAAAGCGGTGTTGGCGTGGCTCATCGGCATGCCGCTCGGGTTCATTATCCGGGCGCTGATTCTCCAGCGGTGGTTCCACTGGTCTTTCATCGCCATTACGTTGGTCGGCACGTTGCTTTTCATCTTGGCCTGGAGGATGTTGTTTACGTTTTTGTTGCAGCAAAAACGCGGTTCATCACACCAATAGTTGCTTTGCGGCCAAAATCGCCGTCCCCCGTCCTGTGACGGGGGTTTTTTCGTGGTAAAATAAAACTACCAGGTTGCTGGCCGGAACGGGAGGAGTGAAAACCATGGTGCTCAGACAAATGTGGCAAATGGTGGAGGATTTGTACCATGAGACGGTGGCTTGGCGGCGGGATTTCCATCGGTATCCGGAACTGTCGTTCCGCGAAGAAAGGACCCCCCGGATCATTGCGGAACGGCTTCGTTCCTTCGGCCTCGACGTCCGGGAAGGGGTCGGCGGCCGGGGCGTGGTCGGGCGGCTCAAGACCGGCCGGGGGGGCCGTACCGTGGCGTTGCGGGCCGATTTTGACGCCTTGCCCATTCAGGAGGAAACCGGTGTCGAATACCAGTCGGTCATCCCCGGGGTGATGCACGCCTGCGGCCATGACGGCCATACGGCGGTCCTGCTGACGGTGGCCAAAGTGTTGAGCCGGTTTCGGGAACATTTGTCGGGGGACGTGGTTTTCATTCACCAATTCGCCGAAGAGGTGGCGCCCGGCGGCGCAAAGCCGATGATTGAAGACGGCTGTTTGGACGGGGTCGACGTCATTTACGGTACCCATTTGTGGTCCGGCTTTCCCCGGGGCCGCATCGGCTGCCGCAGCGGTCCCATCATGGCGG
>ERZ795042.1744-NODE-1744-length-13365-cov-155.831480_pt1 | contig 13365 bp, 6 predicted proteins | sample MGYA00375126_ERZ795042 | MGnify/ENA primary metagenome ERZ795042 (study PRJEB30171, sample SAMN05518105) | compost metagenome | isolation source: Feedstock adapted compost from Newby Island compost facility, Milpitas, CA | place: USA:Newby Island compost...
AATTAGCGTTCGCATATGTAGGAATTGAAACGATGAGCTGTCGGAAACACGTGGAACCGGGCTGAGAGTTTGGATCGTCCTTGCTGCGTTAATTCACAAGATTCATGTCAGTAGTTCGGCAAAGGTGTGTCAGAGATAAGCCATACAAAACAACTCGTGATTGAAAAAACAAAAGCGGCAATGCAATACGTTGAACACTTGTGCCAACAGCCGTTCGTGAATTGGAGAGGGGAAACGCGAGATACCGGTGAACCGTTTGCGGAACAGATCGCAGAGGTGTTGCTGCAGGAAAAAATTGCGGAAAAATTGTGTCCATCCGATAGGCGGCGCTTGTTTTCAAGGACAGCTTCCAGCATCAGGAACTTGAAGCGCTGAAGTCCCGCCCGTCACTTGATAAGCAGGCCAATGAATTGGAAATTGCCTCTTTAATCGTCGAGAAGACGTTCATGGTTCGCCGGTTTGCCTGACACGTTGGAATTCTTTCCCTTGTAAACCCCATCTTCTCCCATCCCCGCCCAAATATTCTGAAAAGTGCGCGCGATCCCGACTCTGGTGATCTGATCCGGCCGCAAGCCGGTGATCTTATCCAGGACGTTATGGCCAATTGGATTTACCTCCGCAGACCCACCTCCATCAACCACAAACGAGAAAAAATACTTATTTTCCCAGAAAAAAGGTACTTCTATACTTGAAAACGCCATCATTCTTCATACAGCAGGAGAAAATCTTTCTATAATTCGGGAGGGATTCGATGTCTTGCAACACGCCTTTCCGGCTGGGTCTGCCCGTGGACATTCCCTGGCAGAAGGTCTGTGTGACCGAAGACATGGTGGACAGGGTGGTGTGCGACGACCGGCTGCCGCCCAAATGGCACAGTTCCATCGCCGTGTTCAAGTACGTGCCCGATGAAGAGTATCAGCAGTTTCCCGACACCAAGGTAACCTTCCTGAAAGTGACCGTCACGATCACGGGCTATCAGCCCATGAACGACGAAATCCAGGGCGAGATCGACTGGGACGGGCTGAATGTGACGGCGATCGACGGGCTCACGGACCTCCTCAATTCCTACTACCCCTGTCACGGCGCCATTTTGCAGGTGGTCGTGGGACCCAAGGGTCCCAACCCGAACATTCCGCTGGACAAGTACCCGTATTTCATGGATTTCGAGCCGAAAAAACGCGAAATGTACGAAATGGCCACCGACACCAAGGAACGCCTCTCCCGGTCCCTGGAGACGACCAATCTGACCAAATCCGCCGGCACGGTGCAATCGCTGGAGGTGCTGGACATTGATATGGGCGGCGGCGGATTCGGTTCGCAGGGCCAGGGATCCTATATGGGCACGGGAGGCGGCGGCGGATTCAACTACCAGGCCCCGAACGGACAATGGGGGACGAAGATCCTGAATACCGACCAGTCCCAGATGACCCGCACGACCGACAATTCTACGGAAAAAAGGGAGTCCTATTCGTTCTCCACGCAACTCTCCCAAATGTACCATCTGCTGGACAGCTACCATCTCGGAACCAACCGCGCCGTCTTCTTCATTCAGCCCCGCCCCCACATCATTGAAGAGCCTTCCGGATTCGTGCGCGGACCGCGCAAGGTCGAGGGAATCCAGGAGTTCATCCTGGTGGTCGGACAGCCGAAAGACCAGGAAGATTTTTGCGTTTCCGTGCGTCTGGATACCAGCCACATCGTCGAGACGGACATTCTGGAATACGAACGGAAAACGGATGTTACCGACCTGGTATCGGCTTCCGCGTGCATTCCGACAAGACAGGACGAGCCCGCGGGGACGAGGACGGAAACATCCTGCCTCTTTGGCTGGGATTGGGCATGCTCGGACGTGACTTACAAATGCTATCGTACGCGCGATGAGGATGATGTCATTTACACGGCTCCCGAGGGCTTTATCATTGAAGGCTTCACCTACCTGGTCAACAGTTCCCGACACGGATCTTCATCGGTCAGGATCGCCCCCGGAAGAAAGACGCTGACCATCCATGCCGAAGCGGAAGGACATATCTGCTTCGAGGATTCGGGCCTCTGCATCGGTTGTCCGGACGAAATTGACAAATGGTCCGGCTACGCCAGGCGCCAGGTACAGGTTCAGTTGCGTTCCGAGGAACGGATCCAAAAAGTGGGCACCCAGCTGCAGCTCGTGGTGACGACGCGCGGACTGTGCTGCTGCGAAGGTGGTCCCTATCCGTCCTACGTGCCCGCCGACAAGGTGATCGGCGTTTTTGAAATCCCCGCTCCCTGGGGCGGTCTGAGGGTGGATCCCCCGGTATTCAACCCGAACGTTGTCACAAACGTTCCGGAGCTCGACAACGTTCAGGAAGTTCCGGTCCCGCCCATGGAATTGCGCCGGTTTCATCAGGGTGTCTTCAATACTCCGTCTCATGCGGGCTATTTGGCCGGACCTGCGACCGGCCGGACAGCCGTCCCGATTTCCGGCAGTGTCTCCGGCGGACCTTCGGCAAGCGGGGACTGCGGCTGCGGAAAACGGAACGGCCAGCAAGGCGGCATGGCGATGCAGGCCCAAACCGCGCAGCTTGCGCAACGGCCGGAGGGCATGCCCATCCGTCAGGCCAACGCCATGATCGATTTCATCCGGGAGCGCATGATCCGCACCTTCACCAGTACATCCCTGAGCCAAGGCAAAAGCTTCATCGAAACGGATCTGTTCATCCGGCAGCTGTCGTCCTACGTGGCCAGAACGCGCGTCGGACGGACGGCGATCCGGCAACCCGCCGCACAGTATCTGGATGAACAAACGGCCCACGCCCTGGCCAAACATTTGAACATGGACGTGAAGACCATGACGGTGGGCGATGTGATCCGCATGCGCAACGAAGAATTGGCCAAAGCTGCCGGCATTGAGCTGAAGGATGCCGCGCGCCTGAAAATGGCCATGCTCGGCGTTCGCCTGAAAACCCTGGGGAAACTGAGGTTTCTGAAAAATGGGCCCCAATGAAGCTTGCAGCCGGAAATCCGGGGAAGGGAGGGGATGCCTATTCCTGGGTACAGATATCGAAACCTGACCGGCAGAACGCTGCGCACGTCAAATCTCACCCTGAGGCCGGGACAAGGATACGTGTTTGCGAACGTTTGTGAACTGACGTCTTTTCTGCACGAGTTGAAAGAAGCCGGTCAGGACGTCGGAATCATCGAGCGATGGCCCGGGGAGGTTGCGGAGATCAACCGGGCGGCCGCACAGGCGGGGTGTGAATACTTTGCCGAAAGCGCCGGACAGGCGACACCGGATGCGGAGGCGACGGAAGGCCCCCTGGAAGAAGACTCGCCCGAACTGCAGGGCGCTCCCCGCACGGAGGAACCGCCTTCCGAGGTTGAAATTCAACACGGACCGTACGGCGAACCCGGAGATCCCCGCACGCCCGCGGAGGCGTTGCATGATCCCCGGAATCCGGCCGGCGAAGGGGAAGTCCGGGATGGCCTGGAATCCCGCGGCATGTCCGGTGAACAAGCGCAAGGCGAAGTCGAGCGCGGGCTGAGAGGCGATCCGCCGCAGGGAGAAGAACGGTCGGATCATACCGGGGAACGGTCGCAGTCGGACGCGCAAAACGGGGACCCGGTGCAATTGATGTCCGGCCGGCTGCAGCTAAGCTCCGTCGATCTCGACGTGCCGACGCCGTTCATTCCGATCCGGTTCGTGCGAAGCTATCTGTCCGGCTTTCCTTATTATGGGCCGCTCGGCTACAACTGGGATCATAACTGGAACGTCTATCTCCGTCCGCTCAACAGCGGCGATATGGCCCGCTGGAACGGACAGCTGCACGAGGACGTTTTCAGGTGGGACGGAAGCGGCTCCTGGGAACCGCCCCGGGGGGTTTTTGAGCGGCTGGAGCGGCTTCCCGGCCCGGACGAACGCTACGTGATCCTGACGAGGGGCGGGGGCCGGCTGCTCTTCGCCAGACCTTCCGGCTGGACCGACGCGGAACGGATTCCGCTCGTGCTGGTTGAAGACAACAACGGCAACAAGGTCTCGCTCCACTATGACGCCTCGAACCGGCTGGCCAAAGTGGCGGATGACGACGGCAGGGGCTTGGAGTTTTTCTACAATGATTGCAATCTGCTCGCCGCCGTGCAGGATCATGCCGGCAGAAGGGTGAGTTTCGGCTACGACGAATACGGGCATCTCGTCTGCGTGTGCGAACCGGCGACGGACGACTATCCGGACGGCGTTCGTTCTTATTACGAGTACGATTCGGGAGCTCCGTACCGGGTCATGCGGCACAACATCCTCCGCAAGATCGACCACGACGGAAATGTGGTTCTGATCAACAAATATTGCGACGATCCGGGTGACTGGCAATTCAACCGGGTGATTGAGCAGTGGATCGGAGACGTGTGCTACCAGTTCCGGTACGAGCAGATTCAGTGGGTCCCGGAGTCGCCGGAATTCGTGGACATCGCGGCGAGGCGGACGATGGTCATGCATCCGGACGGGTCGCTCAGGACCTACACGTTCAATTACCGCGGGGATCTCCTGGACGAGCGGTTTCGGCTCAAACGGGACGGATCGTATCGGGTGGCGGTTATCAAAAGGAGGTTTGACGACGAAGGAAATCTGAAGGAACTGATCCGTCCCGACGGGAGCTCGACGCTGTGGGTGTGGGACGACAAGAACCCCGATCCGCGAAACAGGGGAAATCTCCTGCGGGTGGAACTGAGGGCGAGCCCCTTTCATCCCGTGCCGAGCAGGATTGTTCTGCAGATCGACCACGATCCGAACTTGCAGGTTCCCGTGCGCATCCGCCATGAAAACGGCAGCGAAGTGCGGCTGCGTTATGACGCCAGGGGGAATCCGCAGCGGATCGACTGGCCCGACGCCACATTGCCGGACGGCACGGTGCAGAAGGCGGCGACGCTTTTTGAGACGAACGCGCGGGGGCAGGTCACGGCGATGGTCAGTCCGGAGGGCGTGCGCCGGGAATACCGGTATGAACCCGCCGGGACTCCGAAAGCGGGGATGCTGCGCGAGGCGGTGGAGGACGCCGGCGGCGAGAACCGGACAACGGCCTATGATTACGACGCGTTCGGCTACCTGTCGCAGGAGAAACTGCCGGGCGGCAGCGTCCGCTCGTATCGTTACGACGCAAGGGGCTGCCTCCGCGAGCTCGTTCTTCCCGCGGTGGGCGGAAAGGCGGACGTCGTACGCTGGCACTATGACGCCGCCGGCCGCGTCCGCCGCGTGGAACGGCCCCGCGGGGAGTACAGCGACGGTGTCATTGCGGGAGATTGGATCGAGGACGTCTATGACATCGACGCGGCGGGACGGCTCCGCCGGATCGTCATCGGGAACAACACCGCCCGTCCCAGGGAGTGGAAGATCGAACCGGATCATGAGGGAAGACCCGTCCGCATCACGGACCCGGAAGGCACCGTCACGGAACGGTGCTGGGACGAGCGGGGGCTTCTCCTGCGGGAAACGGTGGCGGCCGGCACTCCCCACGCGGCGACGACGCGCTGGATCTACGATACGACCGGCCGCTTGACCAGGGTGTACGAACCCGGCTTGAATCCTTGCATTCTGGAATACGATCCCTTCGGACGCGTGGCCGAAGTGGTGTTCCCGAACGGCAGCCGGGGCGTCAACGAATGGGGACCGTTCGATCTGCTCACGGCGCAGCGGCTGGAAGGCGATCCCGGCGACGGGAGTCCGCCGCGCCCGCTCCATTCCGCCCGTTACAAATACGACGAGCGGGGGAGGCTCACGCATTACACGGAGCTCGTCTTTGACGATGATCCGGCGTCGGCCGCGGAACAGACGATGATCAAATGGTACGACGCCGACGGCCGGTGCGTCCGCAAGGTAAGCCCCTCCGGGCACGAGTGGAAGTACCGCCATAACGGCCTGGGCCAACTGGTGGCCGCCGTCGACCCGCTGGGCAACGCCAGGGAGATTGCCTACGGACCGGACGGACTTCCCGCCGCGATCAGGGAAACGGAAGCGGGACCGGCGGGGACGACGAGCCGCGAGACGCGATTCGAGCACGACGAACGGGGAAGGCTGGTGCGGATCCGGTATTCTTCCGGCGCGACGCATACCCGGGAGTACGATGCCCGGGACCTGCCCGTGCGGGAAACGGACGCGGGAGGCGTGATCCGTCAGCGCGCCTATGGTCTTCTGGGCGAGCTTCTCGAAACGGTGATCGATCCGGGCGGGCTCGGCTTGCGTTACCGGCATGCATCGGACCTGCTGGGGCGCCAGGTGTCCTTTACCGATCCCGCGGGGGCGACGACTTCCGTCCGGCGGGATCCCCTGGGCCGGATCACGGAAACGATCCTGTCCGACGGGTCCGTATTCCGCAGAAGCTACAACGCGGCGGGTCTCCTGGCACGGGAAGAAAGCCCGGACGGTTCCGCGGTGGAATACGAATACGACGCCGCGCGGCGGCTGATCGGGTTCACGGCGACGGCCGGAAGCGGGCGGCTGCCGGTGGCGCCGCACCGGTTCGTCTACGACGGGGCGAACCGGATCGTCCGGGCCGAATCGGCGGGGGCGGTGGCGATCCGCCGCTACGACAGCCTGGACCGGCTCACGCTGGACAGTTTCAACGGGCGGACGTTCAAGGCGGAATACGACGACGGGGCCATGCGGATGAACCTGGAATTCCCCGACGGCAGAAAGGAGCGGCACACCTGGGACGCGCTGGGCCGGGTCACCGCGATCCATCTGCTGTCGGCGGGCGGCCTGCCGGTGGACGCCGGTTCCGCTTCCCCGGGACTCCTGCATGAAGTCCGCTTCGCCGGCGGGCAACGGATCGCGGAAGAGCGGTTCGCAAGCGGCGCGTCCGGCTTGTGGCTCCACGACGGGGAAGGGCGGCTTATGCGCGTCGACCACCGCGATCCTTCGGGCGAAGCGCTGATCTCGGCCCGGTATCGGCACGACACGCTCAATCGCCGCAGGGTCGCGCAATACATGGGCTTGCACGCATCGAATTTCTGTTACAATTACGACTCCCGCGGGCGGCTGGTGGAAGAGCGGTCGGAGTTTCCGCTGGCGCCGCTTCCCGACCAGCCTTCCCAGGCGGAGCAGAACGCGGCCATATCGGCGGCGGAGGCCGCATCCGCGGGGGCAAGCCGCGTACAGGCGTGGGAACTCACGGGAGCGGATGTGCGAAAAACCGAAACGGTCATCGAAGGCGATACGGCAACGGTGTCCGTCTACACCGAGGGGCCGGCGCATCAGATCATCGCCGTGGACGGCCAGGCGTACCAGTATGACGCGGGCGGCGCGCGCATCGCCGATCCGTACCGCCTGTTCGTCTACGACGCGCTGGGGAGGATCGCCAGAATTCTGCGGCCGTCGGACGGAGCGGCTGTCATGGAATTCGCCTACGATCCGTTCGGACGGTTGGCGCAAGTGAAGACCCCTGCCGAAACGGCGAACCGGTACCATTTTTCCGAACGCTGCCTGCATGAGGAGGATGGCTCCGGCAACACCGTCCGCCAGTTCGCGCATCATCCCGGGCTCCTGGTTCCGTCGATCGTCACCACCGCGCGGGGCACCTTCGGCCTGCACTACGACGCCATGCATCGACTCGTTCTCGCCACGGACCGCGGCGGGCAGCCGGCGGAGACGTACCGTTACGGCGCCTTCGGCACCCCGGAGGTGCGGGATCCGGCGGGCGGAGCACGGTCGGGAAGCGCCATCGGCGTCCAACCCGTGTTCAACGCCATGCCCTATTTGCCGGAAGCGGGATTGTATCTGACCATCCATCGTCTCTACGACCCGCAGACCGGCCTGTTCCTGTCCCGCGATCCGTTGCTGCACACGCACAGCCCGAATCCGTATGTCTATGCCGCGCACGATCCGGTCAACGCCCTGGACCCGGACGGCGATCTCCCGCCGCTGATCGTGGCGGGGTTGATCGTAGGGGCCATCGGCGCGGTCATTGGCGCGGGAAGCGTGATGCTGAGCGGAGACGACTACGACGTCTGGGACGTGGCGGCCGGGGCGGCGATCGGGTTCGGCGCCGGCTTCATCGGAGCCGTAACGTTCGGCGCGGTGTCTTCGGCGGTCGGCGCCGCGCTGCTCCCGGCAGCGGGAGCGGCGACGGCGACGGCCTCCGCGGCCACCGCCTCGTCGGCCGGAGTCGGCGTCAGCATCGCCAGCGGGGTGGTTGGAGGAGCCGTGTCCGGCCTCGCATCCGGGGTGTTCTCCGGGTTCGCGGGCGGAATCTACCACGGCGGCATCCGCGGACGCGGGGATATGTGGGAAATGGCGCTGGAAGGCGCATACCGGGAAGGCATCTCGGGCATGGCCGCGGGGGCCGTCGGCGGAGCGTTTTTTGCCGGTTCCTTGCGGCTTGGGACCATTCCGCGCGGCATGTGGGCGTCGGTTCGCCGTTCGGCCGCCGGAGGTCAACCCATCCGCCTTCTTGGTCGCGGACTGATGAGTCCGTACGGCCTCGGGTCGGCTGCCGCCGGTTTCGCATCCGGCATGACCGGCGGCGTCACGCGGGAACTCCTGGAGGGCCGGGATTTCACTGATGCCGTCGCCGATTCCTGGAGTGACGGCGTCATGGGCGCGGGAGCCGGTGTGGTTACCACGGCGCTGCATCCGACGACTTACCAATATTGGAGAGTGAGATTCAACCCGCAGATTGCCCAAAGCGTGCAGGCGACCCGGCCCGGCGGCGTGCATCACCAGCGGAACGTGGCCCAATACCCGGAATTTGCCGTCCGCCGCCACTCGCAGAACCATCCCCACGACTGGATCGACCGTCTGAACAACGCCGTGACGAGGGGCAACATCCAGGGGCCCCAGTCGGAATACCACAGGCCGGGCAATCCGCTGACGCACCGGCAAATGCACGAACAGTGGAGGTTCGGACAACCCGGCAACTGGACGAACATTCCCACGCACGGGCCGTGGACGACGCCCTGGAACCCCAATTACTATTGGCCGAATGCGCTCCCGGTAAACCAGCCGGCGAAGCAAAATTAGGACTCTCATTGCGAATCCCCGGGCGGGAGAACCTCCCGGGGATTTTCCTGGGAACCGTTCATCCCGTTGACGAATCGGAAGAAATCGTTTACAATGGATTTAAATCGATTTAAAAAAGCTGATGCGGAGATATGCCCGGTTTCGAATGGAGAACCATGCCATGCACAAAAACGTGACAATGAAAGACATCGCCAAAATTGCGGGTGTATCGACCGCCACCGTTTCCCTCGCCCTGGCCGGTGATCCCCGGGTGAACGTCAAAACCCGGCGGCAGGTTGAGGAGATCGCGCGTCGGCTGAAGTACGTGCCGAATGAAATCGGCCGCAGCCTTCGCGCCAGGAAGGCGGAGACGATCGCGCTCATCTTTCCCAACACGCCACACAACGCGTTTTCGCATCCGTATTTTGTCCAGCTGCTCGAGGGGATCACCGAAGTGGTCGTGCGCCACAGTTTCCATCTGCTGGTGTCCACTTCGCCGACGGAATCCGACGAAGCCGCGTCCTACGACAAAATTTTGCGCAACCGCCGGGCGGACGGCATCATCCTGTGGCCTTCCTCCATCAGGGACGATAACATCGGGCGCATCGTGGAATCGGGATTCCCGGTGGTCTATCTGGGGAAATGGCATCGCGGCGACGTGCTCACGGTGGAGCGCGACGACTTCGGCGGGGCTTACATGGCGACGGAACACCTCATCCGCAGGGGCAGAAGAAGGATCGCGCACATCACGGGGCCGCTCGATTTTCAGGTGAGCATCGAACGGCTGGAAGGCTACAAAAAAGCCTTGTCGGACCACGGCATGCCGTACGACCCCGATCTTGTCATCGAAGCGGATTTCACCATGGAATCCGGCCACGACGCGGTCGTCCGGATGCAGAAGGCCGGCCTTAAGTACGACGCGGTGTTCGCCGGAAACGACCGGATGGCGATCGGGGCCATGAAGGCGCTGCAATCGTTCGGCCGCCGCATTCCCGATGACGTGGCGGTGGTCGGCTGCGACAATATCGAAATGGCGACGATGACGAATCCGGCGCTCACGACCATCCACCAGCCGATGCGCGAGATTGGCGCGATCGCGGCGGAGAAGCTCATCCGCACGCTGACCGGCCGGCCGGTGGAACCCAGGCAGACGGTGGTGCCGGCGGAATTGGTCGTGCGGGAATCCTGCGGAGGAACGGATCGTTGACTTTTTCACGAAATGAATTAAATCGATTTAAATCATAATTAAATCGATTAAATTCTGTCATCTTGCGAAGGGGTGATTTTCCGAAACGGCGGAGGCGGGACAAAGCGGATTTGCAAGCGGATTCATGAAAGCGGAACCAAAGTCGTGCAGCTTGCGGCAACCTGTTTGCGAGAAGACAGAACATGGGTAAGGGGAGATCGAACATGCAACTTGTCAAGTGGACCCGCGTCTCGTTCGCGGCGATGCTCGCCGTTTTCCTGCTGCTTTTGGCCGCCTGCGGAGGAGGAAGCGGGAGCGGCGGGACCTCCGGCGGCCAGTCCGGCGGCCAGTCGCCTTCGGCGGGAGGCGGCGCATCCGGCGGCGCTTCGCAGTCACCTGGGAAAAAGGTGGAAATCACGTTCTGGAACGGATTCACCGGGCCGGACGGGGAGCTCTTGATGCAGATTGTCAACCATTACAACAAAGCCCGCGAAGGGCAAATCGAAGTCAAAATGGACATCATGCCGTGGGATCAGTTGAACCAGAAGCTGCCCCCCTCCATCGCGACGGACACGGCGCCGAGTTTCGTGGCGTTCATCGCCGGCTGGGCGGCGCCGTACATCAAAAACGGTTCCTTCCAGGTCCTTGACGATTTCTTCGACGCCACGGGCACCGATCGCGGCGAATTTGTCAACGGGTCGCTGGATCTGGGAGCAAGCGACGGCAAGCTTTACATGCTCCCGATGCAGATGAACGGGCTCTATCTGTACTGGAACAAGGCGTTGTTCCGGGAAGCGGGGCTGGATCCGGAGAAGCCGCCGGCCACGCTGGACGAACTGGCCGAGTATGCCGCCAGGCTGACGGATCCGGCCAAGAACCGGTACGGATTCGGCATGCCGGTCAGCGGCGCCCCGGTCTATTTCACTTCCTTCATCATCGGCAACGGCGGCGATGTGGTCGATCTGAAAAACAACAAGTCCGTGCTGAACTCGCCGGAAAACGTCGCCACCTTCGAGTGGATGCAGGATTTGGCGGTCAACAAGAAGGTCACCCCGATCGGCGCCACCGGCGCGGATTTGGACCGGCTGATGCAAAGCGGCCAGCTCGCGATGTACATCAACGGCCCCTGGCTGGCGCCGGGCCTGAGGAGCAACGGGATCGACTTCGGCATCGCCCTTCCGCCGAAAGGTTCCGTCAGGCAATACACGGAACTGGGGGGCATCGGGTTCGCGATTCCGAAGGGCACGCCGGACGACGAGAAGCAGGCGGTGTACGACTTCATCAAGTACTGGAACTCGCCGGAAGTCGCCAAAACATGGTCGCTCAGCAACGGGTTCCCGCCCTTCCTGAAAACGGTCGTCGAGGATCCCGAAATCAAAAACGACCCGCTCGTCTCCGCCATGGCCGACATGGGCGACGCCGCCGCTCCGTTCCTGCCCGGGGTGCTCGGCGCCGACCGGATCACGAACGAAGTGCTGTTCATCGCCATCGAAGCCCTTCAGAACGGACAGAACGTGCAGGAGCTGCTGAAGCGGGCATCCGACGATATTGATGAAATTCTGGCATCCGCGAAGTGAGGAAAACATTAGATGGAACATCTGTGGCAGACGGTGCGCGCTTCCTGGAGCAAACCCGAACGGGCGGCCTATTGGTTCATCGCCCCGTCCATGATCTTTCTGTTCGTGTTCACCCTCGTGCCGCTCGCGGCGACGGTGGGCATCAGCCTTATGCGCATGGACATTTTCTTGAGCGGCGCGGAATTTAACGGCCTCGGGCATTATCAGCGCTTGTTCGGGGATGCGAGATTTTGGAACGCGTTGGTCAACACGCTGTATTTTGCCGCACTGGAGGTGCCGCTTCAGATCGGGGTCTCCCTTCTGGCGGCCCTTCTTGTTTCGCAAAACACCCGTTTTCGCAAATTTGCCCGATCCGCGCTGTTTTTGCCTTCGGTCTGTTCGCTGACGGCCATCGGCATCATGTGGTCGTTTCTGCTCGACCCTCAGACCGGCCTGTACGTCCATTACCTGACGGAGCTCGGCTTGCCGCGCCTCGGATTTCTGCGGGATCCGAACATGGCGATGCCGACGCTCATCCTGATCACCGTCTGGCGCAGCTTCGGCTATACGATGGTCATTCTGATCGCCGCCATCCACGCCATTCCGGAGACGTACTACGAAGCGGCGCAGCTGGACGGGGCGGGGAGGCTGCGGCAGTTCTGGTCGATCACCGTGCCGCTGATCGTTCCGGCGCTCGGTTTTTGCGTCATCACGGCGCTGATCGCCGCGCTTCAGGTGTTTGACCAGATTTTCGTCACAACGCAGGGTGGGCCCCTGCGCCGGACGGAATCGTTGGTCCTGTACATTTACAACACGGGATTCCGATCCGCGCCGTACGATCTCGGTTATTCTTCGGCGATTTCCGTGGCGCTGTTTGTCCTTGTGCTGATTGCCGTTTTGTCGCTGTACCGTTACTTTCTCCGCAGGGAAACATCGGATGTGCGCTGAGGGGAACGATCATGGGAATTTCGTCCTTCCGGAGCAAGGCGGTCGGATACGGAATCACGCTGCTCCTGGTGATCGCGGTATTGCATCCCTTTTTGTGGATCATCGTGTCCACGTTCAAAACCGAACAGGAGCTGATCCGGTATCCCCCGTCGTTTTTCCCGGACGCGCCCACCGTGATGCAGTACGTCTCGGTGTGGACCCGGATCCCGCTTCTCGACTTTTTCCGGAACACGGTCATTTTCGCCGGGGGAGTCGCCGTATTGTCCGTCTTTTTCGATTCCATGGCGGGGTACGCTTTCGCCCGCATCCGTTTCCGGGGAAACCGGCCTTTGTTCGCGCTCGTGCTCGTCACCATGATGGTGCCGTTTCAGGTGCTCATGGTCCCGCTGTTCGTGGAGGTTTACAAGATGGGCATGCTCGACACGTATTGGGGGCTCATCCTGCCGCGCGCGACCAGCGCCTTCGGCATTTTCATGATGCGGTCGTTTTTTGTCACGCTTCCGAAGGATTTGGAAGAATCGGGACGGGTGGACGGCGTGAACGAATTCCGGATCTACTGGCACATCATGCTCCCGCTCTGCCGGTCCGCCATGGTCTCGCTCGGGATTTTTCTCCTGATGAACAACTGGAACGATCTCATCTATCCGCTCATGCTGACCAGTTCGACCGGGATGCGGACGCTTTCCGCCGGGCTGGCGATGTTCGTCGGCCAAAGG
>ERZ795042.1746-NODE-1746-length-13354-cov-24.528461_pt1 | contig 13354 bp, 11 predicted proteins | sample MGYA00375126_ERZ795042 | MGnify/ENA primary metagenome ERZ795042 (study PRJEB30171, sample SAMN05518105) | compost metagenome | isolation source: Feedstock adapted compost from Newby Island compost facility, Milpitas, CA | place: USA:Newby Island compost...
GCGGTGTCGACTCCGGCCTCCATGTAGCGGCGGATGTGCTCGCGCCGCTCCTCCGCCGTTCCCCAGACGATGAGCTCGTGCACGACGGCCTCGGGGATCGCCGCCACGGCCGCGCGCCGATCCCCGGCGTCCCAGGCCTCCCACATCGCGCGCAGCGTCTCGCTCCGGCCGAGCCACTGGTGGAACTTCTTGTAGACAGGCACGGTGAGGTAGCCGGCGATGTGGCGTCGGATGCCCTCTTCGGCCGCCGGGGTCGGCGGGTCCACGAGCACCATGAGGCGGGCGAGGATTTCGATCTGCTCGGGGTCTCGCCCCGCCGCGCGCGCGGCCTCCCGCACGACGCCGACCGACTTCCGAACGTCGTCGACGGAGAGCCAGTTGATGATGGCCCCGTCGGCCACCTCTCCTGCCACGCGAAGCATCCCTTCGCGGAGGGCAGCGACGTGGATGGGCACGGGCTCCTTCGGAGGCGTCCGCAGGCGGAAGCCGTCGACGCGGAACGTCTCCCCCTCGAACACGACGCGCTCGCCGGCGAGCGCCTTCCGCAGGAAGAGGACGGTCTCGCGAACGCGGGTCGCGGGCTTGCGGAAGCGGAGGCCGTTCCATCGCTCGACGATCGGCTCCGAGCCGGAGCCGATCCCCAGCTCGAACCTGCCTGGCGCGAGCTCGGCGAGCGCTGCCGTCTGCTGCGCGAGGAGGGCAGGCCCTCGGGTGAAGACGTTCGCGATGGCGGTCCCGAGACGGAGGTTCGTGCTCTGCGCGAGCACCGTGAGCGGCGTGAAGCAGTCGAACGCGTCCACCTCGTACGACCAGGCGTCGGTGTAGCCGAGGCGCTCCGCTTCCCGCGCGATCTCGACGTGCTCAGCGAGCGTGAAGCCGTCCATCGGGACCGAGAGGGACCAGCGCTTCTCCTTCGCCATCGATTCCGTCGCTCCTTTCTCCACGTGTGGGGCTGCGGCTACCGGAGGAGCCGCAGGGCGTAGGCGAGCAGACTCGGCATCGAGTCCTTGATGACCTCCCAGTGCGGGTCGGGCCGCTTGCCGCGGCGGTGCAGGCCCAGGTTCAACCCGGTGATGATCGCGAACTTGTACGCGGCGAGGGCGCGGAACCAGTCGATGTCGCTCGGCTCCTCCCCGTAGCGGGCGACGTACCAGCGGACGAGCTGGTCGGGGGGCGGCAGCCGGCCCCCGCCGCCCGCGCCCTCGTGGGCCCAGGCCTCGGGATCGCTGAACGTGACGATCCACCCCAGGTCGTTCAGGGTCGCTCCGATGTTCACGAGCTCCCAGTCGATGACGGCGAGGAGTCTGCCCTCCCGGCTGTACAGGAGGTTCGACCACTGGAAGTCGCCGTGGAAGATGCCGATCCGGGTCTCCTTCGGCTGCCGCTCGAGCAGGAGCGCGCGGACCCGCGGGGCGTCGCGGAGCATCTCGGGTTCCGCCGCCCGCTCGAGGAAGCGGTCCCAGCGGGTGACGTCCTCGGCGAACGGGATGGGAGGCCCGAGTTCGGGCACCCGCTCCTCCCAGTCGAGGCGATGGAGGTCCGCGAGCGCCTCCATCGCCTGGCGGGCCATGTCGGCGATCGTCTCGGGCGGCAGCTGGTCGGCCCAGCCGCCCTCCCCGAAGCGGAGGGTGTCGCCCTCCAGCAGCGGGGTGACGAAGTACGGGCAGCCGAACCACTCGAGGTCGTCGCCCGCCCACAGGACTTCCGGCACCGGGACGGGCGTCGACCAGAGGGCGCGCATGACGGTCGCCTGCCGGAGGACGTCAGCCGTGCCGACCCAGCGGACGTTCGGGGGCGGGATGCGGAGGTAGAAGGAGCGCAGCCCCGGCTCGACCGCCACGGTGAATCCGTACGAGAACCCGGCGTGTCCCGGCATCTTCCACACGCGGGTCACCGCGGCGTGCGGGTCGCCCATCTTCGCGCGCACGAACGGCCCGAGCCGTGCGTGGAGCTCCGTGAGGTCCATGCCCCCTCCCTGAGTCGTTTCGGCAGCCTCGAAGGAATCTACCGCTCCCGGCGGCCCTGCGCCACCGGTGCCGGCGGGGGCGCGAGCAGGCCCCCGCTCGAACGGCGGGGGCCTGCTCGCTCACGGAACGAAGCCGGGGCTCAGGCGGGCACCGGTTCGCCCACGACGACGGCGCGGAACACGTACTCGCCGTTCTCGTACGCGACGTGCACTTCGCTTCCCTCGCGGATCTCCCCCTGGAGGATCTTGAGGGCGAGCGGGTCGAGCACGCGGCGCTGGATCGTCCGCTTGAGCGGACGGGCGCCGTAGACGGGGTCGAAGCCCTCTTCCGCCAGCGCCTCGCGAGCGGAGTCTTCGACCACGAGGGTGATGCGCCGATCCTTCAGCCGCTGCGCCACCTGCCGCATCTGGATGTCAACGATGCGCAGGATGTCCTCCTTGCTGAGCTGGCGGAAGATGACGATCTCGTCGACGCGGTTCAGGAACTCCGGCCGGAAGTGGGCGCGGACGGCGGCCATCACCCGCTCGCGCATCGTCTGCTCGTCGAGGCCGGGCTCGAGGATGTAGGTGCTCCCGAGGTTGCTCGTCATGATGAGGATGGTGTTCCGGAAGTCGACGACGTGCCCTTGGCCGTCCGTAAGCCGGCCGTCGTCGAGCACCTGGAGGAGCACGTTGAAGACGTCCGGGTGCGCCTTCTCGATCTCATCGAAGAGGACGACGCTGTACGGCCGGCGGCGCACCGCTTCGGTGAGCTGGCCGCCCTCCTCGTAGCCGACGTACCCGGGCGGGGCGCCGATGAGGCGGGAGACGGAGTGCTTCTCCATGTACTCGCTCATGTCGATGCGGACCATCGCCCGCTCGTCGTCGAAGAGGAACTCCGCCAGCGCGCGGGCGAGCTCCGTCTTCCCGACGCCGGTCGGTCCGAGGAAGATGAAGGAGCCGAGCGGCCGGTTCGGGTCCTGCAGGCCGGCTCGCGCCCGCCGGATGGCGTTCGCCACCACACGGAGCGCTTCGTCCTGGCCGACCACCCGCTCCCGGAGCCGGTCTTCGATCTTGATGAGCTTCTCCGTCTCCCCCTCCATGAGCTTGGAGACGGGGATACCGGTCCAGCGCGAGACGACCTCGGCGATGTCGTCCTCGTCGACCTCCTGCTTCAGGAGGCGCGGTCCGGACGCTTCCATCTCCGCTTCGAGGGAGCGGAGCTTCTCCTCGAGCTCACGCAGCGTGGTGTACCGGAGGCGGGCGGCGCGCTCGTAGTCGGCGGCGAGCTCCGCCTGCTCGATCTCGTAGTGCGTGCGCTCGATCTGCTCTTTCAGCTGCTGGATCTGCTGGATCTGCTCCTTCTCCTTCTGCCACTGCGCCGCGAGTGCTGCCTCCCGCTCCTTCAGCTCGGCGAGCTCCCGTTCGAGCCGTTCGAGCCGCTCCTTCGATGCCGGGTCCTGCTCCTTGCGGAGGGCCTCCCGCTCGACCTCCAGCTGGAGGATCCGCCGCTTCACCTCGTCGAGCTCCACCGGCATGGAGTCGATCTCCGTGCGGATACGCGCCGCGGCCTCGTCGACGAGGTCGATGGCCTTGTCCGGGAGGTACCGGTCGCTGATGTACCGGTGCGAGAGCACCGCTGCGGCCACGAGCGCCGCGTCCTTGATGCGGACGCCGTGGTGCACCTCGTACCGCTCGCGGAGACCGCGGAGGATGGAGATCGTGTCCTCCACGGAGGGCTCGGACACGTACACCGGCTGGAAGCGGCGCTCAAGGGCAGGATCCTTCTCCACGTACTTCCGGTACTCGTCCAGCGTCGTCGCGCCGATGCAGTGGAGCTCACCGCGGGCGAGCATCGGCTTCAGCATGTTGGCGGCGTCCACGGCCCCTTCGGCCGCGCCCGCGCCGACGACGGTGTGGAGCTCGTCGATGAAGAGGATGATGTTCCCCTCCGACTCCTTCACCTCGCGGAGCACTGCCTTCAGCCGCTCTTCGAACTCGCCGCGGTACTTCGCCCCCGCGAGGAGGGCGCCGATGTCGAGGGCGATGATGCGCTTGTTCTTCAGCCCTTCGGGCACGTCGCCGCGCACGATGCGCTGGGCGAGCCCCTCGACGATCGCGGTCTTCCCGACGCCGGGCGGGCCGACGAGCACCGGGTTGTTCTTCGTGCGGCGGGAGAGGATCTCGATGACGCGGCGGATCTCCTCGTCCCGGCCGATGACCGGGTCGAGCTTCCCCTGGCGGGCGAGTTCGGTGAGGTCGGTTCCGTACTTCTCCAGCGCCTCGTACTTCCCCTCCGGGTTCGGGTCGGTCACGCGCTGGCTTCCGCGGAGGCTCGCGAGCGTCTTGTAGATCTCGTCACGCGTGAGGCCGAGGGCTGCGGCGTGGCTTCGCAGCTCGCCGTCGGCATTCTCGAGCGCGGCGACGAAGAGGTGCTCCGTGGAGACGTACTCATCCCGAAGCCGTTCCGCCTCCTTCTCCGCGAAGGTGAAGGCTGCGTTCAGCTTCGGGCTCAGGTACACCTGTGTCGCGCCGAACACCTTCGGACGGCGATTGAGGATGTCGCGCACGCGCGCCGCGAACGTGCGCGGGTCGATCCCCCGCAGCTCGAGCAGGCGGGGAACGATGCCGCCTTCCTGCTCCGCGAGGGCGACCACGAGGTGCTCGACCGAGAGCTCCTGATGCTGGAGCTCCTCCGCCAAGCTCTTCGCTGCGAGCACCGCCTCCTGGGCCTTCTCGGTGTACCGGTTCAGGTTCATCGCTCGTTTCCTCCGCTGCCAGACGTCTCAACTCAGTCTACGAGCTGATAATAACCCTATCAAGGCTCATGAGCACGCCAATGCAGGCTAGGGGTCAGGCGGAGCCGTCGGGGATGCGCGCGAACCGGGGCTCGCGCCGTTCCTGGAAGGCAGCGAGCCCTTCCGCGAAGTCGGGACGCTTGACGCTCTCCTCCTGGAGCGCGACCGTCTCCCGCATCGCCCCGCCGAGCGGCAGCATGAGGTGCTTCCAGACCATCCGCTTCATCTGCATGAGGGAGTACGGCGCGGACGCACGCGCGAGCTCGCGCACGTACTCCTGCGTGCGCTCGACGAGCTCCTCCGGCGGGAAGACCCGGTTCGCGAGGCCGAGCTCCAGCGCCTCGGCAGCGGAGATGCGCCGGTTGCTCCAGAAGACGTCGAGCGCCTTCGACGGCCCGATGAGGCGGGGAACGACCCAACTCGTGCCGTGTTCGGCGACGAGCCCCCGCTGGGCGAAGGAGGGGAGGAAGAAGGCGTTCTCGGACATGAAGCGGAGGTCGCAGAACATGGCGATGGAGAACCCGAGCCCGGCAGCAGCGCCGTTCACCGCGGCGATCACCGGCTTCCGGACGGAGAGGAGCACGGCCCAGCCGTGTCGGAAGTCCTCCCCGAGCTCGGGGTCGCCGACCTCGAGCCGCTCCAGCTCCGTCTCCTCCCGCATCGCCGCGGCGGTGCCGGCGTCGCGGATGCGCGCGAGCGCCTGCGTATCGACGCCCGCGCAGAAGGCGCGGCCTGCGCCGGTGATGACGATGCCGACGACGCGCGGGTCCCGCTCGGCGCTCGCCACCGCGTGCTGGAGCTCCTGGAGCGTCCGGTCCGTGAGCGCGTTCAGCTTCTCCGGCCGGTGCAGGGTGATGGTCGCGACAGGGTCCTCGACCTCGTACCGGATCTCGGCGTACATCGGTGCCCTCCGAGTGGTCTCAGGGGCATCCTACGCCTGCTGCGGGGGCGCTTCGACCGGCCTCAGCTCCGCCAGAGCTCCGAGGAAGCCTTCATGAAGCGCGTCATCATGTACATGCGCGCGACGGGTGCCCCGCTCTCCGGGTCGGTGAGCGTCGACTCGTACCAGAGGAACTCGGACTTCGGCGTCTCGCCAACGTCGAGCAGACGGCCGGAGGCCACGTACTCCTTGCCGAGGAGCACGGGCCCGTTGAGGTGGCGGAGCTCGATCGCGCCGAAGAGGCCCACGGCCGGGTGGCGGCGCTCGATGTCCCGCTCCACGGCGCGGAGGATGCGCACCATCAGTGCCGGCGTCGCGATCGGGCCGCCCCACGGCGAAGGCCCCGTGTACCACTCGAGCGGCTCGGTGATGACCCGCATGCGGGCGGCGCCGGCGTCGAGCGGGAGCGACGTGCGGACGGGGCCGAGCTCCTGGCCCGGCCGCAGGTGGCCGAGGATGCGGATGTCGCCGTCCATCCGCTGGTTCGCCCGCACCTGCTCGAGGTGGGTGGGAACGCCCGGCTCCCCCACCGAGGCCGACCCTTCGAGGACGAGCCGTCCTTCGGCATCTTCCATCCAGATGCGCACCTGCTCATCGCGCCGGCGAACGTCAGGGACTTCGGCGAAGGCCCGCACCCGCTCCTGGTCGGTGGTGGCGTTGCGGAAGTAGGCGGAGATGGAGCCCTGCTCGAACCATCGCGGCCCCCAGAGGCGGAGGAGCAGGGGAGGGAACTGTTCGAGGTGGATCGACCCGGCTACCGTCCCGCCGCGGAAGCCGAGCTGTTGGGCGGTGGCGTCGTCGTGGATGCTCCCGCGCTGGTTGGCTGCCTCGTTCCGCGGCGCGCGCCAGGGACCGACGAGAACGCCGTTCTGCTCCTCGATGACGGCAGACGTTGCGCCCGTTTCCATATCGTCACCTCCTCTCGCGCCGTCCCTTATACGCCCGTGGGGTGCGCCACTTCAATCGGCAATGGGTCGCGCCGCCGTCGGTTGAAGGAAGGACGACGTCTGCTATGCTCCTCTCGTCCGGGTGACTGGCGTGACGCGGAGCACCGCGGGGGAGCCCGGACCGTCGAGGTGGCCGCTCGCCTGGGCCCAGGAACCCTCCGGAGGTGAGCGATGCGTGCCCTGCTCGGCGTGTACGACAAGCGCGGGGTCGTCGACCTCGCACGCGGTCTGCTCGAGCTCGGCTGGGAAGTGGTCTCCACCGGCGGCACGTGGCGCACCCTCCATGAGGCGGGCATCCCGGCCCTAAAGGTCGAGAGCGTCACCGGGTTTCCGGAGATGCTCGACGGGCGGGTGAAGACGCTCCACCCGCGCATCCACGCCGGCATCCTCGCCAGGCGCGACAAGCGGGAGCACCTCGAGGCGCTCGACCGCCACGCCATCGCCACGATCGACCTCGTCGCCTGCAACCTCTACCCCTTCGCGGAGACGGTCCGCCGTCCTGGCGTTTCGCTCGAGGAAGCGCTCGAGCAGATCGACATCGGGGGCCCTACGCTCCTGCGGGCGGCGGCGAAGAACTACCGCGACGTGCTCGTGCTCTGCGACCCGGACGATTACGGACCGGTACTCGAAGCGCTCCGCCGCGGCGGGGTGGACGAGCGCACGCGCCGTCGGCTCGCGTGGAAGGCGTTCGCCCACGTGGCCGCCTACGACAGCGTCGTGAGCGAATGGTTCTGGGACGGCGAGGGGTTCCCGCCCTCCTTCACCGTCCCGCTCGAGCTCGTCCACCCGCTCCGCTACGGCGAGAACCCGCACCAGCGGGCGGCGTTCTATCGCGAGCGCTCGCTCGCGAGCGCTGCCGCCGGGGGGATCGCGACGGCGCGCCAGCATCACGGCAAGGAGATGTCCTTCAACAACTACCTCGACGCGGATGCCGCCTGGAACGCGGTGAACGAATTCCCCGATCCGACGTGCGTGATCGTGAAGCACACGAACCCGTGCGGGGTCGCCTCCCGGCCCGACCTCGTCGAGGCGTACCGCCTCGCCGTACAGGCGGACCCGGTGAGCGCCTTCGGCGGCATCGTGGCCTTCAACCGCGTCGTCGACGAGGCGCTGGCCCGGGAGATCCGCGAGTTCCGCAGTCCCGTCGACGGCACGACACGGATGTTCTACGAGATCGTGGTCGCTCCCGGGTACACGTCGGCGGGACTGGACGTGCTGAAGGGGAAGTCCCGCGACCTCCGCATCCTCGAAGCGGCGCCGCTCGCCCGCGGCACGCGCGCGCTGCGCCAAGTCGGCGGCGGCTGGCTCGTGCAGGAGGCGGACGACCTCGGCCCCGAAGACGGCGAGTGGCGGGTGGTGACCGAGCGCCAACCCACCGAGGCGGAGCTCCGCGATCTCCGGTTCGCGTGGCGCTGCGTCAAGCACGTGAAGAGCAACGCCATCACGGTGGCGAAGGAGAGCCGTCTGCTCGGGATGGGCGCCGGTCAGCCGAACCGCGTGAAGAGCGTGGAGCTCGCGCTCGAGAAGGCGGGCGAGGAGGCGCGGGGCGCCGTGCTGGCGAGTGACGCGTTCTTCCCCTTCGCCTGGAACGATGCCGTGGAGCGAGCCTGCCAGGCGGGCATCACCGCCATCGTCCAGCCAGGCGGGAGCGTGCGGGACCAGGATGCGATCGACTGCTGCAACAAGTTCGGCGTGGCGATGATCTTCACCGGCGTCCGCCACTTCCGGCACTGATCCCGGCCGATCGGGGAACGGTCTGCGGGCCGAGTGGCCGAAGCCGGGAACTCGTCCCTCGGCGATCCTGAGGGCGATGCGGCAGCGGGGGCAGGAGCCTGGCCATCGCACGGGTCCGGGAGGAGAGGACCGCGGCTACCTCCCCTTCATGGCCGCGGCCATCGGCCTGGCGGTCGCGGGAGGCTTCCTCCTCGCCGTCTACGTGCCGCTGGCGGGCGCGGGGCGCTTCGGCGCGCCGGGCGACGTCCCGTTCCTCATCCAGGCCCACGGAGCGCTCCAGCTGCAGGGGTGGGCCGGCCTCTTCGTCGTCGGCATCGGATTCCGGCTCGCGCCTCGTCTCACGGGGCGTCCGCCGGTGCCCTCTGGCGTCTCCTGGGCTGTCGTGTCGCTCCTCGTCGCCGGCACGGTGCTCCGTGCTGCCGGTCAGAGCCTCCAGCCGCTGGCGGCGCTGATGCGGGTCGGCTTCGCGCTCTGGGCGCTCGGGTCCGCGGTGGCGGCAGCCACCTGGTTCACGTACCTGGTCCGCAGCCGGCACTTCGGCGCGTGGTGGCTCGGCATCGCGGCCGGCGCGCTCTGGTGGATGTGGTGGGCGGCCTGGATGGCGCTCCTCGCCGTCGAGGTCGAGGACCGCTTCCTCCCGTACGCACGGAACGAACCGCTGCTCTGGGGCGGGATGTTCGGCGCCATCGGCAACTTCATCTGGGCGGTGCAGTCCCGCGCCGTTCCGAACTTCTTCGGCCGACAGCCCGTACCGTGGCCGCACTTCCTCCCCTTCTGGGCCGCGTACAACGCGGGCTTGGCGCTCGTCGTCCTGCAGGCCACGGCGCCGCTCGAGCACCCGTGGCTGCAGGGGGTGGGCCTCACCTCGCTCGGCCTCGGCCTCGGGGGCCTCGTCTTCCTCGTGGCAGCGCTGCGTCCCGACGCTCACCGGCTGCGGCCGCGGGCGCGGCCGAGCGCCCGGTACATCGCCGCGGCGAACTGGCTCGCGCTCCTCGCGGCGGCGCTCCTCGCCGCCTCAGGCGTCGACGCGCTTCTCTCCGGCGAGGTCGTCCCCCTGTGGCTGCGGGACGCGGCGAGGCACAGTTTCGCGCTCGGGCCGATCACGATGCTCATCATCGGCATGGCCCAGCTCATCACGCCGATCTTCGCCCTCGGGCGGGCGGAGGTGCGACGGCCCGGGATCCTCGATCGCGCCTCGCCCTGGGTGCTCCTCGTCGCGGCGCTCTTGCGCGTCGGCGCCTCGCTGTCCGAGCCGCTCCTCTCCTACGCGGTCCGGATGGACATGGCGGCTGGGTCCGGCGTCCTCGCGTGGCTGGTGGTGGCCTCGTTCGGATGGCGGGCGCTGCAAGCTCGGCTGAACGAAGGCCGGATGCTCGAGCTCCTCGCGCAGGGGGCTCGCTGAGCGCGGGGCTCGCCCGATGGAGCTGGCGGAGAGGGTGGGATTCGAACCCACGAGGGGCTTTCGCCCCTACACGCTTTCCAGGCGTGCCTGTTCAGCCACTCCAGCACCTCTCCGCGCTGGGCCGACTCCGATCGTACCAAGGAGGGCGGCGGAACTCAGCGACGGCGACGGGGCCGCTTCGTCTTCTCCTCGAACCGCTTCCACGCCTCGTCCTGAGCTTCGGACATCCCCTGCTTCGTCTCGTCGATGAATGCACGGGCGGTGTCGCGGACGGCGCCCGCGAGCGCGCGGCCCCAATCGAGGAGCGACGAGAGGTTCCGCAGGCGCTCTGCCGCAGGCATCGGCTACCTCCTGCGTCGCCGCACACGCTGGGGGAACCCGCGCACCGCGCGCACGCCTCGCCGGACGCCGCGCACGAAGGAGTAGACGCGGATGACCGGGGACACGACGGTCTCGCCGGTGAACTCTACCGTGCCCCGAACCTCGTCGAGGGTGCCCTTCAGCGAGTCCAGCGCCGGCACGAGGTGGTCGCGGATGACGCGGCGGAGCAGGAGCAGGAGGAGGAGCGTGGCGAGGAGGACGGCGAAGAGGGCGAGCATCGAGAGGAGCGCCGCCAGGCCGAGGAACACGAGCACGATGTCCCGCCACTCGCTCCAGCTATCGGGCGCTGCCCAGCTGTCGGGCGCCCACCGGTCGGGGTAGATGTCCGCGCCGAAGTAGCCGTCCGCGATCCCTGCCACGACCAGGTAGGTCGCGACGATCAGCAGCGCGGCGAAGATCACCGTCAGGATGAATCGCATTGTGCTTTCCCCTGTAGTACGGGGATAATAGGCCGAAATCGCTGTTCGGGGCAAAGCGTACCGCTTCGCGTCGTACGCTGTGCACTCCTGCAGGTGCCGAGGTTCGGGGAAACCCGAATACCGCCCTCCGGGACTGCACTGCATGATAGGGAGACACCGCCGCGCGGGTGGCGAGGTTCGCTCAGAGGTCTGGACAACGCCCCGACGGGAGCCGAGAAAGGAACGTGGTTGCGCTCATCCTCGTCGTGGACGATGACGAGCCGGTGCGCGTGATGCTCGCGCGGCTGCTCACTACGGCCGGCTACCAGGTGCACGCCTGCGCCAACGCCGCCGAGGCCCGCGCTTGGCTGGAGTCGAACGAACCGGACCTCCTCGTGACCGACATCGTGATGCCCGGGGACTCCGGCATCGAGCTCCGCCGCTTCGTCTCCCAGCGCTATCCGCACGTGCCGGCCATCCTCATCAGCGGGTACAGCGCGGAGGAGCCGGCCGAGTTCGCCGCCCGCCAGCCGGACACCGTCTTCATCCCGAAGCCCTTCACCGCCGACGAGCTCCTGGAGCTGGTCGAGCGGATGCTTCCCGAGGAGAAGCTGCCCCGCCGAACGCGCTCGTAGGTCAGTCGGCCGGCTCCAGCCGGAGCGCGGCGATGACCCGCAGCATCGTCCCGCTGTCCATCGCGAGCCCCAGCAGGCGGTCGAGGTACACCGGCTCGAAGGGATCGCCCGTGGCCTGCCCGGTGAGTTCCGCGATCCGGTCGGCATACGCTTGCGCGAGCGGCTCCGTGGGCGAGAAGTCGAAGTCGATGCTGGGGTAGGCCGCGGCGACGTGCTCGAGGAAGGAGCTGGCGACGGCGTTGCTCTCCGGCAGCACCTGGTCGACCCGCGGCGAGCGGAGGACTCCCACCGACTCCGGAAGCCAGGTGCCGCTGTTGATGAGCGCGAGTGCGTCGGTGTTCAGGGTTCGCGCCAGGGGAGTCCCTTCCAAGGCGAGCGAGGGATCGGCGGCCACCAGCTGGAGGTACAAGAACGTGTCGAACGCGGTAGCGGCCAGCTCCTCGAACCGCCCATCAATCTGGTCGCAGTGAATCGCCTCGTGGGCGAGCAGCGGCATGAGCAGCTCGAACCGCTCACCTTCGAGCGAGGGGTGGAGCCAGAGGATCCGGCGGCCGGTCTCCTCGTCCCGCGTCATGCGCGCGAGGAGCGTCGGGAAGTGCGGCGGCGGCGCGAACTGCACCGCCGCGACCGGAGCTCCGTCGCAGTGCGCTCCGGCGAGGATGGAGGCGACCGCCGGCTCGGCGAACGTCCCGACGAGGGCCGCGAGGGCCGCCCGCGCCTTCGGCGCCGGGACGAGCTCCACCGGGATCGCCTCGAAGGCCGCGAGGACGGCGTCCCGCAGCGCCGTCGAGGCGCCGCGGACCTCCAGATGGCGGGCGAGGGCCGCGCGTACCGCACCCGCATCGCGGTCCGCGGGCGTCACTTCCGGCACCCTCATGACCTCGACCAGGCGGGCATCGGTGAAGCGGAGCGGGCCGTTCGCGAGCTCGGCCTGGAGGAGCGGGAGGCCTCCTTCGACCCGAGCCTCGACCCATCCCGGCGCCCCTGCAACGAAGGCGCGCTCCGCCAGGCGGACGACGGTGCCCTCCGGGAGCACGTAGCCGACCCGCAGCCGCACGACGTCCCGACGCTCCCCGTCGAGCTCCGCCCGCTCCACGAGCACCGTCGTCGTGCTCCCGTCGCTGCGGGGGAGGAGGAGCTCGAAATAGGAGGCGATGGGCACGGTCGGATCGAGGGTGCGGAGCGGGCGGTCGAGCTGCACCCTCACCTCACTCGCCACGAGTGCTGCGCCCAAGGCGGACGTGAGGCGTTCGGCGGAGGCGGAAACGATGCGCGGCGTCTCGAGCTCCGAGGGCCGGCCTCCGCACGCCGGCAGCACGAAAGCGGCGAGCATCGCTGCCGCGAGGATTGCCGTTCGCGCTGCACCGCCTGTTACCCTCGCTCGCAGCACGGTGCTGTGAGCATACGCCGAGCCTCGGGAGGCGGGGGACGCTTTGCCGGCAGTAGTGGAAAGGAAGGTGAAAGTCGACGGCACCGTCGCCGAGTACCCCTGCGAGCTGGTGCTCCGCGACTCGCGCGTCGTCGTCATCCGGTACCGGTTCTCCGGGCCTGACGAGTTCCGTACCCCGGTGCCGATCCCGAGGGGCTCGAACTCCCTCGGGGTCTACTGGTGGCGGCGCCCGTACGGCGTCTACCGCATGCGGGCGCCTGACGGGACCTGGCTCGCCGACCGCCTGGAGGCCGTGGGCGGCATCGAGTTCGACGGCTCCGTCCTCGTAGTTCGCGACCTCATCCTCGACTGGTGGCTGCTTCCCGACGGCCGGCGCATCGAGGAGGATCGCGACGAGTTCGAGGAGGCCGTCCGTCGCGGCCTGCTCACGCCGCAGATGATCTCGATGGCGATGAGGGCGGAGCGAGCCGCACGCCGCCCACGCCGTCTTCGGGCCGAGCTGGCCCGTCTGGAACGCGCGGTGGCCGCGATCTGAACAGGTTGCTCGCGCGCGAGAGACCTTTACACGCCGATCGAGAGCCCGAATAATGTCGCCACCATGTGGCGGTTCCTCCGTCGGCAGGCGCTGATCGTGGCAGCCGGGTTCGTCGTCACGTTCCTGGTGTACCTCTTCGTGCGCTTCGATGCCGACAAGATCCTGCTCGGGCTCGTCATCGGCCTGGCCGGCGGGCTCGGGCTGGACGTCCTCATCCTGCTCCTCGAACGCTGGTTCCCCGAGCGGCCC
>ERZ795042.1747-NODE-1747-length-13349-cov-71.133669_pt1 | contig 13349 bp, 5 predicted proteins | sample MGYA00375126_ERZ795042 | MGnify/ENA primary metagenome ERZ795042 (study PRJEB30171, sample SAMN05518105) | compost metagenome | isolation source: Feedstock adapted compost from Newby Island compost facility, Milpitas, CA | place: USA:Newby Island compost...
ATGCACCTTGATCCTGATGGCGTAATTGTCTATTGCCGATAAAAATCTCTTTTAGTTTCAAAGCGAAAGTATTCCCTGGACCTTGATCATATCCTGGGTCTCTAGCCTGATACAGAGATTCAAAAGAATGTACCCTGACTGATATAGGGTAACTTTTTCCGCCCGCACTGCTCCAGAAAACTCCATGTCCTGGAATCGGCTCATTCAACAATGAACTAAGGATATCATCACTAAAATGGGCGTTCGCACGTTTTACCGCTTGTAAATCACCGGAAGAAAGCAAATGAAAGATAAACCAGTTGTCTCCCTGGCTCAAGATTTCATGCGTTATGCTCCCTGGTTGTTGAGTAATCAAAAGTGCGCCAAGATCATACTTTCGTCCTTCTTTCACCCATGCTATATAAGTATCTTCTCCTCCGGATTTCCCGCTTCCACCCAAAACGGATTGGGCCTCTTCAATAACTGCTATAACAGGAATCGTGCTCGGTTCCGCCTTCGTGAACTCTTCCTGATTGTGATCGAATATTTTTTGAAGGATCAATCCTGACAAAATCAAAGCCGGAGTGCCTCTGAGCTGGGAAACATCAACGATGCATATTTTCCCTTCCATCAAAGCAGCGAAGAGCATGTCCATCATTTGGCTGCTTGGGTCATGAAGCATGGTGACAATCGTCGTCATATTCGCCCTAGCAGCCATCATCTCGGCCTCCTGACTATCCTCGAGATTCAGCAACCGCTTGATCAAATTTCCGTCCGCGGCATTTCGATTCCTGTAAATCTCGTCAACAAGCACTTGCCAATCACTGTCATTCAAGCCTTTCAATTTTCTTACATTTTGTTGATCCTGCTTTTCCGGTGACAATGCTATGGAGAGAACATCGGCCGGTCTCAATCTTCGAATATCCAATTTGATGTCGCTGGCGACAAATGAATTGTAGAAGGGGCTTGGACCTTCTTTCTTCGTAAAAACAACCACTTTATCTTCAAGTTCCGGAACATCGCAAAGGCCCGGTCGATTTTTGTCGTCAGGCCAGAAATATTCGCCATCAGGATCAAAAATAAGGGTACCTACTGGTACTTTTTTTCCTCCACGCTTTTCCACCATAGGGCTACCGTCTTTATACAAGTTGGAAAAAAGAAGCTTAACAAGGTTAGATTTTCCAAAACCCGCGCGGGCAAAAACGAACGAACGCCTCGAAACCAGATTTTTCACTGGGAATTTTGGCAAAATTTCGGGGCTTAACGCAATCATTCCGGGTTCCAGATTAGCTTTCCTGGCGTTGCCGCAATAAACAAATTCACCAAAAGCCAAATAACCAAGTTCCGCGCCTTCGATATGGTGTCCCGCAATTTCTTTCAGCAATTCGTCGGAAAGAAAAGCAACCTTGCTCCCTACATGAGGAAGCCGCCGATGCGAGGCAACAAAATGGACCTTTCCATCCAAAATGCGAATAACTCCAAGTACTCTTATGTTAATTCTGTATTTCAGGTATTGATCCAACAAATCTTCAGGAATGGGGCGATCTTCTGCGACAGCCCTGAGACCATAATCTTCGCCTTCAGTGGACACGAGCCTTCCCTGAGCCGAAATCGAAGTGATTCGACCAAGAACAGCTTCATTCTCCGATTCCAATTGAACGATCAAAAACTGGCCATGCATAGGGGAAGTTTGGAACTCACTTCTATATGGCAATACCAAATCCGCATGAAACTCCATTCCCCCCTCACTGAACCCCCGGAATATCCCCACCACTTTTTCTTTGGGAAATAGTTTCATTCATATCGCCTCGCTGATACATCCAGGGTCAACCTGGTCATTTCGAGAATATGGTCTTTGTGTTCTTTTTTCAGCGCCTCTTTGACGGAACCGTAAATTTGATCCTGCAAGATATCCAGATCAAAACCGACAACCTGTGCATGTTCATGGGCCTTCTGCAAACACCTAGGATATAAAGGAACGGGAAACCCGTCTATGGCATCAGATAATAAATAGCCCAGAATTTCTTGCGCTTGGTCAGTTTGACTCGATAGGATATCGACAGCCCAAATCGGGTCTCCTGACCGTTTGCCAAAACGAACGAGATACATGTCGCCAGCGACGAATTTGGGAGCCTCGCCTTCCGTTGTTTCCGCCCCTCTGGCATACTCGCTCCAAATATATACTTTTTTCTCAAGATCTCGAGGAACCCTCACATATCTCGGCTCGCCATCCGGAAATACATTTTCCAGCATCATGGCGAGCTGGTATCGCGAAATCACTTTGCTTCGTTTCGCGATGCCAACCAGATAGACTTTTCGGCGATCTCTTTCGTAAATTTCCTTGATTCTTTTCTCGATGTTTTCCCGGAATCGAATAAAGTACTCACCACGAAACAATTTGCTTCTCAATTGTCCGTCGCGGACAATCAACGTGTCCGTGGCGAATTGATGGTTGCAAATCCTTTCGTACAGAACCGCCCATTCGCATAAATCACGGTAAACTTGAACCCAGGAGGTGTTTACTCCCGAAAATTTCTCTCTTATCTCCTTGCCTGTAGGGATCATATGGCTCAATTGGTTTAATGTTAGTGGCTTAACGCCAATATCCTTCATCATGTACCCCAAGGCGGTTCGCGGGCTACCGTCTTCGTTGAACTGCGCTGCGCTTAGTTCGTCAGTGTCGGTCGTTGGTGTAATGACATCGAGAAAAAGCTTTTTTCCGTATGAATCAACAACCCGCACCAATTGCAAAAAGAACGGGTCAAAGACAATGGAGTTGTTCCCGCCATCGCTCGCAACCAAGGAAACGGCGGTTGCCGATCTCGGTTTGATGACCCTGACGTCATGTTTAATCTTCCGCATATCCTCTCGAAGCTCTTCAAGTATCTTGAAATCTTCTCTCGCTCTTTCCTGAATTTTCGCTTTCAGCTCCGGAATTTCCTTTGGATCAAACATTTAGGCCTCCAAAATCACGTAAATATCGTATTCTTCCAGTGCAACCTGACTCACCGATCCAAATTGTAAAGCTTGACGATATCCTTTGAGGGATGAACCGGCTGATCGAATGGTTTTGATTTTCCACCCAGCGTTGGCCAATGAAATCGATTTTGAGATCAATTTCTTGGAATCCAACGCTCTGCTTGGCAACGCACCAAATCGGATGACCATTTTCGCGCCGCTTTCACAAAATTCCGCAATCCTGGACCACACTTTTGCGAGCTCTTTTGTGAATTGTTCCACCGAATAATGCTGGATTTGTCCCTTGATCGAATAGGTCACATCGCTTGAGCCGCCCAAGAACCAGTACCGAAGCCATTGGTCAGGCACATAAGTCCTCATGCCAAAGTAGGGCGGAGAAGTGATGACCCATTTGAATTTATTGGGGATCGATCCCGATTCGATCGTTCTGCTATCTTTGGTCAGAATTATTCCGTGTGCAAACTCCGGTGTTTTCCCGTAAAAGTATTCAGCCTTTCTTCGCACTACCTCCAACGTGGACACTCTTTCGGGTTTCATGCTTTTCTTTTTCCAGTAATTGATCGCCGAGTTGGGTTTGGTGGCGTAAGTACGAGGCATTTGATTGGAAAGATAAGAAGGAAGCCTTTTGTTTTTCGGTCCATGTAGAATACCCAACATGATTGCTCGAAGGGCAATTTCTGCTGGTTGTTGTGCGTTTTTCAGAAGATACTCCCGAATCTTGGCGATCTCCCTTAATGTTTCGCGATGGTAGCACAATTCCCAAAATTCCCCTGATGGCAGTTCTATAGGATCATCGGTGTTGTTTATAATCTTTTCGCACAAATTAATGATTTCATCCGGATGCACTCGTACCATTTTTGCCGAAGCAATCGCGGTTGCCACCGGATTGATGTCAATCCCTACAGAAGGTAAACCGCAGAGTCTTGCAGCAAAGTTAGTAGTCCCCCGGCCGCAAAACGGATCCAGAACCCATTCTCCCGGTTTGGCTTTTCGAAGTATGTTTAAAGGAAAATCGAGGGGGTACATGGTGTAGTAAGGACATATAGCGTTAAGCCTAGTTTCTGGGCTTTGCTTTTGCACAGAACTATCACCCGGGCGTTTTATCCTAGGAATTTAAACCTATATATTATTAATTCAATATTCGACATCTATACGGAGTATCCTTCCCAAATATTTTAGTTCCTAAAAAAAAGCACCCGGCACATATTTTGTTGCCGGATGGATGCAAGATAGCAAATGTTCATTGTGTAACAAGTAGCGCTACTTTCTCTAAATCCATAGCAATCTCACAAGGTGAGAAATACATCACCCTATTGCCATTGGCAGGCGGTCTTTCTATGTTGTTACGCAACATTACTTTGATTCCGCTTCCCGTTTTCAACACAACATTGTTACCTACAACATTTTCATAAATTGGACAATTCAATATCTCACATATTCTAACGAGAGGAGTAAGGTATTCTTTTTGCTCATTTAGCGAATAACTCCTCATTTTTCCATCTTTTAAGTATTCAAACAACTCAAGCGCTAAATAGCGATTTAATGTTTGATGCTTTAATTGATTTTTATAATGACGCAAGCATTTGTAACACGAACTTCCACAATTACCCTCACAATATTGCAGGACATTCTGTGTTTCATTAAAAATTTCTTCAATTCTTTGACCAGCTACGTAAGAATAACCAGCTCCTCCGGATAATGAATCGAACACATAAAGATCGGCATAATACTTTCCGTTTTCAGTTATTATCCGATAGCCAGTCACTAATTCTTGCACATCAATATCCAACACACGACTGGCTGCGAGGACAATGGCCTCTCCTAGAGAATCCAATGCGGCATATAACCATCGATTATTTCCTTGGGGATTGAAATTTAACTTGCTATCTAAATGTAAACGAATTAACAGCAAATCAGTAATAAACTGATTACCAAGAAACACAATATGGGTTTTTCCTCTGCATTTACTATCACCATAATTCACAAGAAATGGTTTGTCGTGTGGGATGACAGATTTATGGTTATTTGGATCTACAGGACGAATAAACCCACACTCCTCACACATTTCAAATCCGCTCTCATTATCCACCCCACAATTAAGTACAATCAACTCTTTATTTGATGTGTATACATATTGAATGCCTCCTGTTTTCCCAAACACCTTAAACGGCCCCAATTCTTCCTTCTGATTCGGCAAAGGAAACAGTGGAGTACTTGCATAGCTGAACTCCTGTTCGTCATCCCATTTTTCAACGCTAACGCCCTTCTCTGGTGAAAAACCTGGTGGCCGTATGAATGGCATCACTTTTAATCTGGCTTTGCAAGTGGGACAATGATCTATTCCACTTACGCCTAGTCTTGTATAATTGCACTTATCACAAAAAGCAACTGTATTTTGAAACGATAAATGAGCTGCAGGCTTTGATTTATCAGGAGCGTAAGGTGTATAAATTCCTCCAATCCGATAGGTTTCTTTGTCTACGACGACTTGACGACCAGGTGAATACTCACTTAATGCTCGATTCAACTCCAACTGAGGTCGTTGCTTGATATATATTTTGCCGTTTTTTCTTCCCTGAATGTAGAAGCTGACCAAATCTGTAGGGAAAGCATATGTTGGCAAAAATCCATGATTGAACAAAAACTCAAGGAAATAATAATTACTTCCATGCTCAATTTCTTGAGACTCAATATTCTCGTCCTCGCTGACCTCCACTTCGTGACGAACTTTTTCAAACGTTTGTTTTAGTTCTTCCGGCAAACGTTTAATTACTTGGTTTATCAGGTTGCTTGGCTGTTCAATTCCATCTGAAAAAACACCAAACAGATGGGAGTGTGTTTCAAACGTTATGCCTTTTAACCACGATTCGAATGCGTGAATATTAAACGGCGGATTCCCCGTAAAAAAGTCTATGGTTCGACCTAGCGCTTCGTTAATCTTACTTCCAGAAGAGAGATTTTCTGAGACATGTTCGTGAAAATACGTTTGGATTAATACTGAGATCAAATGACGCCGAATGATTTTTTCATTTTCAATGTAAATATTCGTTTCACTTGGTGGCCCACTGATGATCGCATCAGGATGATTAAAATAATAATGATCATGTGGGCCATCTTGCGCATAAGTCACAACAGTAGATAAAGAAGACCCTCTTCTCCCAGCACGCCCAGCTCGTTGTTGATAATTTTCTCGTTGAGGCGGTATATTTCTTAAACCAACCGCCGTTAAAGAACCGATATCAATCCCAACTTCCATTGTTGTTGTACAACTTAGTATATCAACAATATCAGAATGATTGTCATCGGATGCAGGAAGCGGAATATCTTGGAACGCCAACTCATAACGTTCAGTTGTTGCAAACAATGCATTCTCATCTTTCTGGGACAATTGAGCAGTATGCTCCTCAACTGTCATATTGCGAATATGTGCATTTTCATACAGTACCTGTTTGATTGGCGTTCGCCAGTAACCCTTCTCCGAAGCCAATATCGGACTGTCTGGAGGCAAATCAATTAAGTCCGCTGATAAACAATTTGGACAATAACCTTTTGCAAGAAAGGCATGAATTTGTTTGCAGGATCTACACTTATACCAAGTATGGTCAATACCATTGCAAACTGTTAAGCGTGCTGGATCTAAATAATTTTTTCCATCTTTTTGTTTGCATAGGTTGAAATATAAATGTTTAACGACCTCTTCTTTTTTGTCAGCCCCGCACATAAAAACAATCAAATTTTCAAGTGAATCAGAAATCTCATTTTGGTTTCTCCCCCATTCATCCGTGTATCGATTGTAACCCAGTATTTCTCGCCGATCGCGCGGAGTCAAATCGGGATCAATTGCAATATCATCGAGAAGATCTTTAATAAACATCACAGAAATAACCATGACTTGATCCTCTGATAGATACTCTTGCATCTCACTACATAATTTTCTTAGAGGAGTTTTCGCTGGGATAACATATCCAGTTGTTGTGTCATATAAAGAAATACCTGGTGCTGATATAATCTCAATAATTCGTTTACGGATCATTCCTTGCATTTTAAGATCAGGAATTTCTTCTAGAACTTCGCTTAACTCTATTTCATGTATGGGAGCGTCAAGGAAATATTCGTATCTCTTAACATCTGCTTGCAAATCACCACGATCAGTTTTAGCAAACAAAGATACGTTGTGTAACCTTATAAAATGCAATAAAGCAGCATACATTTTTTCCAATGAATACCTGGATTTCGTGGCAGAAGCAGCTTGAAGTAATAATTGACGTAATGTGTCTTTTTCTACTTCATTGGGGATGTCCCTAGCAAGACGAGCTGCTTTTTGCCTCCCATCTGAAAACAACAATACTTTTCGTCCTTCATTAGGATGTTCTTTCCCTGGAACAGGCGGTTGAAGATTAAATTGTTCCCGCACAAGGTTTGCAAATGGCTGCTCGCCTTTAGTGCGCAAATCCATGATGCCTCGATCCGAGCGATTTAAACAGCATGGACATTTATAAAATGATGACGCAAATGAGTTCCGTGTATTCTTTTGCTTACTCGGGGATGCATAAACCTGTTGATAATGATATAACTCTTCTTCAGGTGGAGCCTCTTTAGTGACATAACCAGTAGTAATATCGATCCACAAAGGAACAATTAATTTTTTTTCAATCTCAAATGCACTTTCATGTGGTTCATCAATAAGCAAATCGATTTGTTCCAATTTCTCTTCAATAAAAATTCCACCTTTTTCCCCCCAAAGATAAAAACCATCACGGCCAGGCTTATAATAACCCCGAATAAAGGAAGAACCACATTTCCTATGTGTTACGAGCTCATATACGCGCGCCCCACATTCACATGTCAGCCTGTATGAGTCATACATTTTACCAAAGCGAGTCTTTTCGCCAACGCTCGACTGCACGTTACATCTTGGATTCAGACAAATAAATATCCCAGATACACCGCGGAAGAACATGTGCACCCGTGCCGCTAATAAAGGAGCACCATTACCTTTAGCGGTGTTTGCCAACATGATCAAATGGCTAGTCGCTTTTTCTGCCAAAGAAAATTCTGAGTTTGGACATATTCTTAATGCTATCTCTTTTATAGACATTGCATGACCACTGATAAGTTGCAATAGAAGCTCAAGTGGTCCAAAACCTTTCAATTGATCACATAGATACTGAGGAAAATCCAAAGGATTTGCGGGTGGTTCGGGCCAATTCAATTTTTTTCTTGTAATTTGAAACGAATCTAAAAAAGTATCGTACGACTTAGAGTACTCTAAGAACTTATCGCTATCTAATGTACTCAAAGCTTCAATTTCTGCGAGAGTAGCCGGTCGTGGTTGATTTCGTTTTTCATATGCGCCCTTAATAAACTTAAAAGAACGTCGTGTTAACTTCCCAGTCAATTTTTCAGCAAACTCAATTGCTTTTTTTTCTTCTTCATTTTTCTCTTTTGAACCAATGCTGGCAGAAGTCAATATACAACGCATTCGATCGCGAGAAATGCCCAATCGAGACTGAAGTCGCCTGATCAAATAGGCAACTTCCGCGCCACTTGTCCCTCTATACATATGCGCTTCATCTAAAATAAGCAAAAATGAATTGCGCTGATCTGCTTGCAGCCATTCCTTAGTCATTTGCCATATTGACCGCTCAATAGGGCGCAATAGCATATATTCCAGCATAGAGTAGTTTGTAACGAGAATATCTGGTGGAATTTGTTGCATCTCGTGACGCGTGAACAATTCGGCATCAGTAGGATTAACAATAATTTTTCTTGTTCTGGTCAAATTTTCTAGGGATTCTTTAAATGCTATTAAATCCTTGGCAGGCCATTTCCCTTTCTCTTTCATTTTATTTGCAATATCTGGATGATTCCTCTGCAAATCTAAATACTCTTGAATTATTTTATTCAATCTTTCGATCTTGTATTTTGTTGGTGATCCCGGAAAGGGAGTCCTCGAAGTATACATGCCAAATTGTATATTACGACCCCCAGCTTCACGAAATAACTCTTTTACTCGCTCGTCTCGAAACAACCGACGCAGTCTAGCCATCTGGTCACTGACCAATGCATTCATTGGGTACAAGATGAGTGCACGAACAGCCCGCTTAGCAAATTGCTCAGGTCGTTCTATTGCTTCCAGATATAAAGTATTAAGTATGGGATACATAAAAGTTTCGGTTTTACCTGATCCAGTCCCAGTCGCAACGATCAAATCTTGATTATGTTGTATAAATGATTCCATAGCCTCCTGTTGATGTGCATACAGTCGTTGAAATACTCCGACACTTGGAGATAGTGAAGCTAGTTTAGTCATCAATTCTTTAGACGCATTTGACATATTCATTTGTTCATATGTGCTACCTAACTCGTATCTTGGTGTAGCTTCAACATATGGAACTGAGGAAATAACACCAGGTGAATCCAGTAATAGTGTGCGTTTTTTTTGCAATTCTGGGTTGCTGATTGGATACTGGGTTTCCAAATATTCTCTTAATTTTCGATGCAATTGTTCAGCCACACTATTTATCGTGTACTTGTTTTCCATACCTTTCATTCAACCTCTTTCATGTTCAATCTACTCAATATTGCTTTAGCATCCTCTACATAATCCCTTTGAATTATATATAACGGTGGATCTGGCCATTTTTCTGGAAAACCGATTAAAGTTAGCATGACCTTTTCTTCAGTGGGCAAGCATTTTGATATTGTTAGTATGAAATTCTTATCGTTATTACTAGGTTTTATTTGATAAGTTGACAGTTTTCCATGACGTATCTCTAAACCAAACCTAATGCGTACATAATGCTCATTATCAATTTGTTTTACGTGCCAAAAGCCGCCTATTTTTTTTCCAATATATTTGTCAATTTTTTCTGTACTTTTATAAGGTCGATGTAAAAGTAGATATGTAACATTTGAAGCAGGATTTTTTTCTTTACGAAGACCCATTGGGGTTCCAGCGTACACTTCCTCTGGTTGAAACTCTGGATCAATATATAACTCCGATTCATAACGGCGTAATAATTCTGTTGGAGAAATGGCATAGGCCCAATCCTCGAGTTTGATACACGGTAGATCCAAATCTGTTATTTGTCCAATTAACCCCGGGGCATTATTCGTTGGGTTGTTTAATAAACTAATCGTGATCTTCTGCTCAGAAACTGGTAATTGAACATGACGTGCGGGTGGAACAATATAGTAACCATCACCTAAATGAACGATTTCTCCACATTGAGTCATCAATTTAACAAACTGAATAACGGTATCTTTATCTTTTTGTGCAAAAAATGTATCAAGGCTTTTTAACTTGAATGGTAAGACTCTTTTAAGAATAGGAATAAAGCGACGTTGATGCACTTTCTTATCAGAGTGCTCCGAAGCAAGTGAAGTAATCAAATTTTTCGTGTAGCAGATGCATTCTTGCAATTGCAAAAAGAAATTCATCACTACTCACTTCTTTTGTAATCAGGTTGCAAGCAGTGCCCAAATAAATGCCAAACCCACTCGAATAACTCAACCTGGTTAACATCGGAAACTTTAAAATAAAAGATCCAATCGTCGAGTTGTTTCGGCCAAGGATGCAATTCTAAGTTCTTTTTGTTTAGCAACCAGTCTTCAAATGCTTCACGCACATCTTTGTCTCTTTCAACATTCATCTTTTCTATTACCGATAACAATAACTGTCCATTTTCATCAGATTTGTTAATCTTTCTTGAGGTAGACTTATTCAACAGTAAATCTGCGTTTAATATCGGAATCATCTGCAGCTTTTTCATAAAATCGGCAGAAGTTTCGGTTTCATCAAACGATAGAATTATTAAATTTGGAAATTGATATTTCGATTCACTTGACAATCGCATCAACTTCAAGAATGGCAATATGCTTGATTCTGCCGTCGTAAGATGAACATTATGTAAAATGAGTGCTTTTACCGCGTGTTCACTTTCGTACTGTGTGAACGTTTCGACCAACCTGTTCAAAGAGAAGGTATGGACTTCAGGCAACACAATGATTGCTTCATTTGCAGATGTAATTTGAGCAATTAAATTAGCAAATTCTAATGAGCTCTTCCCCGTAATTGCAATTGGCGAACCAGATGCAATTGCACAAACTATTGTTTGTCCCAACAACTGGTATTCAGGAATTCGCACTTGTTGATTTAATTTTTTCCAAAGATCTTCCAAATCACTGTATGTAGGTGCGTTAAGACTTAAAGACATAAAGAATAACGGCGACTCAGATTGAGTTGATATTGCAATATTAGACAAAGCGCTTGAAGTTTCGAAAAACGCAAGACCTCTCATCATAAGCTGATTAACAAAAACGTCTAGGACATTAGCCTGAATTTCTGCAATTTTTTCTTCTGATTTCTTCTTTAATTGTTTAATAAATTTTTCTAATCTATCCTTATCCTGCTGTTTTGCTTCTAACTCACTCGTTAATAGTTCTCGTTCAGTTTGTAACTTCTTTATTTGATTTAATAAATCACGATGTTCATCTTCAAATTTCTTACGGTATGCATTTTGATAAGAATTTAACTGCTCATTAATATAGTTTTGTATATAAGGTAAATGAAAAACATTTTTTTGAACTTCTTCCATTAAAGAATCATCAAGTGTATGGGTTTTTAGAATATGCATGACCCTTTTCAATCTTTTCTGCAAGTACTCCTCGCTGAAATAATTAGTGTTTCCCCACTCACTAAGTTGTTGCATGACTCTCCTAGATATCTCGCCAAATTCTACATTTTTACGGATTCTTTTCAATATATCACGTATTGCTCGCTCATTTGTTGCGATGTCGACTTCACCGACTTTCATTTGTTGGTCAAAATCGAATACAACAAAGAAACGCTTTGGTTCATTAACATACTTATTTTCATAGCTCAAAAATTCTAAATTATTGGGGTAGTAAGAAGCAAAATTGGCATCGGAAACTTCCCAGATATCATCATTGTTTCGTTTTCGCAATTGCAAAGGTCCAATTAGAAAATTATCTTCTGTAAGAAAAAGCACATTTGCTAGTGGTTCATATGAAAAACGGAAACCATCTTGAAATCTTAGATATAGATGCTCATCATCAATCTTTTCATGAATTTGAATTACTTCATACAATGGAATATCCCGAACTTCCGGACCTAGAGCATATTTAAGAGACGTTTGCTTATCTGGTTCATATGTAGGACTTTCATACACTTTATATAATCCATATTTTACATTACTCGGTATAAAAGTGTTTGGTGGGACAAAAACATTACCCGCATTCGGAAACAATTCGTTTTTTTCTTCTATGTCTAATTCGTCCAATTTTCCGTTTCGATATATAGCAATAATGTTAAATCGCGGAAGTAAGTTTTTTTGATACAAATTGCCAAAAATAATCAATCGAGATCACCTATCTTTTGCAATATTTTCATTATGCTTGATGGAACAAAACCTGGTTTCATATTTAAATGATTTAGTAAACGAACTTTATTTGGGAATGACGACTTAACAATTAAATCACGTAACAGTCTAAATCGCTTAGCTCCTATATATACTTCGCGATATTTTGAACGTTTCTCAATGAGTTTCAGTATTTCGGTCACTATTGTTTCAGTTACATTAGTTTCTCTTAGCTGACTCTTTATAGACCATATAAATGGCACATGTAATCGCTCAATATCAGCTATTTCAAAATAACTTGGATTGTCTATCTTATAAGGTCTACCCCTTGTAGGAAAAACAGTTAGACGACAATTTGCAGTTAATCTAATTTTTTGATTTGTTATAATCGTATCTGAAAACATAAGTTGTTTACCATTTATCTCAGCCACTAATGGTTTACACACCTCATGCCGAAAGTTAGCAACTCGATGTATTTCATACATTTCTCCATACTGATTTATAAGATAGATATAATAGAATCCATACTTATCCAATGTAATATCAATTAATCTTTCGCTCGTACGAATAATATTCGATTTACCATCAGGACCTACCACTTTTAAGTAATTTTCTTTAGGGGCCGGTCCATAATGTGAAATTAACAATTTTACTACTTTTTCTTTTACTTCCAAAAGTCCATTTGCTAGTCGAAATTCATTAGGATAAACCAAGTCCAAATAAAAGGCTGCTGGTGATAAATTAATATTTAAAATGCGGGAGAACCAATCTACTAAAGATGGCGAAACTTTATCTGGTAATTGTAATTCATAAAGCACGTAATCTTCTAATTGATGTCTATTAATTTCCAGAATCTCTTTCGGAATTACTAAATGGATTTTTGTTAATAGAAAGAATCGTCCGCTAAGGATTACATTCTTGTAAGGAACATGTAACAAGCTACCATGTAAGAATTTAAATAGTAGCACTTTATTATCAAAAGGACGATATACACCAGATAAATTTAAG
>ERZ795042.1748-NODE-1748-length-13344-cov-5.084054_pt1 | contig 13344 bp, 13 predicted proteins | sample MGYA00375126_ERZ795042 | MGnify/ENA primary metagenome ERZ795042 (study PRJEB30171, sample SAMN05518105) | compost metagenome | isolation source: Feedstock adapted compost from Newby Island compost facility, Milpitas, CA | place: USA:Newby Island compost...
TATGACTGCATAATTTTCTCGATTCTGTGTGTCCAATCTATTGACAGAGGTCCACCAGCAACAGAATGCGCTGGCGGACTTGTTGCTTCTCCGGTTGCACAACTTGTTGCATTTCCCTTCATCCCTCCATCCGGATTCCGGTTCCATTGTACCTGCGGGAAGCGGCAGATGGGTATTCACAGGTATCAATATTTTCCTGTGACAGTGTCATCTTTTTTGGATCATTCTTCCAGACTGAGACCGGAGCGCCGGCTTCCGCAGTTCCCTTTGCAAACGTTTGCAACGTGCGCCGGCCGCCGAGGAAGGTCCCGTTTATATCCTTGGCTCTCACAGTATGTAGATCATAGCAGCACAAATACATGCCGTAAAATATGAAAATATTACATTACGAGGTATGAAACCTCTTCCAGGATACGGCATATCTTCCCATTAAAAAGACTTCTGACGGCGTCACGATTTCCGCGCTTGTTTACGGGCGCTGATCCAACGTTTCATGAATGTGATGATAGCCGCAAGGACCATCGGCCCGACCCCGACGGTGAAGGTGATCATTGGCCAGACGTCATTGACAGAATAGCTGAATTCGGATTCTTTCTGAAACATCGTCACTGACAACAGAAAGGCAACAAATGCGATCGCCGGGAGGACCGTTTTGTCATCCTGCAGTTTGAAAAATTTCGAAGTGGCCTGATTGAGGATGAACAAGACAATCGTTGCTTTCATGAATGATCCCGCGATCAGCGCGATCCCCACAACCGCCTCAATTCCCGAGATGAATTGACCGATCTGAATCAGTCTTGCAACCGAGTACAGGGAAAATTTCCGGTCTCCGGCAAGGGGGCCGAGTGTCATGATCGTCACCAACACAACGGTAAGCAGAAAAAATCCGCTGATCGCGGTCATGGCATACATCCATTTCCCGACGGATGGTCTGCTCTCTTTTCGCACAAACGGAAATATGGCGGAGAACAGAAACAGTTCCGCAAAGGGAAAGCCAAAGGAAAAATAAATGCCGTGAAGAACGGGTTTCATCCCGTCGGCGAACAGCGGAAGCAGCGTCTCGATTCTGGCGATTGGCGCAGCCATGAAATCAATGAGGATGACGAATGCCAGCATGGAACTCACCAGCAAAAAAAACATCCGCCCCATGACTTCAATGCCGGCATGAACGGTGTAGGCCGCGGTAATGATTGTCAACCCGTTGAATACGTACATCGGTGTTTCGACCATCATCGTATTGACAAAAAAATTGCCGATCCCGAGCACGATATAGGAGAGCATGAGATACAGCATCAGCATGAGAAGAATGGCAAAAACGGAAGAAATCCATCTCCCGAAAATTTGATTTAAATATTCCGGATACGGGACATCGGGATAACACCGAAACAAATACAGGGCCAGGCTGAGCAGGATGATCCCCATCAGGGTTGATGCGATCAGAGAGAGCCAGGCCATATTGCCGGCGAACTGGATCATCGGATTCGGAATATAAACGATGGATGATCCGATCATGAAACTGACAAACAGGATCGCCAACTGCCCAACACTGATCGTTTGCTTTCCTGTGTCATTGTTCATGTTTCTCTCACCTCCTCTTTTGGACATCAAGGTTGTTTTTTCAGCCATCCGACAATGATGTTCGCCAGTTCTCCGATGGACAAATTGGCTAGGTCGTGCAGGTTTGGCCAGTCCCTGTTGGTGGCGTACATCAGGCTGAGGTAACCGATCGGTATGACATACAGAAGCAGAATCCATCGTTCGCGGCGATGCAATCGTTTGATGCGCCTGATGATCAATGCGAACAGGAAGATCCCCACAAAGACCATGACTGCAATTTTTTCCGCCATCCCGTTCGATCCTCCATGCCGTTTTACTGTTCCCCGGTTTGGTCAAACGGGCCCGGATTCATCATTTTCGAGCTCTCATTGTTGATTTTGACCCGAATGTCCACCGGAATTTGCGGATACATGTCGTCCCACTCCTGCCTGATCATTTTCCACCTGGATGGATGACGCAGTGACAGGCGATGGCCGATGCCAATTCCATCCACTCCTTGCTGTTGCAGGATGTTCATGACGCTTTCCATCTGCTCTTCCACATACAGCTCCATTTTTTCAACGAATTTTTGTTCATCCTTAAGGTCACGGATCGATGTGCAGACCAGCTCCCCGATCGATCCTTCGATGCGCACATCGAACTGGACGGATACCCTGCTCTCCTGAATCACCGGTTTCATGTTCGTGCTTGCCTTCAGCACTTCAAACGTTTCCATCCGGGGATCCGATGAATGCGGAATGCAAGGGATTTCAAGTACCCCATATTTGTACTTGTTTGCAAGCATCAGCAAATATTCGGCTTTCTCGGGATCGACCCAATGAACCATTTTGTCTTTCTTGATCAGGGCGATCCCCTGAACAATTCTTTGGCCATAGGTTTGCTCCGTCATCAAGTAAGGCATCATCGCGCTTCGGGATTCGTTTTTCAACTGAAATGCGAGATCCAGCAGGCTCGTCTTGACGGTCTTCCCCGCAAGCCGCGCCGAAACATTCAACTGCTTGTTAATCTGGCTGCCTATCGTATTTTCGATCATGGGATTGCCGAACAGGTAGTCCCGGGCCTTCCCTTTGGTGATCATGACAGGTGCATTGAGGCGCATCTCCGGTTCGCGATAGAAAAAATCGAGGAGCCCCTCCAGCACTTCCTTTGCCGCCTCTTCGCTGATCAGAATGATCTGGATATGGCTGAATTGGGAGCGGCGTCCGGTAATGGTCGCATTGTTGCGCACAATATTGAATATACTTGAACCTTCCAAAGTAATGTTGATAAATGCCGACTTCTCATCCTGAACGGAAGGAGCGCCGAACTGGCTGGTCGGCTTGTAAATCTGAAACGTCAGTTCAATTTTTCCATTCTCTCCGCGATCAGCCGCTATCGCAATGACAAATGCCCTTTCGGTCATTTCCATTTTGCTCCAACAGCCCGTGAGAATCAGGCTTGACAGGACAAGCATGACGGCCAACTTTTTCATGACGCATCCTTTCCCGTGCCATTCATGGATGAAGCGATGAACAATTGGCCAAAGCGCCTTTGACGGAACGGTCCGACCGGATCAAAGTACGGCTGTCCCAGGGAACGCAGGGAGCACAAATGCAAAATGAGGAGGAGAATTCCGATCATGATCCCGAACCCTCCCAACGCCGCCGCCAATAAAATAAAAGGAATTTTCAACAATCTCAATGCGATCGCAAAATTGTACTGCGGAATCGAAAAGGAAGCGATGCCGGTCAATGCGACGACAACGATCATGATCGGAGAAGCGATGCCCGAATCGATGGCCGCCTGGCCGATGATCAACGCTCCCACAATGCTGACAGCGGATCCGACCGCTTTGGGCAGGCGAATGCCGGCTTCCCGCAGCAATTCAAAGAAAAACTCCATAATCAAAACTTCAACGACCGCCGGAAACGGAATGCCTTCCCGCGTGTTCGAAATGGCCAAGAGAAGCACGGTGGGAATGAGCTCGGGATGAAATGTGGTTAATGCAACATAGATGCTCGGCAAAAAAAGAGCAATGCAAAACGCAGACAACCGCAACGCGCGAATGAGGAAAGTAAACATGAACCGCTGGTAATTGTCCTCGATGGACTGCAAAAACTCAAAAAACAGAGCGGGACAGACCAAAATCACACCCGTCCCCTGCATCAGGACAATCATTTTCCCTTTCAGCAAGGCCAGCGCGGCCACATCGGTCCGCTCGGTAAACAGGCATTGCGGAAAAGGAGAATAGACGGAGTCCTGAATGAACCGCTCGATCAAAGTTGTGTCGATGATCTCATGATCTTTGATCATGCCGATGCGCTGCTCGAACTTTTGCAAGACCGATTTGGGAACGACACCGTCCAGGTATCCGTAGACAATTTCTTTGCCTGATTTCGCACCCTTGTATGGAATTCTCACGATCTTGAAATCAGGGGTTTGCAGCCGCAATCGGATCATCCCGAGGTTCAGGGACAAATTTTCCACCGTTCCTTCCCTCGGGCCGATCGTCACCCTTTCCATTGTCGGTTCTTCCACATTCCGGGTCTGCAGTTTGAACCCGTCGAAGCTGACGGCATGATCCCAACGATCAATGAAAAGGACGATGTGCCCCTGCAGAATCAACCCGACCACTTCATGGATGGAGGCATGAATCCGAAAGGGGCGATCGGTCGGGCCCTGTTTCTGAAACCACTCCCCGATCATTTGCGAGCGAATCGAATCGCCGGTGATCATCCTGTGCAGTTCCACGTTTTGCAGGACGGACTGGATGACGGCCGTATGATTTTCCGCCAGAGATTCGCAGTAGACTGTGAGCGCGGCGCAGCTGAAATCCGGGCCGAAGGAAGCATGCTCATACACAATATCCGTGCATTTGTCAAAAATGTTTTTCAGGAGAGCCTCGTTTTCCGCCAGGATGTCAGATACGGTTCGATCATGAGTCCGAAGATCCGCATGTTTGTTCATGGCTGCACCTTCTCATGGTGAAAATTCATTACAATTCTCGCCATTTCGCAGCGAAATTAATCAAGCCGGAAAACGGCAACATAAAATCAACCCGGATCCGGTCCGGGTTGAATGGCGATGAGACGATGATTATTCGGCTGTTTTGACAAAGGTATCGAACAATTCCACGTGATCCTGTTTCCATTGGTATACCTCGATGCGCTCCGGCTGGAACAACAGATCAAAATATGTGGCGAACAGCCATCCTTTATCATCATTGAAATGAAAACGAATCGATTGTTTGTCTTTCATGACGGCTCCGATATCTTCGAATGTCCGTTCGTCAATCAGTTTCAGCACATGAATTTCATACTCTGTCGACGGTTCCGCCTGATCTTCCGGGCTAAGATAATACATCACCAGAAGCTCCTCCTTTTTTCCGTCCCGGTCCATGTCGATGAATTCCGGATACGGAACTCCGAATTGTTCGGAAACCAAATAGCCTTCTTTCCGCACAATCGGCACGGATACCTCGAAGCCGTTTTTGTCCTGGAATCTCAATCCCTTGTGAATGTATGTGTACCCTGTATCGTAGTAAAAATAATAGTCGTTTCCAAGGGGGTATGCCTGCAAATGCCCGCTGATGTAGTTTTCCTCCATCAGCTGATGTTCTTTGTCAAAGAAACGCACGGCGGGAGTATGATTGTCCCACTGCCAGGCGACGCCGAGAGCGTTGGCGATGGTTGCCACGGGAGCGTATACATTGCCGTTGTAAATGAACGGTTCCGCGCTGGTCTCGATCTGTTTGCCGTTCACAAACAATTGAATTTGCGCGAATCGGACCTTGATGGACTTCTCCACGGCCGTCCAGGCAAAGACGGAGGACGGCAGAACGACCAAGGCGATCAGTGCAACCAGGAGTGCCGTTGACCTTTTTTTCATCACTTGAACCACTCCTTTTGTTATCTAGGTAACAAAATTGTGACAAGCGCAAATGCGAACAATAAAGCGATCGCGATCTGTAGCAACCTTGCCACCTGAACCGGAATCCTCTTCGGCGGGACCCAGGCATATTTGTTGAACACGTTCCGATACAAAAGAAAAGTGATGAGGAAATTTGCCACGGTCAAGGGGAGCAGAAGTTGCGTCATATCAACATCTTTGTTCAAAATGCCGGCGAGATTTCTCTCAATCATCCAGAGGACGATCAAACATTTGGGCGGCGTTCATCCATCCAGCAGGCTCCTATGGAATAATAATAAATGCCTGGTTGATCGGGCGCAAGAAACTGAAAATGTTCCATCGGAACATCCGTTGAGTTGTTTTCATGGATTTTGCGAAAACGTTTCTCACTTCCAAAGGCATAATGACCACCAGGCTCTTTCGCCTATACAGAACCGGAGCTATTTTCTGAGAATCTTTTCCATTGCCTTTCCTTTGGCCAGCTCGTCAATCAGCTTGTCCAGATAGCGGATTTCCCGCATGAGCGGTTCTTCAATGGTTTCCACCCGGACGCCGCAGATGACCCCTTTGATCAATTCCCTGGAAGGATTCATCTGCGGAGCCTCCGCAAAAAACGTTTCAAAATCGGTTCTGTTCTCCAGATGCTTCTCCAGCTCTTCCTGGCTGTATCCGGTCAACCACCGGATGATTTCATCGACTTCCTCTTTCGTGCGCCCCTTTTTCTCCGCCTTGGCCACGTAATGCGGATAGACGCTGGCGACGCTTGTTTTGTAGATGCGATGGCTCATGGATCATTCTCCTTCAAGGATTTGAAATGAGGTGTTGGAAGCGGACGGATGCCACGATCGTCTCCATCGTCGTTTCATCCACCAGCTCGCGGGCGAAGAAAAATCCGTACGAACGCTCCAGCTTCCCGCTGGCCACATACCACCGGACGTCCTCGTATTTCCAGTCGGGATCGAGACTGGCGGCCGGCTTTGTATGAATGAGCCCGATGCGATAGATTCGCACGTCCATGAGCTCCAGTTCCGGAAACCCCGCCCACAGGTCGGTGCGCTCGGCGAACTCCGTCTGCTCCGAATGGTTCGGCTTGTAATTCATCCATGTTTCCTCATCAAACCAGGCCCAAACATCCGTTTCCCCCACCTTTTCCCCGTTTTCATAAAAAATCAGGGAATCTGCCAATTCGATCTTTTCCATGGTCCAGCCATTCGGGACAGCAAACTGAAGCCCGGATGCCGACACCGTCATGTATCCTTCGGGAACGATGAAGGGAGTCGCTTGGACAGCAGCCGCCGGTTTATCATCTTCCGCCTGACCGGATTCCGCGCCTTCCGCCGCATCATCCGGATCCATGATCCATTCCGTAATGAGCGGTTTTCCATCGTGCCGGATCGTGAACCGGACTTTGGAATACATCCAGTCATCATACGTTTCTTCGACCACGATGAAATCTTCCCCGCGCAGGATGGATACCTGATTCCGCTCCGGATCCGGAGGAATGAACAGATAGCCGCCATCTCCTTCCGGGATGACCCACCGCCCATCCCTTTCCACATAAAGGGAGTCAAAGATCCTCCCGCTCAGTTCGGAAGAAAAATACTGCTCGTATTGGGAGATGACCGTATCCCTTGAGTCCGTTTCTGCCGGAATGCTTCGGACGAGCTCATCCACTTCAGCCATAAACTGATAAACCAGGTCATCGGACCAGGCCGACAATTCCGAAGGATAACCGGCCGAAGGAGCATCAGCCGAAGGATCATCAACCGAAGGGTCACCGGCAGGATGGGTGGACCCGGTTTCCTTCCATACGGGCTGGTCTTCCATCTTTGCTTTTCCGCAAGCGGTAATATTTAATACCATGAAACAAATGCCCATGAACAGGATAATCGTCGTCCGAACACGCAAGAAAGACTCCCCCCAACTTGCAAAAAATGCTTTTCGTAGCCATCGAATCCATCGCCGGTTCCTACAGAGCAGCTGCCAGCTCCTTCAGCCTTTGCGCGATCCGGCTTTCCGCGAATTCATCCGAAGCAATCTGTTCCGATGCATACTGTTTCAACTGCGCATGATCGCCAATCATCACGGAATATGCGGCGCGGCGGAACATGGAGATATCGTTGGCGTCATTGCCGAAGGCGACAAATTCCCCTTCTCGCACACCGAGCTTTTCGAGACCGCTCCACTTGTCGATCCCTTTCGGACTGACGTCCAGAATTCCCTCATTCCCGTGGCGATGCACCACAACGGGCAGATTGCTGACATGCCTCTCCATTGCCTCCATGTCGTCGGAATCGAGAATCACAAGCTTGACGACCGGGTGAAGATGTTCCATGCCGACATTCCGGGCGCGCCGCCACGGATCGAGATTGCGCAAAATGGGATGATCATCCGGTCCCTTGTAGGAGTAATCCCACTCGACGTCCATGAGATATGACGCGCGATATGCGCGGATCAATTCCGTCAACCGGGCGAGCGTTGGCCCGTCAAAGCTTCCGGTGGAAACGATCCGGCCGCCCGCCGCGATGAACGAGCCGTTCCCGCCCACCATCGGATAATGATGGAAGCGCTCATGCAGCACGGGAATCAGATCGCGGATTGGCCGGGCCGAAGCAAAAACAACCTCATGACCCGACGCTGCCAAATGTTCCAACGCCGCCAGAATGGTTTCGGAAACGGGCCGCCCGTGGAAGCAAATCGTGCCGTCCAGATCAAAGACGAATTTCATGTCGGGAACACATCCATGCAGATCCGGAACACGCCGCAGAACAACAGGGCGGTGCTGACCATGTGTCCGGTTGAGCCCTCATCCTTGCGGACGATGACGCGAATCGTATACAGAAACGACAGCATGAACAAAAACGCAATGAAAGAATAGATGAGATCCATTGACTCAATGCCCTTTCCATGACTTCCTTAATCTGTTGGGGGCTTCATGGTGCTGACATCAATGACGAAACGGAAGCGCACATCGGACCTGAGCACCCTTTCCCACGCCTCATCGATCTGATCGGCGGTGATCAGCTCAATCTCCGGCGTGATGCCGTGCTCCGCGCAGAATTCGAGCAATTCCTGGGTCTCGCGGATGCCGCCGATCAGGGAACCCGCAATGGAGCGGCGCCCGGCAATGAGCGAGTAGGCGTTCAGGCTGTAGGGTTCCGGCGGTACCCCGAGGAAAACCAGCGTGCCGCCGACGGCCAGAAGGAATAGGTACGGCTCCAGGCCGATCGGGGCGCTCACGGAGTTGAGGATCAGATCGAAGGATCCGCGCAGCTTCCGGAACGTTTCCGGATCGCTCGCCGTGTGGAAATGCGCCGCTCCCAGGCGCAGACGGCGCGCGCATGGGCCGAAATCATCGCCCCTTCACCTCCATTCTCGCCATTAACTTCAACCGATTGGCATAGAGAGGAAAATGCTTGGGTCTATTATATCTTGATTGGCTGAAATGTTCATGTCGGCGTGGAGATCCATCGCTTCGGAACCGGGTGAGACTGGTGGTCCGCATTTCCCTGTTTGCCTGCCTGCTGTTCCGCTTCGGCGAAAGGGCTAGCCTGGCCGTCGCCGGCTTCAGGACCGGCCTTTTGTCCCGCGGGTGAAACCGAAAATAGGCTGCTCAAGGGAAGCAGCCTTCGTTCTTTACCGGGGTCCTTTTCCGGAGTGTTCAGCCTTCCCTCGGATTCCCTTCCTCCGCCTTCACATCCTTCGTGAACCAGAGGATGAACCCGCAGTTGGCGCATTCCAGCGTCACGGCGCTGTCGTTGAGCCATTCCAGATCGAGAAACGTAAGCCCCCGGGAGTTCAGGAGCGCCTTTCCTTCGCGGAACCGATCATGACCGCAGTGCAGGCAGCGAACGGGCAGGCCGGCGGCCGACCGGAACGGTTTTCCCCTTTCCCGCTCCTTGCGCTCCCTGTCCAGCCGTTCCGCGAGCTCCTCGCTTTCCCGGCTCAGCCTCTCCGCATCCTTCCGGTTGAAAAACACCTCCGAACCCTCCTTAGCATTCCTTTCTTCCCGAACCTTTCCCGAAACCCCGTCACGAACCGATCGGCTGCCGCGGCGCCCGGCCGAGGGAATGGCGGTACAGCTCCCCGTAATAGCCGTTCAGCGCCAGAAGCTCCCCGTGCGTGCCCTGCTCCACGACCTCTCCGTTGCGCATGACGAGGATCCGGTCCGCCTGCACGACGGTGGACAGGCGGTGGGCGATGACGATCGTCGTCCGGCCGCGGGAGACGGCCTGGAGCGCCTGCTGGAGGAGCTGCTCCGTCCGCGAGTCGAGGTTGGCGGTCGCCTCGTCGAGGATGAGAATCGGCGGCCGGAACACGAGAATGCGCGCAAAGGATAGGAGCTGCCGCTCTCCGGTGGACAGCCCGCTGCCGCGCTCGGACAGCTTCGTGTCATACCCGTCCTTCAGCCGCCGGATCAGCGGATCGGCACCGACGAATTGGCAGGCGCGGATGACCTCCTCCCGCGGCACCGATTCGTCGAACAGGCGGACGTTGTCGATGACGCTGCCGGCGTACAGGAACGGCTCCTGCTGGATCAGGCCGACCATCCGCTTGAGCTCGTGCCGGGGAATGTCCCGGATGTCCGTCCCGTCGATCCGGATGCTCCCCTCCTGCACGTCGTAGAACCGGCACAGCAGGCCCACGAGCGTGCTTTTGCCCGCGCCCGTTTCGCCGACGACGCCCACCAGTTCTCCCGGCCGGATGCGCAGGTCGATCCCCCTGAGAACGGGCTGTCCCGGCTCGTAGCCGAAGGTGACGCGGTCGAACTCGATCCGTCCCTTCACGTCCCGCGCGGGGGGAGCGGCGGCCGGCGCCGGCTCCGGCGGGTAGTCCGCGATTTCCGGTTCCGCCTTGAGCAGGTTCCAGATCCGGTTGGCGGACACCGTCGCCGACTGCAGCGTGTTCCACTGCATCGTGATCGCGTTGATCGGCTGGAAAAACTGCCGGATGTAGGTGATGAACGCCACGAGCACCCCGAGCTCCAGGCCGCTCCCGAGCACCGCGCGTCCTCCCAGCCACATCACGGTGGCGATCGTCAGGTTGTTCAGGATTTCAAAGGTCCGGTTGAACAGCACCATCGTGCGCACTTCCCGGACGTTCGCCCGGAAATAGTCGCCGTTGTGCCGGTCGAACCGCCGGCCCTGCTCCTCCTCCTGCCGGAACGCCTGGACGATGTGCATGCCGGACAGGTTTTCCGCCGTGAAGGCGACGAGCCGGGACAGGCGGCTCCGCGCCAGTTGGTACGTTTTGCGCATGTATGAGCGGAACGCGACGGCGATGCCGGCGACGAGCGGCAGAAGCAGCAGGCACCAGGCGCCCAGCGTCGGGTCGAGCCGGAACATCATGAACAGGATGAACATGAGCATGAATCCGTCCCGGAACAGCGTCAGCAGCACCTGGTTGAAAAACTGGCTGAGCACCTCGGTATCGCTGGAAATGTGGGTGATGAGGCTTCCGCCCGGGGTTTTGTCGAAAAAGGACAGGGGCAGTTTCGTGACATGCTCGAAAAGCCGCTTTCTCACCCGCGCGATGATGCTCTGGCCGGCGTACTGCAGAAGGTTGTTCGTCAGATAGGAAAACAGGAACGCGAGAGCGGCCAGCCCGAAGTAGAACAGCGTGATCCGCAGAACGGCTCCGTAATCCCCGCTTCCCGGCATCAGGTGATCGTCGATGATGATCTTGAGAAGGTACGGCTGCGTGAGTTCCGCCGAAATGGCAACCAGGGAGCAGAGCATCACCAGCGCGATCGTGCGCCTGTGCCCCTCGGAAAAAAATCCGAGGATGCGGAAGGCGGAGCGGTATTGGGGTTTCTGCGGCGGAAGTTCGGACGCGCCGGAGCGCTGATCCATCTGCCAGTTATAGATCGCCTGCCGCATCGCTGCTCCCCTCCTCCTGGATCGCGTGCAGCTCCGCGTACAGGCCGGGCTGCGCGACCAGCTCCTCGTGCCGGCCCCGCTGCACAATGCGGCCCCCGTCCATCACGAGAATGAGATCCGCGTGCTTCAGGGCGCTGATCCTGTGCGCGATGATGATCGTCGTCCGGCCGCGCCGCTCCTCCCGGAGGGCCCGGACGATTCCCGTTTCCGTCACGGCGTCGACGGCGCTCACGCTGTCATCCAGGATGAGCAGCGGGGCTTTTTTCATCATCCCCCTCGCCAGACTCGTCCGCTGCCGCTGCCCGCCGGACAGGGTCAGCCCCCGTTCCCCGAGCCGGGTCTCGAAGCCGTCGGGAAACTGCAGGATGTGTTCGCGGATGTGCGCCTGCCGGGCGGCCTCCTCGACCTCCTCCAATTCGGCGTCCCTCCGCGAGAAGGCGATGTTGTCCCGGATCGTCTCGCTGAACAGGAACCCGTCCTGCGGAACGTAGGCGATCTGCTCCCGCAGCGAATCGAGGGAGACCTGGCGGAGATCGGTGTCTCCGATGAAAATCGTCCCCTCCGGCGGATCATAATGGCGCATGAGCAGCTTGACGAGCGTCGTCTTGCCGCTGCCGGTGCGGCCGACGATGCCGACGGTGGTTCCCGGATCGATCGTCACGTCGATATCCTGGAGCACGGCCCGGGACGATCCCGGATAGGCGAAGGTGAGCCCCCGGATCCGCACGGGACTCGCGTTCAGATCGACCGGCGCGGCGTCTTCCGCTTCCTCGATGTCCGGCCGGATCCGGACGAGATCGTTGAGCCTGCCCAACGCGGCGCGGGACCGCTGCATGACGTTGATGACGTTGCCGATCTGCTGCAGCGGGTTCATCAGCATGCGGATGTAAAACGTGAGGGCGACGAAATCCCCGAGGGTAATCCGGCCGGCGATCGTGAGATACCCGCCGAACGCCAGCGCTAAAATCATGGACATCGCGCCGAGAAACGGAACGAGCGCCTGGAACACGGAGGAAACGCGCACGAGCGCGAGCTGGCTCATCCGGATCTCCTCCGCGTGCCTTCCGAACCGCCGGATCATGATCGGTTCGACGGCAAACTTCTTGGCGAGGCGGATGCCGCGAAACTGCTCCTCCGCCGCTTCCGTCATGGCCCCGAGCGCCTCCTGCACCTTCAGCGACCGGCGGCGGATGACGGGGCCGAGGCGCATCACCACCAGGGGAATGAGAAGGAGGGGCCCGATGGACGCCGCGATCAGGTACAGAGGGATCCCGCTCAACAGCATCGCTCCGACGCAGGAAACGAGCAGCAGGGAATTCATCATGAGCTGGTTGATCCCCATCGAGATCGCTTCGCGGACCCCGGTCACATCGTTCATGAAATAGCTGAGCAGTCTTCCGACCCCGTTTCGGGAGAAAAACTGCTCGCTCATGTCCGAGAGATGTTGGAACATCCGGCGCCGGGTCATCAATTCGAACCGCCGCCCCGTGTACATGACCGTGAACTGGCCGATCCCGGCGAGCAGCGCGTGCCCGCCCCCGACCGCAAGCAGCAGGAGGCTGTAGCGCACCACGTCGTTTTCCGTCATGCCGCCCCGTTCGAGGAAGTCGGTGAAATCGCCCAGCACCACGGGGAAATAGGCGAAAACGGCGCTTCCGACCATGTGGACGGCGAGCGCGGCAGCGTAAAACTTCCACGAACGGGCGAAAAACGGCCTCAGAATCCCGGCCGGCATCTTCGGTTGCTCCACTTGATCGTTCACTTCCATTCCCGTCTTCCGGTTCCCGCGGTTCGTCCTTCCCCGGATCGCCCGGATGTTCCCTGGGTTCCCTACATTCTCTTCATTGTCTGCGCTCCCTGCGTCCCTGTCTTTCCTGTCCGGTTACATGTTTTCCAGCCGCCGGATGCGGGCCTCGATCGGCGGGTGGGTGCTGAACCAGCTTGCCGCCTTCCGCCTCCGCTCCCGGTTGAACGGGCTGGCAAAGTACATGCCGGCGGTGGCCGGCTTGGCCTTCTGCAC
>ERZ795042.1750-NODE-1750-length-13331-cov-9.043462_pt1 | contig 13331 bp, 9 predicted proteins | sample MGYA00375126_ERZ795042 | MGnify/ENA primary metagenome ERZ795042 (study PRJEB30171, sample SAMN05518105) | compost metagenome | isolation source: Feedstock adapted compost from Newby Island compost facility, Milpitas, CA | place: USA:Newby Island compost facility...
GGACGTATGGGCTGGATCTGGGGAGTTTCACCCCGTTCATGTATTGCTTCCGAGAGCGAGAGAAAATACTCAATCTTTTTGAAGCGGTTTGTGGCGCCCGGCTGACGTACAGCTACATAACAGTGGGGGGGCTCATGGCTGATCTGCCGCCGGGCTGGCTGGAAGAGTGCGAAAGATTTTTGGATCAGTTCGAACCCGTCATCGACGACCTCCACGAACTTCTTTCCGTCAATCACATTTTCATCAAACGGACGGCGGGGGTGGGGGTGCTGCCTGCGGCGATGGCCATCGATCATGGATGCACGGGGCCCGTGTTACGGGGCAGCGGAGTGGATTGGGATCTCCGCCGGGATGGCGATCCCTTTTATACCCGCATGTATGAGGGATATCAATTTGATGTGGCCGTCTGTAAGGACGGACGTTATCCTGCTCCCTGTCCAGAGGTTCCGACGGAAACTGTGCTCGGCGATTGCTGGCACCGGTTCTTTGTTCGGATGGTGGAGGTTGTCCAGTCGGTCAAATTGGTCCGGCAGGCCATCGAAAAATATCGGGCCGCTGAAGGCGATATCGGCAAGCCGATCAAGCTCAACCAGAAATTGCCGCCCGGCGAAGTTTATCTGGAAACCGAGTGTCCCAAGGGGCAGATGGGATTCATGATCGTGAGTTTGGGCGAGGCCATTCCCTGGCGGGTTCGCGCCCGCAGCAGTAGTTTTTGCAATCTCTCGGTGCTTCCCAAGTTGTGTCGGGGCTGCCTGGTGGCGGACGTGCCGGCAATCATCGGCTCCCTCGATATCGTGTTGGGGGAAGTCGATCGATAGCGGTTCATGGTTCAGTAACACAAGTTTGATTAATAATTTTTTGGGCGTAATATCCCGGCCATCGCATATTCCTGGCCTTGTCAAAAAATATAAAAAGGTCGAGGAATAGTCGAATACGTGAACGGGTGGTTTATGAACGAAATTGTGGGTCAATGGATCCAGACAACTGCGAGCGGGGGGTGGCTCATCATCATCGGTGTGGCCCTCCTTCAGGTTGCGGTGCTCCTGGCCGTCGTCATGACACTGGTGGCGGCCGCCACCTGGGCCGAGCGCAAAGTGGCAGGGCGAATCCAGGATCGATTGGGACCCACACGGGTGGGTGGACGATTCGGCTGGCTCCAGCCCGTCGCGGACGGCTTGAAACTGCTCACCAAAGAGGACATTATTCCCCTCAATGCCGATCGGATACTGTTCCGGATAGCCCCCTATCTCGCCTTTGCCCCCGCTTTTGCCGTTTTCATGGCCATGCCGTTTTCCGATGGGTGGGTGGCGCAGCGACTCAACACTGCTGCGTTCTTTATCCTTGCCGTCCTCGGCCTGGAAGTGTTTGGAATCATTCTGGCAGGCTACGCTTCCGGTTCGAAATGGTCTTTCCTGGGCAGCATGCGCGAAGCCGCTCAGGTGGTCAGTTACGAGGTTCCCCTCACTTTTGCTGCCCTTATCCCCATCCTGTTGGCAGGAACGATGGATCTGGTGGCCATCGGCGAAGCGCAGCGTGGCTGGTTCTGGAACTGGTTTGTTTTTCATGACCCGTTCACATTCGTGGCCTTCTGGATCTTTGTGACATGTGCCGTGGCTGGTACCAATCGGGCACCGTTCGACCTGGCTGAAGCGGAGAGCGAGTTGGTCGCGGGTTTTCATACGGAATATTCAGGGTTTCGGTGGAGTGTTTTCTATATGGGCGAATACGCAGCCATGGCCGCGGTGAGTGGCCTGGGAGCCATTTTGTTTTTAGGCGGCTGGAACGGGCCGATCCCGTTGGCCTCCATCCTCGGCCTCACTGACGCTGTCGGGCCCTGGGCAGGTTTTTTTGGGCATTTTCTCGGAGCGATTAACTTTCTTCTCAAGTGCGTGATCGGAATTCTTTTCATGATGGCCCTTCGCTGGACGCTTCCCCGGCTGAGAATCGACCAAATATTGAGTATGTGCTGGAAATATTGCTTTCCCCTGACGGCACTCTGCTTAATCGGAGTGACGATTTGGATGCTCGCGTTTCCAGATGGAGTCCTTGGCATTGGGCATCCTAAAACGGAAACGACCGACTTTATTGTTCACGTTGTAAAAAGCATGGCAGAACATTAGTCAGTTGCTTGTTATGGACGCGACCGCTATTTTCTTCTGGTTATTGGCTGCCCTGGCTGTGGCGGGCGCTCTGCTGGTGGTCATCACGCCGCACATTGTGCACGCGGCGGTGGGGCTCATTCTGGCACTGAGCGCCGTCGCCGGACTGTTTTTCCTGGCCGGTGCAGAGTTCCTTGGCGCCATGCAAATCATGATTTATGTCGGCGGGACGGTCGTGCTACTGGCATTCGGCGTGATGCTCACAGCTCGGCTGACCTTCGTACGCATGCGGACGACCGCCGACCAGTGGGTCATCGCCATTCTTCTGGCAGCGCCCCTGGCCATCATTCTGCTGCAGTCTGCATGGGCTTATGGGCATTTAAGATCGGCCCAGGTGTCATCGGAGACAAGATCGATGGAGGCCGAAGCTGTCTCGGCGACGGATCTCGGCCTTGCGTTGGTGGGGGTCCGCCCGCAGGTCGATGGAGCAAGTGGATCAGACCCCCGGAGTGCGTCAAACCATGCAACCATGGAGGGCTATATTCTGCCCTTCGAGTTGGTGTCCGTCCACTTGCTGGTGGTGATGATAGGGGCAGCCTACCTTGCCAGACGGCGAATGGAATAAATAGGTTGTTCAGTACGGATAGCATCCTGCAGCGTCGGGATAGAATACGAGCAGTCAAGTCGGTTTTTAATATGAGAGATTGAACAGTCACGGGCATACACACGCAATCACCGGGAGACGATAGAAACAATGCTGCTGGCCGGTATACTCAGCCCCATTACAGTGACTCATTATTTAGTAGTGGGCATCATCCTGTTTGTCTGCGGAATCGTATGTCTTGTTGTCAAGCGGAATATCATCGCGATGTTAATTGGAGTGGAGCTCATATTGAACGGAGCCAATATCAATCTGGTGGCGTTTTCCAGCCCGCAACTTTTTGCCTCGGGAACGGCCCCCCTATTGCTGGATGGTCAGGTCTTTGCCCTGTTTGTCATGATCCTGGCTGCAGCGGAGGCTGCTGTAGCCCTGGCCATCGCCCTTCAGTTTTATTCGCGCTTCGGAACAGTGGACGTTGACCAGGGTGGTCAGTTGAACGGCTGACGTTACTTCGATTGGCGGAGTGCTGAACACCTTATGGAAGCGATTTTACCACAGCTCCTGCTGGCTGCCTGGCTCTTGCCGTTGCTGTCGTTCGTTGTCATTCTCCTGGCCGGAACGCGGATGGGAGAAGGCGGACGCGGTGCCGGTTATCTGGCGACCGTCGCGGTCGGAGTTTCCTGTGTTCTTTCGATCATTGCGCTGGCGTGGTGGTTAGTGCATCATCCGCTTGGGGGGCACGGCGGCCACTCAGGAGTTCTGACGGGAGACTGGTACACCCTGGCCCAGTTCGAATCCCTCCGCTTCAGCGTTGGCTACTATGTGGATTCGCTAACGCTGGGCATGTTCGTCATGGTCACGTTTATCGCTTTTTGGATCCATGTCTATTCTTTCGGATACATGCATGAAGAACTCCATGACGTTCACGATCCGTTCGTTACAGGTGCCGACGGCCGGAATCTCGTCAGGCCCGGGCGGTTCCATCGTTTCTATCAGTATTTATCCCTATTCTGTTTCAGTATGCTGGGCCTGGTCGTCGCGAACAATTTATTTATGGTTTTTGCCTTCTGGGAATTGGTCGGCATCTGCTCCTATTTTCTCATAGGGTTTTACGTGGAGCGGCCCTCGGCGACGCTGGCCGGTAATAAGGCCTTTATCGTGAATCGTGTGGGTGATTTTGGAATGATTATCGGCCTGGCCACCTTCCTTTTTGCGTGTGGGACGCTCCACTATGCGATGCCCGGGAATGCGTCTGAACATCACCCAGGGCTTTTTACGATAGTGAAAGACGCCACCAATCAGTTGCAGGACAAAAGTAATGCTGCATCGTCCGATGCAGGCATGCCTACCAACGTGGGCCACGAGAAGGCCGGGGGAAGTTCCGGGCTGGCAACAGCGAACAAAATTGAGAGACACCGCGCATTGACGCCCGTCCTGTTGACGCTGGCAGGGCTTGCGCTCTTTTGCGGGTGTATCGGAAAGAGCGCCCAGTTCCCCCTCCATGTCTGGTTGCCAGACGCGATGGAGGGTCCGACGCCGGTCAGCGCGCTCATCCATGCGGCGACCATGGTGGCTGCCGGTGTGTATCTTGTCGCCCGTATTTATCCACTTTTAACTGCGGATGCCCTGCTGGTGGTCGCGCTCGTGGGAACGATCACGCTTTTTCTGGCGGCGACGATGGCGGTGGTGGCGACTGATATCAAGCGAGTGCTGGCTTATTCCACGATCAGTCAGTTGGGATACATGATGCTGGGTTTGGGAGTCGGTGGCTGGGTGGCAGGACTTTTCCACCTTTTCACCCATGCGTTTTTCAAGGCTCTCCTATTCCTCGGCTCAGGGTCGGTCATCCACGCCTGCGGAACGAATGAGATGCCTGCGATGGGCGGCTTGTGGCGAAAAATGCCCTGGACGGCCGCAACGATGCTGGTCGGGTGTCTGGCCATTTCAGGGGCAGGAATTCCACTGGTTATTGGATTAAGCGGCTATTATTCCAAGGATGCGATACTGGCACAGACCTTTCTTTTCCATCGAATAAATCCGCTGTTCGGCTGGATGTTCTACGTGGCGTTGGGTGTAGCGGGTGTCACCGCGTTTTATATGTTCCGGCTATGGTTTCTCGTTTTCTGGGGACAGCCGCGCGACGAGCACGTGGCCCATCATGCCCATGAATCACCCAGAACCATGGTGGCGGCTTTGGTGGTGTTGGCCGTTCTCTCTGTCGTATCAGGCTGGACCGTTCCAGGGACGAACTGGGGTATCACGTCGCTCCTGGAGCAATCCCGTGTGACACCGGCCACGGAAACAGGCACGATGCAGAGTGCGGTGGCCCTGCGAATACCCGATGAACACGCCTCGCACGAACACACCATTCACGCCTGGGTTTCTGGCCTGGCGTTCCTGGCCGCCTTAATAGGTTTTGGAATTGCCGCAGTATTTTATGGAATCCGATGGTTGGATCCGGAAGACGTCCGCCAGCGATTCCGGGGCGTCTGGGAATTACTTGCCCAGCGATGGTACATCGACCAGATTTATGACGCGGTATTCGTCCGCAACGTGCTTCGTCTGGCGGCGGTGGCCGCGTGGATCGATCGAAACATTATTGACTGGCTCGCAGACCACGCGGCGCTGTCTGTCCGACGTCTTTCGCAATGGGATGACTGGATCGATCGCATGTTCGTGGACGGTGCGGTAAACGCCCTGGCGGCGGGCATTTACGATATGGGAATTCGTCTCAGACGGTGGCAGGTGGGTAAAATTCGCGTTTATATCATGTGGATAGTCATCGGAATTGTGGCACTCTTTATCATTGGAACGATCTATTTGGGAATTGGCGCGAATATTTCGCGGGGCTGATCGTGTACGCCAGCGAAAAATGTTCGTCGAGAACTGAAATTTAGGAACTTGATACTGGTTTGATTGTGAATCCATAGAGGGTCACTCATGGCGGGTTTAATCTTTCTGAGTGCGATCGTTTTTCTGCCGGCACTTGGGGCATTGATCCTCCTGTTCTTCCCGGCCTCTGCAGAGACGGCCATTCGGCGGATCACTCTGGGAATCACGCTGGTGGTTTTTTTGATGACGCTGCGGTTGGTCTTCCCAGGAGACGGTCCGGCCGGAGAGACGCTCCTGGAAAGGAGCATCCACGATGTGCGTTTCGTCGCCGGTGAACCGGGCTACCAGCACGCATTGGCGGTGCCCTGGATTCGTTCCTTCAATATTGAATATTTTCTGGGAATTGATGGGATCAGTCTTCCGCTGGTTCTGCTGACATCTTTCCTGTCCCTTCTCGCGGCTGCGGCGAGTTGGTCCGTTACAAAACATGTCAAGGCGTACAGCGTGCTCTTTCTCCTGCTGGAAACGGGAATGCTCGGCGTTTTCCTGGCGCTGGACTTCTTTCTTTTCTATGTGTTCTGGGAAGTCATGCTGTTGCCGATGTACTTTCTCATCGGTATCTGGGGAGGACCGCGGAAGGAATATGCCGCGATCAAATTCTTTCTATTCACGCTGGTGGGAAGTGGTCTCATGCTCATCGCGCTGCTGATGCTCTATTTTGCCAGTGATGTGCGAAAACTTCCGGAAGAGGCTCGGCGGCAGAGCCTGCTGTCCTCGGAGATGATGGTGAAATCGCTTGCTCCCGGCGAAAAGCCGCTTCACACCTTCAACCTGGTGGCGCTGGCAAAGCTCGGGCAGATGCCGGATTCCCCATTTAATGAACCAGCATGGCTGGGAAAATCGATCGCGTGGTGGGCGTTTTTACTGTTGTTGGTCGGATTTCTCATCAAGGTGCCCTCGGTACCCGTTCATACGTGGCTTCCCGATGCGCACGTGGAAGCGCCCACGCCGATCTCGATGATCCTGGCGGGGATCCTCCTGAAAATGGGCGGTTATGGCATTATTCGCATCTGTTACCCGATTTGCCCCCAGGGCGCTTACGAGCTGGCCTGGTTTGTGTGCGGGTTAGGGGTGGTGAGTATGGTCTATGGTGCGCTGGCGGCCATGGCACAACAGGATTTCAAACGCCTTGTGGCGTACAGTTCGGTCAGCCACATGGGCTATGTGGTGCTGGGCCTTGGTGCCTGGAGTCTCGTTCCCGGGGTGTGGGACACACAGTACTGGAAAATGGGAATGAACGGGGCGATGTTCCAGATGATTGCGCATGGGATTTCGTCCGCGGGCATGTTCTTTATGGTCGGTGTGTTGTACGACCGAGTTCATCATCGGGATCTGGATAAATTCGGAGGTATTTTCGGTAAAATGCCCGCGTACACCGCCCTGGCGATTGTGATTTTCTTCGCGGCACTGGGCCTGCCTGGTCTTTGCGGATTTATTGGCGAAGTGTTGGTCATATTCGCGGCATTCAGCTATAGTCGCGTGCTTGCCATTATTGGGGCATCGGTGGTTATTCTAACAGCGGGATATATTCTGTGGACGGTGCGTCGGGTGTATCTCGGTGCAGAGTACCGTGGACCGCACGCCGAGGCGCTGACGCCTCTGACACTGCGGGAGTTCGCGGTGGGGGCGACTCTGGCTGTAGCCGCTGTGGTTTTCGGGGTGTTCCCGCAGACGGTGTTTCACTACATGGCACCCAGTGTGAATCGCACTGTTGACGAAATGGCCCAGTGGATGAAAGCGGCGTCTGTCAATGTGGTGGAATCAGCCACAGAAGAAACTCCTGAAAAAGTTAGACATGAATCGACGGTTGTTCTTGACAATCTGACCAGCGAAGTCGTGGAGGTTGGTTCGCAGCGGTGAGTAAAAAGGCATCGATGAAATAGTCGCTGAAAAAAGATGAATGAGCTTCTTGAATTGATCACCCAGATTGAAGAGAATCTCGCCGTATCGGTACGGCTGTGGATTCCCGAAATATGCCTGGTGGTGACGGCGATCGCTCTTTTGCTGCAGACGATGGTGTTTCCTGCCTGGCGGCGTGGGGCATCCTTCCTCATGTTCGTGGGATCCGTCGCCGCGCTTGCGGTGCTGGTCTGGCAGATGGCGGTCCAGTCTACTGCTGCCGGTTCCGTGGGAGCGTTTCTGGACGTGTTGAGATTGGACCAACTGGCAGCGTTCCTTCGGGGATTGATCCTTCTTTTTGCTGTCTTATTCAGCGTTCTGACTTGGCTGACCCACTGGCCGCGCATTGAAGATAGAGGCGAGTTCTATGTACTTTTCCTGGGGTCGGTCATTGGCATGTGCACGATGGTTGCCGCCGAGAATCTCCTTTTGGTGTTTCTCGGCATGGAAATGGCAAGCTTACCCTCCTACATTCTGGCTGGTTTTGAAAAGCGGGAACGGCGCGCCGGCGAAGCGGCCATGAAGTTCGCCGTATTTGGGGCTGCGATGGCCGGGGTGATGCTTTATGGCCTGAGCCTTTTAGGGGGATCGCTGGGATCGCTCGATTTGCCGACCATGAGGGCGAATTTGGCTGCCTTGGCGAGTCATCGTGACTTTCACGGGCATGGGTTGAGCCTGATTCTTGGAACCCTCATGGTGCTGGCCGGGATTGGCTTCAAACTTTCTGCCGTGCCCTTTCACTTCTGGTTGCCGGATGTATTTGAAGGGGCGGCTGCGGAGGTCGGCGCTTTTCTCTCGGTGATCTCAAAGGCTGCGGCTCTGGGGCTGCTCACACGGTTGTGTCTGACACTCCTGGGGACCGACCAGGCATCAGCCGCAGGGTTGCCGGGGCCCCTCATTCCGTTTGTTGTGGGAACGCTCTCACTCCTGGCCGCCGTCACCTGCACCTATGGAAATTTGGCAGCCTACGGACAAACCAATTTCAAACGCCTCCTGGGGTATTCCACCATCGCGCATGCAGGTTATCTCATGATGCCGGTGGCGGCTGCCGTGGCGGCGTTACCCGTCAGCCGGGAAACAGCCCGCTGGGCCGTCGCTTCGATGTTGTTTTATTTGGTTGTGTACCTGTTCATGAATATTGTGGCGTTCGCAGGTGCAGCGTTCCTGTCACGCGGAGCCCCTGGAGAAAAGATTGAGAACTATTCCGGCTTGGTGCGGACGGCGCCCGGGTTCGTGATCTGTCTTGCGCTCACTTTGTTCAGCCTAGTGGGATTGCCCCCGCTGGGTGGGTTTGCAGGAAAATTTGCCATCTTCGCCAGTTTGGCTTCCGCACAACTCTGGGCGCTACTCGTGGTGGCCGCGTTAAATACCGTTTTCAGCCTCTTTTATTACGTGCGTGTGGTGAAAGTCATGGTCCTGGATCCGGCAGCCCAGTCCCTGAGTTTTTCCCTGCCGCTGTCGTCCCCTCAGGGGATGTTCCTGGTGCTGACAACGGCGCCAGTGGTGCTGCTGGGAGTCCTATGGCAGCCGGTGTTTGATCTGGTATGTCGGGCGGCCGGTTGTCAGTAATAGGGCGGAATAGACAGGTTTAGTATTTCGTATCCGCTGACGATATACGACACGGTTATAGATGAAACGATATATCGCCAGGTGGAAAGTAGAGCGAAGGCTGTCGTGAAAGGCTTCCGGGTTTACGAATGGCGAGGGTTGATCATCACAAATCAGACACAGCGCTGGCAATGACCGACGACGCAACTGGTAACAGAGTACCTCTCACAAACGCTTTGACACACCTGATGCGGCGGCTGGGACGGTCGCTCGCGGTTTATGCGATGCAGGCACGGCCCTGGGTCCCATATCGACGGGAAGAGCTCTGGGAACTGCTGGAGGAAATCGCTTCTCAGCACCGAGAATGGGCGGAGTTGCTGGCAGAGCAAATCACAGCCGGGGGCCGAATGATCGAACTGGGGCCTTTCCCTTCGACTTACACACGCTTTCACGATGTGAGTGTCGACTTCCTGGCCATTCGTATTCTCGACGATTTGCGAGAAATACGATCGCTGGCCGAACACGCAGAGCATCTTACCGGGATCGATCCGGAACTGGCTGCTCTCCTGACACGAATTCGCAGCGGTCTGAGCGACCAAGCGACCAGCCTGGAAAAGGCGCTCATCCAGGCCAAGATTCTTGCCGCTCAAACGTCGGATTCAGCTTGACAATCAAGTCCAGCACGAGACAACTTCTCACGGCAAGTCGGGAGCCTCCCATGTGGTTCGACACTCACGCGCACCTGTTCCTGCTGGAAGGTCATCACGCTTCGGAAACAAATACGACGGCCACGCTTTCTGAGGTCGTCCAGACAGCCGTCGATCAAGGTGTCACGCGGATTCTTTGTGTGGGAATCGATGTGGAAACGAGCCGGCGCAGCGTCGAGCTGGCGCACCAGTTTTCCGGTCGAGTGTGGGCTGCCGTGGGAATCCATCCGAATTCGGCCAGCGGCGCGTCCTCGGCGGATTGGGATGAGATCGTGGAACTGGCGCGGGACAATTTCGTAGTCGCCGTCGGTGAAACGGGTCTCGACTGGTATCGTGACTATACACCGCCTCCCCTCCAGGTGGAATGGTTTGAAAAACACTGGTTTCTGGCGCGGGAATTGGGGAAACCGCTCGTGGTGCACTGTCGTGATGCGGAAAGGGATATGACGGAGATCCTCTCCCGATGGACACGGGAAGGGACGGTTCGGGCCGTCATGCACGCGTGCGCCGCGCCCTGGGAAATTGTCGGCCGATGGCTCGACTGGCAAGGAGTTGTTGTCAGTTTTGCGGGGTCAGTGACATATAAAAACACGAAATTTGCGCCCCTTCGAGAAACGGCACAGCGCGTGCCCGCAGACAGAATCCTGGTCGAGACCGATTGTCCGTATCTTGTGCCGGAACCGTATCGCGGCCGGGTCAAGACCTCTGCGCCCTTGCACGTGAAAGACACCGGTCACTTTTTGGCGAAGCTGCGGGGCGTGTCACCCGAGGAGCTGGCCACTCAGACCACGGAGAATGCGCTGAGAACGTTTGGTATTTCCCCTCAACAGGAGGGGTCTTGATTGACCTGGAGAATGCGGTCCGTAATAATCACAAGGGCGATTTGTCACGGCGCTTACGTCTGGCGACAGTGTGTTCATCTGGTGCGTTGGTCCCAGGTGCGTGGAGGGGAGCCGCCGGTGAGACGCCGGTTGGCAGATGACGGAAGCTGATCCTCGCCGTTGCAAAAGGCTTGTGGGGACCTCTTGAAAACACGCAAGGTGCGATTTGAGCGGCCCATTTGTTTTGCATTTTCATCACGGTGATTTTGGGCTGCTATCACCCGGGAAGAAGAATGTCGATTGTCTTCTAGAACGGTGACTCGTCGGAATGCTCGACCATCGCTTGGAATCTTTTACGGAAGGTCCGGTCCCCGCTTGGGTCAAGCGGTTGCCATTTCAGGTGGACGTGGCGGGGATCATCCGCCTGATGGGGCGGTCACTGTACAGCCGGCCCAATGCGGCGATTCGGGAACTCATTCAGAACGCCCACGACGGCATCATGCGGCGGCGATCCAAGGACCTGCAGTATCATGGGCGGATTGACTTTTTCCAGTATCCGCAGGAAGGCGTTGTCGAAGTGGCAGACGACGGTGTCGGCTTGACGCAGGAAGAAGTCGAGAAATATCTGGGCACGCTTGGGATCGGGTTGAGTGGCCTGCTCAGGGGACAGGGAGAAGGCACGGGTGAAAGTGTCGGCCATCTGATCGGCGAGTTTGGAATTGGACTGTTCAGCGCTTTTCTTCTGGCGGATCGGGTGGAGATCTGCACGCGCCACTTTGCCACGGGAGAGGTCACCCGGTGGGAGGCGGGTCCCGAGGCTGACATTGTCATCACGCCGGGAAGGCGCGAGACACCGGGGACAACCGTGCGGTTGTATCTCAAACCGGAACACAGAGCCTTTGCAGAAGACGAGGATCTTTTGGAAAGGGCCATCAAGGAGTACGCAGAGTTTTTACCCCTGCCCATCTACATCAATGGGAAACAGCAGCGTGTCAACGTGGGGACCGCTTCGTGGCTCGAACCAACCCCGGATATGGGGGCTTTGGAGCTCGAATTGGAGAGTTATTTCGGGGAAACACCCCTGGACGTGTTCGCCATTCGCCAGGAAAAACCTGTCGCTATCCGCGGTGCCCTTTATGTGACGCCCCAGCGCACCCCCGGGTTTACTGATGTTCCGGCATTGACCGTCACCGTCAGGCGGATGATTATTTCCCGCAAACTGCACGGCTTGTTGCCGGATTGGGCAAGTTTTGTGCGAGGGGTGTTGGAGCTCTCGGAGTGTTCGCCCACAACGAGTCGCGAAGATCTGGTCCGGGACACGACGTTCTACCTGGTGCGGGATTTTCTGGACCGATTCATTCTGGAACACTTTCAAAATCTTGCCAGGGAAGCCCCCGCGCGGTGGCAGTCGCTCATTGCGTGGCATCGGTACTTGCTGGCCGGGGCCGCTCTCGAAGTGGTTCCCCTCCGTCACCTGCTTCGAGACACATACCGGTTTATCACTTCTCGGGGTGAAATGACTTTTCCGGAAATTCTGAAGGCGAGCACGTGCGAGGGATTTTCGGAAGACGTTTACGAGGCGGTCATCTGGTATAATCCCAGCCGCCACCTGGAAGGCTGGCTCAACGAAGTGTTTGCCGAGCATCTGGCACCCTGTGTGCATACTCTACGGAGTTTTGAAGAGGCGTTGCTGGCCCTCATGGTGGCCGATGTGGTTTCTGATGGCCGGGTGGTGGATTTTCGCGTCGCCGGTCCCAGCAGCCCGGGGTTTGCCACCAGTGTCCTGGGGATCAGAGAGCTTACGGACGCCGCACCGGAATGGCAGCGTTTCCTGGGGACTGATCGAATCCATGTCAGCGTGGGGGAATACGGCAAGAATATTCCGGTTTTGGCCTTTCTGAGCGAACGATCCGAACTGCACCGGACGTTCGAAGTATTGCAGAAACAGGGGGGAATGCCCACAGGTTTCCAGCGACTCATCAGCGCCCACTTCCAACAGGATACCCCCCAGCCGCATGAGGTCATTCTCAACCGGCGGCATCCAATCGTGGACCGAGCACTCAGCCAGTCCATTCGATCCCCTCTGGCAAGCGTCTTGCGGTTGTTGGTCAACAAGGCTCTGCAAACGGCGGGGCTGGTCCTCGATGCCACCCTTCGGGAGCGTGAGCAAGACGATCTGGCCTGGATTGCAGAAACTCTCTGGGGACGATCGTGACATTGTCCGAGCGCACAGTAAAAAACACGAAAATAATGCGAAAACACGGCGCCAGTTCAGGGACTACTCTCTCATTTCTCAGCATCCGGGGAGCGCGATCATGAACGAGAAAGATGCAGCCCAAGACGTCTTTGAACCACTGTTCGAGAGGCTTTATCAGCTCAATGACAAAGGATACAAGCGGTCGGCCTTTCGACTGGCTGAAGAAATCCGGCGCCGTGCCCGGGAAGAAAAGGAAATCATTCCTTATCTTTATGGCAATTTTCATAGCATGAACTGTGCGCAAGCACTTTTTGATCACCGGACTGGCCGCGATCGCGCCGTGGAGACGATTGCGCTTTTGGAAAGCGAAGAGAAGGCCCGGGAAATCCAACCGGATCTACCCATCGATGAGTACGAAGCCGTTATCCACTGGCTGACCGCCTGTGCCTACGACAATCTGGCCAAGCACCACGCAATCTGCCAGGGATATGGTCGGGAAGAACTTCAGGGATTGATTCAGGAGGGTTTTGACGTCTGTCGGCGGACGGGAAAGCTACAGTGCCTCAC
>ERZ795042.1751-NODE-1751-length-13329-cov-5.322058_pt1 | contig 13329 bp, 13 predicted proteins | sample MGYA00375126_ERZ795042 | MGnify/ENA primary metagenome ERZ795042 (study PRJEB30171, sample SAMN05518105) | compost metagenome | isolation source: Feedstock adapted compost from Newby Island compost facility, Milpitas, CA | place: USA:Newby Island compost...
CCGGGCCGAGACATTGACGGAAAAGCCGAGTTTCCGCGAGGCGGTCCGCAAGCGGCGCTGTCTTATCGTGGCCGACGGGTTTTACGAGTGGGCGCATGCCGATGGGGGCAAGCGGCCGATGCGCATCCAAATGAAAGACGGTCGGTTGTTTGCCATGGCCGGCCTTTGGGAACGGTGGCGTTCGCCGGCGGGCGAGTGGGTGTATACGTGTACGATTGTGACGACCGAGGCCAATGAGCGGTTGAAGGCGATTCATCCCCGCATGCCGGTGATATTGGCTGAAGAGGACGAACGGACGTGGCTGGATCCATCATTGGGGGATGAGGAATATTGGCGGTCTTTATTGAAACCGTACCCGGCCGATGACATGGTGGTCTACCCGGTGTCAACAAAAGTCAATCAGGTGTCTTTCGACGCCCCCGATCTCATTCGACCGCTGGATGGCGGTCAGGTATGGAAGGAGGAGAATTGATTGCATGAAAATTGAGCGATTGGATCATTTGGTGCTCACGGTGAAAGATGTGGAGACAACATGCCGGTTTTATGAAGACGTGTTGGGAATGGAAGTGGTGACGTTCAATCAAGGTCGAAAGGCGCTTAAATTTGGCAGGCAAAAAATCAATCTCCATCAATATGGCCGAGAGTTTGAACCAAAAGCGACCCATCCCTGTCCAGGTTCTGCCGATCTTTGTTTCATAACCGGGATTCCCTTGGCTCAAGTCATCGAACATTTGCAAGCATGCCAGGTGCCGATCGAGGAAGGGCCGGTCATGCGGACCGGCGCCACAGGTCCGATTCAATCCGTTTACATTCGGGATCCTGATAGGAACTTGATTGAGATCGCGAATGAGGTTCAGCCGCTCGACGGTTAAGGGCAAGATGGTTGAACCGTGTAAGACCGATTGGAATTGGGCGATACGTCACCGGACGGTGCTTTTGACGTGTTTGCTCCTTAGCTGCCCGCAGGCGGCGTCGATGTCGGTGCCGTGTTCCCGGCGGATGCCGCATTGGATGCCTTTCGCCTGCAACGTGTTGTAAAACGTCTGAATCGCCTCGGGTGTGCTGCGTTGATATTGGAGGTGTTCGCTGACCGGGTTGTATGGGATCAAGTTGACGTACACCAGGTGGCGGATGGGCCGAATGAGTTCGGCCAGTTCCAGGGCTTCGCTTTTGTGATCGTTGACGTCCCGCAACAAAATGTACTCGAAAGTGATGCGGCGCTTCGTTTTGGTTACATAATAACGGCACGCTTCCATCAGTTGTTCCAAGGGATATGCCTTGTTGATGCGCATGATTTGCGTACGCAGCCGGTCGTTGGGGGCGTGCAGCGACACGGCCAAGTTCACTTGCAGGTTGGCGTCGGCAAAGGCGTAAATTTTCGGGACGATGCCGCTGGTGGAGACGGTGATGTGCCGGGCGCCGATGGCAAGCCCTTCCCGGGCGTTGATGATGCGCAGGAAAGCCATGAGTTGGTCGTAGTTGTCAAACGGTTCGCCGATACCCATGACGACAACGTGGCTGACCCGCTGTCCCGGTTCCCGCCGGTCCAAATCCCGCTGCACCTGGATGAGCTGTTCCACCATTTCGCCGCAGGACAAGTCCCGCACTTTCGCCAGCAGGCCGCTGGCGCAAAAGGTGCAGCCGATGTTACAGCCGACTTGGGTAGTCACGCAGACCGAAAGGCCGTACGAATGGCGCATCAGTACCGTTTCGATGACGTTGCCGTCGGGCAGTTGGAACAAATATTTGACCGTGCCGTCGGCCGACTGTTGGCGCACTTGCTCGTGCAGCGACTGGAGGGTGAAATGTTCCGCCAACTTTTCCCGGCACGAGCGGTTGATGTTTTTCATTTCGGACCAGTCGCCGACCCGTTTTTTGTACAACCAGTCCCATACTTGCCGGGCACGGAACTTCTTTTCGCCGTGCTCTTCCAGCCATCGGCCCAGATCTTCCAACGACAGTCCATAAATCGACGGTTTCAAGGGAGTATTCGCCTCCTATGTCATGGGGGCAGACCGCATGAATTTGTCCATATGCGCGTGTTCTACCCATAGCATGTCTCGTCAGCACCATTTTACTTGATTTGGATGAATTTGCGTCGGGCCGAACTCTTGGCCGTTCTTGCATGAAGAATCGGGGCAAGGGTTTTCCCTTGCCCCGGTTCGTTACCGTTGTTGCTGGCCGTTTTATGCCGTTTGTTTGCCGTTCATCAATTTTGTACCAATTGGGCGATGTCTGCTTCGATTTGCTGCGGCTCCACGTACGGTTCGTACCGTTTTACCACTTGCCCGTTGCGGTCGACGAGGAACTTGGTGAAGTTCCACTTGATTTCATTGCCCGCCCAAAATTCCGGATATTTTTCGGTGAGGATTTGTTTGAGCCGTTGCGCCCGCGGATGTTCTTCGTCGAAGCCTTGGAAAGGCGCCTGTTCCTTCAAGTATTGGAACAGCGGGTGGGCGTTGGCGCCGTTGACTTCGATTTTGGCGAAGACGGGAAACTTGACCCCGTAATTGACTTGGCAAAACTGGGCCGCTTCTTGGCTCGTGCCCGGCTCTTGCTCGAGAAATTGGTTGCACGGGAAGGCCAGCACCGTGACGCCTTTGTCTTTGAATTTTTCGTACAACGCTTGCAAGCCTTCGTATTGGGGGGTCAAACCGCATTTGCTGGCGGTGTTGACGATGAGCAGCACGTTTCCTTCATAGTCGCGCAGCGACTGGGTTTGGCCGTCGACGGTCGGCACTTCGAATCGATAGACGGACATGACTTTCCCTCCCGGAAAAGAATTGAATCTTGACCATATGAAACATCAATTGGTTCACTTAGCTAACAGCAATTTATTAAACATCATAAATAAAAATATTGTATAAATCAACAAATCCGTGGGAAAAAGCCGGGACAGAATCATCCCGGCTGAGGATCCGTACATCAAAGAAATACGACGCACCAAAGTAATACGCCAAAGAAACCGCTTACCAGTTAATGGGCCCTTCCACGATGACGCCGTCGGTGGCGGTCCACGCTTTCAGGCTGTCTTGCGTGGCTTGGATGCAGATGTAGTACAAGTCCTCGTCCGAATTGTTGCGCAGTGCCCGCACCCCTTCGGGGGCAATGCGGACGACGGAGCCTTCCTGGACGTCGAAGACTTGGCCGTCCACTTGAAATTGCCCTTTGCCCTTGATGAACAAATACACTTCCTCGTTGTTTTTATGTTTGTGCAAAAAGGGCGATTCGCCGCCGGCCGGCACTTTGTTCACCGATATTTCCATGCCCGTCAACTTCAGAAAATCTTTCAGAAACACTTTTCCCCGTTTGCCGAATTGATCCAGGTTGGCCAGCGAATCGAAATGGGCCGCCGTAAAATGGGTGCCTTCTTGAATTTTCGGTTGTTGGTCCATGGGGATTCCTCCTTGCATCGTTTTTTCCATGTGACTGTCTATTGCTTTGAACTTGAAGATGAACTTGAAGCCCGGCTTACAAGTATTTTACCGCTAGGCGGAGATGGAAGAAATGTGCCGATGTGTTGTGTATTGGACATTGGACAAAAATTTGACTATCATGGACGGCAGGAGACTTTTTTATCTGTTTAATTGCTTTTCGAAGGAAATTATTGGAAGGAGGAGTAAAGCAATGGATGCGCAAGCGAAAAAATCGGCGTTACGTGGCATCACATATGGTTTGTACATTGTCGGAACGAAAGACGAAAACAGTGTCAACGGCTTTGCCGGCAACTGGTTGACGCAAACGTCTTTCGAACCGCCTTTGGTAGTCTTGGCCGTCAAAGCGGGCACCCGTTCCCAAGAGCAAATCGCCAAAAGCAGCGTGTTCAGTGTCAATATCTTGGAGACGGGTTCGAAGGACATGGTGACCGCTTTCTTCAAGTCGTTGGAACCGGAAGGGAACAAGCTGGCCGGTTACGAGTTTTACACGGAAAAAACCGGTTGCCCCATTTTTAAAGACGCCTTGCGTTATTTTGAATGCCAAGTGGTGGACAAGGTGGAAAAAGGCGACCATTACATTTATGTCGGGGAAGTCATTAATGCCGGCGTGCACCGGGAAGGCGAACCGATGACGTTGAAAGAAACCGGTTTTTATTATGGCGGGTAACGCCATGTGCAATGCAAGATCGTCGTGTGGCGTATGGGATGCGGCGCCTGCAGCGGCCCTCCGCGGACAGCGGAGGGCCGTTTTCGTGCATAGTTTTGCCGCCGGCGGCGATATTAATATATCATTTGTGCCATTAAAGGAGGATATGCCATGAGCCAGGCGGACGAGAAAAAGAGGCGGCTGCCCGATTCCAATTACGAGGGTCGGGACAAGCTGTTTATGGACATTGACCGCATGGTCAACGAAGGGTTGGGCGGCGGCCAGGTCAGCGGACAAACGGGCCTGATCGAGCCGACGACGACGCATACGATGGATGATGAAGCGGCGAAAAACGACAGTGAAGAATGAAGGTCGTGGGAAAAGGTTGCGGAATTCATACCGCCGAAAGGAGGACTTTTGGCGGTATGGTTTTTATAGTAATATAGGGAATGAATATTCATTCCGGAGGGTTTTTCATTGTCAGCGAGCAAACGGGACGACATTTTACAAGCCGCCTTAATCTTGTTCGCCGAGCGGGGATACGACGGGACGACGATGCCCATGATTGCCGAGCTGGCCAGGGTGGGCGCCGGCACCATTTACCGCTATTTCGAGAGCAAACAAATTCTCGTCAACACGTTATACCGGCAGTGTTTGGCGCAGTTTGCGGAAACGTTGCAACAAGGATCACCGCCGGCGGAGGCCACTGTGCGGGAACAGTTTCGCCACATCTTTCACCGCATGGTCCACTTTGCCCGGAACAGCATTCATGCCTTGATCTTCATCGATTCCCACACCGGCGGCCATTTTCTGGACGAACAGAGCCGACAACTGTTTCATCAGTTTCTCGGCTCGCTGAAGGACGTCCTGGAGCGGGGGAAACGGCTGGGCATCATCGCCCCCTTGCCGTCGGAAGCGCTGATTGCCATCGTTTTCGGCGCCTTCGTCCGCACATATAAAGTGATTCGCAACGGCGTATTGGAGGATACGCCGGAATTGCTGGAACAGGTGGAGATGTGCTGCTGGAACGCCATTCGGTGCTGACGGCCGATGGCGTCCGATGCGGAATGAATATTCATTCATGTATTGGTTCGGTCTTTATTGTCTTCGGGAGGGTGACGGATGAACCGGAGGATGGACAAAACATATGTCGCGGCCATGGTTTGCTGGCTTGTTTTGACCGTTTTGGCCCTTGTCACGATGCCGGACTTGGACGGCTTGGTGCGGGAAAAAGGGCAGGTGGAACTGCCGCCGACGGTCCAAAGTGAAACGGCCAAGACCCTTTTGCGTGAGATGGACGACGGCGGCGGGACGTTTTCGGTCATCGCCGTTTTTTACAGCGGCCGTGAAGAGGCGTTGAGCGCCGAACAGCGCCGGCATGTGGAGACGGTCATCGGAGAATTGAAAGCGAAAAAAGACGAGTTGGGCATCGCGAAAATCGTCTCCCACTTGGACAACGACGAGGCGGAAAAACAGTTCGTTTCCGATGACGGCACCACCATCTTGGCGCAGTTGGAAGTGAACGAAGCGTCCGGTACCGTGGCCGAAGTGTCGCAACGCCTGTATGAGGCCATTCAGATCGACGGCGTCGAGACGTACTTGACCGGCGCCGAGCTCGTGGTGGAAGACTTCGTCCGTTCGTCCCAGCAAGGGGTCAAAAAGACGGAACTGTTTTCCGTCATCGTCATTATTCTTATCTTGATTTTGGTTTATCGTTCCCCTGTCGTCCCGCTCGTTTCGCTGTTGACCGTGGGCGTGGCGTATTTGGTTTCCCTGAATGTCGTCACCCACTTGGTGGAGTGGATCGATTTCCCCATGTCCAACTTCACGCAAGTGTTTCTCGTCGTTGTCTTGTTCGGCATCGGGACCGATTACAACATTTTGCTGTACAGCCGGTTCAAGGAAGAGTTGGGCCGGCAAGAGAGCGTGCCGTCGGCGGTCAAGGCGACGTTCCGCTCGGCGGGAAAGACGGTGTTGTACAGCGGCGCGGCGGTGTTCATCGGCTTTGCCGTCCTGTTGCTCGCCGATTTCAAAGTGTACCGTTCGGGGGCGGCGGTGGCCGTCGGCGTCGGAGTGCTGTTGCTCGTCTTGATGACGCTCAACCCCTTTTTTATGGCTTTGTTGGGGAAAGCCATGTTCTGGCCGGCCAAACAAAGCAAAGGGCACGGCGAAAACCGGTTGTGGAAGTTTCTTTCCCGCCAATCGGTGGCCCGTCCCTTTGCGGCGTTGTTCATCGTCGGTCTCATCTGTATACCGGCCGTGTTGTCGTACGGCAATGAATTGAGTTTCAACAATTTATGGGAAGTGGACGATACGTATTTGTCCAAACAAGGCATTGCGGTCATCGAAAAACATTTCCCGCCGGGCTTTTCTTCGCCCGCCACCCTCGTGCTGCGGGCGGAGGAGCCGTTGGACCGCCAAGTGGCCTTGCAATGGCTGGATGATTTGGCGGAAAAAGTGTCCCGGGTGGACGGTGTGTCGGAAGTATATGCCCCGACCCGGCCGGCCGGGGAAAAAATTCCCGAGCTGTATGTGCGGGATCAGTCGGAGGCGTTGCGGGAAGGGCTGCAGGAAGCGGGCGACGGCCTGCAAGAGATGAATGAGGGGTTTTCCGAAGCGAGGGACAAGATGGCAGCCAGCAGCGGCGGACTGGATGACGTGGAACGGCTCGTCGATGGCACCGGTGAACTTAGGCAAGCTATCGTGGCGTTGGATGAGGCGATTCGCAGTCTTTCCTCCGGCATCGACCAAGGCGCGGCCGGGGCCGGCCAGTTGGCGGAGGGATTGGGCGAAATGAAGGAACAGGCCACCATGTTGGCCGCGGCGGTGTCGCAGCTCCGTGCCGGTTACGGGGCGTTGGAACCGGGTTTTGCAACGATGGCCGAGCAATTGTCCCTCTTCCGGCAGGCCTTGACGGGAATGAAGGCGGCCTTCGCCGAAACCGGGCGGGCGTTGACGTCGCTTGTCGAGGCGCGGCCGGGCTTGGCGGCGGAGCGGCATATGCAGACGGCCATGGCGGCGACGCAGGCGGGGCAGCAGCAATCGGCGGAACTGGAAAACCGCTTGCAACAAGCGTTGCAACAGTATGAAACGGCCTTGACCGCCTTCCAGGAAGCCAACGCTTCCTTCGGCCAAATCGCAGACGGTTTGGCGAAACTCGCAGCCGGAACCGAGCAGCTTCATGAAGGCGCGGCCCGGTTAGACGACGGTTTGGCGGCGGCCTCAGCCGGCACGCGTAAGTTGTCCGAACGCCTGCCGGAAATGACCGCCGGCATGGAACAAATTTATGCCGGGCAACAACAGTTGCTTGACGGCTTGAAATCGTTGGAACAGAACATGAACCGGTTGCAGGACGGGTTGGCCGCCGGCTCCGACGGGATTGCGCAAATCAGGCAAGGATTGCAGGAAGCGGAAGACTATTTGTCCGGCCTCCGTCAATCGCCGGCAGCCGAGGGGCTGTACATTCCCGAGGATGTGTTGGCCGGCGAGGAATTCCAAGAAGCGCTGGACATGTACATGTCGGCGGATCGGAAGACGGCGAAAATGATCATTATCTTCGACGTCAACCCGTATGCGAAGGAAGCCATGGCCATTGCCGATGAGATTATGGCGACGGCCCAAGCGGCGTTGAAAGGCACCGGCCTGGAAAGCGCCGAACTGGCCATTGCCGGCACGGCGGCGACCAATGCCGACTTGAAACAAATGTCGCGGCAAGATTTTGTCCGGACCATGGCGCTGATGTTGGCGGGCATCGGTTTGGTGCTCGTGGTCATTACCCGGTCGCTGTTGCAACCGGCGGCCATTATCGGCGCATTGGGTTTGGCCTACGGGACGGCCTTGGGTTTGACGGAACTGTTGTCGCGCCAGCTGTTTGGCGTGGAATTGCTCGGTTGGAACGTGCCGTTTTTCAGCTTCATCATGTTGGTCGCCCTGGGGGTCGACTACAGCATTTTCCTCATGATGCGCTACCGGGAAGTGGCCGGCGACGCCATGCATGCCATGGTGGAGGCCTGCACCCGTACCGGCAGCGTGGTCATTTCCGCCGCCGTCATTTTGGGCGCCACCTTTGCGGCGTTGTATCCGTCCGGTGTATTATCGTTGATGGAAATTGCGACGGTCGTTATCATCGGTCTGGTGTTTCTCAGCCTGCTCATGATGCCGGTATTTCTTCCGGCGGTGACGATGGCCGTAAGCAAGGTGAACATGTGGGGCTATAAATGGAAATTTAAGACGTGGGCCGATGCCGCCCATGAGAGCCCCGAGCATTTAGGGCGGTGAAACTTTAGAACGGTGGAAAAAAGACGCAAAATCTTGGTCAGCGCCTGTTTGTTGGGTTACAATGTGCGGTACGACGAAGGCGACAACACGTGCCGCGATTCCCGCTTTCACCAATGGCAGCGGGAGGGCCGGTTTGTCGTCGTCTGTCCGGAAGTGGCCGGGGGATTGCCGACACCCCGGCCGCCGGCGGAAATCCAAGGGGAACGGGTCGTCAATATTTTGGGTCAAGACGTGACCGAACCGTTCCGCCGCGGGGCCGAGGCGGCCCTCACTTTGGCCAGAGAACACAATGTAGCCATGGCCATTTTAAAAGAACGAAGCCCGTCGTGCGGCAGCACATGGATATATGACGGCACCTTTTCCGGCACGAAAATTTTCGGGGAAGGCGTGACCGCGGCGCTGTTGCGCCGGCACGGAATCCCGGTGTTCAGCGAGGAGCAACTTGACGAGGCGGAAGCGTATTTGGCCCGGCTGGAAAGGGGACAAGACGATACTTGCCGGTAAGCATGAATTACATGGAGCTGCTGAAGCCGTAGGATGTTGACGGCGCTTTGTTCGAAAGGAGTCGATGGAGAGTCCTCTACTGACGCAAAGGTCAGTAGAGGCATTGTCAACAAAAACGGTATTTTGGTTCTTGACAAGAGATATTATTGAGCTTGACGTAACTGTTATATCTGTATATATTGAATATATACAGATATAACAGTTGTGGTGAGAGCAGCGTGCAGCTCTTGATTTCCAATACCAAAGAAGAGCCCATCTATCTCCAGATCGTTCATCAGATCAAGGAGCAGATCATCAGACGAACATTGGCCGAAGGGGAACCCCTGCCCTCCATCCGCAGCCTGGCCAAGGAGTTAAACATCAGTGTCATCACCACCAAAAGGGCCTATGACGAGTTGGAGAAAGAAGGATTCATTGTGACTGTTCCGGGAAAGGGAAGTTTTGTGGCTCCGATCAATCATGCCGTGATGCGGGAAGCGAAATTGAAAATGGTGGAAGAAAAACTGGCGGAAGCGGTCATCCAGGCCAAATACGCAGGGCTATCCCTGGAGGAGTTGACCGAGATGTTGAGGATCATCTACGAGGAGGAGTAACGGTGGAGAAAATATTGGAGCTGAACCAGGTTACCAAACGGTATGACTCGTTTGAACTGAACATTGACCATCTTACTTTAGAGCGGGGCTATATTATGGGGTTTATCGGCCCCAACGGGGCAGGAAAAAGCACGACCATTAAACTGATCATGAATCTGGTGAAAAAGGACGGAGGAAAGATCCGCCTGTTCGGGCTGGATCATGTGGAAAACGAGCTGGCCATCAAGGAGCGCATCGGCTTTGTCTATGATCACTTTCCTTTTTATGATGAGCTGACGGCAGATGAGATGAAAAACATGATCCGCCCCTTTTACCGCCGGTGGGATGAAGACCTGTTTCAACAGTACGTCCGGAACTTCGACCTGCCCATAAAAAAGCGGATTAAACATTTTTCAAAAGGCATGAAAATGAAACTGGCGTTGGCCATCGCCCTGTCCCATCATGCGGAGCTTTTGATCATGGACGAACCCACGTCCGGCCTGGATCCCCTCATTCGCCGGGAGCTGCTGGAAGTCTTACAGGCTCTGATGGAAGATGAAAAGAAAGCGGTCTTTTTCTCCACCCACATCACCTCCGATCTGGACCGGGTGGCCGATTATATCACGATGATCGATCGGGGACGAATCCTGTTCAGCATGCCTAAGGACGATCTTTTGGAAAACTATCGCCTGGTCAAGGGAAGCCATGAGATTCTGGATAAAATGGATCCCGCGTTACTGGTAGGAGTAAAGCGACACCGTTTTGGTTTTGAAGCCCTGTCCAACGACAAAAAAGCGATCCAGAGGCAACTGGGGGACGCCGTCCTGCTTGAAAAGCCCACCCTTGAGGAGGTCATGATTTTTTCCATCGCCGGGAGGGAGCAAAATGTATTATCTCATTAAAAAAGACCTGCTGGTTCAAAAGTACAATTTACTGATTTCCCTCTTGATCGTTCTCACTTTTACCATCGCTTTTGCCAATCTGGGGCCGGTAGGACTTTCGCTCAGCATATTTGCCGTCAGTTACATCCTCATCATGGGGGCCGCTTCCCAGGATGACCGAACCAACGGGGATATGCTGCTGCAAAGCCTCCCCATTAAAAAATCAACCATCGTTTCTTCCAAATATGTCTCGGTTTATGTCTTTGCGGCTTTCGCCATTCTGCTGAACATGGGGGTTATCGGGCTCATTCGACTTTTAAAGCTGCCCATACCGATCGCCCCCTTCTCCCTGGAGGGGGTATATGGGTCCTTAATCCCCATCACCCTGTTTAGCGCCGTCTCCTTTCCCCTCATTTTTAAATGGGGATACTTGAAAGCCAAAGCGGTCAATTATTTCCTTACCTTTGTCTTTGCCTTCATCTTCGGGGCGACTCCCCTGTTGAACCGTTATTTTCAAGGATCTCCTTTAAGCATCCAAACGGAAGCCGCGTTCAAAGCGGGTCTCATCCTCGGCCTGTTCTTGCTGCTTGTTCTGTCCTACATCCTTTCGCTCAGTTTTTATAAGAAGAGAGAATTTTAACTTTTATTCAGTTTGAAGCCACCGAACTCGAAGAAGAGTCCGGTGGCGTGTTTTTTAACAATGCGGCTTCTCGTGCCTTACCTTATTTTGTTTTGTATTGCTTTAACCGATTTGTTGCGCCTGTACTTGGCGCGTGTTTGCCATCAATGCTTCTACGCTTACCGGCCGACAGTCCACCAGCGCGTCGAAATGGGTCAAGTCGGGCAGATCCGTTTCCCGGATGCGGCGTTTCGGCGCGGCGTCGAAATGCATCCGTTTGAACAGCTCGGCGACGATGAATTTCCGCCCGTTGCCGTCTTTGGCCGCTTGATCTTCGGCCTCGTGCAAGATGCACACCAATTGATAGACGTCGATCATGAGATCGGCCAGCGGTTTGAGATGGTACGTCCGGATGTCTTCCGGCTGGGTTTTCAGGAAGGCGATGTTTTCCCGGATTTCCTCCAGCGACGTTTGCAGCAGGGGTTTGAACGGCGCCGACAGCGGATGGGACAAGGCGTCGATCTTTTCTTTTAACACCCGCAAGTAAACGTCGTCGGCCTGGAACTTGGTGATAACCCGCCACAAATCGAGGGCCAAAATGTTGGCGGTGCCTTCCCAGACGGTGAGCACTTGCGCGTCCCGCAATAGGCGCGGCGTAACGTATTCTTCGATGTAACCGTTGCCGCCCAACGTTTCAATGGCCTGGTGCGTCGCCTCTTTTGCCGCTTCGCCGGTCCGGTATTTGATGAGGGGGATGAGCATTCGGGCCATGATTTCCTCATCCGCCGTCGCCACGCCGTCGTTGACCTTGTCGAAGTATGCGATCATATCGAAGGTGGAACCGGTGTTCACTTCCAGTTCGGTCAGCATACGCGCCAATGTTTCTTTCACCATGGCATATTCAATGATGGGCTTGCCGAAAGCGTTGCGCCCCCGGGCGTAGTGCAGCGCTTCGTAAAAGGCCCGGCGCATGATGCCGACGGATGCCACGGCGTTGCAGATGCGGGAGATGTTCAGTGCCTCGGCCATGTATTTGAATCCTTTGTCGGGATCGCCCAATAAATACCCTTCCGCCCCTTCCAGAATGACTTCGGCGGAGGGCACGGCGTTGACGCCCAGTTTGTCTTTCAGCCGCCGCACCGTAATGTGGTTGCGGGTGCCGTCGGGTTTGATCCAGGGGACGAGGAAGAGGCCAAGGCCTCTCGTGCCCGGCTTGTCGCTGACCCGGGCCAGCACCGTGGCCACCATGGCGCCGGCGTTGCTGGCGAAAAACTTCTCGCCGGTGAGGCGCCAGACGCCTTCTTTTTCCGGATCCGGTTCGGCCACCGTCAAGTTGGCCCCGACGTCGGAGCCCCCTTGCCGTTCCGTCAGCCACGTGGCTCCTTCATACAGGCGGTCGGGCTCCAGCGACGTGAGGCCCGTCAAATACGCCGCCTTTTGTTCTTCCGTGCCGTAGCGGTGGACCAGGTGGGCGGCGGACATGGTGAGGGTTACCGGGCAATAGAAGCCCGGCTCGCTTTCGCTCAGCAAATAGCCTTGCAAATACGAGTACATATAGGGTGCCTTGTGGCCCAGTTCGGGAATGGTCCGGTACAAATAACCGACGATGCCCGTGCCGTAGACTTCCCGCACCGTCTGCAAATAACCGTCGTTTTTTACGATGTGGGAAATGTCTTCGCCCCGCCGGTTGTACTTCACCAGCCGCGGCTTGCCTTCTTTATCGGTGTAGGCGGCCCGCTCGTCGATGGGACCGGCCACCATGGCGCCGAACCGGGTCAGTTCCCGGTGGGCCCAGTCGTGCATGGAGGCGGGCAAAAAACGGCGCATCAAATATTGCAAGTTCGGGTCTTCCAAGTAAAAGTTGGGATTTTCCGGCGGCAACGGGATGTTGTTCCCGTACTGCCGCGCGTCGATTTCCCGTTGGATGTTCCGCAAGGTTGTTCACTCCTTGTTGCTGTCAAGGATGGTTTTCGCACGTCGTCAACCCATGTTTTTCAGCTGGTGCTTGAGTATTTTGCCGTTGGCGTTGCGGGGCAACTGCTCCAAGACGGACACCAGCCGCGGCCATTTGTAATCGGCCAACCTGTCTTGCAAAAATGCCCGCAGGCTTTCCAGCCACGCTGCTTCATCCCGCGCCGGCGCGCCCGGTTTGGGCACGACGAAGGCTTTGACCGTCTCGCCCCACGTTTCGTGCGGCACGCCGACGACCGCCACTTCCAGCACGTCGGGATGGGCGATGATGGCGTCTTCCACTTCTTTCGGATAAATGTTGACGCCGCCGGAGATGATGACGTCTTTTTTCCGGTCGACGATCCAGAAAAAGCCGTCTTCATCGCGATACGCCAAGTCACCGGAATACACCCAGCCGTCCCGGACGGCGAGGGCCGGCTCT
>ERZ795042.1757-NODE-1757-length-13304-cov-3.964903_pt1 | contig 13304 bp, 16 predicted proteins | sample MGYA00375126_ERZ795042 | MGnify/ENA primary metagenome ERZ795042 (study PRJEB30171, sample SAMN05518105) | compost metagenome | isolation source: Feedstock adapted compost from Newby Island compost facility, Milpitas, CA | place: USA:Newby Island compost...
GGGAGCCCCCCCACCGCCCCCGCCGGTTCCCCCACCGGAGCTGGCCGATGTCGCCGTGCTGCAGTGGCTGCGGGAGTTCTTCGACCTCCTCCAAGAGGCGATCGGCCCCCTGGTCGTCCGGGTGGAGCCGGAGGGGAAGGGCTACCGCTTCCGCTACGGGGTGGAGCCGGTGACGGTGCCGACGCCGTTCTTGAAGATCCACCTCCCCTCGGGGCGGCAGACGCTCGTCACCTACGAACTCCGGGGGACGGGGCCGGTCTTCACGATCCAGGACCTTGATCAGGGGGTGAACTTCCAGGCCCTCCTGCCGCCGGAAGAGGCGGCAAAGGCGATTCCCCAGGAGATTGTGCTTCGGGCGGAAGCGGTCGAGGAGGCGCAGCGGGAACTCCTCGCGTCTCTCATCACCCTCTACCGGCAGGGGCGGGAGGTGTTGGAGGCGCAACTCGCCCAGGTGGCGGGGGCAGCGACGGGGACCGAGGAGGAACTGGCCAAACGGGCAGCCCGGGAGGTGGCGGGGTCGTTCCGGGCGTTTCTGGGCGAACTCTGCAGCCGTCTCGGATCAGGAGTGGTGTAGATGGCCAATGCCTGTAGCCTGCCGACGATTCAGGAGTTGACGACCTGGGTCGACCAGTATCTGCAGACCGAGGGGCTTCCCCGCCCGTCGGAGTACAGCTGGCAGCTGACTGGGGAGCGGAAGCTGACCGATCCGGTGGGAATCCCGCCCTGGGGGGATCAGCCCCTGAACTGGCAGGAGGTGGCGAAGACGCTCAACCCGACGGTGGCGCCGCTCGGGGCGCTCCTCGACCAGCTCTCCCAGCGGTTTCCGGAACTCCGGCCCACTCAGGTCTGGGCCAACCCCCAGGGGCGGGCGATGGTGCAGAAGCTCCTCCTGGCCGGTTCCGTCAAGGAGGGGCGGGAGCTGATCGCCCAGTACCTCACGGCAACCGGTCGGGATTCGGCCGCGGTGGTGGTGCGGCATCCCTTCCTCCTCTCCCTCTACCCCCTCGCGGTGCGGGGCGAACCCCGTCCCCGTCCGGGGGTGACGCCTGAGGTGTCAGGGAAAGTGGGGACGGTCTTCCACGTCCACCCCGACACCGTCCGGGTTCTCCGTACCATCGCGGAAGATCCCGTGAACTGGCCGCTCACTGCCCACGCCCTGAGTGATGAGGAAGGGCTGATCAGCGACCTTATCGCCAACCGCGATGCCCTCAAGAATCAGCTCCTGACCCTGGCACAGGCAAGCGAGATCCCTGGGGTGGATGAGACCACCCCGCTCCTCGACCTCGTCGCTGCCCTCAAGCGGCAAGGGCAGGGGGAGCTGGTCGATGAACTGGTCCGGGAGTCCCACCTCCCGACCCTGTCCGAGGACCCGGTGGAACTCTTCTACCAGAAGATTGTTCAACTTGCGCAGCAGGATATCGACCGGCGGCTGGCGGCTGCCCCCAAGGTTCTTCCCGACTGGTTCCGGCAGCTGGGGAAGCCGTTTCTGGCGCTGCGGGCGATTGCCCGGGAGCTGGGGGTAACCCGGATCGGGTTTATCTTGAACAACCTCCTCCAGGACACCATCATTAAGCCGTTCCTCTCGGGCTACGGGGATGCGGTGGGGCCAGCCCTGGCGGAGTTCCGGGCCTACGGGCGGGCGTTTCGGCTCGCGGTCGACTGGGACCTCTCCCCGGGGGTAGTGCGGGAGTTGGGGATTATTCCTCCCTCGGGGGCGGATCTGGCGCTGCGCTCCGTCGGGATTACCCGGCTCCCCGAGGAGCTCTCGCTGGGGTTCCTCTCCTCGCTGCCCCCCGAACTCGGGCAGATCCGCTGGGAGCAGTCGGCCCTCTTCAACCTCCCCCTCCTGGGGAAGCTCTGGCTGAAAGGGGCGAAGGTCGATTTCACCCCCGTCGCCGCCGTCTTCCAGTCCCCCGCCCGCTTCGCCGCCTTCGTCGCCCGCGAAGTCCGGGCCCAGGAGATGGCGACCCGCAAAGCGATCTTCGCCGCTGCCGCGGTCCGCTACCTCACCGGGGAGGGGTGGCAGACCTTCCTCCTCCACGCCAGAGAACTCGTCGAACGGCATGGGGTTGCCGACGCCCTCCCCCGCCTGGAGCAGGCCCTCGCGGCGCTGCCCCAGAAGACCCCGAAGACGATCGTCGACGCCGTCCTCACGGTGCTCCCCGGGGAGCGGCTCCTCGCCCGCCAACTCGGCTTTGCCTGGATGGATCAGATCGAACGGGGTGTCCGGTTCGGGCTGGAGGAGACCAACCGCGTCAACTACGACTACCTGCGCCGTACCGTCGGCGACCAGATCTTAAGCTTCTTCTTCAAGTACCACTTCTGGGCGTCCCGCAATCTCCCCTTCTACCTGGAGGAGTTCCTCCGCCACCGCGCTGTCTACCTAACCTGGCTCCGCTGGCTCAGATTGGTCGGCGAGGAGAAGCGGGAAGGGAAGCGCCCCGGTCGGGTGGGGGCAGCGGTCAAGGTCTGGGACGGAATCCTCTTCGGCCAGCACCTCCAGGCCTACCTCGACCTCTGGGACCTGATCTCCGTCGCCTCGCAAGTCACCCCCGATGAGGTCTTCGGCCAAACCCTCTACGACCAGCTGACCCAAGCGGTCGGCCACTTCGGCACCTCCCCCAACTTCGACATTGCGCTCCTGGCCTCCCTCCTCGGCTACGATACCCGCCCCTCCCTGCCCTCCCCGGCCGGGTGGCTGACCCAGACGACCCGGAGCCTGGGGATCGGGGAGTGGGGACCGGTCGGCAGCCTCGTCCAGGGAGTACGGAGCCGGACGAGTGGGGTGCTCCCGGGGAGCCGGAAGATCGATGAGACGACGATCTCCGGCGATCCGATCCTGGATCGGCTGATTTGGCGGGAACTCATTATACTAGCGGTAGAACGGACAGGACAGGCCGACAACCCCCGCTACCAGGCCGCCCTGGCCACACCGGACGATCCCCTCTACCAGGAAGCGAAGGCACGGGTCCTTGCCCGGCTCCGTCTGGAGGGGCTGGCCAGTGAGGTCTCCCCGCTGCGACTCTCCCTCGAGAGCGGGGAGGAGCAGCAGCTCCGGGAAGCCCAGGCCCGTGCCGGGTGGAGCGATCTCCCCTGGGATGCCCGTCGTCCCCTCGTCGCCTACGGGAGCCCGCTCGCCTGGTCCGTCTTCCTCCCCCAGGATGGGCGTGAAGCCCAGATCCGGTCAGCCCAGGCCCTCCTCACCCTGGCCCGGATCAAGGGGATGGCGTCGGCGGTTGACCAGGCCGACCTGCTCAACCGCTACCCATGGTACGGGGCCTACGAGGTCTGGCGCAGGAGTCGGCCGGTTGGAGCGGACCGGTCAGTCGGCACCTTCCTCTCCGAGGTGGATAGCGGCCGCTACGTACCCAGGATGCCGTAGCCGCCGAGAAAGGACAGCGTCGTGGACGAGGAACTCCTCCTCCCTGATGCGGCAGCGCCAGCGCCGGAACCGGCGGAGCCGGTCACTCCTCCCCCGGTCGAAGCTGGTGATGGGGGACGGGACAATCTCCCGTCCGACGTTGAGCGGAAGATTGAAGAGCAGAAGCGGCGGAACGCCGGACTGCAGCGGCGACTCCAGAAGGAGCTGGAGGAGAAGCGGCGGCTGGAGCAGCGGCTGCGGGAGCTGGAAGAGACGATCCTCCTCCAGTCGATGCAGCACCTGCCCCCCGAGGAACGGGCCCAGCGGCTGGCCGCCTACCGGCAGCAGCGGGAAATGGAAAGCCGCACCAGCCACCTCTCCCAGATCGAACAGGAGCTGGAGGCGAAGGCCAAAGCCCTGGTGATTGCGGAACTCTCCCGCCGCTACGGGGTACCCCCGGAGGAACTGGAGCCCTTCAACGACCCGGAGGCGATGGAGCGGTATGCCCGTCGGGTCGGGGAACTCCAGCGGGGTGCCGCCCAGCCTGCCCGCTACCAGTTCGAGGGGGCCGAACCCCGGCAAGCTCCACCCCGTCAGGCGCCCCGCTCCCTCGATGAAGCCGTCGCCGCCTTCCGGAAAGCGGCCCGCCGCTTGAGTTAGAGGAGGACTGACCCGTGCCGATTACCGGCGGTGCCCAGCTCTCGACGATTACCGAACTCCTCCGTGAAGTCTTCGAACCGGGCTTTACGGAGGCGATGAACCGCTCCAACGCCCTCCTCCAGTTTTTCAAGCGGGACTCGTTCCCGGGCAAGTCGATCCGCTGGAAGGTCCATTACCAGGGGAACAACTCGGCGAGCTCCTACAGTGAGACCGACAACCTCCCGACGGCGGGGCAGCAGCGCGTCATCAACGCGGAGACGCCCTACCGGCTGAACTGGGTGGCGATTCAGGTCACCAACTTTGCCCTGGCGGCAACCAAGGGAGAGGGCGGCTTCGTCGATCTGTTGGCCTTTGAGACCAAGGAGGCCCTCGAAGACCTCAAGAACGAGATCAACCGGCAGCTGATGGTCCGCAAGAAGGCCGACATGCTCCGGCCGACCGACCTCGATGGCCTGGGCGTCATCGTCGATGACGGCCAGGTCGACCCCACGGTCACCGGCTATGCCGGGATCTCGTTCAGCACCAACCCCTGGTGGAAGCCGTACGTCCTGGCCAACGGCGGCACTCCCCGGTCGCTGACCATTGCCCTGCTGCAGCAGATGCGGGCGGAACTGTCCAAGCCCCCGCGGCGGGCGCAGACCGACCGGATCATCACCTCGCTGACCCATTACTACCAGTACGGCGATCTCCTCGCCTCGCTCCGCCGCTACGCCCCGAACGAGACGTTGGATGCGGGCTATCCGACCCTGGCCTTTGACGGGATCAAGTTCACCGGGATCCCGGAGCTGCCGACGGGGGATATCTACTTCTTGACCACGGAGGACTGGGGATACTACGTCCTCCAGAACTTCAAGACCGAGGAGAAGCCGGTGAACGGCGATGCCCGGATGTTCATCGTCACCCACTACAGCCAGCTGGTGTGCCGGGCGCTCCACAAGCAGGGTCGGATTACCGATCTGACGACGGTGTAGGGATGGCCTGCTACGTCTACCGCTGTCCGTCCGGGCACGTGGTAGAGCACACGTTTCGCATGGGGACGGCACCCTCTGCCGTCCCCTGCCCCTCCTGTGGGGCGGTGGCTCCCCGCTGCTACCTCCCCCTCCCGATCCTGTCCCGTCCCGAGGGCTGGTCCCTCTCCCCGGAGGATCCCCGCTACTGGTCGACGCTGCGGGATAAGGAGCCCCGCCCCCGGGCCTGGTCGGAATAGTCGTCTGAGAGGAAGATCATGGATCTCGATACGATCCTGTTCGATACCCCCGATCCGGAGCGGTCGGAGAAGCTCCAAGCCTTCCTCGATCAGGAAGAGCCGGTGCGGGTGCGATTGGTCGGCAAGGACAAGCCGGTGACCGTCTTCGCCCTGGGGCGGCAGTTCACCGTTCCCCCGGAGGGGATCGTCGTCACCCCCAAGGCGGCGATCGAACTCCTCTACCTGTGGGGGCGGCAGGGGATCTACCGGGGGATTGACCCGGTGACGGGGCATTCGCGGGGGAATATCCACCTCGTGGAGCCGACCAACGAGCGACCCCGGATTGCCGCCCGGATCGTCGACTGGTACCTGACGGCGCAGCCCGAAGGCGCAAAGACCGTCCCCACCCCCGAGGTGGCGGAGGCCGATGCCTGATCTGCGTCTCCCCCTCCGCCCTGACTCCATCGTCGTTCCCTCGATCCCCGAGGCCGAACAGGCTATCCGCTGGCCAGATGGGACGACGTCGTCGTTGTCCATCGCGGTGCAGTCCTACCAGACCGATCTCCTCACCATCATCGATCCCCCCGCTTCCCCGGTCCCTGGGGTGGCAACGGTGCTGGATCCTGATGGCTTCCCCCTCTTCTCCCTCACAGTCGGCCCTGACAGCACGGGGGTGACGCTGGCACAGGCGGTGGTGGAGCTGGCGGAGCGGTTCCGCTCTGTCTGGGTGGGGAGGGTACAGGATGGGTCGACCGATGAGGCGTCAGCCCCCCAACTCCAGATGGGGGGCGATCCGGTCGGCCTCTTCTTCCTGCGCCTCACCGGAGACGACGTCGGCACCTTCCGCCGGGTCGTCCGCTACCAGGCGGGGGTCCTCACCTTCGATACACCATTCGGAACTTCTATTCTGGGTGGGGAGCGGTATGCCCTCCTCGCCCTCTCCCCTGACGTCCTGGTGGCGGCGATTGCCCGGGCAGTGACGAGCCTGGGGGCGATTGCCCGGGTCCGGATGGTAGCGACGCTCCCGCTTGCTCCTGCGGCGACGGCGGTGACGGTGCCGGAGGGGTGGGAAGCGGTCTACCGGGTTCGGGGGGTGCGGAGTGACGGGACGCCGCTTGACCTGCCGCCCCGCTGGTGGGGGATGGCGCCGGGGCGGCAGCTGGAACTGTTAGGGAAAGCCCGAGGGCTGCAGCTCACCTCCCTCACCCTGGTCGGCTGGCGCTCTGCCCTCCCGCCGGTCGCCTGGAACGGGACCCTCGACATCGACAGCGACCTCGTGGTGGCGGAGGCAGAGACCGACCTCTATTTGGGGCGGGCATCCGGCCCCGCCCTTGACCCCGAAAACCAGCTCCAGAAAGCCGCCTTTGCGCTGCAGGAAGCCAACCAGTCCCGCCTGACTCGACGCAGTCGGGTACCGACCAACTCGAAGCTGGTGGTGCCATGAACGACCTGGAACGGGACGAGGTCGAACTCGGTGGGGTGAAGTTCCGGGTCCTGGGGCCGGTGCAACGGGTCCCGGTCAACCCCTTCCCCCAGAAGATCACGATCGGCGACTACACCAGGGACTCTGACCTCGTCGCCTCCACCTGGGCCCAGACGGACTGGGCCGGTGGCTTTGGCAGTCGCCTCGCCCGCTTCCCTCAGGATCAGGACCGGTTCTGGTATTCGACCTGTGAGACCCGCTGGCCCCGAGCGCTGGCGCTGCCCCCGAAGCCCCTCCAGGTTCCGGTGACGGTGAGCGGGAGCCGGTATCCGGCGAGCGCCGTCCAGTTTGGTGCCACGCCGGTCATCGCCCTGGGGTCGACCCTCCTCACCCTCCGCTCTGACCTCACCGTCGACGTCCTCCGCTCCTACCCCGACCCGATCACCGCCCTCCTCGTCACCGGCGGGAAGCTCTGGATTGGGGGCCCCTCGTTTCTGGAGCAGACGACGGATCTCCTCACCTTTACCCCGGTCTCCGGGACGGTGGGGTGGCTCCTCGCCGAACTCGGTGGCTGGGTCTACGCGGTACAGGGGGACCGGAGCCTCAAAGCCTTTGACGGGACGGACTGGAACAACGCCGGGAGTCTCCCCTTCCCGGTGGATGAGACCGTCGCCCTCTTCCCCTTTCCCCAGCCCGATGGGCAGGTGACGCTCTTCGCGGTGGTGAAGGGTGGGCTCTGGGTCTATGATCGGACCAGTCTCCGCTGGTTTCCGACGCAGGTCACCTGGCCGCGGGGAGCGACCGTTGGCGTGCCGACCATCTGGCGGGGCGATGTCTATATCCCGGTCGGCTCCGGGATTTTGCGCTGGACAGGGACGACGCTGTCGCTGGCCGGTCCGGATCGTGATGAGGGGCTCCCCCCGGAACTCCCCGACCGGGTGATGGGGGTCTACGGGAGTTACGGGTTTCTGGTGGCAGCGCTTGCCGGTCGGGTGAATCCCCCCTCGCTCACCGCCGTCTCCCCACCCCCCGATCCGGGGGCGAGTGTCCTGGAAGTACCGACGGCCCAGCCGGTCATCCCGGTGCGGCTCCAGCAGGCGACCTTCGACTCCCCGGAGCTGGTGCGGGAGTCGCTCCTCCTGGCGAGTTCCGGTGGGGGCTGGTCGTACCTGGCCAGTGATGCCCAGCAGACGTGGGTACCGATCGGGGTGGTAGAGCGGGATGGGCGGATTATCTTCCTGGCCGATGATGGGCAGAACCTGGTCCTCGTCCCCCTCCCGGCGGGGCTCCACAATCCCCTCCGACCGCAGCTGGCGGAGACGGCAGAGCAAGGGGTACTCCTCACCCCCTGGTTCGATGCGGGCTGGTTGGAGGTGCCGAAGGTGGCGCTCCGGCTCCGGGTCGATGTTGATACCCTCCCCACGGGCTGTTCCCTGTCCCTCTCCTACCGGACCGAGTCCCTCCCCTGGCAGTTCGTCGGGATGGTGACGACGGCGGGGGCGACGACCTTTGACCTCGGCGGGGCCCTCGGAACCTACCCCGTCTTTAGTAAACTCCAGCTCCGGCTGACCCTGCAGCGGACGAGCGGGGCAGCGACCAATACCCCGATCGTCTCCGCGGTGGTGCTGACCTTCCTCCGCCGTCCTGATCAGAAGTTTGCCTACCAGCTGACCCTCGACTGCTCCGCCCCCTGGCGGGGGAAGAGCCCGGAGGAGCTGGCGGCGCATCTCCTGGCACTGGCCGTCGCCAAGCAGCCGTTCCGCTTCCGCTTCCCGACCGACCCCGTTCCCCACACCGTCATCCTCTCCCGGCTGCAGTGGGCGGAGATCGGGGGGATGGTGAGTTTCCAGGGGGCGGATCAGCCAGCAGGCCGAGCGGCGATCTCGGTGATCGAGGTGAGCTGATGCTCCCCTCACGGGTGAGGGGAGCTGATGTTCCCCTCAGACTCGAGGTGAGCTGATGCCCCGGCGACCACGGATCCGCCGACCCAAGTTGGCGTCAGTCCCCAACGTCAAGGCGCCGCCCCACTGGGCGCTGACCGGGGCGTCAGCCCGGGCCTACCCGATCCGGGAGCTTCGGCGGAGTGAGAAGCGGGAGCCAGCCGGGAATCCCCCACCCTGGTGGCAGGGGACGAGGCCGGAGTGGGCCGTCTACTGGGCGCTGACGATTCTGGGACTCAAACCGGGGATCGACTTTGAGTACCGGGCCCATCTGCCCGGGGGGGAGTTTACGAAACGGGGGGAAGTCGACTTCCTGGTCTACAGCCACCTCGTGGCGATCGAGGTGCAGGGCATCCACTGGCACTACGCCCTGGGGGAAGAGCAGTTGCAGCGGGATGCCTTGAAACGGATCTTAGTGGAGAGCCGGGGGTTTGTGCTGGTGGCGATCGACGAAGATCTGGCGCTCTCCTCCCCCCTCTGGGTCGTCCGGGAGGCGCTGGCCGGCAGAGACCATAGCCGAGGAGCAACCGACCGATGAAGCTTGCCGGGTACGTCTACAACCAGCAGGGGCAGCCGGTCGTTGGGGCGACGGTGGAAGCCTATACCTATACGGGGCAGCTCGTGGGGTCGACCTCGACGGATGGGAGTGGGTACTGGGAGTTTCCGAACCTGGCGAACGGCCTCTACCGGGTGAAGGCCAGCTACCAGGGACTGGTGCGGTGGGTTGAAGGGGCGGTCGATCTCCAGGTGCGGACGATCGTCGGTCCCGATGGCGTCTCTGCTCCCCTCCCACCGCTGTCGGTTTCGACCAGTCAGCTCCAGGACAGCGCCGTCACCACAGCGAAGCTGGCCAATGGCGCGGTCACCTACCCGAAGATAGGAACCCCCCTCCTGGTGACCGGGTCGGAGACCAGTACGATCCGGTACCAGGAGACCGCGACCTACACCGCTCCCCAGAATGCCTGGGTTCGGGTTCGCCGCTTCGTCTTCAACTGTGTGGGAACGGTCTGGATCGGGTTTGAGGCCAAGCTCAACACCAGTGGGTACTCGATGACGATCCGGTTCCGACTGGCGTCGCCGACGCATGGGGCTGGTACGGGGAGCGGATCCTACGACTGGGTGACGAACGTCCAGATTGCTCCTCCAACGACCTACACGGCCTATTCGGCGGTTGTCCCCGTCCTGCCTGGGGCGTCCCTGTTCCTCGATCTCATCGGCAACAATATGGGTGGGTCGATCCGGAACCTCACCGTCCGCTTCGATCCGGTGACCGATCCCCTCCAGGTGGTGGTCGCATGATGGAGGACCTCGGGCTCACCGGCCTCATCGCCGCTGCCGTCACCGAGGTGATCAATCGGGGGCTGGGGATCTCGGGGCGGAAGGCCTTCCTCTGCTTCCTCCTCGTCGTCATGGCGCTCCTCGCCGTCAAGGTCGGTGCCGACCTCTCCCCGCTCCTCGCCCACCTCTGGCAGTGGGCCCAGGATGTCTCCTCGGCGATCTTAGCCGGAACGGGCGCCCACAAGCTGATGATGAGTCGGTCGTCTACCCTGGAAGGGAGTTCCGATGGAACCGGGACTGCTCGGTGATCTCTTCCTCGTCCTCCTGGGCGTCGTCCTCCTCGTCCTGGGGCGGCTCCTCCTCGCCCGCTACCTCCCCCCACTCCTCGGACAGCGGCAGCTCTTCCTGCTCCAGGAGCTGGCCCGGATGGCCGTGTTGGCCGCAGAACAGCTCGCCGATGCCCAGGGGATCCGTCCTGAGGATCGGAAAGCCTATGCCGAACGGATGGTCCGAGAGGCCCTGGGGCGGGTCGGGATCCAGGCGACGGACGCGGAGATCGATGCGGCGATTGAGGCGGCGGTCCTTGATGTAAAAGTCCTCTACGAGCGGGTCCGCCATGCTCAGTCCTGAGAGCCCGGTGATCGGGATCTGCCGGATCCCGGAACGGGTCTGGAGTCAGGTCCTGGTCACCACCCCAGCCAGCCCGGAGAAGGAGGCGACCTACTGGGCGGTGCGAAGGCTTGGGGTTGACCCCGCCTTCGCCCTGGCGATCTTCCGCCACGAATCCTTCTACGGGACCCAAGGGATCTGTGCCGCCTTCAGCACTCGGAATCCCGGCAACACCCGCTCGTCGCGGACTGGGGAGGGAGCCGTTATCCAGACCCCGAAGGGGCCGTTTGTGCGCTACCCCTCCTGGGAAGCGGGGTTCCGGGATCTGGCCTATCGGCTCGTCGACCCCGCCTTCGTCTATGCCCAGGAAGGGCGGCGAACGATCGGGGCGATCCTGGAGCGGTGGGCTCCAGGATCGGATGGGAACGATCCCGATGGGTATATCCAGGCGGTGATTGCCGAGATGGAGCGACTGATGGGCTTGACCTTTCCGAATCTGACCCTGACCCCGTCTCCGAATTACGATCGGGGCCGACCGGGCCCCGTCAAGTGGATCGTCGTCCACACCACCGAGGGGGACTTTGCCTCCTCCGTCTCCTGGCTGACCAATCCGGCCTCGGGGGTCTCAGCCCACTTCGTGGTCGGGGGTGAGCAGGTCGCCCAACTGGTGGATCTCGGGGATGTCTCCTGGGCGGCCGGGAACTACCCGGTCAATCAAGCCGCGGTCAACGTGGAGCTGGTCGGCAGGGCCCGGGAGCATCCCCCGGTCGATGAGCTGACCTTCCGGACCGGAGCCGCCCTCGTCCGGCAGCTGGCGGAGCTCTTGGGGATCCCCCTGGTCAAACGGAGCCGGGAGGAGGTCCTGGCGGGCCTTCCCGGGGTGATCGGCCACGTCGATGTCCCCAACCCCTACGATCCCAGCCGGGGTGGGGGGATGAGCGGGCATATCGATCCGGGCCCCTTCTTCGACTGGGGGCGGTTCCTCGGCCAGGATGGGGGTGGGGCGGCCGATCCGGTCCGGTCCTTCCCGGAGACCGGCTACGGGATCCAGTTCGGGTTCCGCGCCTTCTGGGAGAAGCTGGAGGCCCAGGGGCTGGCCCTCCTCGTCCTGGGCTATCCCGTCTCCTGGGAGCAGCGGCTCGTGGTCGATGGCCAGGAGCGGACGGTGCAGCTCTTCGAACGGGGGGCGCTCATCTGGGAGCCGGAGAACCCAGCTCCCTGGGATGTCCACCTGGCGACGGTAGAGCAGCTCAAGCAGATCTGCCAGGCGATGGGAAAGTAGCCGGTGAGCGATGGACCAGCAGGAACTCTACAACCTGGCCCGGCTGGAAGCCAAACTGGATCAGCTGGCCTTCGATCTCCGGTCTCAGCAGCAGCTGGTCTCCTCGGCCCTGACAGGCTTGGAGCACCGGGTGGAGCAGCTGGAGACCCTGGTCCGGGAACGGGAGATGCTCTCCCGTCACGACGTGGAGCTGATCGCCCGGAGGGAGGTGGCACGGGGATTATCGGTCAAAAATCTGGTTGCCATCTTCGGGGTTCCGGCTGGGCTGATTGCACTGGTGGAGCTGGTGCTCCGGCTCCTGGGAGGAGGGGTGTGATGGAGATGGGGCCATGTCGGGGAGGATCCAGTCCTACCCCACGGTGTGGATCCGGTTCTTCTCGGCCCGGTTGAAGAAGCTGGAGGGGCGGCTGACCCGGATGGAGTGGCAGCTCCGCCTCCTCTGGCTCCTCGTCCTGGTGGGGATCGGCTGGCAGCTGCTTGGGAGGTGTTAGGTGAAGCTGCAGGAACACTTGATGCGGGGGAATCCCCCACTGGTCAAGGTGACGGCCGTCATCCCAGCTCCGGCTTCTGGGAAGGCCAACTCGGTGACGGTCGCCAATCCCCTCGTCGACCACATCGGCAAGAAGGCAGTGCCGCAGGTCGTCGTCCCGGTCGTCCGGGAACCGAATACCACCACGCGGCAAGTCCACGTCTACGTCGTCTCCGCTGACGTCAACCAGATTGTGCTCCGGGCGGTGACTGATGAGACGACGATGACGCCCGTCACCGTCGACCTCTACCTGGGTTAGGAGGGAGATGATGAACCTCGTCCTCGTCGAGGTTGGGACTGAACCGGTCACCGTCCCCCTCTCCGGTCGGCTCCTCTGCCTGGCGGTTCCGGCTGGCGCCTTCGCCCTGACCGTCACCGTCGAGGGGGCGGGGAGCCTCCAGGTCGTGGGCGGAGACGAGTCCCAGTGCCTTCCCCTGTTCCTGTCGGGTGCCGCTCTGACCTTGAGCCGGGAGGACGACGGGGCCGATCCGGTCACCGTCTACCTCCTGCTGGAGGGGTGAGATGCGACGGTTTAGCCAGTGAAGGAGGACAGGATGGGCACCTATGCTGGAGCTCCGGCTGGGTCGGGGAAGAACTTCAAGAAGCTGAAGAGCGACTTGGCCAAGAAGGGGGTGAAGGACCCCGGGGCCTTAGCCGCCTGGATCGGTTAATCGGTGAGATCTGGCCGATCGGAAACCGGGCTGTATGCGGGAAGCCCTGAGGATCCAGGATGCCGATCCTGGTCCGGGTAATCCGCAGGAAACCCAGAGGGAGACTGGGGATCCTCAGAGACTGTACGCCCGGCGCTGTTCTTCATGAAGTTCCGGTGGGCCTCGTGTTCCCTTCGGAAAAGGTCGTCCTCTCCCAGACACCGGAATTCCTCCCGAGAATAAGACTTATTCTCACCACGAAGTATCCATCAGGCGGCATCTTCGTGGGATGGGAGGGAACAGCGAAGAGACAGTCCACTCCCCCTGGAAACAGGGGATCCGAGGCGGAAAAAGTACGGGAAGGCGAAGTTCCAGCAGATGGCCGC
>ERZ795042.1759-NODE-1759-length-13297-cov-8.681921_pt1 | contig 13297 bp, 10 predicted proteins | sample MGYA00375126_ERZ795042 | MGnify/ENA primary metagenome ERZ795042 (study PRJEB30171, sample SAMN05518105) | compost metagenome | isolation source: Feedstock adapted compost from Newby Island compost facility, Milpitas, CA | place: USA:Newby Island compost...
CGGCTCGGCATGGCCGGGCTCACCGGGCCGGTGGTGCGCGGCGACGCCGGCACGGTGCGCAAGCACGTGGACGCGCTCATCCTCGCCGCGCCCGAGGCGGCCGACGCCTACGTCGCCCTGGCCCGGCTCACCGCCGACCGGGCGCTCGCCGCGGGATTGCTCAAGCCGGAGCAGGCCGAGCGGCTGCTCGACGCACTGGGGGGAAACCGATGGACCTGATCATCGCCCGCGACCGGAGCGAGCTGGCCGAGGCGCGCGCCAAGCTCGGGCTCACCGGCGGCCCGGGCTCGCCCACGCTCGCCCTGGTACCGACGATGGGGGCGCTCCACGAGGGCCACCTGTCGCTGATCCGGCTCGCCAGGAAGCACGCCGACCTCGTCGCGGTGAGCATCTTCGTCAACCCCCTCCAGTTCGGGCCGGGGGAGGACTACGACCGGTACCCGCGGACCTTCGACGCGGACGTGGCAGCGTGCCGCGCCGAGGGGGTGAACCTGATCTTCGCGCCGTCGGCCGAGGTGATGTACCCGCCGGACCGGCAGGTGGGCGTCTCCTCCGGCCGCATGGGCACGATCGTCGAGGGGCGTTTCCGGCCCGGCCACTTCGACGGCGTGCTCACCGTGGTGCTCAAGCTGTTCAACCTGATCCGCCCCGACGTGGCGATCTTCGGCCAGAAGGACGCCCAGCAGCTCGCCATGATCCGGCGCATGGTCACCGACCTCGACGTCCCGGTGCGCATCATCGGCGCGCCGATCGTGCGCGAGCCGGACGGCCTGGCGATGTCGAGCCGCAACCGGTACCTGTCGCCGGAGGAGCGCGAGATCGCGCTCGCCCTCTCCCGCGCGCTGCGCGAGGGCGCGGCCCGCCGTACCCCGGCCGAGATCGTCGCGGCGACCCGGGCCGTGCTCGACGCGGCCCCGCTGCAGGTCGACTACGTCGTGCTCGCCGACCCGGCGACGTTCGAGGAGGTGGGCGAGGACCACGTCGGCGAGGCCGTGCTCGCCGTCGCCGCGCGGGTCGGCACCACCCGGCTCATCGACAACGTCACGGTCACGCTGCCGCCGCGCGGGGAGTGAGCCAGGGCGGCCCCGGGAATCGGCCGCGGCCGGGGACACGTTATCGTCATGTTGACGAATTCAGGCACGACCCCCGGAGGCCGATGTGACCGGCGCACCCGCCCTCCCCCGACGGCTGACCGCCCCTGAGCCCGGCTGGACCGTGCACGCCGACGTCGTGGTCGTCGGCTCCGGCATCGCCGGGCTCACCGTCGCGGTCCGGTACGCCGAGCTGGTCCCGGACGCGAAGGTGCTCGTGGTCACCAAGGACGTGCTGAGCGCCGGGTCCACCCGCTGGGCCCAGGGCGGCATCGCCGCGGTCGTCGACCCCGACGACACCCCGGCCGCGCACCTGAGCGACACGCTCGCCGCCGGGGCCGGGCTGTGCGACGAGTACGCGGTCCGGGTGCTCGTCACCGAGGGGCCGGAGGCGCTGCGCTGGCTGATCACCGAGGGCGCCCGGTTCGACCGCGGCCCGGACGGCGAGCTGCGGCTCGGCCGCGAGGGCGGGCATCGGCGCAACCGCATCGTGCACGCGGGCGGCGACGCCACCGGCGTGGAGGTGCAGCGCGCCCTCGTCGAGGCCGCCCGGCGGCGGGGCATCGAGACGATCGAGCACGCGCTCGCCCTCGACCTGCTCACCGACGCCGAGGGGCGGGCCTGCGGCATCACGCTGCACGTGATGGGGGAGGGCACCCGGGACGGCGTGGGCGCGGTGCGGGCCGGCGCGGTCGTGCTCGCCACCGGCGGCATGGGCCAGGTGTACGCCTCCACCACCAACCCGGCGGTGTCCACCGGCGACGGGCTCGCGCTCGCGCTGCGCGCCGGGGCGGTCGTGCGCGACCTGGAGTTCGTGCAGTTCCACCCCACCGTGCTGTGGCTCGGCGAGGACTCCACCGGCCAGCAGCCGCTGATCTCCGAGGCGGTGCGCGGCGAGGGCGCCTTCCTGATCGACGAGAGCGGCGAGCGGTTCATGCGGGACGTGCACGAGCTCGCCGACCTCGCCCCGCGCGACGTGGTGGCCAAGGCGATCATGCGGCGGATGCGCCAGACCGGCGCCGACCACGTCTACCTCGACGCCCGGCACTTCGGCGAGGAGAAGTGGCGCACCCGGTTCCCCACGATCTACGCGGTCTGCCGGGAGCACGGCATCGACCCGGTCACCGAGCCGATCCCGGTGGTGCCCGCCGCCCACTACTCCGGCGGCGGCGTGCTCACCGACACGCGGGGCCGTACCACCGTGCCCGGCCTGTACGCCTGCGGCGAGGTGGCGTGCACCGGCGTGCACGGCGCGAACCGGCTCGCCTCGAACTCGCTGCTCGAGGGGCTGGTGTTCGCCTGCCGTATCGCCCGCGACCTCGCCCGGCCGCGGCCGCTGCCCGGCGACCCGGCCCCCGACACCCGGCCGCACGGCCTCGTCGACCCGCGGGTCCGGCCCCGCGTCCAGACGCACATGAGCCGCGGCGCGGGCGTGCTGCGCAGCGAGGAGAGCCTGCGCGAGGTGGCCCGCTTCCTCATGGACGCCCGGTGGACCCCGGTCGAGGTGGCGCCCGGCGTCGACTCGTGGGAGGCGACGAACCTGCTCACCGTGGCCACCGTGCTCACCGCGGCCGCGCTCGCCCGCAAGGAGACCCGAGGGTCGCACTGGCGCGAGGACTTCCCGGACCGGAATGATGCGGAGTGGCTCGGCCACCTCGACGTGACCCTGGATGGGGGGATGACCTTCGTGGCGCACGACGACGCCGTGCTTCCCCGGCACCTCGACGCCGACCTGGCCGCGGCCGGGCTCGACCCGCAGGCCGTGCTGCGCCTGGTCCGGACCGCGCTGGAGGAGGACCTCGCCGAGGCGGGCGACGTGACCAGCCGGGCGACGATCCCGGCGGAGCAGACCGCCACGGCGGACTTCGTCGCGCGCCGCGACGGCGTCGTCGCCGGCCTGCCGGTCGCCGAGGCCGTGCTCGCCGTGGTCTCCGCGAACCGGGTCACCGCGGTACGGCACGCCGAGGACGGCGACCGGGTCAAGGCGGGTGAGGTGCTGATGACCGTCACCGGACCGGCCCGGGACATCCTCACCGCGGAGCGCACCGCCCTCAACTTCCTCACCCACCTGTCCGGCGTCGCCACCCTCACCGCGCGCTGGGTGGCCGCGGTGGCCGGCACCAAGGCGAGGATCCGGGACAGCCGCAAGACCCTCCCCGGGCTGCGCGCGCTGGAGAAGTACGCGGTCCGCTGCGGCGGCGGTGTCAACCATCGAATGTCGCTGTCCGACGCCGCTCTGATCAAGGACAATCACGTGGTGGCCGCGGGAGGGGTGGACAAGGCGTTCCGCGCCGTGCGGGCGGCGTACCCGGACCTGCCGATCGAGGTCGAGGTGGACCGCATCGACCAGATCCCGCCCGTGCTCGCCGCGGGCGCGCAGGAGATCCTGCTGGACAACTTCACCGTCGAGGAGCTCGCCGAGGCGGTGCGCCTGGTGAACGGCCGGGCGCGGCTGGAGGCCAGCGGGGGGCTCACCCTGGAGACGGCCCGCGAGGTCGCCGAGACCGGCGTCGACTACCTCGCGGTGGGCGCGCTCACCCACTCCGCGGCCGCTCTGGACATCGCGCTGGACCTGCGGAGGGCCTGATGCTGCTGGCCGTCGACGTCAGTAACACCCACACGGTGCTGGGGCTGTTCGATGGAGAGGAGGTCATCGAGCACTGGCGGATCGCCACCGACCCGCGGCGCACCGCCGATGAGATCGCCGTGGTGCTGCAGGGGCTGCTCGCCCAGTCGCCGCTGCTGAAGAACGCCGACATCAGCGGCATCGCGATCTGCTCGACGGTGCCGTCGGTGCTCAACGAGATGCGGGAGATGTCCCGCCGCTACTACGGCGACGTGCCCACGGTCGTGGTCGAGCCGGGGGTGCGCACCGGCGTGCCGGTCCGCATGGACAACCCCAAGGAGGTCGGCGCCGACCGGGTGGTGAACGCGCTCGCCGCCTACACCCTCTACCGCGGGCCGTGCGTGGTCGTCGACTTCGGCACCGCGACCTCGTTCGACGCGGTCTCGGCGAAGGGCGAGTACGTCGGCGCGGTGACCGCACCCGGCATCGAGATCTCCGTGGACGCCCTCGCCTCGGCCGGTGCGCAGCTGCACAAGGTGGAGCTGGTCCGGCCGCGCTCGGTGATCGCCAAGAACGCGGTGGAGGCGCTGCAGTCGGGGATCGTGTACGGCTTCGCCGGGCTCGTCGACGGCATCGTCGAGCGCATGTCCGCCGAGCTCGCCCCCGACCCGGAGGACGTCACCGTGGTCGCCACCGGCAGCCTCGCCCCGCTCGTCGTCGGCGAGGCCGGGTCGATCGACGTGCACGAGCCCTGGCTCACCCTGATCGGCCTGCGCCTCATCTACCAGAAGAACACCTCCCAGTGACCGGGCCGGTGCCGCCGTCCTCCTCCCACGGCGCGCACGGCTCCTGACGCGGCCCCTGACACGGCGTCTGACACGGCGCCGCCGTACCGTCCGTCGTACGGGGCCGCCGGCGGCCGACCGGACATCGGGGGCGCGGGCGAGGGTGCCCCCGGTTCTCCTCGGTCCAGATCACGCGCGCGTGCTCGCTACCCTTAAGCCTGTGACCGAAGATGTGACGACGACCTCGCTTCCCGAACAGATGCGGGTACGCCGGGAGAAGCTGGAGCGCCTCCGCAAGGAGGGCATCGACCCCTACCCGGTGAACTTCCCGCGGACCACGACCATCGCCGAGGTCCGGGAGAAACACCAGGGGCTGCCTCCGGACACCGCGACGGGCGAGCGTGTCGGGGTCACCGGCCGGGTCATGCTGCTGCGGACGAGCGGCAAGCTGTGCTTCGCGACGATCCGCGACGGCACGGCCGCGATGCAGATCATGCTCTCGCTCGACCGCGTCGGCGAGGAGGCGCTGGCCCGGTGGAAGCGGGACATCGACCTCGGCGACCACGTGGGCGTCGAGGGCGAGGTGGTCACGTCGCGGCGCGGTGAGCTGTCGGTCATGGTGGACCGGTGGGCGCTGACCTCCAAGTGCCTGCGGCCGCTGCCGGACAAGCACAAGGGCCTCACCGACCCCGAGGCCCGGGTGCGCATGCGGTACGTCGACCTCATCGTGAACGACGAGGCGCGCCGCATGGCGTACCTGCGCAGCGAGACCGTGCGGGCGGTGCGCGACTTCTGGCACGAGGAGGGCTACCTCGAGGTCGAGACGCCGATGCTGCAGCCGATCCACGGCGGCGCCGCGGCACGGCCGTTCAAGACCCACATCAACGCCTACGACATGGAGCTCTATCTGCGCATCGCGATCGAGCTCTACCTCAAGCGGCTCGTGGTCGGCGGCATCGAGAAGGTCTTCGAGATCAACCGGAACTTCCGGAACGAGGGCGCCGACGCGACCCACAACCCCGAGTTCACCATGCTCGAGGCGTACGGCACCTACCTCGACTACCACGACATGGCGCGGCTCACCCAGCGCATGTACCAGCGGGCCGTGGTGGCCGCGCTGGGCACCACGGTCGTGGTGCACGAGGGCAAGGAGTACGACCTCGGCCTGGAGGAGTGGCCGCGGATCACGCTGTACGGCTCGGTCTCGGAGGCGCTCGGCGAGGAGATCACGCCGGACACGCCGCTGGAGACGCTGCGGCGCTTCGCCGACAAGCGCGAGATCCAGTGGGACCCCAAGTGGGGGCCGGGCAAGCTCGTGCAGGAGCTGTTCGAGGCGCTCGTCGAGCACACGCTGATCCAGCCCACCTTCGTGATGGACTACCCCGTCGAGACCTCGCCGCTCACCCGGCAGCATCGGGACGACCCCCGGCTCACCGAGAAATGGGACCTCATCGGTTTCGGCACCGAGCTCGCCACCGCGTATTCGGAGCTGATCGATCCCATCGAGCAGCGCCGCCGGCTCACCGAGCAGTCGCTGCTCGCGGCGGGCGGGGATCCGGAGGCGATGCAGCTCGACGAGGATTTCCTCCGGGCATTGGAGTACGGCATGCCGCCGACCGGCGGCGTGGGCGTCGGGATCGACCGGATGATCATGGCGTTCACCGGCAAGAACATCCGGGAGACGATCCTGTTCCCGCTGGTCAAGCCCGTGCAGTGAATCCGGACGCTATATTTCGTCCGTTTTAGTGAAATCTCAAATTGCATGCCGAGGGGTGTGATCGGAAAAGCCGATCATGCCCCTCGGTGACGTGTTTGTGGGGTTCTCCACAGAACCGTCGCCGGGCGCTTGACGACCTTGATCGATGCGTTTAGCGTTCCACACGGAGCGGGCCAAGACAAAGCGACATCGCCGAGTTCGTCGTGAGGGAGGTTTCCCGATGGCGGTTCCCGATGTGGTCTCGCAACGGGGCGATCGCGTCGTCGACACGGAGGGCGTAACGCTCACCGAGGAGGACCTGCTCCTGCTGTCCGAGCTCGCCAAGGGGGTCACGGTCGACCGGGTCGGGCGGCGGCTCGACGTGAGCGGGCGCACCGTGCGGCGGCGGCTGCGCGGCATCTGCGACCGTATCGGCGTCGCCACCGCCATCGAGGCGGTCGCCTGGGCGGCCCGCAGGCGACTCATCTGACCGGCGTTTCCGGCCGCGCGCCCGAGCGTGGCGCGGCCCGGACCTCGGCGTACCTCCGGTCGGCGGGGCCGCGGCGGTCGCCGAGGTTTCCGCGTTTCCGACCGGTGTTTCCGGCCGGCGCCGGACTCGGCGGTGCCGCAGGAGGGTGGGAACCGCATCACGGCGCCGGCGAGCCGTGCGTGACGAGCCCGCTGCGGACGCCTCGCGGCGCGGCCGGTGATCGCGTCAGTCGGCGATGCGGACGGCCCCCGCGAACGGCCGGTCGTTGATCGAGGCCACGCGCACCACGTCACCGGTCCGCGGCGCGTGCACCATGAGGCCGCCGCCGATGTAGATGCCGACGTGGTGCAGGTCGCGGTAGAAGAACACCAGATCGCCGGGGCGCAGCTGGTCGCGGGGGATGGGCCGGCCCGCGGTCCACTGGCTGCCGGTGTAGTGCGGCAGCCGGATGCCGACCTTCGCGTACGCCCACATCACCAGCCCGGAGCAGTCGTAGGCGTTCGGGCCCGCGGCACCCCACACGTACGGCTTGAGCTGCTGGGTCATCGCCCACCGCGCGGCCTGGGCGGCCTTGCCGTTCCCGACGATCGGGATGTTCATCCGCCGCGCCCGCCCGGCGGCGGCCTTGAGCTGCTCGTTGGCCCGGCGGAAGATGCTGCTCTCGGTCCGGGCGATCAGCTTGGTGATCTTCTCGCGGCGCTGCTCGAGGTTCTTGACGATCTTGGAGACCTCGGCCTGCTGCCGCTGCGCCTCCTTCTTGGCCCGCTCGGCCTCGGCGAGCAGCTTGCTCAGCCGGTTCACCTCGGCCCCGCGCTCCATCTGCAGCGCGTACCCGGTCGCCGCGCCGTCGAGGTACGAGTCGGGGTCGGCGCTGCCGATCGCGCCGAGCACCGAGCCGAAGCCGCCCATCATGTACGCGCCCTGGGTGAGCAGCCCGGCGCGCTCCCGCCGCACCGCGAGCTCGTCCTCGTTCTCGCGCAGCGTCCGCTGCGCCCGGTCCGCGACCTTCTTGGCCTTCTTCAGCCGCTCGCGCTCGCCGTTGTACTGCTCGGTCAGCTTCTCGATCTCCTCGTAGAGCGACTCGAGCTGCTTGGTGAGCTTGTTGAGGCTGGGCTCGGGGTCGGCCGCGGCCGACGCGCCGGTACCGAGCGTCAGTGCGGCGACGAGGACGCCGACCAGGAACGTGCGCAGCAGCAAGCAAGCTCCTCTCGGTGGCCGCCTACCGGGTTAGCTGACGGGTTCGGGCCGGGAGCAGCCCTACCGGACCCCGCTCGGTCGCCCCGGCGGGAGTCCTCGGATTCACCCCGTAGGAGGGTATGGGTCCCCGGTTCCCCGTGCCGATGGCGGGGGCGGTGGGGATTCGGCGGATCGGCCGCGCATAGGCGGCCGACATCGAAGCTGGACATTAATGCACGCCCACTCGGCCCTCAACCGAAACGACGATTTCGTTGTGATTCGACAACCGCTCAATCACGGTCCGGTCACGGCTTTGCAGCTCGCCGAACGCCGCGCACGGCGGGCCGTACCCGCGCGGAGAAGGGGAGCCCACCGGCCATACGGAACGGATCCGCCGAAGAGATCCGCGATGCCGTTCCGGGCCCGGTCACAAAAGTGATCACATCCTGCAATCTTTCGGTTCACGGACCGGCGGATACGACATGGCCCCGGCAGGATACCCTGACCTGTCATGGAGCAGGCTGCGGGAAGCACACCGCCGGAGAGCGAGGTCGTGGTCCGACGCGCCCGTACTCCGGATGTGCGGGGGATCCGGCGGCTCGTCGACATGTACTCGGGTGTGGGGCCGCGTCTGCTCAAGAAAGCCACCGTCACCCTCTATGAGGACGTGCAGGAGTTCTGGGTGGCGGAGCACCGCGGTGTCGTGATCGGGTGCGGGGCGCTCCACGTGCTCTGGGAGGACCTCGCGGAGATACGCACGGTCGCCGTGGACCCGGAATGGCGCGGACGCGGCATCGGCCACCGCATCGTCACCGCCCTTCTCGACACCGCACGGGAGTTGGGACTTCGCCGTGTCTTCTGCCTCACATTCGAGGTGGGCTTCTTCGCCAGGCACGGTTTCGTCCCGATTCAAGGGACGCCGGTCTCCCCCGAGGTGTACGCGGAACTGCTCGCCTCCTACGACGAGGGGGTGGCCGAGTTCCTTGATCTGGAGCACGTCAAACCCAACACGCTCGGCAACACGAGGATGTTGCTGCACCTGGAGCCGCCGCCGGACGCGTCCGGTTCGGCGTCCACCGGCGCCGGTTCCCCCGGTGCCGGTTCCGCCGGCACGGCCGCCGCGGGCATGGTTCCGCCCGGCGCGGCGGGCGCCGATTCCCGAGGCGAGGGCGGTAAGGGTGACGGTTGATCTCTCGGGCCGCTACGTTGGGCCAGCCAGCATGTGCCTGAAATGTGCGACATGCCCACGCGAAGTGAGGTGACACGGTGAGCACCGGACAGCCACCGTATCCACGGGACGAGCCGGAGGCGCCGGGGGCGCCGGACAACCGGCAGGGCTCCGACCGGCCGGGTGAGGGATACGACCCGGACAGGACGGTCGTGAGCTACCGATCCAACCAGCAGGGTTACGGCGGGCAGCCCGGTCAGGGGGGCGCCTACGGCCCGCAGGCGGGCTACGCCCAGCAGGGGCAGGGCGCGGCCCAGTACGGCTACGGCCAGCAGGGTGCCTACGGTCAGCAGCCCGGGCAGCAGACGGGTCCGCAGGCCTACGGGGCGCAGCCCGGCCAGCAGGCGTACGGCCAGCAGGGGGCGTACGGGCAGCCCGGTCAGGGGGGTGCCTTCGGGCAGCAGGCGTACGGTCAGCAGCCCGGCCAGCAGTCGGGTCCGCAGGCCTACGGCCAGCAGGGCGCCTACGGTCAGCAGCCCGGGCAGCAGTCGGGCCCGCAGGCCTACGGGGCGCAGCCCGGCCAGCAGGCGTACGGCCAGCAGGGGGCGTACGGGCAGCCCGGTCAGGGGGGTGCCTTCGGGCAGCAGGCGTACGGTCAGCAGCCCGGCCAGCAGTCGGGTCCGCAGGCCTACGGCCAGCAGGGCGCCTACGGTCAGCAGCCCGGGCAGCAGTCGGGCCCGCAGGCCTACGGGGCGCAGCCCGGCCAGCAGCAGGCCTACGGTCAGCAGCCCGGCCAGCAGACCGGGCCGCAGGCGTACGGCCAGCAGGGCGGGTACGGCCAGCAGCCCGGTCAGCAGGCCTACGGGGCGCAGCCCGGCTACGGCCAGCCGTCCTACGGCCAGCAGGGCGGGTACGGCCAGCCGCAGCCCGGCTACGCCCAGCCCGGATACGGCCAGGCCGGCTACGGGCAGCAGGGGTACGGCCAGCAGCAGGGGTACGCCCAGCCGGCCGCCTACGGCCAGCCCGGCTACCCGCCGCAGGGCTACGGGCAGGGGTACGGCCAGCCCGCCTACGCGCAGGGCCCGGTGCCGCCGGGAGCGCCCGCGCCGCTCGCCGAGTGGTGGCAGCGCCTGCTCGCCCGCCTCATCGACAGCCTCCTCCTCGGCGTGGTGGCGTTCATCGTCTCCTCGATCGTCGGCGGCATCATGGTGTCGTCGTCGTCGAGCCTCGAGGCGATGCTGAGCGCGATGGTCTGGAGCTCGGTGATCTCCGGAATCATCATCGGCCTGATCGCGTTCGCCTACGAGTTCTTCCTTCTCGGCCGGAACGGGCAGACGCTCGGCAAGCTCGCCCTGGGCATCAAGGTGGTGCAGGTCGGCGGCGCGCTCGGCCCCCAGGGGCTGCCGAACGACGTGGCGCTCAAACGGAGCGCGGTTTTGTGGCTGCCGTTGGTGCTGCAGGGCATTCCCTACATCAAGTGGGCCGCCTTCCTCTTCGTGCCCGTCAACATCCTCTGGCAGTTGTTCGACAAGCCGCTGCAGCAATGCCTGCACGACAAGGTCGCCGGGACGGTGGTTGTCAAGGTTAAGTAGTGGAAGATGACGGGGCCGAAGGTTTACAGCCTGTCGGCCCCGTTTTCGTGTCCGAACCTTGCGTCCGCCGGCACGTCCTTTGAGACAATCTTGACCCTTGGCGGCGTCCTTTCGCTTTGCCGGGCCGCCGGGGGTGGCATATCCAAGATCCTTTGTCCAGGTCAGCGAGCCCGGAACCCCTGTGCCACCGGGGGTTCCGGCGCTCTGCCCCCGCTTTCCCGTCCACTTTGTCGGTCATCGGGTAAGAAGCCTGGAGAGACGCGCATTAGGCTTGACAGTAGCCGCGGGGGCGCCCCGACCGGGGTGGCGCCCCAATACCCCGAGTGGTCGGGAGGATGACCTATGTTTCAGGTATTGTCCGCTTTGATACCCCCGGGAGTCGTGGCGGCCGTCGTCATCTATGCGGTGGTGAAGTTGGTCCGCGCCGAGGGGCCGGCCGCGACGCGCGAGCGCGACCGCGCCGCCGAGTCCCGGGAAGCCTCCGGGTCATGACTCCTGGCCTAGAATCCATGATGAGAGCGAATTGCTCGCGATGAAAACAGGGTATATGTTTGGCTAGCGAATCAAACAATGACCCTGCGAAAGGAATGTTCTAGGTGGCCACGCAGATCCAGAAGATTCTGATCGACGACCTCGATGGCGGCACGGCCAATGAGACCGTGTCCTTCGCCATTGACGGAAACTATTACGAGATCGACCTGAGCGACGAAAACGCCAAGAAGCTGCGGGAGGCGCTCAATCCTTTCGTGACCCACGCCCGGCGGGCGGACCCGACCCCCTCGCGGCGCCGGCGCTCGTCGCGCTCGACGTCCCGGGAGAAGAGCGCGGAGATCCGCTCCTGGGCCAAGGCGCAGGGCCTCCCGGTCAGCGAACGCGGTCGCATTGCCGCCTCCGTGGTGGAGCGGTACGAGCAGGCCCACTGACGGCGGGTGCGACCGTGCGGTTATCCCGGCCGTTGCAGACCCCCGACGGCCGGGATAACCGCATGATCCTGTTTTGCGGGTTCGTTAAACCTCGTTCGCTTGCGGCGTAGCGGGAACACCTCACCCCCGAACAGTAGTTGGATGGGGGTGAACGCCCTGCTCTCGGGGAACGTCTCTTGCCTAGGAGCGGTTGCCGGGTCGGGGCTACCATGCGGGGCGACGGGCCCGGATCTCCTGGACCCGCCTGACCCGCTCTGTGAGGAGCGACGAGATGTTCGAAAGGTTCACCGACCGCGCGCGGCGGGTTGTCGTCCTGGCCCAGGAAGAGGCCCGGATGCTCAACCACAACTACATCGGTACTGAGCACATCCTTCTTGGCTTGATCCACGAAGGTGAGGGCGTTGCCGCCAAGGCTCTGGAGAGCCTGGGCATCAGTCTTGAAGGTGTGCGCCAGCAGGTCGAGGAGATCATCGGCCAGGGGCAGTCCGCGCCCTCGGGGCACATCCCGTTCACCCCGCGGGCGAAGAAGGTCCTTGAGCTGTCGCTCCGAGAGGCCCTGCAACTTGGCCACAACTACATCGGCACCGAACACATCCTGCTGGGCCTCATCCGCGAGGGTGAGGGTGTGGCCGCCCAGGTTCTGGTGAAGCTGGGTGCCGACTTGAACCGGGTGCGGCAGCAGGTCATCCAGCTGCTCCACGGCTACCAGGGCAAGGAGCCCGCGGCGGCCGGTGGGCCGCAGGAGACCACGCCGTCCACCTCACTCGTGCTCGACCAGTTCGGTCGCAACCTGACCCAGGCCGCTCGGGAGGGCAAGCTCGACCCCGTCATCGGCCGGGACAAGGAGATCGAGCGGGTCATGCAGGTCCTGTCCCGCAGGACCAAGAACAACCCGGTGCTGGTGGGCGAGCCCGGTGTCGGCAAGACCGCGGTCGTCGAGGGCCTGGCGCAGAAGATCGTCAAGGGCGAGGTGCCGGAGACGCTCAAGGACAAGCAGCTCTACACGCTTGACCTGGGCGCGCTGGTGGCCGGTTCCCGGTACCGCGGTGACTTCGAGGAGCGCCTGAAGAAGGTGCTCAAGGAGATCCGCACCCGCGGCGACATCATCCTGTTCATCGACGAGCTGCACACGCTCGTCGGCGCGGGCGCCGCGGAGGGCGCGATCGACGCCGCCAGCATCCTCAAGCCGATGCTGGCCCGCGGTGAGCTGCAGACCATCGGCGCCACCACCCTCGACGAGTACCGCAAGCACCTTGAGAAGGACGCCGCGCTCGAGCGGCGCTTCCAGCCGATCCAGGTGGCCGAGCCCTCGCTGAGCCACACCATCGAGATCCTCAAGGGCCTGCGCGACCGCTACGAGGCGCACCACCGGGTGTCGATCACCGACGGCGCCCTGGTGGCCGCCGCCCAGCTCGCCGACCGGTACATCAGCGACCGGTACCTCCCGGACAAGGCGATCGACCTCATCGACGAGGCCGGCTCGCGGATGCGCATCCGCCGCATGACCGCGCCGCCGGACCTGCGCGAGTACGACGAGAAGATCGCCCAGGTGCGGCGCGAGAAGGAGTCCGCGATCGACGCGCAGGACTTCGAGAAGGCCGCCGCGCTCCGGGACCAGGAGAAGCAGCTCATGCTCAAGCGTGAGCGCCGGGAGAAGGAGTGGAAGGCCGGCGACATGGACGTCGTCGCCGAGGTGACCGAGGAGCTCATCGCCGAGGTCCTCGCGAGCGCCACCGGCATCCCGGTGTTCAAGCTGACCGAGGAGGAGTCGCAGCGGCTGCTCCGCATGGAGGAGGAGCTGCACAAGCGG
>ERZ795042.1761-NODE-1761-length-13290-cov-42.904042_pt1 | contig 13290 bp, 10 predicted proteins | sample MGYA00375126_ERZ795042 | MGnify/ENA primary metagenome ERZ795042 (study PRJEB30171, sample SAMN05518105) | compost metagenome | isolation source: Feedstock adapted compost from Newby Island compost facility, Milpitas, CA | place: USA:Newby Island compost...
GCGTGAACGGCGCCGAGGTCGCCATCGACGCCGGCTGGACGGCGGCTGGCTGACCCTCACGGGCTGCGCCCCGGCCCCCGGGCGGTGGCCCGGCCGGCGACGAGCCGGGAGCGAACCCAACGCCTCACGCCCGCCTGAGAGCGGGCGTCCTCCACTACTCCCGCGCGCCGCGGTGGCCCATCACCCAGGTCCGCCTCATCTCTCCTCTCACCGCCCGGCCTGGGCCTCCTCCCCGCCGGACCCCGCGGCGGGCTCGAGCGGCCCCTCGCGGAAGCCGTCCAGGTCTGCGGCCGGCATCGGCCGCGCGAAGTAGTAGCCCTGCACCGCGTCGCAGCCGAGCGCCTCGAGGTACCGGAGCTGCTCGCGCGTCTCGACGCCCTCGGCGATCACCCGGAGGCCCAGGCTCTTAGCCATCGAGACGATCGCCTCCACGATCGCGCGGGGCTTGGCGGCGACGCCCAGGTCGCGCACGAACGACCTGTCGATCTTCAGGCTGGCGATGGGGAGCTGCGAGATGTAGGCGAGGCTCGAGTAGCCGGTGCCGAAGTCGTCTATCGAGAACTGGAGCCCCTGCTCGACGAGCCGGGCCATCACCGTGCGCGTCGTCTCGACGTTGAGCATGAGGTGGCTCTCGGTGATCTCGAAGGTCAGCATCGTCGGGTCGACGCCGACGCGCTCGATCGTCTCCATGACGCGCTCGTACAGGTCGGGATGGTGGAACTGCCGCGCGGAGAGGTTGATCGCGACGCGCGTCGGCGGGCCGCCGTCATGGCTCCACGCCTTCGCCTGGGCGCAGGCCGCCTCGATCACCCAAGCCCCCAGCGCCGTGATGATCCCCGTCTCCTCGGCCAGCGGGATGAACCGGGCCGGCGACACGGGGCCGGCGCCCGGCCTGTACCAGCGGACGAGGGCCTCCACGCCCGCCAGGCGCCGCGTGGCGAGGTCGACCACGGGCTGGTACTCGAGCCTAAGCTCGCGCGCCGCGACGGCGTTCCTGAGGGCGTTCTCCAGCTCGAGGCGCTCGTCGGCCTCGGCGCTCATGGCGGCGGAGTGCCTGACGAAACCGCCGGGCCGGTCCTGCTTGGCGCGGTACATCGCTATCTCGGCGCGGTGGACGAGCGCCTCGGGGTTCGCCTCGGTCCTGGGAGCGACCGCCACGCCCGCGCTCGCGCCTATGAACAGGTCCCTGTCCCCCACGGTGAAGGGCCGGGACAGCGCCGCGACGAGGTCGCGCGCGCACTCGTCGGCCGCGCCGGCGAGCTCCCCCCTGAGGGCCGCCGCGAACTTGTCGCCCCTCAGACGGGCGACGACGGCCCCGCGCGGCGCCGCCCCGCGCAGGCGCTCGCCCACGGCCCTGAGCAGCGCGTCGCCGACCTCCTTGCCAAGGCTGTAGTTGACGGCCTGGAAGCGCTCGAGGCCGACCACGACCACCCCCGTCTTGCCCGGCTCCGAGGTCGGCGGGGCCGAGCCCAGCCACTCCATCAGGAAGGCGGCGTTCGGCAGGCCCGAGACGGAGTCGAAGTAGGCGAGCTCGCGGATCCGCTCCTCGTTCCTGATGTAGTCGAGCGCGAACGAGATGTCGGCGGCGATCTCCGTGAGCAGCCCGACCTCGGGCTCGTCGAGGACCCTCGCCTCGGCGGCGAAGAGCGTGAAGGCGCCCACGAGCCGCGCCTCGGAGTAGAGCGGCAGGACGACGGCGGAGCGGCAGCCGAGCTCGAGGGCGGCGCGGCACCACGGCCGGCCGTCGCCCACCGCCGCGAGGTCGTAGTAGACGAGCGGCTCGAGGTCCGCGTCGGAGCCCGCCACGAACCCCGTGCCCGCGAGCGCGTCGGGGGCGGAGCCAAGCTCGACGAGGCGCTGGAAGCGCTCGTCGCCTGCGGCGCTGGCCTCGGGAGCCAGCGCTCCGTCCCCGTTCGCGAAGGTCCCGACCCAGGCGAAGGCGAAGCCGCCCTTCTGGACGGCCGTCGCGCACGCGCGCTCGAACAGCTCACGCCGCGAGCGCACCCGCACGATCGTCGTGTTCACCTCGCTCAGGACGCTGTAGAACCGGTTCAGCCTGGCGACCCTGGCCTCCTGCCGCTGCCGCTCCTCGACCTCCGCCTTCAGTGCCGCCGTGCGCTCGTCGACGAGCCTCTCCAGGCCCTCGTAGAGCTCGGCCCGGTCGAGCGCCACCGCGACGTGGTCGGCGAGGGCGGAGAAACGCGCCCGCGTGGCCGCGTCGAGCTCGCCGCCGGTCCACCTGAGGGATATCGACGCCACCGGCTCCCCGCGCGACGCCACCGGCAGCGTGACGCCCACGCCGCCGGGCCCGGGCTGCGCCTCGACGCGGGCGGCCTCGGCCGCCGCCGCGGCCGGGTCTGCGCCCTCGCCGCGCGCCTCGGCCCCGCCGGCCCCCGCGCGGTCGAGCAGGGTCACCTCGACGGCCTCCACGCCGGGGATCTCGGCGAGGCGCTGCCGCGCCACCGCGACGACCTCGGAGGTCGAGGCCGCCTGGTTCAGGGCCCTGGCCAGGCCGTAGAGGCGCGCCAGCACGAGGTTCGCCTGCGTGACCTCGCGCTGCTTCCTGACCAGCTCGGCGTTGAGGTCGACGGCCTGCTCGAAGGTCGAGATCAGGAGGTCGAGGATCTGCTGGCGCTGGGCGTTGATGAAGTGCGTCTTGCCGCCGAGGCGCAGCTCGATGCCCATCTGCATGCGCTGGTCGTCGCGCAGCGCCCGGTTGGCCAGCAGGTAGTTGAGGCGCGACAGGAGGTAGCGGGAGCGGTACGGCTTGCGGATGAAGTGGTCCGCGCCGGCCTCGAGTCCCCTGATGACGTCGGAGGGCTCCGACAGCGTCGTGACGAGCATGACGGGCACGTCCGCCAGCCCGGGGTCGTCCTTCACGGCACGGCACAGACCGTAGCCGTCGAGCTCCGGCATGACGATGTCGCTGATGATCACGGCCGGCCGCTGCTCGCGCGCCAGCTCGAGCGCCTGGCGGCCGTCGGCCGCCCAGACCACCTCGTAGCCCTCGCGCTCGAGCAGGAGGCGCAGGCCCTCGGCCTCGGTACGGCTGTCCTCGGCCACGAGGACCAGGTGGCGCTTCACCCCGCCTACAGGCATCTCCCCCATCTCCTACCCCTCAGCCTCCCATCATGCCCGCCGCCGCCAAACGGCGTACGGCTGGCCCTATCTCCTCGAGCGGCAGCACCTGGGCCGCGGCACCGAGGCGTATCGCCTCCCCCGGCATCCCGTGGACCACCGACGACGCCTCGTCCTGAGCGATGGTGACGGCCCCCGCCTCCCGCAGGGCCCCCAGCTCCGCGGCGCCGTCCCGACCCATGCCGGTTAGGAGCACGCCCACGGCTCCGGGCCCGTAAGCGTCGCGCAGCGAGCGGAAGAGATGGGCCACGGACGGCTTCAGGCCCGGCCGGTCGGACCCGCGCGACAAGGCCACGCGGCCGTCGGGCGTGACGCCCATCTCCGCGCCGTCGGGAGCCAGGTAGACATGACCGGCCTCGAGCCTGTCGCCGTGGCCCGCGACCCTGACCGGCATGCCGGTGGCGTCCTCGAGCCACCTGGCGAGGCCCGCGATGAAGCCCGGGGTCATGTGCTGAACGACGAGGACGGGCGCGGGGAAGCCCGGCCCGAGGCCCGACAGGACGGTGCGCAGCGCGGGCGGGCCGCCCGTGGACGCGCCGATCCCGACGGCCCGCACCCGGCGCGACCGAGCCGGGCGGCCGACGGTCGCACCAGGGGCCGCGGCCCCCCTGGCCTGGCGGTCGCGCGGCCAGCGCCGCACGGGCCTCACCTCGGCCATCAGCTTCACCGTCCTGCGGAGCGACTCTGCGGTGGCGCGGTGGTCGGGGTGGCCCGGGCCCTGCGGGCGGGCCACCGCCACGAGGGCGCCGGCGTCTATGGCGGCCATAGCCGAGGCCACCTCCACGGGCTCCGCGCTACCGCTGACCACGACGATGGGCGTGGGCTGGGTCTCCATGATTCTCCGCGTCGCCTCGACGCCGTCCATCCGCGGCATGTGCAGGTCCATGGTCACGACGTCGGGCCTAAGCCGGTGCACGGCCTCGAGGGCCTGCTCGCCGTCGGCCACGGCGCCCACGACGGTCAGCTGCGGGTCGGCGCCCAGCACGTGCAGGAGGAGCTCTCGCGCCACCGGCGAGTCCTCGACCACGAGCACCTTGAGCTTCCCGCTCACCCGATCAGCCGCCGCACCGCGTCGAGCATGCCGCGCTGGTCGAACTCGCTCTTGACCATGTAGGCGTTGGCGCCGACCTCGACGCCGCGCTCCACGTCCTGGGGGGACCCCAGGCTCGAGATGACGATGACGGGCAGCTCGGCGAAGCGCTTGTCGGCTCTGACGCGCGCGGTGAGCTCGAGGCCGTTCAGCCTGGGCATGTCCACGTCGGTGACTATCAGGTCGACCGGCTCCGCCTCCAGTTTCAGGAACGCGTCGATGCCGTCGACGGCCGTGGTGACGCTGTACCCTGCGGCTTCCAGTATCCCCTTGAAGAGAGAGCGGGACGTGATGGAGTCCTCCACGACCAGCACGCGCCGGCGGCGCTCGCCTCCCGCGGCGCGCTCGGGACGCCCCCTGGCGCGGGCCGGGGACGAGAGGCCCTGCAGCAGGTCGGTCACGTTGAGGACCGGGGCCACGCGCCCGTCCTGAAGCACCGTCGCCCCTGCCACGTTCCTCACGCGTGGGAGCCGCGGCCCGAGGGGCTTCACGACGACCTCGTGCTCGTCGACGACCTCGTCCACCTGGAGCGCCATACGCGGAGGGCCGGCCACGACGACGGCCAGCGCGTGGTCGCCCTCCGGCGCCCGCGACGGCGGCAGGCCGAGGAGCTGGTCCAGGCGAGCCCACCCCACCTGCGCGCCCTCCACCTCCACAGTCCTGCGGTCGGCGGCGCCGGGCACGTCCGCGCGAGGCACCCGCAGGACGCGCTCGACGGCGGACGAAGGCAGCACGTAGACGTCCTCGCCGACGCGGACCACGACGCCGCGGTAGGCGGCCAGGACGAGCGGCAGCCTGAGCCTGAACTCGGCACCCCGGCCCGGGCTCGACGCGACATCGACGCGCCCGCCCACCTGCTCGACTCGCTCGCGCACGATGGCCAGCCCGAGGCCGCGGCCGGAGAGGTCGGTGACCTCGGGGCTCGTGGTGACGCCGGAGCGGAACACGAGCTCGAGGAGGCCGCGTTCGGAGAGGTCCGCCTCGCCCGGCTCCCGGAGGCGGCTGGCCGCGCGCCTGAGGGCCTCCACGTCGATGCCGCCTCCGTCGTCGGCGACGACCACCTCGACGTGCGCCCCGTCCTTCGCGGACACCCTCACGCTCACGGTCCCCTGACGCGGCTTGCCCGCCGCCAGGCGCGCCTCCGGCGTCTCGATGCCGTGGTCGACGGCGTTGCGCAGCAGGTGGAGCAGCGGGTCTCGCAGGACCTCGAGCACGCCCCTGTCGACCCTCAGCTCGGCGCCCTCCACGACGAGCCTCGCCTCCTTGCCGCTGGCTCGCGCCGCCTCCCTGACGGTGCGCGCCAGCGGCGTCAGCAGGGTCGAGAACTCCACGGCCTGCAGCTCCCTCACGTCGGCGTAGAGGCTCGCTGCCAGCCGTCGGAGCGTCCGCACGTGGTCCTCCGCGGCGTCGAGGACCTGGGACAACCGCGCCTCGACCCTGTCGAGGCCGCGGGGTGGGTCGAGGAGAGCCGCCGCCTGCCGCAGGGCAGCCGCCAGGTGCCCCGCCTCCGGGGGCAGCCGACGCTCCACGTCGCGGAGCGCGGCGCGCGCCCTGGCCCGACGCTCCTCGGCGGCTGCCGCGGCCGCCATCGCCTCGCGGACCCGGACAGCCAATCGCTCGGCCTCGAGACGCGGCTCGATGAGGCCCTCGACCGCGCCGACGACGTCGTCGAGCTTGGCCGTGGACACGCGGACCGTCCCGCGCGCGGCGTCGCGCGCGGTCGGGGGTCGGGCAGGGCGCGGCGCCTCCGGCCGCTCCTCCGAGGAGCCCCGAGCGCCGCTCGCCTCCGGCGCGTCCCAAGCCCCCGCTAGCACGCCCTCCAGGCGTCTCACGACCGCCTCGGCGAGCTGGTCCCGCTCGTCACCTGCCGCGAGCAGCGCCGTCAGGTCGTCGACGGCCTGCTGCAACACGGCAGCGACCTCGGCCGTCACCGGCAGGCTCCCGCGCTTCACCTCCGAGAGCACGCTCTCCAGCGCCCGGCAGGCGGCCTCGAAGCCGCTCATGCCGACGGCGCGGGCGGCGCCCTTCAGGCTGTGGGCGTCGCGGAAGAGCGATTCCACGGCCTCGCGGTCGCCCTCGGCCAGCGCCGCGGCGCCGGCGGCCATGGCGGCGAGCCGCTCCTCCGCCTCGGCGGCGAAGGTGGCCAGGAGGTGTCTAAGGAGCTCGGCGTCGCCCATCTCTCGGCTACTGCTCGGCCGCCGACACCTCGGAGGAGATGAGCCGCCGGATGCTCCTGGCGAGCTCCTGCAGGTCGCGCGCCGCGGCCTCGGCCTGGCGCGTTCCGGCCACGTTCTGGGCGCTGGCCTGCTTGATGTTCTCCATGGCCAGCGCCACCTGGTCCATGCCGGCCATCTGCTGCTGGTTCGAGCTCACGATCTGGGTGGCGGCGTCGGCCGCGGCGGCCACGCTCTCGGCGAGGGCGTTGATCACCTCGCCAGTGGCGAGGGTCTGCTTCACGCCCGACTCCACGGCCTTGTCGCCCTGCTCGGCCGCCAGCACGGCGGCGTTCGTCGCCTTCTGCACCTCGGCCAGGAGCGCGCGCACCTGGGCCGTCGCCTGCTTCGACTGGACCGCCAGGCTCTTCACCTCCTGGGCCACGACGGCGAAGCCCTTGCCGTGCTCGCCCGCCCGCGTGGCCTCGATGGCGGCGTTGACGGCCAGCAGGTTCGACTGCTCGGCCAGGTCGTTGACCGTGGCGACGATCTCGCCTATCGCCTGGCTCTGCTCGGCGAGCTGGACGATCGTGCTGGCGATGGAGCTCATCTGCTCCTGGATGTGGTGCATGCCGTCGATCGTCTGCTCGATAGAGTCCCGGCCCGCCTGAGCCACCTCCGTCATGCGGCGCGCGCCGTCGGCCACCTGTCGGGCCTTGTCCGTCGCCACCTGCGAGGTCTGCTTCACCTCCTCGACGGTGGCCGTCGTCTCGCTCACGGCCCCGGCGCTCTCGGCGGTGGCGGCGGCCACCTCGGCGGTCGTCGCGAGGATCTGCGAGGCGGAGGCGGTGAGCTGCATGACGCCGTCGCGGAGCGGCCTGGTGATCGCTCGGGAGAGGAAGAGGGCCACTACCAGGCCGGTGAGGACGGCCAGGCCGCCCACGACGACCATCGTGACCGTGGCCGACCGCACCGAGCGCGCCGCCGCGGCCCTGGCGTCCCTCACGAGGTCCGCCTCCAGGTCCCGCAGCGCGAGCACGCGCTCCAGCACGGCGTCGGTCAGGGCCGCGACCTCCACGTCGGCCTGCTGGAGGTCGCCCTCCTCGCGGGCCGCCGCGATCTCGGCCAGAACGCGGTCCTGGCCCTCCTCCATCGCCTGCGCCCGGGCGGCGATCTCGTCGAGGAGGCTGGCCTCCTCGGGCGAGAGGTCCAGACGGCGGAGCGCCTGCACCGCCGCGTCGAACTCGGCCCGTGCCGTCGCCAACGAGCCGCGGTACTCGGCTGCGAGCGACGGGTACAGGAGAGCGCCGCGGAAGTGGATCACCTGGTCGCGTACGCGCACCGCCAGCGTGGCGACGACGTCGACCGCCTGCTCGTTGCGGGTGCTCAGCGCCTCGTAGGCACGGCGGACCTCGGTGGCCGTGTACACGGCCACCGCCGTGACCAGCGTGAAGACGACGAGCATCACGGCGTACCCGAGGAACAACCTCCGGCTGATCGTCATGTCTACTGCTCCTCCAGGGCGGATCGCGACGGGTCCTGGCGGACGACCAGGCCCTCGTCGGCAAGCAGGCGTTCGACGTCGACGACGGCCAAGCCTCCGGGCGCCACGCCGGCGACGTAGGCGACTTCCCAGCCGGAGCCGGCCGGGACGGGTCGGACCTCCTCGCCCGCCACGGTCTCGACGCCGGCCACGCCGTCCACGGCCAAGGCGAAGCGAGCCCCCTCGTCGCGCAGCAGCACCAGGAAGCCGCCCTCGCGAGCGGCCTCGCCCGGCGCGCCGAGGAGGCGAGCCGCGTCCAGCACCGCCACCACGTCGCCGCGGTGGTGGGAGAGACCCAGCACGAACGGCGGGGCGCCGGGCAGGCGCGTGACCCGCCGCGCGGGCGCCACGCCGTCGACGCGGCCGGCGGGAAGCGCGAACCTACCGCCCGCCACGGTCACGACGAGGTGGTCACGGCGCTCCGCCGACCCACGCTCGGTAGGCAGGGGCGCGGCGAGCTCGCGCGCCCTCCGCTCCAGCAGCGCGTCGACCCGCGAGGCCTGCTCCCGCGCGGCCGCAGCCGAGAGGCGCGACCTCACCTCGGCCCACCACGCGGCGCGGCTCGCGTCCGTGCCCCCGCCGCCCGGGTGCGGGCCGCGGCGCTCGCCCGTGCCGCCGCCGGGGCGCGCCTCGCGGCTCACGCGTTCCCGACCCCGTCGGCGCCGGCCGCGTCGAGGCTGGAGAGCTCCGAGGCGGCGACCCCGACGAGCGTCATGAGGTCGAGGACGGTGAGGCCCTCGGACCCCTCGACCTCCTCCCGCGGCCGCCTGGCCTCGAGCAGGGCGAGGGCGGTGGCGTACGAGCGGCGCGCGTCGGCGAGGCGCCCCTGCGCGCTCCTCAGGCTCCCGAGCGCGACGTGCGCGAGCACGAAGCCGGGGTCCAGGTAGATCGCCTCGTTGAGGGCGCGAGCCGCCCTGTCGGCGCCGCCGCGCTCCATCTCCACGGCGGCGAGCAGGTAGCGCGACCTCGGGTCCGTCCTGTCGGCGGCGATCGCGGCGGCGCACAGGTCGGCGGCCTCGTCGAGGTCGCCCCTGTCGGCGGCCTCCTTGGCCCGGCGCCTCAGCGCCTCCGGCCCGGCGGGACGGTGCGCGGCCCGCCCTGGCACCCGCCCCTGCCGAGCTCGCCCGGCGACCGGGAACGGAAGGCGGCCCCCACCTACGGCCCGCTCCCGGCGGGCGGCCTCGTCGACGGCCGGAGCGCGGCGGACGGCCCCGCCGGCCCGTCGGCCGGCTCCTGCGCGCCCTCCGAGGAGCGAGTGGTGCGCGCCGCGCTCCCGGCGTGCCTTCGTGACGGCGCCATGCTCGGGCGCTGGCTGAGCTTCGCCGGGCTTGGGCGTCGTCTGGCGCTCGGGCCGACGGGGCAGCCGGTACAGGGGCGCGTCGACCGACCTGTCGCGTTCCAGGCCGGCGAGGAGCTCGTCCGAGGCCTCGTAGGGGCTGACGACCAGCCAGCCGTCCGGGGAGAGCACGGAGGCGAACCGCTCGACGGTGCCGCGCGCCTGGCGCGGAGCGAAGTACATGAGCACGTTGCGGCAGAGGACAAGGTCGACCTCGCCCCTGAGGCCGATCGCGGGGAACGGGTCCTCGACGAGGTTGTGCACCGTGAACGTCACGCGCTCGCGCAGCCAGGGCGCGACCTGGTGCTTGCCCTTGCCGGCCGGCACGAAGTAGCGGCACAGGACCCAGTCGGGCGTGGAGCGGAACGACCACTGCCCGTAGACGCCCCTCTGGGCGGCGAGCACGGCCGCCGGGTTCACGTCGCTGCCCACGATCGAGACCGACCAGCCGTCCTGGTCAGGCAGGAGCCGCGCCAGGAGTATGGCCAGCGAGTAGGCCTCCTCGCCCGTGGAGCAGCCCGCGCTCCACACGCTCAGCCGGCGGGTGGTGCCCGCCCGAGCGCGGATCAGCCGCGGCAGCACCTGTGTCTCGAGGGTCGCGAAGAGCGCGTCGTCCCTGAAGAAGTACGTCTCGCCGATGGTCAGGTGCCGCCCCAGGCGCCCCAGGTCGGCGGGCGCCACGGGCGAGGCCAGCAGCCTCTCGGCGAAGGCCGCCACGCTGTGGGTCCCGGACTCTAGGGCCGCGCCGGACAGGGCCTGCTCGAGCTCGCGCGTGCGGTGCGGCGGGAAGGCCAGCCCGAGACGCGAGGCGACGAGCGACCTGACGCCCGCGGCGAGTTCCTCAGTCAGCGCCCGCTGCATCCCCGACCCCGTCCATCCCCTCCATCGCGCGGTCCAGCTCCTCCTGCTCCTCGAGCGACAGGAAGCGCTCGAGGTCGTGCACCAGTACGAGCCCGCCATCCAACGTCACCACGCCAGAGACGAGCTCGGTGCCGGGCAGGACCTCGGGCGACACCTCGAGGGCGGAACGCGGCACGTCCTCCACGCCCGTGACGGCGTCGACGAGCAGCGCTACCGGCCTCCGCTCGGTCCTGGCGAGGACCATCACGTCCTCGGCCGCGATGGGCCGCCGCGGCTTCCCGAACCGCTGCCTCACGTCGAGCAGCGGCACGACCTCGCCGTGGACGTCGACGATCCCTAGCACCACGGGCGGCGCCCCCGGCAGGGGCGTGGGCCGCACCGCGCGCAAGGCGCGGTCGACGATGGCGGCGTCGAGCGCGTACCTGTCCCCGTCGAGCTCGAACACGACGAGCGAGACCTCGGCGGCCGCGGCCTGGCTCGGGGTGAGAACCTGCGCCGTCAAGGTTGGCAACAGACTAACAGACGTATTCGTGCGACCCGGTCACATGTCCCTGTCCTGCGCCAGCCCGGGGGAGGAAGCTGGCGTCGGAGGTCTCGGTGAAGACCCTGGCTATCGTGCTGCTCGCGTTGGGCATGCTGGCGCTGGCCATCTGGCTGGGCCTGAGGGTACGGCCCGGCCCGCTGCCGCCGTTCGCCGGCCAAGAGGAGGCGCCGTCCGCCGCGCGCGAGACGATGCCCCTCCCCGACGGCCTGCCCGCGCCGGTCGCCAGGTTCTACCGGGCGCTCTACGGAGACGAGGTGCCCGTGCGGACGTCGGCGGTGATCAGCGGCCGCGCGCGGATGACGATCGGCGGGATCACCTTCCCGGCCAGGTTCCGCTTCGTGCACGACGCCGGCCGGGCCTACCGTCACTACTTCGAGCTGACCTGGTTCGGCCTGCCCGTCATGCGCGTGAACGAGCGCTTCGTCGACGGCGCCGCGCGCCTCGAGCTGCCCGTCGGGGTCACCGAGGGCGAGCCGAAGGTCGACCAGGCCGCCAACCTCGCGCTGTGGGCGGAGTCGCTGTGGCTGCCATCCGTCTACCTCACCGACCCCCGGGTCTCGTGGGAGGCGGTCGACGAGCGCTCGGCCGTGCTCGCCGTGCCGTGGGACGGCGGCGAGGAGCGGCTGATCGTCCGCTTCGACGAGGCCACCGGCCTGCCGCGGTTCGTCGAGTCGATGCGGTACCGCGACGCCGGCAGCGAGGCCAAGAGCCTGTGGGTGAACGAGCTGCTGCGCTGGGGCCAGGTGGACGGGCGGACGGTACCGGTCGACGCCGCCGTCACCTGGTACGAGGACGGCTGGCCCTGGGCCGAGTTCCACGTCGACAGCGTCGTCTACGACGCGGACGTCGGCGAGTACGTCCGCGCCCGGGGCCGATGAGGAGAGCGCACCTTCCTCCCGAGGCCCGGAGCTGCCACACGACGGCGCCCGCCGACTACGTCGTCGAGGGCCACGTGCCGTTCGAGGCCGTCGAGCGGCTGCTCGCCGAGCCACCCGCCATCGACGGGATCGCGCTGCCCGGCATGCCCTCCGGCTCGCCCGTCATGCCGGGCCCGCAGGCGGCGTCCGCGTACGGTCGGCAGGGCCCGGCCGCCGCGAGACCGTTCGATGGCAGAGGGGTAAGCCTCGCGCGCGTCCAGCGGGTCGCGGTCGTGCCACGGGGCTATTGACATCCCCGCTGCGCGCGCCAATACTTACTGCACAAAATGAATCAATAGGACGTGGGCATGAGGCGCACACCCGCACGCGCGCTGGCCCGGGAGCGGATTCGCTCCCTCAACCAGAGCGCCGTGATCAACGCGATCCACCGGAACGGCCGGATCTCCCGGACCGACCTGGCGGCGGAGCTCAACCTCAGCCCGGCGGCCATAACCAGCATCACCAGCGACCTCATCGCGGCCGGGCTGGTCGTCGAGGTCGAGGTCGGGGCGTCGAGCACCGTCGGCCGCAAGCCGATCCTCCTGGGGATCGACTACGACTACGCCCACGCGCTCGGGATGAAGGTGATGAACCACGCGGTGGTGGCGTCGCTGACGAACCTCAACGCCGAGGTGAGGCGCGTCCACACCGTCCCCCTGCCCGACACCCGCGTGGAGACGGTCGTGAGGGCAGTCCGCGCCGCCGCCACGGCCCTCACGGCGGCCGAGGGCCCGCCCGGGAAGCGCGTCGCCGGGCTCTGCGTGAGCCTCCCCGGCGTCGTCGACCTCGACGCCGGGGAGGTGCGCCACTCCGAGCTGCTCGGCTGGCACGCCGTTCCCCTGGCGAGGCTGCTGGGGGCCGAGCTGGCGATGCCGGTCCTGGTCGAGAACGACGTGAACGCCCTCGCCGCGGCGCACGCCTGGTTCGGGCACGGCCGCGACCACAGCTCCTTCCTCGTCGTCACGCTCGGCCGCGGCGTCGGCCTCGGCATCGTCTTGGGCGGCAGCGTCTACCGCGGGCCTCGCGGCGGCGCCGGCGAGCTCGGCCACACGCGCGCCAAGCCCCCTTCCACGCGTGCGATGCGGGCCGAAGCGGCGACGCTCGAGGAGCTGCTCGGCGACGCCGCGCTCCTGCGGCAGGCGCGCGCCTCGGTGCCCGGCTTCACCGACGGCATGGGGCCGGACGACCTCACGCGCCTCGCCGCCGAAGGGAACCGGGCCGCGCGGGACCTGCTGGCGGACGCCGGCGCCTGCCTCGGCACGGCGCTGGCCGACCTCGTGAACCTGTTCGCCCCGACGCTGATCGTCCTGGGCGGCGAAGGGATGCGCAACGCGCCCTACCTGCTGCCCAGCGCCGAGGAGGCGCTGGAGAGGCACGTGTTCGGCGGCCTAGGCGAGGGGCTCGAGCTCGTCATCGACACCTGGGGGGACGACGCCTGGGCCAGGGGCGCCGCCGGTCTCGCCGCCGCGCGCTTCCTCGCCGAGGCCGCGGTCCCCATCGGCATCGCACGCGCGCAGAAGGCAAGCGACTGAGAGGGGAAGCGGAGACACCCATGGCTGTTCAGCGAGTGGAGGAGGCAGTGATGAAGCAAGGGCGATCGAACATCCGGTTCAGGAAGGCGGCGGCCGCGCTCGTGGCGGCGGTCGCGCTGACGGGCTGGGCGGCCGCCCAGACGAAGGTCAACTACTTCTCGTTCACGACCAGCTCC
>ERZ795042.1762-NODE-1762-length-13286-cov-6.414103_pt1 | contig 13286 bp, 7 predicted proteins | sample MGYA00375126_ERZ795042 | MGnify/ENA primary metagenome ERZ795042 (study PRJEB30171, sample SAMN05518105) | compost metagenome | isolation source: Feedstock adapted compost from Newby Island compost facility, Milpitas, CA | place: USA:Newby Island compost facility...
CGCCCGGTCCGTCACGAACCCAGCTTCGACAGATAAAAATCCCCGGATCGTTGTGAATCGCCTGATTGCCGCGAAAATTCAGCCCCAGGAAAACGGGCAGAGGCCGAGGAGCGTCCTTCGGCAGATAGAAGAGTACGTCCACCATGGGACCATCCTGCCCTTTGGGTGTGAAGTGGATCGTCACCTGCTTGCGAATGGCTTTTCCTCCCAGTGCTTCGGGATCCACGTCGCGAACCTCAAACCACATGCCCTCCGGTCTTCCCGGCGCCTTCCCATATACGTGGGTTTCAAAAAGACGCAGAAGTTCGGGGCGCCGCTTGGAAAACCACATGCCCGGGTCACCGACCCGTGTGCCGTCTTCGCACACCAAAGGGTCTGGCAGGGTGTAGGCGGGCACTTTGCTCTCGTCGTAATTGACCGGTGGCAATTCAGCAGAAGCGATGGCAGCCGTCAGTCCAGCAGAAACCACAAACAACAATAAAAACCGAGTTTGCATGGCGAGTACCTCCCGCGGGCGACATCGTCGTGAAACGGACCTGGGTCCGGTCGCCAGCCCTTTGTGTGCCCAGTGTACCCTCACGGCTCAGGAACGACAACTTCCACCTCTTCCTGAGCCAGGCTACTGCCGAGTCCCCGAGGAGCTCGACCGGATTCAGAAGTGCGACACCGGCACCCATCCAGCGGCACAACCGAGAGGAACACTTGTCAGGGCTTAGGCCTCATATCTTATCTCACAAGTGGAAGGGCCAAATGAGCGGGGCGAGTGTCACAGTCAATGCCGTGACCAGAATGTTCATCGGAATGCCGATTTTAAGGTAGTCCGTAAACCGATACCCGCCGGGCCCATACACCATCAAATTTGTTTGATAGCCGAGAGGAGTCGCGAATGAAGCGGACGCAGCCGTGAGAACACTGATCACGAACGGCATGGGATTGACCTGCAGTTCCTGGGCAGTAGCGAGGGCAAAGGGGAACATCAACGCGGCGGCTGCGTTGTTGGTGACCATCTCTGTCGTCACCGACGTGATGACGTGAATCGCCAAAAGCGTCAAACGGGGATTTTCCCCCACCCAATGGATGAGGTGATGAGCGACAAAGGCCGCCGCACCGGTTCGTTCCAGTGCCGTCCCAATGCCAAAAGCTGCTCCAATGGCCACAAGAACCTGCCAGTCAATCGCGCGACGGGCCTCGCTCAAAGTGCAGCACTGAAAAGCCAGCATTGCGGCAGCCGCCAGAAGGGCGCCTTTGAGCATCGTTATCTTTCCAAATACCAGCTCCCATCGCCCAATTTTCAGCCCCAGATCACCAAAAGACTCACTGACGGTCACCACCAGCACCATCGCCGCGAGAATGAAAAGAGCCGTTTTCGCCTTCTCGAAACGGGGAGGTTTGGAATCCTCTAGACGGCTGATGAGATAAAAATCTCGACTATGCCGGTGAATTTCCACGAACGAAGGATGCGCCTCCAGCAAGACTGTATCGCCGCGACGGAGAACGATATCGCCAATCTTGCCCCGCAGGCGTTCGCCTTCCCGCGCAACCCCAATGACGACCGCGTTGTACCGCGAGCGAAAACGACCGTCGCGGATGCTTTTGCCCACAATCGGACAGCGTTCGCTGATAACAGCCTCGATCAGGCAGCGCTGCGAACGGGGCGCGTCGAGTTTGAATACCTGATTCGTGGCGGGCACCAGACCGCGAATCCGCTGGAGATCACGGACCGATTCCACCACCCCCACAAAGATCAGTCGGTCGTTTGCCCGCAGGCGCTCCTGGGGAGAAACCGCCGGAAGGACCTGCCCGTCCCGATTGATCTCGGCCAGATACAGCCCGGGAAGATGACGCAATCCCGCTTCTTCGATCGTTTTTCCAACCAGCGGACTTCCCGGCTCCACGAGCATTTCCGTCGTGTACTGCTTGGGATCTTCACGGATCGGTGTGATCGGATCGCGTGCGGGTAGCAACCACCGATGGCCTATCAACACAAAGGCGATTCCCGCCACTGCTATCGGCAGGCCCACCCAGGTGGGATCAAACATCCCGAGCCCTCGTGCCACGTGGGGTGCCCAGGCTAACTGGCCCTGGTCATAAGCGCGAATGAGAAGTCCGTTCACAACGAGATTGGTACTCGTTCCGATCAGGGTGCATGTCCCCCCCAAAATGGCCGCATAACTGAGAGGCAGCAACAGTTTGGAGGGTGGAATTCGGTTTTGTCTGGCCCAATCGTTGATCGCGGGGATGAGCATACTGACGACGGGCGTGTTATTAATAAACGCGCTGAGCGCTGTCGTCGGAATCATCACCCGTGCGATGGCCCCCGTAACCGATTTTGCCCGACCAAAAAGAGTATCCGCCAATGCAGAAACCGCCCCCGTTTCCACGAGTCCCGCCCCAACCACAAAAAGCACTGCAATTGTGATCATTCCTTCATTGGAAAACCCCTGAAGCGCCTCCTGACTGGTGACACAACCAGCCAACAGGAGTATCGTCAGCCCCCCCATCAAAACAACATCCGGGGCGAGTCGAGTAGTCGCCAGTAATAGAAAAACCAACCCAACAACTGTGAGGCTGATGACAGCGCCAGGCTCAAGCATTTCCGTTCACATCCGTTCGATCGGTTGCGGTCAAGTAAGGCACGCCGAAACCGCGGTGTGGGTCATCAGCCGGCCCACCGAGCAGCCCGTGCGAAATGTGTCCCCGTTCCCGACGAATGCTCAGGCCGGCCGGTAAACTTATTTCTCTATCTTACTTCGTCTGTCAGCGACGACTTCACGTCCCAATTTCCCCAACCATCCCAAGGGAGATTTTTGGCTCTCTGCTCCGCGTCACCCCGGTTGTTACCTCCGAGACGCGACGGGTCAGCCCAGATAAATCAGTTAATTGATCATTTTAATAATTATAATCCGACGCCCCACCGCTGACCAGTTAGATTTGTCCTCAGAGGCATTGCCCCTTTCCCTATTGTGGAACTCTCGTTTTAACAAAACTGCCACCCACTATAGCGTTTGTGCTCAGCACGGCAACACCTGTGCAGTCGGAGCTCGTGAAGTCGCTCGTTGGTTTGTTCCAGCCTGACTAACATGCAAACTCCCGGCTGAGCATAACCGAAATCTTTCCCAAAAGCCGGTTTTCTGAGGGTGTCGAAATTCGCTCGCTGCCTTACAATGAGCGTATGATTCGATAACCCATCTCGATAGGGAGTGGCTCAACGCGGGCAGACCTTACCACCGGTGGTGGGACGGTAGTTTGGGAAATCTCCGCGGAGTGCGCGGCTCAAAACGGACTGGACTGGGGCGTGGGAAGACTTTTTTGACACCGGACTGTGAAGGTCTCTATGAGGGAAAGCGGCATCCTCCTCCATCCGACATCGCTGCCCAGCCAATTTGGCATTGGTGATCTGGGTCCCAGCGCGTATGCGTTCGTCGATTGGCTGGCAGAAGCGGGTCAACGTTACTGGCAGATTCTTCCCCTCGGCCCCGTGGACGGCTACGGCTCACCGTACAGTTCTGTCTCCGCTTTTGCCGGCAACGAATTGCTTGTCTCTCCCCAGCTCCTTGTGGAAGAAGGGCTGCTTCCACCATCCGCTTTGAACGATGGCGAAATACCTGTCACGGCCGTCGATAGCCCCGTGCATTACCAGACTGTCTCGCATGCGAAACGAAGGCTCCTCCAGCATGCCTTCTCGATGAGCGGCTTCGACAGGTCTGACGGGAATCACCCACTCTGGGAACACTTCTTGCGGTTTTGTACCGAGGAGGCCTGGTGGCTGAAAGTTTACGCCGCTTTCCAGTCATTGGCGGAGCTCTTTCCTGGTGTTCCCTGGCCGGAGTGGAATTTCAAAGCAACCGGCATGCCGCTGGAAGTACTGCGAAGTGGAGAATTTGATCCTCTCGGGAAAGACCTACCAGAGACGCTCCGGAAAACCTACCGATTTCACTGTTTTGTGCAGTTTCTGTTTTGCCGGCAGTGGGATGCCCTGCACCGGTATGCGGCTAGCCAGGGCGTGAAGATCTTTGGAGATGTGCCCATCTACGTGTCTTACCACAGTGCCGATGTTTGGGCGCATCCTCAGTACTTTTTCCTGGATGACGAGTACCGCCCAGTGGAGGTCGCCGGCGTCCCGCCCGACTATTTCAACGCGACAGGTCAGTTATGGGGCAACCCCGTCTATCGGTGGGATATTCTCCGTCGGGACGACTATCGCTGGTGGATTGAGAGGTTTCACTCTGTTTTCGAACGTGTTGACCTGGCAAGAGTCGACCACTTCAGAGGATTCGCGGCCTACTGGTCCGTCCCGGCCGGACATCCGACAGCCGAACACGGAAAATGGGTCCCCGGCCCGGGTGCCCATTTCTTCGAAGTCCTCCTCAAATCCTGGGAAGGTCCATGGCGAGAAACGGCTTCCAACAAGCGGACGCTCCCGATCGTCGCCGAAGATCTTGGCTATATTACCCCGGATGTGATCGCCCTTCGGAGAATGTTCGGATTCCCTGGCATGGCTGTGCTTCAATTTGCATTTGGTCCCTCGAAGGTGGATCAATTCCTGCCCGACCGCGTAGCCCCGGACACCGTGATGTACTCCGGAACCCACGACAACGATACGAGCCTGGGCTGGTTCCAGCACGAGGTGCGCGACGATCCGGAACTTATCGCTCGCCTTCGCCGATATTGCCGGGCGGAGCTGGAGACGATCAGTTGGGATATGATCGAACTGGCCTTTCAATCCCGCTCAGAAATCGCTATCGTGCCTCTCCAGGACGTCCTGGGCCTTGGTTCAGAGGCCCGGATGAACATCCCAGGGACTCCCTCCAACAACTGGCGGTGGCGATTTTCGCCTGCGTCGCTCACGAAGGCCCTGGCCGAGCGACTCCGGCGAGTCACGGAACAAACAGGCCGCATGGCAACTTCCCAACCTGCCGCTGCCTCCTTCACACAGTTATGATGAGTCGAAGGAGAGTCGTCTTCACCGGAAATCAGCCGTTCGCGGATGATTTCAGTGCCGCCTGCGGCCCTTGGGAGTTGTCTGCAGCCCCGGTCAATACGGCCGCGATGGTCTCTCTGTTAACGGGTCGGATGACGCCTTTTTCACAGATGATCGCCGTGACGAGCTCAGCCGGTGTGACGTCGAAAGCGGGGTTGTAGACGTCTACACCTTCGGGGGCAATTGGAATCCCGAAGGGACATGTGACTTCCTGCGGATCCCGCTGTTCGATGGGGATCAGCCCGCCATGCGAGAGCTGCAAATCAAACGTCGAACTGGGCGCGGCGACATAGAAAGGAATTCGGTGGTATCGAGCCAGAACAGCCAGACCATACGTGCCGATTTTGTTGGCGGTATCCCCGTTGGCAGCGATTCGGTCTGCCCCCACAATCACCGCCTGGACTTTTCCTTCCTTCATGACTTCGGCCGCCATATTATCGCAGATCAGGGTAACGGGGACGCCGTGTGCTTTGAGCTCCCAGGCGGTGAGCCGTGCCCCCTGGAGGAGCGGACGGGTTTCGTCAGCGTAAACGTGGATGCGTTTTCCCTTCGCCACCGCCTCGTAGATGACGGCCAGGGCCGTGCCATATTCCGCGGTGGCCAGACCACCGGCATTGCAGTGTGTCAAAACACCTGACCCATCTTCGATGAGGCTTTCCCCCCAGCGTCCAATCGCGTGGCATAAAGCCCGGTCTTCCTCGTGAATGGCCCGTGCCTCTTTCAGCAATGCCTTCCGAATCACCTCGGGTGGCTGGCCGCGGAGCGTGTCAGCCCGGCGACGCATGCGATCGAGGGCCCAAAAGAGATTCACCGCGGTGGGACGAGACGAGGCGAGATAAGATGTCACCTCCTCCAGCCGCTGGAAAAAGCCTCGCTCGTCGTTGGGAGCGAGTTTCATTCCCAAGCACACGCCATAAGCGGCGGCAATACCGATGGCGGGGGCACCACGCACCTGAAGCGTTTTAATCGCTTCCCAGACGGCCCGTTCGTCGCGGCATTCACGAAAGACCACTTCTCGGGGCAACCGCGTCTGATCCAAGATCCGCAGGTTCCCATCAACGTCTCCGATCCACTCCAGCGTGGCCACTTCTCTTGTCATGCCGCTACCCGAGTACCTTTCTGTCCGCCAACTCGAAACCGCAAGGGCTGGCGCCCGCGGCATCAGCGATCTTCTGTGTTATTCCTCGTTGATCTTCGACTGCAGCGACTGATCTCTCGCCGTGACTTTTTCGACCAGCCGCTTTCGAAAATCTTTCAACTTTTCCGCCAGTTTCGTGTCGGAGAGCGCGAGGATCGCAATCGCCAGAAGCCCGGCATTCCGCGGTCCGCCGCTCCCAACTCCCACAGTAGCCACCGGGATGTCCCCCGGCATTTGGACCATCGACAGAAGGGAGTCCAATCCACCTGCCAAATTGGTCGGCACTGGAATGCCAATAACAGGAAGTGTGGTGTGCGCTGCGACCACACCGGCCAGGTGTGCCGCCCCGCCTGCTGCAGCAAGGATGATTTTCATCCCTCGCGACTCGGCCTCCCGCGCATACTGCGCCACTTTGTCGGGGGTACGATGGGCACTCATAACGTGCACCTCAAATGGAACCCCGAACTCTTTGAGGATATCGGCCGCCGCTTTCACATGAGGCCAATCACTGTCACTTCCCATCAGAATTCCCACCACTGCACTCATGTCCAGTCGTTCCTTCTCTCTAGGTTATCGGTGATCCTCGTACGCATTTCCCGTGTGATATAGTATGTTATCCGAGCGTCAAGTGTGTCGCGCTTTGACCTGAACGCACACGGCGATCACTTCAGGCTCCCGCGACGACCAAAGCCACGGCCTGCCCGATGCGTGAATGGTTGAGGACAACGGCGACCGGCGCCGCTGACACAGGTCCCTTATGAATAACGTTGATGGGACACCGCGGATCAGGACGTTCGCAGTTGAGGGTGGCGGGCACCTGTCCATGCCTGAATGCCAGAAGAGAAACCGCTAATTCTACAGCACCGGTTCCCGCTGCAAGGTTGCCGAAATAACTTTTTGGGGCTGTCACCGGCGCGTCCCCAAGTTCGCAGCGAATCGCGCAGGCTTCAGCGATGTCGTCTTCTACCGTTGCCAGTCCGTGGGCATTAACGTGCCCCACCTCGCGTGGGGTCAACTCTGCCATTCGGAGCGCGTCGTGAATCGCCCTTTTGACGGCTTCCCCGGACCACGCTCGATCCGGCCGCCGAGCCTCAAACGCACAGGCAAATCCCAGAACCCGTCCCAGAATCCTTGCCCCACGCGCTTCGGCATGCTTTCGGCTTTCGAGCACCACCGCTCCGGCACCCTCACCGTGAACCATTCCGTCACGATCCGCGTCGAACGGCCGACACGCCCTTTCAGGCTCTTCAATCCGGCTGGATAACTGATACGCTCCCGTTCTAACCCAAACCGCAGGATGAATCCGGCAACCGGTTCCCCCGGCCACCATGACGTCGGCATCCCCCCGCTGGATCACGCGTACCGCCTCCATAATCGCAGCCAGGCTGGAAACTTCCGCGAGAGTCAGCGAGTTATTCGGCCCGCGGGCATCATACGCAATCCCAATATGGCATGCGGGCATATTGGGAAGGTACTTGAGAAGCCAGAGAGGATACAACTCCGAGAGTGCCCGAGTTCCCCACAAACTAAAATCAAATCGGCCGTCCACAATGCAGCTACGGATCGCGTTTGCAATTTCGTCCAGTTCGCAGGGGATCAGGTCTGCTCCGAATACGATACCCAACCGCTCCGGCGCAACGCCCGACGCCGCGATCCCAGCTTCCTGAAGGGCCATATCGGCCGCCACGAAGGCAAGCTGAATGTCTCGACTCATCACCTTCAGCGCCTTACGTGGGCGAATCTTGTCGGTGGCGTCGAAATCGGGTATCAGACCCCCGATTGCAAAGGGAAACGCCTGGCCATCAAGCACCGGAATCCGCCGAATGCCGGACCGGCCTTCGGATAGAGACCGCCAAAACTCCTCCGGTCCCGTTCCAATCGGGCTGACAACTCCCAGGCCTGTTATGACGACCTCTGGCACATTGCTCATCTTTTCGAGGCGACTGTTTCCAATTCTCGCCACCGCCAAAAAAGAATGGGAAGACTTAACACTTCTTGGTCCAGCCCCTGCAAAACACACCCACCAGCGCAGAATGACCATCCCGGGCACGTCCTCCTCGCCACCCGTAAAACTGTGATACTACCCGAGGGACTTTTTTTCGACAAGAGAACTCCGAACTCCTCCCGGGTCAGATCGCGAGGGCGCCAAATTACGAATCCGCTGTGTAACACAGGGGCCCCGGCCAGATAATTCGGGCAGCGGAAAGTCGTGAATTGCCCGCAACAAGCCGTTGAGGTTGTGCCTCTTCACGCATCACCAGACAACACCGGGACGGAGCGGAGAAGGATTCTTGCCAAGCGTGTATCAACGTGGCACAATGGCCCACTCTGGCATGACATCACTGCCGAACGCCAACTCGCAAAGCGTTCAGACACCCGGCAGCTCCAGTTTCCCAACACAATTCACGCCCTAAACTTTCGAATGAGGTGACAACCATGTGTGGCAAGCAGACTCTTTGGAGATGGATTCTGGTGGTTGTCGGACCAGTGGCACTGGCAGGAACCGTCCTCGCAGGCGAGTTCGCAAATCCGCACCTTTGCCCAAAAGGCCAACAGCTTCTCCGGTATTTTCGCACAATTTATGGTAAGCAACTCCTCGCCGGGTACAACGTTTATCCGCATACCCCAGACGATTACCAGCAGACCGGACGGCACGCGGCCATCTGGGGTCGAGATATCCAGTGGCTAGGAGATGTCGATGAAGTCATCGCCCACGTGCAGAAGCACGGTTATATTTTGACACTCCACTGGCACTGGTTTTTCGGTGGGGATTCGGCCTGGACCGGTGAGCGCAAGGCTCCCGTCACCCTGGACGAGCTTTTAAAACCCGGGACACCGGAGCATGAGACCCTCATGAAGGAACTTTCCAAAACGGCAGACGTCCTGGAGAAGCTTCAACAGGCCGGTGTCGTCGTGTTGTGGCGCCCGCTCCACGAAATCGATGGCGGCTGGTTCTGGTGGACGGATCTTCAGCACCCTGAAAATACGGCCGAACTTTGGCGTGTCATGTTTCGCTACTTCACCGAAGAGCGTAAGCTCAACAACCTCATCTGGGTGTACAGTGCCGGGGTGGGAGACTTGAAAAAGAAACAGCCGGAATGGCGCCGCCGGTTCTATCCTGGAGACCAATATGTGGATATTGGAGGCATCGATATCTACGGAGTTGATCCGCAACAGGATGAAACACCCTATTGGGATTACTTTCGCGCAATGCAGGAAGTGTGCCCCGGAAAGATGCTGGCCCTGTGTGAATGCGACGCGATTCCCAATCCCGACAAAATGGCGGCCGGGAAAACCCCGTGCTGGCTCTACGCGCTACCCTGGTGGGGCTGTCCTCACCCGCGGCGTTCGGTGGATTGGGCCCGGTTCACGATGAGCCATTCTCAGGTGATCACACTGGATGAATTGCCACTTTTTGATAACGCCGGCTATGTCCCCGAGCTGGGAATCTTGCGCCCTGCGGACGACGGAAACGCATGGTTTCCAGACTCTGCACCGCTTATTGAAGGCTTCGCGGCGGGGCGAGGTAGCCCGGTGACTCTCCTGCAATTTTTGGCGGACGGCAAGGTCGTGGGTGAAATACGCCAGCCACCGCGAGACTTCTCGTGGACATGGCCCACCAACCTGCGCGGAATATTCGATTTATCCGCCCAGGCTTACGACGCGGCGGGCAGAGAAAATCTTTCCAACCGTGTCCACATTGCTGTTGGCGTTCGGAACGCTGCGCGAGGTCGGCCTGCGCGTGCCTCTTCCGGCACCAATCCCGAGGCCGCCGTCGATGGAAACTATTATTCAGGATGGCGTGCAGCCAAGGATACCGAAGAGGCCTGGATCGAAGTGGACCTTGGATCTCCTCTGGAGATTTCTCAGGTGAATGTGATTTGGGGGTGGAAAATTCACCCGTCAAAATTCGCCGTGGAAATCAGCACATCGGCCCCGGATGATAGCGAACGATCCTGGGAGACGGTGGGTGTTCTTGACGATTTACCCTGGCAGCCATGGAAAGCGACTCATCGGGTCAGATTCGCGCCACGCATCGCGCGATTGGTGAGAATCCACGCCTATCAGCGTGCCGGTCATCAGACCTGGGCCGGATATGACCTGGCGGAAATCGAGATCCCCGTTCCGGCTCAGTGAGCACGATCCAGCTCTATCGCAAGGTGATCAGTTCAGGGCTTCTTTGACAGCGCTGCGGTTCATCCGGCCTCAAAGCGACCCAGAAAGAACAGCGGGCCTACGGTGGAATATCTGGAGGCCCGTCTGCCTCATGGTGCGCATCGGGTCGCATAAGATCACCCAGGGGTGTCTCTGTGGGAAATGCCTCCCTGAGCCACGCCCGAGCGGCAAGCGCGACGAGAATGAGTCCCACCAGCAGGCCGCACTCACCGAGTTCCCCCAGCAGGCGAAGACCACCACCGCTAGAAGGCAACAGGAGGAGTTTCAGAATCAGGCTCACGCCTGCAATAGAAGCCAGCGCGACGAGTCCGAACTGCAGACGATCGAGATTCAAACTGAGTGACAGACGTCGAATGGGCGGCAATGCTGGCGCGGGAGCTTCACCCGTAAGAACGGGGGCCGGCCTTCGATCGGTAACGACCGCCTCCGGAAGCGCTCTTTTGAGCCGGGTTTCCAATACCGGCCGCCATGTTTCCATATTCAACGTCCACACGAGCGTAGCTGGTTTGATCACTCCCTCCCGAATCAGGGCGATCATTCGACTCTCTGGAACAGGCCCCATCCGCTGGTCGCCATCGGCGTAGTACCAAAGCGCTTCGGTGGCCCCTTCCGTTGTGGCGCCAGCCCCGTCTCGAATGTTTGGAGCGGACAAGGGTTGGCCTGGTATGGAAAGGGTAACCCCAGCCGGCAAGCCATCTTCGTCAAAGGTGTCGGACAATTCATCTGTATCCAACTGCAAAGGCAGATGAGCGCTCCGCACCAGACTCTCCAGCTCGCTGATGGGCCGCCAGGTCTGTCTGTCCAGGGATATTTCCCATGTGGAAGCTGACCGACCACGACGGATCAGATCGCGGAGCTCGTCCGGCGTGAACGGGCCGAATATATTTCCGCGAAACCGCACATGGATCTGGAGGTCCTGAGGAGACGGACTCATCGATGACTTCTCCCAAGCCAGCCTGTTTGGCTCACTGTTTGGCAAACCTCCCGATATTCTCTGCACCACCGCAGTTTAATTGTGGGACGGAGGCACAAACGCCACGACCGGCCGTCCATTATACAGTCTCAAAGAGCCCGCTCTTTCCACCACGCCCCGCTCACCCTTCCACATTCCGATCCGCTGTAAAAAAAGTCCTTTCCCACCCGGTGGGGGTTCAAGAACGAAAAGTGGCGTTCCATCCCGAATGTTCTCGCTGCGAATAGCACGCACGTACCAAACCCGCTGGTCATCCTCAAGCACAATACCCACCCATTCCAACCGGGGCCAGGGGATCGCACGGTATTCCTCCCGGGCAGCCGCCACTTGTTTCAGAACCTCTTCGGCCGACGGCAGCTTGTCAAAAAATGCACGCAGGTCATCAAAGTCGCTGGAGTTCTCCTGGGCCACACGCGGCCAGTCGTAATTGGCAGGATACTGGTCTCGCAGTTTTTGAAGCGGCTCCTGCCACATGTTCCAAAACGCCTCCCAACCGAGATCACCACTTTTGGCAACCATCAATGTCTCCCAAAACAGGTGAAAGAGGAGGGGAAGCTCAGGAAGTTCGGGAGGTTCTTTACGAGAAAACCGAATGATCTCGGCTAACACCGTGTCGGCGGATGTTTCCCAGGATTTGGCACTCCAGTCTGCCAGAGCCTTTTCGACGCGGTTGTAAAGCACCGTATGCGGAGCACGCCCTTGATACTCCACCATACTTGATATGATCGGCAATTCCTCATCTTTATCGGATTTCAGGCTCCGCACCACCTTGATGAGCCTGCCGGGTTGTTCCCGGGAGTAATAGCGCCGTCCATTTTTCAACTGCACAAGCCACGCATCGCTGATGAGGGGTTGTTTCCACTCCTCGTTGAGCGCGGGTACGACAGTCAGAGCCAGTTGATCGCGTTGGGAAATTCTCGTCAGATAGGCTTCCAGCTTTTGGCGATCCTGCGGCTTCAGTGGGAAGGCCTCAACCGGCTCGACCTGGAGAGCATTGATCTGTTCGAGCAGCGTCGTTCGGACCTGCGGCGAAAGGACAGTTCGCGGATCATTCCATAAGGCTGCCGCATTATTCCACGCAGGCAGGGCATCAAGGCGCGGAAGCTCTGCTTCGACCATCGTCAGGTCGGTTAACCCCGCCGCGTCCGCACTTGCGGCAATTCTGCGGACAGCCGCCAGATAGGCTCCTGCTCCCTGAGCCGCTGCCGAACACAGCTCGCGAATAGCCCTTTCTTTTTTGGAGGTTTTCGCCACTTCCATAAGCCTCGCACTGGCGCGGTCGCGAAGCTGATTCAACTCCCTGTCAAACGTCAACCCCTTGTCACGGTTTTCCGCCTCCAATCGGTTGATACGTTCGCCCAACTGAGCCAATTGTTGTAATTCCTCTTCCACGGACAGGTTATTGCTGTGGACAATCCGATTGAGATCTTCCTCCAACTGATCAATGCGTTTTCGAAACTCCTCTTCCTCCTCCGCCCGCAGCGCCGCCCAGCGCTTTTCCGCCTGCGCTTTCAGGGCAGCCACGCGGTCTTTTTCTTCCGGTGTCCGCGCGAGGCTGGTGGCCTGTTCGAGCGCAGGTGCATTAGGCACGGTATCCAGGGAACGCTCCACCATGCTCAAAAGGTCGGCGAGCTTCTTTTGACGAGAGTTCTCTTCCTGACGCGCCTCTTGCAGACGCGTTCTGACGGCGATCAATTCGGGCCTTTCCAGCAGTTGGGGATGCTTTTTTTCGAGATCCGCCAAAAAGTTTTCTGCTTCCTCGAACTGGTTACCTTGGATGTAGGCTTCCACCCTGGCCACGGAGTCGGCGGCAAGCTGATTGGCCCGGATTTGAGCCTGGACCGTCCACACGACGACGCCCACGGCAACAAAGACGAGCGCTGCAACCGCGAGCAAAACATTTCTCCGCAATGCCGCGCGACGACGGTACATCTCCAGGACTGCCGCGTAGCGATCCTCGACATCGGGAGGCAGTGTCACACCCAACTCTTGCAGTGCCAGATACTGCTTTTCCAGCT
>ERZ795042.1763-NODE-1763-length-13284-cov-32.185124_pt1 | contig 13284 bp, 13 predicted proteins | sample MGYA00375126_ERZ795042 | MGnify/ENA primary metagenome ERZ795042 (study PRJEB30171, sample SAMN05518105) | compost metagenome | isolation source: Feedstock adapted compost from Newby Island compost facility, Milpitas, CA | place: USA:Newby Island compost...
AATCAAGCCTAGACCCTCATAATACGACTTACCGATTGATAAGGTATCCAATAATAAAATCCGCCGAACAAAGCAAATACTGCACCTAAACTCAAAACATAATGAAAATGTGCAACGACATAATAAGTATCATGCATTGCAACATCTAAACAGCATTAGCCAAAACGATACCGGTAAGACCACAATGGTAAAAAGGAATATAAAACCGGTAGCAAACATCATTGGCGTACGCATAACAATTTGCCGCCCATCATAGTTGCTAACAGCTAAAGACTTTAATACCTGTAGGCACTGCAATCATCATAGTAGCTGCAGTAAAATAAGCACGACTATCTACATCTAAACAACAGTATACATATGATGAGCCCAGACAATAAATCCTAGAATACAATGCCCAACATAGCATAAACATGCCAATATATCCAAAAACAGACCGATTACTATATTCTGCAACCACATGGCTAATCATGCAAACCCAGGCAATATTATAATATAAACTTCAGGATGACAAAGAACCAAAATAAATGTTGATACAAAATAGGATCTCCACCACCATAGGTAGGAAGAAAGAAGTATTAAAATTTCGATCTGTTAATAACATAGTGATAGCACCAGCTAAAACTGGTAAAGACAACAATAATAAAATTGCAGTTAACAGCACAGACAAACATATAAAGGTAATCTATGCATATATAATGTAGAAGCACGCAAATTAAAAATCGTCGTCATGAAATTTATAGCTCAGCAAGCGACGAAGCACAGCTATATGCAAGCTGAAAATAGCCAAATCAACTGCTCCACCAGAGTGATAAGGCACTGAACTCAATGGGGGATACACTGTCCAACCAGTACTGCTCCAAATTCTAATAAACTAGATGCTACCAAAAACAACAAAGAAGGAATTAACAACCAAAAACTTAAATTATTCAATCGCGGAAATGCCATATCAGGGGCACCAATTAATAATGGCAAAAACAATTACCCATGCCCCCCATCATAGCAGGCATAACTAAAAAGAACACCATAATAAATGCATGCGCAGTAACCACTACATTATACAATTGATAATTACAGCCAAAATATTTAAACCTGGAGCTGATAATTCATCCGAATTATTCAAGAAAAACAAGTACCTAAAACGCAGAAAATAATGAAAAAATCAAATACAATGTTCCAATATCTTTATGATTAGTAGAAAACAGCCATCGTGAAATATCCTCCGCTTCTTCTTCCGCGGTTTGCTCTTCTGATTCTTCTAATGAAAACCAATTTTTCATACTATTATACAGCCACTTGCCAAACGCCAACAAACCGGCTTCGATTAAACGGCCCACTAAAATACCTCAACCTTTTATAAACACAACCAAACGTTGAATAACTTCATCAACATTTTCGCGATCATCCAATAATCCAAAAACTTTATCATAAAACTTCTTAAACAAATCTACCATATAAAAAAACACATCACCAAAACGTCAAGAGATCTTGGTTCATCCCCAGACCCTTTACGCCCACAATAAATAATACTAACAATAACGAGAAAATTCGACCACACATGTTGCTTAACCGGCTACTGGCCGAATTACGAACGCAAAGAAAAAATTCACGCACCAATGTGCACGCATTACACGGCGCGCCACACCATTGCACTACGCTTACATCCAATAACTTAAATCTTTGTTTTGTGATTTTAGTTATTGGTCAGCCACAGGTTCCCCTACGACTACCCTGTTACGACTTCGCAGCGGTCCTTAACACTGGGGTTACATGCAGTAAACGCCATGGATTTGTTCACCTGATTAATAAAGAATCAAGTGAGGCAAAAAGCCATTATCAGCACAACGTTATGGACACTTCCCAGCATGTGTCTGCCAGTGCCAATTTCACCGCGTGACGGGCGGTGTGTACTAGGATTAGGATAATATTCACGCATCATGCTGATATGCGATTACTAGCGATTCTACCTCATGTGCCCGTGTTGCAGAGCACAATCAGAACTAAGATGGATTTTGAGAAAGATTTGCTCAAGCTCACACTCTTGCATCTCATTGTATCCACATTGTAGCACGTGAGTAGCCCAGTCATATAGGTCATAACGGCTAGACTTTTGTCCCACCTTCCTCCCCTCTCACAAAGGCAGTTTTCCACTATTTAGATCTGTTTAAATTTTAGACCCGCTAAACAATATGTTCTATCAGAACATAATCGTAGCACCAAAGTGGAATGGGGGTTACGCCCGTTATAAGGAATTAACCTGACGTCTCAAAACACGGGCTGACGACAGCATGCAACACCTGACCAACGCAACATTATATCGAACAATACTCTTGGTAAATTCGATATCTGGTCCCATTAAGAACCGGTTTTCGTTGATGTTCAAGGACTGGTAAGGTTCTACGCGGAATATCGTATTAAACACATGCTCCACCGCTGGTAAAATCCTCCGTCAATTCTTTAGGTTTAAACCTTGCGGTTGTAGTTCTAGGCGGAGTATTTCACGCGTTTGCTTAGATATAGATAGTCCCCAAAATCAAATTGGGGCATATCACTACATCTAATACTCATCGGTCACAGCATGGACTACTGGGTATCTAATCCAGTTTGCTACCATGCTTTCGCGCCTCAGCGTCAGTCCAACTAGCCATAAAGCCGCCTTCGCCAGAAGATGGTCTCCAAGATTTCAACGGATTTCACCCCTACACCTTGAATACGCTTTACTGCTAGGGACTCTAGTCTAACAGTATAAAAGAGCAAACTCAGGTGCAGCCCGAGCCTTTCCCCAAAAACTTGTTAAACCGCTACGCGCCCTTTACGCCCAGTTATGATGAATAACACTCGCCCCCCCGTTTTACCGCGGCTGCTGGCACGAAGTTTGCCGGGGCTTCTTACTTTGTTGCCGTCATTATCAGCAACAACGACAGGGTTTTACGGTTGACCTTCATCACCACAGGACATCACTGGATCGGGCAGTAGCCCATTGTCAATATTCCTCCCTGCAGCCTAATACAGTTCGGGCCGTGCTTCCGTCCATTGTGGCTGATCGTCCTCTCAGACCAACTAGGCATCATAGGCTTGGTTGGCTCTTACCTCAACAACTACCATAATACCACAAGAGCTCCTTAAGCTGCGTATCTACCTTCGTATACAAAATGCAACCATTTTGTATATTTAACCAACTCCCAATTGGACAGCTTAGAGATTCTCCCGCATTACTCACCGTTCGCCATCTATCCACACAAATACAGGATAGAAACAACTTGCATGGGTTAGGTGTGTCCCTAGCATTCACTCAGAGCAGGATCAAACTCTTATTTATATGTTACCCAATTAAATAAAATTAATTGGGACCCTAATCACCCCTAAATATCATAAACAAAAATCGCGATTCAAATTTAAACAAAACTAAATCAACAGACAGAAAAATACAATCCTATACGTAATGTCAAGTTCAAAGACGATCTAACGCTTAATTCCTTAACATCTACTATGTAATAAGATGCCAACAAACTAACAAATTTCTTTATACGCGACGTCACAGATGCACCCCTATATAATCACTTTGACAAAGAATATAAATTAATACCAAATAACCGAGCAACATCAGAACGAACATAGAATCCTAAAGTAGCATAACGATAACCATGGTGTCGTTTTGTCGAATCTAAGACTGCGATGTCATAAGTTAAAGTACCTTTAACAGGCTTTCTGTGTAATAATCGAACACTAAACGACTTCATAATATTAACGATCAATTTCACAAAAACTATATCTGAAGTACCAATTACAGTTACCAAATCCGACAACGAAGAATCACGAACCATTTCACCCAAGCCCTGCAAATGTAAAAACCAGGAGACTTTATACGACATCGAAATGGTTTATTAGAACATCAGACATCAAATAAACACGAGTTCTCCTTTAGGTGATTCCACTGCTGCATAAGTCTCCTCTCTAGGAATATTATAACTTCACTGTACAATTTAAAATGATGAATTAAAGATTCATGCTATATTTCATAAATGCACGTGATGGATTCGAAACTTTAAAATCATCCACCTTAACAAAACCGTGGGCATATTCGCAATACAAAATAAAATCAAAGCTAAACTCTGCCGCATTTCTTCAATTCGAAGTTTATACGAACCCAACAATCCCCATCAAAACAACTGGAATTAAAACATTCATACGCGAATAAACATCGTAAGGTGCAAAAATTCGCAAATCTCAAATAACACCAGAACACGCAACATAACACCACTAAACCATACTCAATGGCCTTAGCAGCAGGCATTACTCCAACACCCTTCAAACGGGACTTCCAAATCGATTAGAAGATAATAACTCATCAAGCTCATTCAACGATAACCAAAAGAAACTGCAAACTTATAAATATCCTCAAGCAAACAACAGGTAAATCATAATTAACACCGCTGGACGAAAATAAGCCGCATGAAACCGTGCTCCCGATACACGCTCGTAAAATTCCATAAGTTTCTCCGTTCTTCAAAGCCCCAAAGAAAAGGTGTCAAAGCACAACATCCAAAGCATGCGTTGTAACTGCCAACAAATGATTCAATATACGAGTAATCTCCGCAAATAAAACACGTATATATTTAGCACGCAATGGAACTTCTAAAGACAAAAGATTCTCAACTGCCAAAACATATGCATGTTCTTGAGCCATCATAGACACATAATCCAACCTATCCATATATGGTAATGCCTGCGTATAAGTCTTATACTCCATAAGTTTCTCAGTACACGATGTAACAAACCAATATGAGGATCAACCCTTCGAATAAATTCACATCTAACTCAATTACTAACCGTAAAACACATGCGCAGCAGGATGCTGTGGTCCGAAATTCAATGTCATATTTTTGACACGCCTTAAAAAACCCAATGAGGATTGCTCGTTATACATAAACTATTGGTGTCAAGGATTAACAAAATTAAAAACCCTAAACTCTTGAGTAAGCTCAAAGGCTCATAAACCACCTTTTCAACGAATCATCATAACGAAGTTCAATAAAACTGTCAATGGAAAATCTTTTCGCAACGGATGACCCGAAAAACCATAATCAGTTAAAATCCGACGCATATCAGAATGAGAACTAAAAGGTACACCAAACATATCCATACTTCTCGTTCCAACCAATTAGAAGACGCAATTATATTGGACAACGATGGCACGAAACCATGCTCTGGAACAAAAACTTTTACAAAAATTCGAAATCCAGTAGACAAATTAACAAAACAATATAACAACATAAATCTATTAGCATAAAAAAATCGATCCACTGCAGTTAAATCAACAAACAATGTGCGCCAAGCAACAAATTCGAAATAAAAAAACGGACAATGGCAACAAATGACAACATTTAACATACAAAACACATTTATTGACACCCAACAAATATCCATAAACAAACCGTGGCATTACAGCAGAAAAAAACGCATATATCTCCAATGAAGTAGTTACCCGTTCAGTATTATCGACCACCATATTCCTTACCATCACTATACCAATCTAACGCAGAAGTAACTCATTCATATAAAAACCAAACAATAAAATTAATAAAAACAACATACTAATAACAAATCCAGAAACACCGATTGTACCCAAAACTATAGACAAGGAAAAAGAAACGACACTTCCAAATCAAAAATAATAAAAGAAATAGCTACCAGATAAAATCGCACCTCAAATCGATTCAATGAATCCCCAAAAGGACTAAAGCCACATTCATACGGAGCGGACTTCTGTGCATCAGGATTTTGATACACACCAATAACCGAGATTAAAACTACTGCAACTGAAATCAACAAAGCAAGCACAGCATATATAGCTAACACAAGATATTCATAAAGCATAAACTAAATCCCTATTGTTTAACTTATAACAAAAGATCTACCAATTAGGCAAGGCTACGGTGGGACTCGAACCACAATAGGCAACGCCAAAGCCGTTTTCAAAACGGACCCGATACCAATTCGGTCACGCAGCCGCCTCGGTGAGAATGGGACTCGAACCATATCATGCAGCGCGACAGGCTGATATTTTACCGATTAAACCATCCCACCTAAATCGTATCCACCAAGACTCGAACTTGGAACCACAGTGTTCGAAGCACTGCACTCTACCTATTGAGCTATGGATACCATTACACGGTGAGAGTTGGACTCGAACCAACACACTACAGGGTATGAACCTGTCGAGCTACCTATTACTCCATCTCACCAGGGTGAGTGAAGGGACTTGAACCTCAACAAATGCCACCACAAAGCACTGCTCTACCTATTGAGCTACACCCACCCAACTTACTAAATCTATTGAGGAGAGTGGGATTCGAACCCACGAAGAGTATACACTCGTTGGATTTACAATCCAATGCCATTGACCACTCGACCATCTCCCCTATTTTCTATTATTTATATTATATAATCGAGAGAGGTAGGACTCGAACCTACAACAAAGATTTTGAAGACCTCCGTTTTGACCAATTAAACTACTCTCCCGTATTACGCATCCTGTAGGACTCGAACCTACAACCTAAGATTTAGGAAACCTCCACTCTACCTATTGAGCTAAGGATGCACACAATTTAGGGATGATGGGAGTCGAACCATGATCGTGGAGTCAAAGTCCATTGCCTTACCACTTGGCTACATCCCTAAATTGGACGGGATGGGTGGGACTTGAACCACAAGTCATTTAATGACGTCGGTTTAGCAAACCGATGGCTTAACCAATTAGCCGTACCATCCCAATACTCCAACGGGACTCGAACCCGTATTATCACGTGAAAGGGTGATGTCCTAACCGATTAGACGATGGGAGCGTGCGAGGGAAGCAGGACTTGAACCCACAACAAAGGTTTTGGAAACCTCCGTTTTAACCAATTAAACTATTCCCCCTATGCCGCAGCAGGACTCGAACCTGCACCTTCTATCATAGAAGAAGAGATTTTAAGTCTCTCGTGTCTACCATTTCACCACACGGGCAATTATTGAAACTTGGAGGCGATGGGATTCGAACCCACATCTTCCTGCATGCAAAGCAGACGCTCTCCCTAAAGTTGAGCTACACCCCCAGGAGGATGATGGGATTTGAACCCACACATCTTCTGTACGAAAACCGACAGAGGCTCTACCTATTGAGCTACATCCTCTCGGGACAGCGGGAGTTGAACCGCAATCTTCGGTACCCAAAACCGACGCGTTACCAAATTACGCCATGTCCCGTACATTTTAGGTGTGACCTATATTTACAATCTACCTATCCATACAACATGAATACTTCAATCGCGAATTTTCTAAACAAATATTTTTCTGAAAGCACAAGTGTAATTTATATAATTCGCTTAAAATAAATAGGTCTAGCATATACATTATATTTCACTAAGTTCACAGTTCTTCACATCGCACTAGACAGGACTCGAACCTGTAACCGCTGAATCGCAATTCAGCGCTCTACCAATTAAGCTACTAGTGCTGCATTACGTCCCAGGTCGGAATCGAACCGACAACTACCGATTAACAGTCGGGTGCTCTACCTATTGAGCTACTGAGACTTTGTGGGGAACAGGATTTGAACCTGCATGAAGACACCTTCGCCAGCTTCTAAAACTGGTGCGTCTACCTATTCCGCCATCCCCACACGAAACCTTGGGGTTACTCAGATTCGAACTGAGATCATGCTCCTTATGAGGGAGATGTTTTCCCTATTAAACTATAACCCCAATGTAACTGCCTACTAAAGGACTTGAACCTTTACCTTCATCAATGAAGAATGGATTTTGAGTCCACCGCGTCTGCCATTCCGCCAAGTAGGCCTACGCTACGCTACCACTAGGACTCGAACTAGAACCATCGGCTTAGAAGGCCGCTGCTCTACCTATTGAGCTATGGTAGCCTTTATGTCAGGTGGGTGAGGGATTTGAACCTCGCCTTCAGATTTGCAATCGCTGCAATAACCACTATGCTAACCCACCTGTTGCATCCGCCAGGACTTGAACCTGGAACCATCGGCTTAAAAGGCCGCTGCTCTACCTATTGAGCTACGGATGCACTGAATGTCGGAGTGGGACTCGAACCCACCGCCTCTGCCTTTTCAGGGCAGCGCTCTACCTGATGAGCTATCCGAACAACATCGGAATGAGTTTCAAACCCACCGCCGAGCTATTCGAACAGCTATCCGAACATTCAGTTGATTATTATTCGGTGGATTATCAAGATATAATCCTTTAGTAGGCAGTTACATTGGGGTTATAGTTTAATACAAAAACAACAACCTGCATGTCTCATAATTTCATAATTTGTAACCTCCATGTTCCTTACAATGTTGCACCAAAATACTAAAATATCTTTTTAACGTCGTCCTAGAAATGCTAGAAGTACAAGAACCTATTCAGAAACAGAAACCAAATAACTTTGGTTTCTATCCCTTACACCTATTTATACTCTATCATATAATATATACGAACAATTTACCCAAAATAACTTACAAATCAATACCAACATAAAAAGGTAATATATATCTTTACTAAAAAAAATCGTAATTAAAGACAATAAGCAGAACCATGTAAACCACGTAAACCACGTGAACGCGAATAAAAACCCAACAAAAACAAAATTACCAATCGTCGCAATCGGGGATTTGTATAATACAACACCAACACCAAAATATAACGCCCAACAAACGCTAGAAGTACAAGAATCTATTCAAAAATCAAATCACTTTATCTTTTCCATCATACCTTATACTAACTAAAAAATACTTAGTTGAATCGTAAAACCAACTCCTTTTTCATGAGTATAATACATTCCATATGAAAAAGTACCTATATAATTCCCTCTTAAATACAACGGATGCTCTACCCCCAAAAATGGACTAAAAACTAATCCGGATGAGTACTTTGTTGCTCGAGCTCCCCAAATAATTTTATGAAAATGTTGTTCATGGACAGGATACATCGTTTCTTCAGGCAATCCAGGTAATTTTTGACAAATTTCTAGACCATAAGAGCTACGCCATCGAAACGTTAACTGTCCCGTCACCTCACATCAGCCAGGAGCCCTTTCATAACCTTTAATTTCATATCAACCAGGAGCTATTTCATTAACCGTAGTTCGGAAAGGTGCCATCTTCATAAATATATTGCCATCAATTGAAACTCTTCCAGGATCATGAATTTTTTCAGGGTCTATCCACTGATCCAAATTATGAAAATTTAAATTCAAAAACATACCTACATCCTGCTGATTATATCCTGGTTTTGGTACTTCACGCACTAAACCACCAAATGAACATTCCACAGAAGGAGCATTCAATCCATATGGATCAAATATTAATTCGCAACATCACAAAACAGGAAAGTATTGTCTCATAATAGCCATGCTCAAATCCATGGCCGTATCCTCTCCGAATACATTGTTTATCAACATTCCTCCAATTCCATAAGTACCTAAGTTTAACAATACTTCCTTCAAACCCTCCGACAAATCTCCAAATTCCTGATAGCTATATATTCCGTCATTTTTATTTTGATATAATCCAATCACAAAAGTTGCGAAGTCATCATTACTTCTAAAACCAAAAGGTGGATAAAGCTTATTTGGACGATAAGTTCGTTTCGTATAAACATGATAATAATTATCTACTATTGTATTAGTATCATTATTCGGATTCAATAAACAATATCAACAATCTGCTGGTACATAAAGCCTAGTAGTTAAACCTCAAATACCCAGTAATTTCGGTGAAATTCTATTTCCTTTTCCTCAATTGCCCTGCGGCATATGGCCTAATAAAATATTATCACCTCAAGGTGTAGTGCTAAAAAACTGTAATTTATATAATTTAGCACCAAAATATCTTTTAAAAACTCTTGAAGTTCTAGAACCTACGTCCAAAATTAACAATTCTGTAGTTGTTTTAGAACCAATACAAATAGGTACTAAACTAACAAGGCCTTTCAAATTATTCTTGCCAAAATTAAAATTGCCTAAAATATCTCCAATTACACAAGAAACACGATAACAAAAAATCAAAAACATCAACCGACACCAGATAATAAAACAAATAATAGCGCATACCATTACACAAAAAATAACCACATATCAAAAAACAGGACCACGGATTACACCAAATATAGACAACTTACACGCTTGCTCCAACCCTTCCTCACATACCAAACGAATAAAGAACATCATTTTAATTAAAAAAAATACGACTAACGAATCCAATAATATAAAACCTAATTCCTCACCCATCGACATAAAAAAACAAGAAAAATTGAATATTAAAAACATATCCAAGAAAAATTCTTCACTACGCAATAAAAATTCGTCATTACGACGACCACATGAAATCCCACATGAAATCACATCTCAACTTAATCGTATGCCAATATAACTTACCACAAGTGGAATTAACACTTCAATAACCCGAACAGCGCCAATGACCATAACACTCAGATAAAGACCGATAACTGCAATTACGACAGCAGGGCTTCAGCATATTAATTCAAAAGCCCTTCGGACCTTAGAAGGATTCACGCATACTCCAAAAAAATTAACACTCGTCTCTTTCATGACTATTATAACTTTTTCTTTTTATTCTATAATTATTCGTAATTATAGAATTTGTATATTCTGACATTATTATAAAACCAGTCGAAACCAACATAAAACATAATAACCGACCATCCAACAACTCCATAAAACCAATAATGCCCCACAAAACAAAACAAATGACAATAAAAAAATATAATGATACACAAAACGGATACAACAACTAAAATACCCTGAGACAATTTTTCAACAAAAAAACGATATAACCCAAGACAGGAACAGATAAAAAAACCTTATCCAATAGATTATAAAAAAAATACGATGAAAACAAAATAACTTTACTATCAAACTATTATAAATCAAATCAAAAGATAATTTTTTCGCAATAAAGAAATAAATTAAATGAAAACACTTGTTAAAATTGGTAAAACAACTTGCAAAACTACTCAACAAAAAAAAGCCTACAATAGCCAGCCCCATAAAGATTAATGGTAACTGTTTAACAATCCCGCTGAAATATTCCGACGTAAAAAAAACAGCATTAGGTGACAAAACTAACATTGCACTTTGATCGAAGTAATAACAAGAAATATATTTTTGAACATATAACCTGAAAATACCGTTAAAAAAAATAGAATCGTTATAGATAAAACAATATCAACCCCAGATTCTACCATATATCTATATAAAATTTTATAACCATTTGGTTTTGAAAAAAAAACTAAATAAATAAGTTTTAGTGAATAAAACGTAGTAAATAATGCCGCAACTAAACTAAAAATGGCAGCAAATAAACCAACCGGTGAATAATAAGAACAGCTGATTCAATTATTAAGTCTTTAGTATAAAAACAGAAAAAAAAGGAACTGCCATCAATGATAACGATCCTACTAAAATCATCAAATATGTCAAAGGCAAAACATTCAAGAATGCACCATACGACGAATATCCTGATTATCTAAATATGCGTGAATTACGGAACAGCTCCCAAAAAAAGCAACGCTTTAAAAAACCCATGATTAAATAAATGAAACAAACTCAATGAATACAATGACAACCCGCAAGATAATACATGTACCCTAACTGGCTACATGTTGAATAAGCTACAATTTTTTTTATATCATTTTGAAACGATCCTATAACCGAAGCTACCAGAGCTGTTAATGAACAAAAAAAATTAATAAAGTTAACCCTAAAGAAGAGTGTTCAAATACTGGTGACAGCGGATAACAAGAAACACCCCAGCAGTCACCATTGTAGCTGCATGAATTAAAGCAGAGACCGGAGTTGGACTTCCATCGCATCAGGCAGCCAAACATGCAAACCCAATTGCGCAGATTTAGCTGCAACACAAAAAATACTAAAATACAAATTAAATCTAATACTGCAAAATTTAACCCTAAAAATAAAAATTTCAACGCAGCTACGACAGCTACAATGAATTTATCACATCATATTTCAATGATCCAAAAATTGTATAAAAAAGAAATATTCCTAACAACAACCCCAAATCCCCAATTCTGTTAACAAACATAGCCTTAAACGCCGATTTATTAGCTTGAACACGAGTAAATCAAAAATTAATTAACAAATATGAAGATAACCCACGCCTTCTCATCCAAAAAACATTTGTATCAAATTACCTGCTGTGACTAAAATTAACATACTAAAAGTAAATAATGAAAGATAACTCAAAAACCGACCCAAATATGGATCACGGCCATATACTCCCTAGAATACTGATGCACTAACAATGCAACTAGTGTCACCAGATTTAACATCATACAAACAATCACGTCGAATGTAAAAACCAAATTTACATCCGAAACCCTCAAGGGCAACCACAACCTAGATCAACTTGACAAATTGATCCAGATAGGACGACTTCATAGGTGACCATCAAAGAACTCAAAAAGGCAACACCTATAGTAATAACGAAACCTGACCACTTCCACATCGGCCTAATAACCGACCAAACAGCAACAAAGACAGAGAAGAAATAAAAGGTAAAAAAATTATCAACAAATACATAAAAAACTAATAATCAAATACAACCATAAACAAAATCAAAAAACATAAAAAAATAAAAAAACAAAATTATATTACAATTAGACATTAATAGACATTAAATCAAAAACTAATAATCAAATACAACCATAAACAAAATCAAAAAACATAAAAAAATAAAAAAACAAAATTATATTACAATTAGACATTAATAGACATTAAATCAAAAATTAATAATCAAATACAACCATAAACAAAATCAAAAAACATAAAAAACAAAATTATATTACAAATAGATTATAATAGACATTAAATCAAAAACTAATAATCAAATACAACCATAAACAAAATCAAAAAACATAAAAAAACAAAGCTATATTACAAATAGACCACAAAATGCGCGCGCGAGATAAAAACATCAAATGTCCCTATCTAAAAATCGAACTAAACTAAAAAATCTTCATAACCGATAACCAAAAAACACAAAATACGCGCCCGAGATAAAAACATCAAATGTCCTTATCTAAAAATCGAACTAAACTAAAAAATCTTCATAACCGATAACCAAAAAACACAAAATGCGCGCGCACATAACTACATAATTTTACAACTTATCTCAAGTAATCTAAAATTAAAAACTCAACGCACCAAAACTTTTTAACAAATATACACAAACACGCAAAATACCATTATTTAAGCAAA
>ERZ795042.1766-NODE-1766-length-13268-cov-4.389314_pt1 | contig 13268 bp, 9 predicted proteins | sample MGYA00375126_ERZ795042 | MGnify/ENA primary metagenome ERZ795042 (study PRJEB30171, sample SAMN05518105) | compost metagenome | isolation source: Feedstock adapted compost from Newby Island compost facility, Milpitas, CA | place: USA:Newby Island compost facility...
GCGCGGGTGTGGCGCAAAAGGGCGGCGGGCCGCACGGCCCGCCGCCCTCGCGGGTCCCTCCCTCGCGCCGGGTCCAGTGGCGCGCTCCCGCCCCCGGTCCGGGGCCGGGGGCCTCCTCCGGCTCCGCCGCGCCCGCCAGGGCGCCGCTCGCTGCCGTCCGGGAGCGGCCCGTTCGCCGCCCGGCGCCTGGTCTAGCGACCGCTTTCCACCTTGCCCGGCACCGGCGAATGCGCCGGGCCCGTGCCGTCCGGGTCGAAGTGGCGCCTGCCCTTCAGGATCTGCGAGAAGCACCACCCGGCCAGCGCGGTCACCGCGGCCATCGAAACGAGCATGAATGCCAGCGCGCCCGCCGTCAGCTCGAACCGCGTCGGCGCCGCCTCCTGGAGCAGCATCAAGACCGGAACGTTCATTGGACCACCCCTTCCGTCGCGGCGACCCGCGCAGGTACCTCATTCGCGCGCCGGCGCCACGCGCGCTGGATCAGGATCATGCCGGTCACCAGCATCGCGGCGATGGTGAGGCGCGACGCCCAACGCCAGGGGACCTCCTCGGGCGGCACGCCCTCCATCACGAAGATGCCGCGGGCTTCGGTCCAACCCCACCAGACCAGCAGGATCGTCAGGAACGCGGGCGAGAGCCACTTGAGCACGAAGCGGAAGAACTCCGGGACCCGCAGGTCCGCGCCCTCGTGCAGTTCCTCCCAGAACCGGTCCACGCCGAAGGCGAAGCGGACGATCATGACCTCGACGAACGCGAACACCACGAGCCCGAAGGTGCCGGCCCAGTAGTCCCACTCGCCGAGCCAGCCCATGTTGTACCACCAGATGTTGGCCAGGCCGAGGAGCAACGCGAGGAGGCCGACGCCGAGGGCGACCTGCGGCCGCTTGAGGCCGAACTCCTCCTGGAGGAACGCCATCGCCGGCGAGGCCAGCGCGACGGAGGAGGTGATCCCGGCGATGAACAGCAGGAAATACCACATGAAGCCGGCGATCTGCCCCATGATCTGCCCGCCGGGCAGCCCCTGGAAGACCACCGCCATCGCGACGATCCCCAGGTCGAACGTGCCGGAGACCGTCGCCAGCCCGGCCACGCCGAAGAACGTCACGGCCGCCGGGATCGCGATCGTCCCGCCCAGCACGACCTCTGCGAACTCGTTGGTGGACGCCGTCGCCAGGCCGGTCAGCGTGACGTCGTCCTCCTTGGAGAGGTAGGACGCGTAGGTGTGGATCGAGCCCATCCCCAGCGAGAGGGTGAAGAAGACCTGCCCGGCCGCGGCCAGCCAGATCCCGGCGTCCCACAGCTCGTCCCAGCGCGGCGTCCAGACGAAGGCGAGCCCCTCGGCCGGCGAGCCGACCTCGGTGGCCGGCAGCGTCAGGACCCGGACCATCAGGATGAAGCCGAAGAGGAAGAGGACCGGCATCCCGTACAACGCCAGCTTCTCGATCCCCTTCGAGATCCCGCGCGACAGCACCCACACGATCATGAAGACCGTGATGCCGTAGAACAGGAATCCGACCCAGCCGCCGTGGATGCTGGAGTCGTGGATGTCCTGGAACGAGGTCAGGAAGGCGCGAACGCCGTCCGCGTCCAGCCCGAAGTAGCTGCCGGTGATGCTGAAGAACGAGAAGCCCAGCAGCCAGCCGACGATGACCGTGTAGTAGACGAACACGACCAGCGGCATGACCAGGCCGAGCACGCCGAGGTACTTGGCCACCGGGTGGCGCCACATCTTGTCGAACATCCCGGGCACCGACCCGTGGCCGTACTTCCCGCCGTGCCTCCCGATCCCCCACTCCAGCCACATGAGCGGGAGGCCCAGCAGCACGAGCGAGATGAAGTAGGGGATCATGAACGTGCCGCCGCCGTTGTTGGCGGCCTGGACCGGGAAGCGCAGGAAATTCCCGAGCCCCACGGCGTTCCCCGCCATGGCCAGGATCAGGCCGATGCGGGTGCCCCAGTGCTCACGCTTCGCGGAACTCACGCGCAGGACCTCGCTGTGGTGATGGGTTCGCAGGACGGCACTGGCTAGGAACGGGCCGAGGTTACGCCATTGGGGCGCCTTCTGTCAAGCAGAGCGCCCAGGAACGGCGCCACCTCCCGCGCCGCCCGCCGTGCAACGGGAGCAACCCGCCTGCCGCGTCACGCCATGCGCAGCGGAGCGAGGATCATTTTGTCCCGCCGTAACTTACGTTCCCAAGAGCTACTCCGGCGCCGCCCCCGGGTTCCCCGCGCACGGCTCCGCCCGGGTGACAGGCGGGGCGCCGGCGCGAGCGAGCGCGGAGCGCCCAGAGCGTGTCGAGCGGATTCGGCGGAGCGCGTCCGGCGACGTGACCCCTTGCGCCGCCGCCACGAGGATTCTATCCTGCCCGGCCGTTGAAGCCGGGGCCCGATCGGGACCGGCAATGAGGAACCGATTCCCCCTGTCAAGTCTCTAGGGAGCGCGATGGCTCGAGCGAAGTGGGCTCTGCTCGCAGTCGGCGTGATCGCCACGCTGGCGGGCACGGGGTTCGTTGCCCAGGGCGGCTGGCGGTCGGACGGTCCGAGCGGGCAACCCATCGCTTTCCCCCACGATGTCCACGCCGGGACGCTCCAGATCCCGTGCATGTACTGCCACTACACGGCGGACCGCTCGCCGGACGCGGGCATCCCGTCCGTGCAGACGTGCGCCGGCTGCCACATGCCCGGCACGATGCCGGGTCAGCCGGCCGTGCCGGTGGTGCGCCCGGACGCGCCGGGCGTCCAGCAGCTCGCGCAGTACTGGCAGCAGGGCGTGCCGATCCCGTGGGTGAGGATCCACGATCTGCCGGACCACGTCCACTTCCCGCACATGATGCACGTCAACGCGGGGCTCGACTGCCAGGAGTGCCACGGTCCGGTGGAGACGATGCGGGAAGTGGAGCAGGTGTCATCGCTCCAGATGGGGTGGTGCATCGACTGCCACAAGCAGCGTGATGTCCGCGTTGACTGCTTCATCTGTCACTACTGAGGGGCGCCGCGGCGGCTTCGCCGCCGCTGGGCTCCGGCCCTTCGGGGCCGGGCGTCGAGCCTCGGGCTCCGGGCTCCGCGGCGCGTTCGCGCCGCTGGGTGCCGGCGCTTCGCGCCTGGTGATGCGCCCGGACGGCTCCTCGCCCGCTTCCGGCGCCGGCGCAGCCGGCGCGGAGCCCAGCGCCGCGGAGCCCAGCAGAGCGGAGCCTGGCCGCCGCGAGGCGGCGGAGCCCAGCCCCTGCGGAGTTCTCTCATGAGCATGGAACGCCGTCAGTTCCTCAAGGTCATCGGGGCCGCTGGCGCCGGCGCCGGGCTGTTCGGTTGCTCGACGCAGGGCGCGGAGCGGCTGTTGCCATACGTGGTCGCGCCGGAGGACGTGGTCCCCGGCCTCTCGACGTGGTTCCGCACCACGTGCCGGGAGTGCCCCGCCGGCTGCGGCATGGACATCCGGACGCGGGAAGGGCGTGCGGTGAAGGCGGAGGGCAATCCGCTCTCGCCGATCGCGCACGGCCGCCTCTGCGCGCGCGGGCAGGCCTCGCTGCACGGGCTGTACAACCCGGACCGGGTGCCGCAGGCCTTCGCGCGGGTGGACGGCCAGCTCCAGCCGCTGTCCTGGGATGAGGCCGAGCAGCGCCTGGTCGCCGCGCTCCAGCAGGCGGCGGGGCGTACGGTCTTCCTCACAGCCGGCCTCACGGGCACCATGGACCGGCTGCTGGACGAGTGGACCGCCGCGTTCGGCATCGAGCGGGTGCGGTTCGACACGTTCGCGTTCGAGCCGGTGCGCACGGCCTACCGCCTGCTCTTCGGCGCGGACGTGCTGCCGAGCCACGATTTCGCCAACGCGGAGGTCGTGGTCTCGTTCGGCGCGGACTTCATGGAGACGTGGCTCTCGCCCGTGGACTACGCGCACGGCTTCGTCCGCGCACACGCGTACAACAACGGCCGCCGGGGACACTTCGTCTGGGTCGGGCCGCACCAGTCGCTGACCGGGCTCAACGCGGACGAGTGGCTGCCCGCGCGGCCCGGCACGGAGCACCTGGTCGCCCTGGCCATGGCCCGGATCGTGGCGGAGCAGACCGGGCAGGCCGGTGCCGCCGCGTCGTTCCTGCAACAGGTGGACGTGGGCGCCGCGGCGGAGCAGGCGGGCGTGCCCGAGGACCGGATCCGGCAGGTCGCGCGCGCGTTCGCCAACGGCGGCCGCTCGCTGGCGGTCGGCCCGGGCGTCGCCTCGAGCAGCCGCGCGGCCACGGCGCTCGCCGCCGCGGTGGCGTTGCTCAACTACGTGGCGGGCAACATCGGCAGGACGGTCCGCCTCGACCGGCCGGAGCTCGCGCCGGGCGCCGGCTCGTACCGCGCGGTGCTCGATCTCTTCGAGCGGATGCGGCGCGGCGAGGTGGGCGCGCTGCTGGTGTACGGGCCGAACCCGCTGTACAGCGTGCCGCTGGGCGAGGACCCGGCCGGGGCGCTGGCGCGGGTGCCGTTCATCGCGTCCTTCAACACGTTCCCGGACGAGACGACGGAGCGGGCGCACCTGCTCCTGCCCGACCACCACTTCCTGGAGAGCTGGGGCGACCACGTGCCGCGGGCCGGCGTCTACTCGCTGGTCCAGCCGGTGATGATGCCGGTCTTCCAGACCAAGCAGACCGGCGATGTGCTGCTCTCCGTGGCGCGGCGGGTGGGTGTCGCGCTGTCGAGCGATGCGACCACGTTCTACGACTACCTGCGCGAGCGGTGGGAGCGGGAGATCTTCCCGCGCTCCGCGCCGCTGCCCGAGCCGCCCGCCGGCAGCCCGGAGGCGATCGAGGCGGTCGCCGCGCGGGCGGGGCAGTCGCCGTTCGAGAACTGGTGGCGTCAGGCGCTCCAGGTCGGCGTGGTGATCGTGCCGTCCGAGACGCAGGCCCCGGCGCCGGCGCAGTTCTCGGCCGCCGGCCTGGCGCAGATCGACTTCAGCGTGCCGCAGTTCACCGGCGCCGAGGACGCCGAGTTCCACCTCGTCGTCTATCCGTCGTACCGCTTCTACGACGGCGCGCTCGCCAACCGGCCGTGGCTCCAGGAGCTGCCCGACCCGATCAGCAAGATCTCCTGGATCTCCTGGGTGGAGGTCAACCCGGAGACGGCGGAGCGGTTGGGGCTGGTCGAGGGGAGCATCGCCGAGGTCGCGACGCCGTACGGCCGGGTCGAGCTGCCCGTGTGGCCGCACCCCGGCCTGCGGCCGGACACCATCGCGATCCAGCTCGGCCAGGGCCACGAGGCGCTCGGCCGCTACGCGCAGAACCGCGGGGTCAACGCGGCGCACCTGATCGGCGCCGAGGTCGAGCAGCCCTCGGGCGGCCTGGTCTGGCAGCAGGTGCGGGCCTCGCTGCGCGCCACGGGCCGCTGGGAGCGGATCCCCGAGTCCGGCAACGCGACGCAGGCCGGGCGTGAGATCGCGCGCGCCATGACGCTCGCCGAGGCGCGCAGCGCCGAGCCCGCGCGGCTCGCGGCTGCCGCGGTGCCGGCCGCAGCGGCGGGGCAGGAGCGCATGGAGGCCGCCGGCGGCGGCCACGGCGCCGAGAGCCACCCGATGGAGGCGGCGGTCCGCGAGCTCCAGGACGTGGGCGGCTTCGGGCCGGTCACCGTCCCGGCGGGCCCACAGGACTACCCGCCGCCGGGCACCCACTACGGCGAGTACACGCAGACGCAGCCGCGCTGGGCGATGGCGATCGACCTCGAACGGTGCATCGGCTGCTCGGCGTGCATCACCGCGTGCTACGCGGAGAACAACATCGGAATCGTCGGCCCCGAGCAGGTGAAGAAGGGCCGCATCCTGCACTGGATGCGGATCGAACGGTACTTCTACGGGCACGAGGAGCACGGCCAGGAAGCGCACGAGCCGGCAGAGGGCGGCTACCAGCCCACCCGGTTCATCCCGATGCTGTGCCAGCAGTGCGGCAACGCGCCGTGCGAGCCGGTGTGCCCCGTCTACGCGGCGTACCACACGCCGGACGGGCTCAACGGCCAGATCTACAACCGCTGCGTCGGGACGCGTTACTGCGCCAACAACTGCCCGTACAAGGTCCGCTACTTCAACTGGTACACGTGGGAGTGGCCCGAGCCGCTCAGCTGGCAGCTCAACCCGGACGTCACGGTGCGAGAGAAGGGCGTCATGGAGAAGTGCACGTTCTGCGTGCAGCGGATCCGTGAGGCCCAGCACCGGGCCCGTCTGGAAGGCCGCAGCGTGCCGGACGGCGAGATCGTGCCGGCCTGCGCGCAGACCTGCCCCGGCGACGCGATCGTGTTCGGCAACATCAAGGACCCGAACTCGCGGGTCGCCCGCATCGCGGCGTCCGGGCGCGGCTACCGCGTGCTCGAGGGGCTGAACACGCAGTCCGGTATCGTCTATCTGAAGCAGGTGCTCCCCGAGGGCGTGGAGGCATAGCGAGGCATGGCCACGGTCGTCCGCTCCGAGACGCACCCCGGCATCGAGAGGTACGAGGATGTCAATCGCGACATCCTCAAGATGCTCAGCCGGCCGGGCAAGGGCTACTTCGTGCTGCTGGCCGTCGTCCTTGCCATGCTCGGCCTGGGCGTGTTCGCGTGGCTCGCCCAGATCGTGCTGGGCATCGGGATGTCGGGGCTGCGCAACCCGGTGGGCTGGGGTGCCTACATCACGACCTTCGTCTTCTGGGTCGGTATCGCCCACTCGGGCACGCTGATCTCGGCGATCCTCTACCTGTTCCGCGCCCGGTGGCGTCAGTCGATCTACCGCGCCGCCGAGGCGATGACGGTGTTCGCCGTTCTCACGGCCGGCCTGTTCCCGATCATCCACCTGGGTCGGCCCTGGATCTTCTACTACTTGCTGCCGTACCCGAACCAGCGCGAGCTGTGGCCCAACTTCCGCTCGCCGCTGCTCTGGGACGTGTTCGCGGTCAGCACTTACCTCACCGTGAGCGCCACGTTCTTCTATCTCGGGATGATCCCGGACATCGCCGCGGCGCGTGACGCCACGACGGTGCCTTGGCGCAAGAAACTGTACAGCATCCTGTCGCTCGGCTGGCGGGGCACGCACAACGAGTGGAAGCACTTCACCCGTGCGTACCTCTACCTCGCCGCGCTCGCCACGCCGCTGGTGCTCTCGGTGCACTCGGTGGTGTCCTGGGACTTCGCCATGAGCATCGTCCCGGGCTGGCACACCACCATCTTCGCGCCGTACTTCGTCGCCGGCGCGATCTTCAGCGGTCTCGCGATGGTGATCACGCTCCTCGTGCCCATCCGCAAGATCTTCGGGCTCGAGGAGTACTTCACCCCGCGGCACTTCGACGCGATGTCGAAGTTGATCCTGCTGACCGGGCTGATCGTCACGTACGCCTACGCGACGGAGTACTTCATGGCGTGGTACAGCTTCGAGACGCCGGAGCGCCACGCCTTCTGGAACCGCGTATTCGGGGATTACTGGTGGGCCACGTGGATCATGATCGCGTGCAACGCGTTCGTGCCGCAGCTCCTGTGGTTCAAGAGCGTGCGGACGAGCATCCCCGCGCTGTTCGTGATCACGATCTTCATCAACATCGGCATGTGGTTCGAGCGGTTCGTGATCATCGTGACCAGCCTGGCGCAGGAGTACGAACCCTGGCAGTGGGGCAACTACCAGCCGTCGTGGGTCGAGATGGCGATCCTCGTGGGTAGCTTCGGCTGGTTCTTCATGTGGTTCCTGCTGTTCATGCGCGTGTTGCCGCCCGTCTCGATCGCGGAGCTGAAGGAGGTGCTGCCGCCGCCCCTGCGGTTCCGCGGGCGACGGGCCGCTGCGCCGTCGGCTGGTGGGGAGGCGGGACAATGAGCGCCGCGCGGCAGGAAGGCGTCCTCGGCATCTTCGGCGAGGTGGACGCCACGGCCCTGGCCATCGAGCGGCTGCGCGAGGCGGGGCTGCGTGACATGACGGTGTTCACGCCGGTGCCCCGGCACGAGCTCGAGCACGCGTTGCACGAGCCGGAGAGTCCGGTCCGGCTGTTCACGCTGGTGGGCGGGCTGACCGGGGCGGCGACGGGCTTCGCGCTGGCGATCTGGACTTCGCTCGACTGGCCGTTGATCACGGGCGGCAAGCCGATCATCTCGCTGCCGGCGTTCGTGGTCATTGCGTTCGAGCTGAGCATCCTGTTCGGCGCGCTGTCCACGGTGGTCGGCCTGTTCATCAACGCCCGGCTGCCGCGCGCGCGCCGGAACGTCGTCTACGACCCGTCGTTCTCCGCAGGGAAGTTCGGGATCTTCGTCGCCGCGACGGATGCGCGGATCTCCGAAGCGGCCGGGATCCTGAGGGAGTGTGGCGCGGAGGAGGTGCGGGAGCGACCGGAGGAGGTGCGCGTTGGCACGCTTTGATTTCGCGATGGACCGGGCGAGCCGGCGGGCGGAGCCCGACGCTCGCTCCATGACGACGCCGCGCGCGGCGCGCCGCGTGCTGCGTGTCGCCGTCGTCGCCGCGGCCGCACTCTCCGCAGCGGGCTGCACGCGGCTGGACAACCTGCTGGCGTCCATCCCCGCGTTCAACTTCCTGCGGGAAGCGCCGTTCTTCGATCCGTACGAGGCGCCGCGGCCGCTGCCGGCGAACGTCGTCCCGTACGCGGCGCCCGGCGGCGTGGCGCCGCCGCCGCTCGAGCGGACGGAGCAGGCGCTCACCGCCTTCGGGGAGGCCGTCGGCCCGAACCCGCTGCCCCTGGACTCGGCCGTGCTGGCGCGGGGCCAGGTGCTCTACGACCGCTTCTGCATGGTCTGCCACGGCACGAACGGCGAGGGCAACGGGCCCGTCGTTTTCAAACCGGGCCAGGATCAGCCGGGGACCCGCTTCCCCATGGGGCCCAGCCTGCTCGTGCCCAGCGCCGTGCAGCGCACGGACGGCTACCTCTACGGCATCATCCGCGTGGGCCGCGGCCTCATGCCGCCCTACGGGGACAAGATCACAGACCTGGACCGCTGGGCCGTGGTCCATTACGTCCGGCAGCTCCAGCAGGCGGCCGCGAGTGGCTCGTCTGCCGCTGCGCCGGGCGCGGCCGCGGGCCAGACGCAGTGAGATACCGCGACGATGGCCACAGAGAATCCGATCCACGCGCCGCCGTTCCGCATCCTGGAGCGCACGCCGCCCGCCGTCCGCACCGCGATCGCGCTGCTGCTGGTCGGCGGCGGCATCGGCTTCCTGTTCGCGCTGCTCTCGGATGCGGACCGCGCCTGGCGCGCTTACCACTTCAACTGGCTGTACTGGACCAGCATCGCCCAGGGCGCGGTGATCTTCGCCGCGGTGGTCGCGATCGCCCGCGGCGTCTGGGCCCGCGCCATCCGCAGGATCGCGCTCTCGTTCGTCGCGTTCCTGCCGGTCGCGCTGGTGTTGTTCCTGCCGATCCTGTTCGGCGCTCGGAGCATCTTCCCCTGGATCGAGCACCCGGTGCCCGGCAAGGACGTCTACCTGAACGTCCCGTTCCTCGCCGTGCGCGACCTCGTGGCGCTCGGCGCCGTGATGGTGCTCTCGATCCTCTTCGCCTACTGGTCCATCAGGCCCGACGCGGGCCTGGTCCGCGACCGCGTGCCGGAGCGCCTGCGTGGGCTGTACGACCGGCTCACCCGTGACTGGCGGGGTCAGCAGCAGGAGGAGGAGAAGGCACACAGGAAGATCAGCCGGATCGCGCCTGCACTCGCGCTGGTCTACGCCGTCGGCTTCGGCTTCCTGGCCTGGGACCTGGTCATGTCGCTGGAGCCGCACTGGTTCAGCACGCTGATCGGGCCGTACTTCTTCATGGCGGCGGTGCTCGGCGGCATCGCGGCCACCGGGGTGCTGACGATCATCTACCGCGGCCGGCTCGGCCTCACCGAGGTCATCGACCCGCCGCAGTTCCACGACCTGGGCAAGCTGACCTTCGGCTTCTGCATCTTCTGGGCGTACCTCTTCTGGTCGCAGTACCTCGTGATCTGGTACGGCAAGCTGCCCTGGGAGCAGGAGTTCATGATCCACCGGCTGCAGCAGCCGTACGCGCCGCTGGCCGTGCTGGTCTTCTTCGCGCTGTTCGTCCTGCCGTTCTTCGGGCTGCTGGGCGTGCGGCCCAAGAAGACGCCGGCGATCCTGGGCCTGTTCGCGGTCATCGTGCTCGTCGGCCTCTGGTTCGAGCGCTACATGCTGGTCTACCCGTCGCTCTACCAGGAGGCCGAGCACCTGGTCTTCGGGTGGCAGGAGCTGGTCACCGCCCTGCCGTTCGCCGGCCTGCTGATCGCCTCGATCATGTGGTTCGCCACGCGGTTCCCGATCCTCCAGGTCTGGCTGAACCCCACGGACCGGGAGATCCTTGGGAGCAGCGCGGAGCCGCCGGGCGAGGTGGTGACGGCGGAGTAGGGTCGGGAGTCCAGCGGCCCTCGTAGGGCGCGCCGCAGCGAGGGCGGCGCGCCTCCGTCGTTTTTCGGGCGCCCCTCCCTGCACCCCCCTTGACAGGGGCGGACACTCCGCTGTATACATTGCGGCCACGTTCGAGACGGAAAACCGAGAGCGCGATACCCGTGGACCGGATCCGCACGCTCGACCTTAGCCTCCGACTTCGACTCCTTGGCGTAATTACGCCGGGGAGAGGGGGCGATGTCGTGCGTGCGCCGGATCTGCGTGGGTGGTGATGTAGAAGCGTAGGATCGCACGAGCTGACACCGCGGGCCCTCTCCGACAGCAATCGGGAGGGCCCGCGGCTTTTTCGTACCCCGAGACCGAGGAGACCCGAAGCATGGCGCGAGTACTCGTGTTCGACACCACGCTGCGCGACGGCGAGCAATCGCCCGGCGCGACGATGACGCCAGCGGAAAAACTACGCATGGCGCACCAGCTCGACGCGCTCGGGGTGGACGTGATCGAAGCGGGCTTCCCGATCAGCTCCCCGGATGACTTCACCGCCGTCCGCAAGATCGCGCGCGAGGTCCGCCGCCCGGTGATCGCGGCGCTGGCGCGTGCGAAGGAGGAGGACATCGAGCGGGCGGCTGCGGCGGTGGCCGATGCGGAGCGGCCGCGGATCCACGTCTTCATCGCGACGTCGGACGTGCACCTGCGCCACAAGCTCGGGATCGATCGCGCGGAGTGCATCGAGCGGGCAGCGTGGGCGGTCGAACGCGCGCGCCGCGAGGTCCAGGACGTGGAGTTCAGCGCGGAGGACGCGACGCGGACCGACCCGGCGTTCCTGTGCCGCGTCGTGGCCGCCGCGATCGAGGCGGGGGCGACGACGATCAACATCCCGGACACGGTGGGCTACGCGTGCCCCGCGGAGATGCAGGCGCTCATCGAGACGCTGTACCGCGAGGTCCCCGCGCTGCGGAACGTGGTCCTCAGCGTCCACTGCCACAACGACCTCGGCCTCGCCGTCGCCAACACGCTGGCCGCGGTGCAGGCGGGCGCGCGGCAGGTCGAGTGCACGATCAACGGCATCGGCGAGAGGGCGGGCAACGCGGCGCTGGAGGAGGTGGTCATGGCGCTCACCGTCCGCAACGACCATTACGGCCACTGGACCGGCATCCGCACCACGGAGCTGTACCGGACCAGCCAGCTCCTCTCGCACCTGACGGGCATCCACCCGCAGCCGAACAAGGCGATCGTGGGCCGCAACGCCTTCGCGCACGAGTCGGGCATCCACCAGGACGGCGTGCTGAAGGAGCGCACGACCTACGAGATCATGACAGCGGAGCAGGTCGGCGCGCCGGGGACGCGGCTGGTGCTGGGCAAGCACTCGGGCCGGCACGCGCTCGCGCGGCGTTACCGGGAGCTGGGCTACGAGCTGGACGGCGAGGACCTGGACCGGGCGTACCGGCTGTTCAAGCTGCTGTGTGACCAGAAGAAGCAGGTCCTGGACGAGGACCTGATCGCGATCCTGCACCACGGCACCATGCGGGATGCGCCGGAGACCTACCGGCTGGCCGCGCTGGAGGTGGTGTGCGGCAAGCGCCGCTCGGCCGCGCGGGTCCGCATCGCCGACGGCGACGGCACCGAGCGCGAGGCGGAGGCGGATGGCGACGGGCCCATTGCCGCGGCGTTCACGGCGATCGAGCGGGCCACGGGCATCCCGATCGAGCTGGAGGACCTGACCATCCGCGCCGCGACGCCGGGCCGCGATGCGGTGGGCGAGGTGTCCATCCGCGCGCGGATCGAGGGGAAGACCTTCACCGGCCGCGGCGCTTCGACGGACGTGGTGGACGCCGCAGCGCGCGCCTACCTCCACGCGCTGAACAAGGCCGCGCAGGCGCGGGAGCTGGAGGCGAAGGCGCTGGAGGAGGCCAGCTACCTGTGGGGGGTGTGATGGAAAGCGCAAGGGCGAGCGCGTGGGCGGGGGCGGGCGATGACCCGGTCCGGCCCCGGCCCGAGACCGAAGGGAACGGCGCCGCGCGCGCCGGGGCGCGGCGGCCCATGACGATCACCGAGAAGATCCTGGCGGCGCACGCCGGCCGAGACCAGGTCGTGCCGGGCGAGATCGTGGACGTGGAGCTCGATCTGGTGATCTGCCACGAGATCACCACGCCGCCGGCGATCCGGATGATGCAGGAGATCGGCGTGACGCGCGTGTTCGACCCGGAGCGCGTGCTGGTGACGCCGGACCATTTCGTCCCGAACAAGGACATCCTCACGGCGGAGCTGTCGCGCCGGCTCCGCGAGTGGGTGAAGGAGCAGGGGATCCCCAACTACTTCGAGATCGGCAACCACGGCATCTACGCCGCGCTGGCGCCGGAGAAGGGGTTCATCCGGCCGGGCATGACGGTGATCTGCGGCGACTCGCACACGACGACGCTCGGCGCGTTGGGCTGCTTTGCCGCCGGTGTCGGCTCGACGGACCTCGCCGCGGCCCTCGCGACGGGCCGGCTCTGGTTCCGCGTGCCCGAGTCGATGCGCATCCAGGTTCGGGGGCCGCTGCCGCTCGGCGTCTACGCGAAGGACCTGATCCTCTACGTCATCTCGAAGACCGGCGTGGACGGCGCCCGTTACCGCGCCATGGAGTGGGCCGGAGAGGCCATTTCCGCGCTCTCCATGGAGGCGCGGATGACGCTGACCAACATGGCGGCGGAGGCGGGCGCGAAGTCGGGCATCGTCCCGCCGGATGATGTCACCCTCGAGTACGTGCGGGCGCGGACGGACCGGCCGTTCACGGTCTACACCTCGGACCCGGACGCCGAGTACGTGGAGCGCGTGGAAGTGGACGCGAGCACGCTCGAGCCCATCGTCGCGCTGCCGAGTCTTCCGAGCAACGGTCGGTTCATCAGCGAGGTGGAGCCGGTCCCCATCGACCAGGTCTACATCGGCTCGTGCA
>ERZ795042.1769-NODE-1769-length-13262-cov-6.138109_pt1 | contig 13262 bp, 7 predicted proteins | sample MGYA00375126_ERZ795042 | MGnify/ENA primary metagenome ERZ795042 (study PRJEB30171, sample SAMN05518105) | compost metagenome | isolation source: Feedstock adapted compost from Newby Island compost facility, Milpitas, CA | place: USA:Newby Island compost facility...
ACGGCAGCGCCCATTGTCGTCGTGAATACCCGTCCTTTTTTACCGGGCGTGATTTCATACGTTCTCACCCAAGCCACGGGCATCATCGGATCGTTTTTGGAACCGGTAACCGGCGGATCGGAAGGATTCATTCCCACCAGCACTTGCCCAAGCACTAAAGGCCGAGAATCACCTGGCAGTGGCAGCCGCACCCGATAGACGTCACTTGGTCCCCAGATGTCCTGGCAGCCCCTTACGATGGGATCGTTCTGCGCGCTGGGAGCGATCACGCCGCGTGTGCTTTCTTTATTGTGTGCTCCATGGTGGGCGATCCACGTCTCGCCCAGGACAACCCGGCCGAACCCGCCCTCCCAACCGGGCTCCCTGGAGTTCCAGCTAAAACGAGCATACGTTCTATTCCGAGGAATTTGGAAGGCATGGGTCGCCGTCCGAATTCCAATAACAGGCTTTCCCTGTTCAAGATAGTCCACAATATACTTCATCTGTTCATCGGGAAGGTTCCGGAACCGGGTAAAAATAATCATCAAGTCTGCCTCTTTCAGCGCCTCTAATCCGGGAATATTATCCTGCACGTTGGGGGCGATTTCTCCCGTTGCAGGATCGATCGCAAAAAGCACCGTGCACGTGAAACCGTGATGCCTGGCGAGAATTTTTCCGAGCATTGGCAGGGCTTCTTCGGATCGGTATTCTTCATCGCCTGAGATGAGCACAATGTGCTTACCAGTGCCAGGTCCAGTCTTGCCCTCATACACAACCCATGGCTGCTGATCGGACTTGTCCGCCGAGAAAGCCAGGAAATTCCCACCAAGCCATAGTGTGGAAACGATAGCTGCAAGCAAACACAGGTCAGTCAAGCGTCTCATCGGTGGCGTCTCCCAGTTCTCGTGAAGTTATCAAAGAAGAATTTGCTCGGGTTTTACACGAGATAACTGCGGTGGTTGGTTTTACGCGGTTTCAAGGAAGGTGGAGTACCTCGCGGCCTCTCCCCTGTTGAATCAATGGAATGTAATTCTCGAGAAATTCCACGGTCGCCGGATCGGTCAGATCCACGGCCGCTTTTCTTTCCGACGACAGGTAGGCCGCCATCGTCAGTTTAACCACCTCACGGCCGAAATGCCAATCCATGAGCGCTGGCCGCCCGGTGAGAATCGCGTCGACAGCGTCGATATTTTCATCCACATAGCCATAGAGGTCCGCTTCATTAGGCTGAACGGTGAGCAGCCCTCGCGTGGCCTGTTGCTTTTCCAGGGCCGCTTCCGCGTCGGCAACGGCTGCCGCTGCGACGTCTCCCACGAACACTTCGAGGGGTGAGCGAAGCGTGTTGAACTCGAACGCATATCCAGGTCCCAGACCATCGATCATCACACGCAGGCCCTGCTTGTCGTACATCCACGAGACCGTGAACTGCGCTTTGCTGAGAACGTTGGTTTCGGGATTACGGAAGGTAATCAGCCCGGTTGCAAAGTCATCCGCGGGAGTTTTTGTATAATCGACCCCGAAGCGCGCCTTGAGCTGCTCCCGCCATTCGGGTCGGCCCCATTTCAAAAGTGCAAGATCCGCCTGTACAGACACCGGCTGCAAAAATCCCAGCGGCTTTCCGGGCGGGGTCAGAAGGTACCACGCGACCGCCACGCTGTGGCAGCCCATGTCCGTCATCACACCGCCGCCCTGCTGCGTGGGATCCCAAAACCATGCGGAGTGTGGACCTGCGTGCTCCTCCGAGGCCCGCACCAGTGCAAGCGGTCCCATTGTTTTCATTACCGGTTCGAGCTGCGTCCTAGCCGCTTTGACGGCCTTCATGTGAAGTTGATTTTCATAATAAATGAGCGGCACATCGAACGGTTCCAAGCGCGCAATCATCTGACTGGCTTCCCGGAGATTTCGAGCAAGCGGTTTATCGCAGATCACCGCCCGGAGTTTCGCCCCCTTCTCCAGCGCCTGGGCTATTTCATCGACGATGGCAACTCGGGCAAAATTGGGGGCATAAATGGCTATAACATCGACATGATGGGCCATTTCTCGGACACTGGAAAAGATTCGCCCTTCCCCCAATCTTTTTTCGCGGACGTACTGGGCAATTGCTTCCGGCGGCCGGCGTGACACAAGGCCCGCCACCTCCACTCCCCGAACCTGTTCCAGTGCTCGCAGTTGAAACCGCGCGTAAAAACCCCCGCCGACCAGCCCAAATCGCAGCGCACTCATCTTTGTTTTCACCTCCACCAACAAAAAGCAGATGGACAAAAAGGCAGGGAAATGCCAAAGTTACCTGCGGATGGACGACTCGGACCGCCAATCGTTGCCGCTTATATTACGGCACGGTTGGCGGGGCTTCAAGCTTTCCCAAAAGATGGAACCACGACCGATATCATCCCCGAAGCCTCAGAAAATCTTCAATTTCGTGCCGAAACGGCATGGATGGCTGTGCCCCTGCGCGCGTCACCGAAATAGCAGCGGCCGCTGATGCCCATCGGAGGCTGTCCACCCAGTCGCGTCCCTCAGAAATGGCTGTCGCCAGCGCCCCGTTAAACGCGTCTCCGGCTCCAGTCGTATCGACGGCTTTTGTTGGGAAAGCGGGAATGTATCTCGCCTCTCCGGCTCCCGCGAAAAAGCAGCCGCGAGCTCCAAGAGTGAGAACGACGTTTCCAACGCCCCGATCCAGCAATCGCTGAGCCGCAGTCCGTGCATCCGCTTCGTCTTCTACCTTCGGCAGATCCAAGAGCCTCGCTATCTCATGCTCATTCGGTGTGATGATATCTACATCGGAAAGCAAATCGGCGGGAACGTATTCGGGAACAGGCGCCGGGTTGAGGATGGTCGTCACACCGAATTGTCGGGCACGCCGCAGTCCAACTTGAACAGTTTCTACGGGAATTTCGAAGCAGGTCAGCAGGACGGACGCGTGTTCGAAAACGGAATCAGGCACGGCCTTGACGTCTGCCGGCGAAAGCGCGGCGTTGGCACCCGATGCCACCGCGATCGCGTTTTCTCCACAGTCATCCACCATGATGAGCGCCACGCCCGTGGAGATACCATCTTTTACGTTAACATGCGTTAGATCGATCTTATCTCTCTGTAACGTTGCCAGGCTTTCCCGCCCAAAAACGTCGTTTCCTACTGCTGCGATGAGCGTGACCGGTTTTTCGCCCGACCGAGCCGCAGCCACCGCCTGATTGGCCCCTTTTCCACCCTGGTTCTGGTAAAAGGTGCCACCGATAACGGTCTCACCTGGCTGGGGCAAGCGGCGGACCTTGACCACAAGATCCGTGTTCACGGAACCCAACACAATAACGCGGTCTTTCATTCAGAGTCTCCTTGCCGGCTCCACACGCTCGGGACGATTTTACTCGCGCGGAACTCTCACGAGAACCGGCCCTGCCGGGAGAAGACACGATTTACTTTCCGATGCAGAACCGCGAGAAAATTCTGGAGAGGATTTCTTCCGAATAGACTTCGCCCGTGATCTCGCCAATTGAAGAGAGGGCCGAGCGGAGCGCGGTCGCGATCAAATCCTCAGATTCCCGCCCGTGGATGAGCTCCTGTGCCTGATGAAGAGCATCGGCTGCCCTCCGTAAAGCGTCTCGGCATCGCATCGCAGTGACTGCGACGACTCCCGCGCTTGTTTCCTGTTGCGCCAAAAGGCGGTTTACGATTGTATCTTTGAGAATCTCAAGACCGCTGTTACAACGGGCACTCACCAGCAACGCGCCTGCCGGCCATGAGGATGATCGCCCCGTTGGCAGCAGATCAGCCTTTGTCAGCACAAGAAGCGTCTGCGAGTTGTGAGTATCCGAGTCAACGGGGACGGTCTGGGGGGAATATTGGGTAGCGTCCCAGCAAAGGAGCCGTAAATCGGCCATCTGCGCTGCCTGTTGGGTGGCGACCTGCATCTTCCCTGCGATGGCGGAATCACCCTCACCGGTTAATGCATTCATGTCTTTCGTGCTGTCGAGCCCAGAAGGCGCCACCTCGGCCGACCAACTCTCCAGGCCGGCAGTATCGACCAGCTCAAAGCTGACACCACGGTGAGAACAGACGGCCGTGAGGTAATCGCGAGTCGTCCCGGGTACTGGTGAGACAATGGCTCGCTCTGTTGAAAGAAGTCCGTTAAAAAGCGTGCTTTTCCCGGCGTTTGGTGGCCCGACCAGAACTACGCGGGGAAGTTCGGTATTTCCCCGTCGCTTTTCAAATTGGCGTTTAATTTCCTCGAGCGCCGTCCGGGCGGCGGTGACCCGGGTCTCCAACTCTTCCCAGGATAAAAACGGCAAGTCCTCCTCAGCAAAATCGAGGCCCGCCTCCACATCCGCCACCAGATCGAGAAGCTCTTCCCGTAGCGCCCGCAAAGGCCCACCGATCCCTCCTGCAAGTTGGTGAAGCGCCGTCTGAAGTTCGCGGGCCTCACGGGCTTCAACGACCCCCAACACTGCTTCCGCTTGAGTTAAATCGACTCGCCCGCTCAGAAACGCCCGCAGGGTAAATTCCCCAGGTCGGGCAGGCCGGAGCCTGAGTCTGGCTATGATCTCGTGAGCCAGCGGACCGCAACACACCGTGTGAAGTTCGACCACCGGTTGGCCGGTATAACTTCGGCCGGAAGGCCAGGAAAAGACATCGCAAGGCAAACGAGCGGGCAATCCTTCCCAGTCCAACCAGGTCGCGAACACCATCGGCTCGAGGGGCTGCTCCACCGGGAGGCACTCCTCGCAGATGACACGTCTTGCTGCCTGCCAGGCCTCGGGACCCGAGATTCGAATGATCTGTCGGGCGCCACGTCCAAAGGCGGTCGCGACTGCAACGATGGTGTCGTGGGCTTGCTGCCACATGGAGTTTGTGAGGGATCAGACCCGCGTGCGTTTTGCCGGGCGACGCTTTTCACGAGGCATCTTTTCCGCGTAACGCTTATCCGCGGCTTTAACGAGTTCCTTCAGCCAATCAGGAATGGAATCCTGTATTTTCTGCCAGGCTTTCTTCCAGTCGCGTTTTGGCTTCCTAGTTTCGTCCGGTTTCCTGACCGTCTTCAGCAAAATCTCACGTTCCGCCATACCCCATAAACTCGAGGCGATAAAATACAGACACAGACCACTGGGAACTTTATAGAATAGAATTCCCATAAAGATCATCATGAAATTCATGACTTTCTGCTGGACTGCAGCTTGCTCGTCCGCAGGCGGCGGCATCATCCGCTTCTGCTGCCACAGGAAAATGACTATCGTAAGAACAGGCAAAAGATTGAAATACGGGCCCAGCGCAAACATCCCGTGCCCGCGGTTGAACCACTCCGGCCAGAGAAAGCTCCAGTCGAACAGCATGTCGGGTGCCGCCAGGTTGGAACACCAGCGAATGCTCTCTGAAATCAACGGTGCCTGACGCAATTGCACATCAATTGCGAGGGCCTTGTATAAACCGATAAAAATGGGCAACTGAATAAATAAAACTAAACATCCCGAAAACGGGTTATAATTGTGCTGTCGGAATAATTCCTGCGTTGCGCGGTTACGTTCCTGCAGGTCTTTATACTTTTCCTGAATCTTTTTAATTTCCGGCTGCAGTTCCTGCATCTTCTGGGCATTGAGAGCCTGCTTGCGGCTAATGGGAAACATCAAAAGACGAACGACGACCGTGAGCAGGATAATCGCCAGACCATAGTTGAACACTATATAGTCGTGAAAAATATGCAGGAGCCTGGTCATCGGGTCGGCAACAAACCAGAACCAGCCGTACTGGATCAGACTGTCAAGCTGATAATGCGCCAGAAGATCAGACCGCTTCGGCCCCGCAAAGACGGTGAATGTATGGGAAAGTCGTTCGCCCGGTTTGAGCTCTGCTGGAACAGACTGCAGACGGCAGGATACGTTGGTGAGATATTCGTAGTTCGGTTCCACAGCTCCAATACGAATCGGCCGGGCGTCACCAAACCAAATGTCACCTGGATGTTCCCGCTGGGGCAGAAGAATCACGGAAAAATACTGGGCGTCAACCCCAAGAGCTGTGATCAACTGGTTTTCCGTATCTTTCCAGGGAGCACCCCAGCGATCCCGTGCGATCGCCGAACAGGCGACTAGTTTAATCCCGTTTTTACCAAGGCGGATGGCCACATCGCGAAGGCCTACCGCACTCCAGCTATTGCTCATTTTCCGTGCATACCAGGCTCCCTCTGTAGGCAGACCGTTGGGCCCATCCAGTTCATAAGCGATGCTGGTCGGGTTCTTTCCCACGTTGATAGCCGTGATCTGAAATGTGAAATGATACGAGGGATCGTCGTGATCCTCCTGCTTTCCCGGTGGCACCCGCGCCAGTTCGTAACGCTTGACAATGACCAAATTCTTGTCCGGCAGCCATTGAGCAAAGCGGACACTCTCCCGTGGGGCAACAGTGTCTTCATTCGACGCGGTCGTCCACGTTTCAGGTTTGGTCGGATCGGCATCCTCAGGGAGCAGGTACCAGTTCTCGCTTTTCAGGTGAATGTCCGGTAATTCAGAATGAAGCCACTGAAGGTACAGAACCTCCTTCTGCAGTGGATCCGTCGTTTCCTGCATCCGTTCTTCAAATCGAGAGCGGACGTCGGCGAGGCGTTCCTTGCCCAATGCAGCCAGCGTCATTTCGAACGAGTAGGGGCCCCCTTCCTCTCGACGAATGATCGCCATCGGCGTCCTCCGCAATTGTGCCTTGAGGGTGAGCAGTTGATCTCCCCTCCGGACAGCCAGGGACACCGTTTGGCCCGGGTGTGTCTTGTCCATTATCTCCCGGAACCCGGCAATTCCCTCAACCGGCTTATCATCGATGCTTACGAGCACATCACCGGGGCGGATCCCCGCCAGAGCGGCCGGAGTACCGGGGCCAACAACGTCCACGCGAAGCGATCCTTTGTCCAGCGGTGGCTCGAAAAACAATTCTCCGAGATACCCCCCGCGGGCTTCCGTATCGCAGTACCTGGGGCTGTTCAGTTCAAGCCGGGAAATCGTTGCCCCACGAGTCGAGAGGGTTACCAGCATCCGATACGGGCTTTCCGGATCCAGCGAGCCCAGCGTGACGTAACGAACGGGCGGCTCAGGCAGAACGGTCTTTCCAGTCTCAGGAGATTCTTTTTGGACGGAAGGGGCGGTCGGCTTCTCGGACGTGGCAATTGACGTCTCAACGTTTTCACCGTTTTTTTTGCCCCCGATCTCACCAGAACCCGCTTCTTTTTTCTGCTCCTTCTCCTGAGAGACTACCGCAGGCAGTCCTTCTGGGGGGTGCGGCGCCCAGAGGCTCCCAAGATAAAGATTTATGACGATGATCAGCATGGACACGGCCAAAAAAGAGAAATACCGTGCCCACATCCGATTCTGGCCCTGGTCCAGCATATCGTTTCCTCGAACAAAACACCCAAGTTATGAATCTGAATCCCCCGAACTGGCAGCACGAATAGGACACTCACCGTCCATGGCGAGTCGCCCTGCCTTGTCCGACCAAGATCACTTTACGCATTTTTGCAGAAGTGCTGCTGCCGGCTTATGATCGCACCAGTGTCGTTTCACCGAAGGTTGCACCCGCCCACCGGTTGTGAAAGTAACATTCTATCCTCTTTCGGGCACGGGCCAAAGGCAAAAATCACGTACTTCCCCGCCCGCCCCGACAACCTCAGATGGGGGTCCTCTTCCGATTGGGTTGTTCCAATGGCGGGGATTTTCGTCTCAAAGCCCGAAAAAAACTAATCAGCGTTGATCGGTTTTTGGGCCCTAGGATATCATACGGAGTCTATTTCGAGTCCTTGCCCTAAGCTTCTTATTTTAGCGGGATTGAAAGACTCCGTGCATGGGTCGCGGCGTGTGGAGGACCGTGCGCGTGGGAGGTCAGACCAACCTATTTCAGCATCTTCTGGTGGAGGAGCAGGGCACCTTTCCTGCGAATGAAGAGACGGGCGAGCCCAGGTCGAGAGTCCTGCCCTTCGCCCCAAAATCTCAAGGAGGACGACTGCCTCCGGTTTTGCCCTGGGCACTGGCTTTGACTGTAATTCTAGTCTCGTTTTTGGGGATCAGCACCCTTCCCATGATCGGGGAAGAACCCCGACGAGGTCAGGTAGCCCGGGAAATGTATTGGGCAGGTGACTGGTTGGTTCCCCGCGAACAGGGCCAGCTCTACTGTACGCGTCCACCCCTTCAAAACTGGCTTATTGGCGCCATCGGGGTGTGGCGAGGCACGTTCGACGTTTGGGCGGTCCGTTTGCCCAGCGCGCTGGCGCTCGTGCTTGCCGCCGCGATCTGCTGGACCGTCGCCAAGAGGCAGATCGGGCCGGTGGCCGGCACTGTCGCCGGGATTGCCTACTTGACCACTGGTCAATCGTTGACAATTGGCCAACTTGGAGAAACAGACTCACTTTTCGCCGCCCTTCTTGGCGGTGCCCTTTTGATGTGGATCTCCGGCCAGAACAAGTCAGAGGGCGGATGGCATTGGGTCATAGCCGGTTTTTTAGCGGGCCTGGCAGCACTCACAAAAGGGCTCCAGGCTCCTGTCTATTTCGTGGTGTCGACCGCGGGTTTCCTTCTCATTTCCCGACAGGGAAATCGCATCGCCGGCAAGCGATATCTCGCTTCCATGGGAGCCATGGTACTGCCCATTGCCCTATGGAGCATTCCGTACTGCCTGAGTGCGGGCTTACAAGCCACCCGGGAAATATGGTTCGGCCAGGTAGAGGAGCGTCTCGCCACACGGGGATTTTTCGCTCATTTTGTATCTTTCCCTGTCGAAACGATGGGGGCCATGCTCCCCTGGTCCTTACTGTTGGCGGCGTGGGCGGATAGACCCTTTCGCCGCTGGGCGACCAAGTATCGATCTCTGATCACCTATCTGATGGTTTGTTTAACAGTCGGATTTGTTAGCCTCTGGGTCATCCCCGAAGCCAAAAACCGATATTTTTTGCCGCTTTACCTGCCCGCTGCTCTTCTTTTCTCGTTACCGTGGCAATATGTTTCCGAGACTTCGGATAAAGCCAGCAACTTTTCTCCCGCACAACCGCGAGGTTTCGTCGTCTTTCTCAGATTGCTTCAAGCCCTAGCAGTCCTTGGGGGTGCCGGCGCAATATTCTTCTGTTTTGCCAAATGCCCTCCCATTTCAGCAGACGCATTGAGAAAACTCCAACTTCCACTTCTATCGACCGCTGTCATTTGTGCCCTCGCCGTTCTGACGATTGTGGCCATTCAATTGACTGTGAGAAACCCGACGTCATCCAACCTCGCTTCTTCGGCCCTCGCCATTGGGCTTTTTCTCGGTGTGGGGCATCGGGTAGGAATTCTGCCTGTTCAGCGACAACTTCTCTGGTCGCCCCGCGAACAGATCCAGAGCCTCGCCGGCGAGCTACGGGCGCCAGAAAAGTTGAGCAGCCTGGGGCCTGTCCCAGCGGCTTTTCGCTTCCATTACCCGTATTTCGTTCGACAGCTCCCCCGAAAAACGCCGGTGGAGGGCCTGCCCGATCCCGTGTTTTGTCTCACGGGAACAATGTACGCATCACAAGCCCGCGTCGTACCGAAAAGCAGGCAACTCGTGCTTCAGTTTTCCTGGAACGGTCGTGTGATTGTGTGTCCTCGATTGTCCTTCTCCTGGGAACCTCGGAGAGTCATCGCGCTCGGTCGTACCCCCACCCGAGATCCTCAACCGGTGGTTATCGTTGGCGAGGCGCTCCCCAAGGCAAAAACAGAGATGCCACCCGACACGGCGTTTGCCCGGGCTTTGGAAACGGGCCCAGGAACCCATCCTTAACACGACCCAACGAGAAGCGGTTTGTCAGGGTACCTGAGAGCCTCCTCCTAAGGTAGAGAGTGCCAAAATGGGCATCTCACGGTGGTAGCGTTTTTCCAGTTCCGCTTTGACCTGAAGCCCCCGTGTATTCACGAAATTGACAAAATCCTGAAGGGGTGCCACGAGTGCGAGCGGCGTAAGCTGACCGGCCGCCTGGTCGAGCATTTTCTCAGACGGGGCACTGGCAATCTCGAAAGCGAGCTTCCGGCCGGCCTCCAACGCATGCATTAAATTGCGGAATTTCTGGGCAAATTCTTCTTTGAATTCAATTGCGAGCGGGTCCACGTCCTGTGTGTTCAGAGCGGCTACCTCCTGTTCCCAGGTTGCCAACTTCTCGGTGGGATTGTGAATTCCGGCACCCCCGACGAGCATCGCGGTTGGGTCGGCCCCACCAAGGGCTTTCATCGTCGCATCGCGCAATCCTTGAAGGTAGGCGGCTGTGGCCTCTCCCCTTCGAGCCAGTTCCTGATCCACCTGGAGTTGAGGAGGCGGTTGCGGTGGTGCAACGGCTTGCTCCAGAAGTGGAGTCGCCGGCTGGGGAATGAGGACAGGACGCTGCCACGCCAGAAAGATCACCACCAAAACCAACGCAATAATGACGACCAGCAATAGGACGAACAGGCCTCCGAGAATAAACCACCAGACATGCGACGAGGCTTTGGTATTCCTCTCCTCAACGGCAGATCCCCTGCTTGCAGGCGGGAGAGGTTCTTGCCGAAGATCCGCGCGGTCGACGCCCGACGACCCCGTAGCAACGCCTTGATTGAGAATTCCACCTGCTTGCGATCCGAAATGGAAAGCACTGCTAGGTTTCCCTTGTGGGGCAAGCTGCCAAACTGCATGACAGTGGGGACAGCGAACCCGAGTCACTGAAGTCCCAGTCGGGAGCCTTGAGAGCTTGCCACACTGGGGACATCGGATCGCTTCCGAACTTCCCTTCACTTCCATCGCAGCCCACTCCGTTTCCCGGGAAAGGAACCGACCGCACCGACAACTCTCTGTCTATCATGATAACACCCGGCTGGTCGAGGAGTATCGCTCCGGTCTGTTTCTCTCTCTACCTTCTTTGGAATGGTGACGTGAGTTACAGGACCGATCGACAAACCCTCCGCCAGCGTTGCAAGCCTCATTTTGCGATCCGCTGATCACAGGAGCACATCTTCTCCAGTAACTTCGGTGCAGTATCGGTCCGTTCCATCGAGTGCCGATTCGATAGGGTCTTTACCCCATGAGGCAACTTCAGAGCACGTCTCAAAAAGGTCCTCCAATAGTTGTTGATACGTCATGCGATGGAGTCGGCAAAGTTCGTGGTGTGTTCGCAGGGCCACCAGGTATGTGGTGAACTGGGAACGACAGGAAACTGCCTGTTTGAACAAAGCAAGGAGTTCCTCATGATAACGAGCACGGCGTTTTCTCGCCCTGTGCCAGCGGGTGAGTTTACTCCGCAACCCCTGCCAGTTGACATGAAGCGCGATGCGAATAGACCGAAGCGCCTCTCGGCCTTCTTCTGTCAGTGGATGGGGCTCGAGATTCGAGAATCCGCCGGATTCAAGGCAATCCAGAAGTTGCCTCTTGTCGCGCGCTGCCCGTTGCATCAGCCGCACGAAACGCATCGGTCGAAAATTGCCGAACCCCGCCCATTTAAGATCGCTCCAGACGTCATATCCCAGGCTGCCATCAACATATTCTGGATCAAACCGTGCCCGAAGATCGGTAGCCGCCCAGAACAGGGGTATCAGGAAGTGGTCGAGCATGCGTCGTCCTTCTTCGAGCGATCCGAACACACGACCGAGCAACCTGGCCCGCTCGCGCAGGAGTGTTTCCCGGGCGTTGCTCCCCATTTCCGCAACCCACAACTCGTCCACCTCCTCCGGCCAGAGAAGAGCCTGGGCATTGAAATAATCGGTGTGGTAGGTGCGGTTGAGGCAAATCACCGCCTCTCCTACCCGCATGGCGACCGCTCGAGTAATCAATCGAAACCATATTTTGGAAGAGATTTTCATCGGCAGGTCGGCGAGCACATCCCAGAGGTGATAACCCACCAGATCGCGTACCCTTTCGAGGGGCGGCGCAGCAGACTGCTGCTCATACAGCTTGACGTCGTTGGGATCAAAATAGCCTCCGTTGTACCAGTCTTCCAGAAAGCGGAGGTCAACGCCCAGATAATAGCGTTGTCGAGGTTCCGGTTGTGGCCGTGCGAGCGCAAACCGCCCCCAACGCAAAAACTTGATTCTCCCCCGCTCCATTGGGTCGTCTGGTAAACCTTCATCGCTGCACAATTCGGGAGGACATCCCTCAGGATGAGCGCGAAGGCGAACCAGCGCCGTCCCTAAATCCCATTCAAATCGATAAACGCGATCCCATAGAGCCTCCAGGTGTTGGTCCTGGTTCCATTTCCGGTAGTTTTCCATGAGGTCCAGATCGGCCGCCTGGGCCACATTGAGGAGCCGCGATTTGAAAAGGCTGGGGAGCAGCATGAGGAGCAGCCCCCCGGTGAGCATGCCTCCCCCCACGCACAGTGGCATGAAAATGGCTACCTGAGCGTCATACGTACGAACGCCCGGTATGAAATTACCGAGATACCCTAACAGAGAGACCAGCGCCGTGGCCAGCGTATAGCGGAGACTCCGGCGGTAAAGAAAATTTCCCGCCAGGTAGAGGGCGTCCATCACACTGAAAAGGCGATAAGCAGCGGAAAGCCAGTTCATTCGTGCGGCCGACCTCCCAAAACCATCCGAGCCTCCCCCGTTCGATGCCTTGCCCAAACTTCCTGCACTGGGTTTTTGCGGCCCCCTGATGCCGCTTGTCAACCATAATGCGCAGGCGCCAGGACTGTTGTTGCTTGCGTTTCTCCACGCACCTTCCACTATAACTTAACGTTGCTGTCATTTCACGTTTTCCAGAAGTCCCACGGGGACCTTTGCCCTGCCGCATAGAAGCTTTCATCCGGGCGCGGTATCCCCGTTCTTTTCCTGTCGTTGCAGGTTCTGACAATCGGCTGCCGCCTTGAGGTGATCAGAAAGACAGATGCAAGACCAGATCGAAACGGCTCAAATGTCCAGCAAGATCCGACGTCCCGCCGCGGCACTTTCTTCAGCCTTGCGAATGGTGCTCAAAACGAAACGCAAATCATCGATGTCGCTGGCGCGCTGGACCAGGCTGGTCGCTGCCCGATAAAACTGAAGAAGCAAACGCTCTTCTATAGGCCGTTCATGATCAAGAAGTTCCTGATGGCGTCCTGCCTCATCGAACCAAACGAGGGTCGTAGGGAGATCTACGAAGGCCACACCGCGTTCGCAGACCACCTGAAGCTCAGCTAACGGACGATAGCTCACCGCCTCATGCCAGTGCGCCGGGATGTAACGACCACAGCTTATCTGCGCGGTTGGTCCCCTGCCAAGCTGCCCCGGTGGGCTGAAATCAAGATTGAGCATCAGGTAGTCGAGGTCCCCTTTGTCTGGACAATGATGAAAAACCCCCATCACACTGGTCGC
>ERZ795042.1773-NODE-1773-length-13236-cov-74.327669_pt1 | contig 13236 bp, 9 predicted proteins | sample MGYA00375126_ERZ795042 | MGnify/ENA primary metagenome ERZ795042 (study PRJEB30171, sample SAMN05518105) | compost metagenome | isolation source: Feedstock adapted compost from Newby Island compost facility, Milpitas, CA | place: USA:Newby Island compost...
CTCTTTATCTTGCCCTACTACATTCTCGCCTTCCGCCGCTCGTGGCGTGAGGTGCTTGGCTTGCTGATCCTGGCTGGCTGTGTGTGGCTTGGGCTGGATACCTTGGTGCTGATGCGCACCGGCGCAAGCCCGACGTTGACGCTGCTCAATGATTACCCGCATGTCCGCTATCTGCTTGCGATCGCGGTCGTCGATGCCAATGGCGATCCATTGCCCATCTTCCCCGTTGTCTACCTTGCCATGCTCCTTAGTTGGATTCGCCGTGATGGTCGCGGGATACGGGCGGCAGTCGGGGGCAGCGCCGCGACGCTCCTGCTGCTGATCGCACTGACCCCCTTCAATCCACAGTATGTGATCTGGACAGTGCCGCTCCTCAGTCTGATCGTTGCCACCGACCTCCGGCGACTGCTCGCCCACGCCGCCCAGGTTGGGCTCTTTCTCCTCTGGCTTGCGCGCTGGGGTAGTAGCGCTACCTGGAGCCTCTTCGCGCCGCTTGGCCCTGCGCTTGTCCAGCAATTGCCCGATCCCCAGCTCCTCGCCGCTGCACTGCTGCCGACCACGGTCTGGCAACCGACCGTGCGCGCGCTTTTTGTTGGTGCATCGCTCTGGCTGGCGTGGGAGGCCTACCACTGGGCGGTAGCGTGTGATGCTGCGCGCTCCGTGTCTGTTGAAGAAGAGGGGTGGCAATGAAGCGACCGCTGACCTGGCTGCTGCTCGCCTCCGGACTGCTCATCGCCGGTTGTCGCGCACCCCTCGCGCTTGTTGCTGACTTGCCGCCAACGTCCAGCACGGTTACGGTGTCCACAACCATTAGCCAGCCGTTCTATTCGGCTGCGGATGGTCTCGATGGCATTACCATTGGCCTGAACATTCCGACCTCCTTTACGCCCGGTACTCAACCCGCGCTCACCAACGGCGCGCGCGTCGAGGTAAGCTATGCGCCTGAGCTCGATCCTCGCTATCCCGACCGGGATTTCTATGCCTGGCCGTCAAGTGAGGATTGGCTCGGGGAGCTGGTTGATGGCCGGGTGGTGGGGCAATCGTTCCTCTCACGCTATCCTGGGCTGAACGGCATCACCGTGCGCGTCAGCACCTATGGCGCCGATTTCGCCCCAGGCACCGGAACGCTCCGCAACGATGGCCCGGTCGCCGTGCGTGAAGCGCCGATTGCTGGCAACGAGATCACCGTCTTGCCCGGTGGCGTGCAGGTCGCGGTTGACGGGGCGCGCGAGGGCTGGGCGCATGTCCGTCTGCCTGACGGCCGCAGCGGCTACATCGACGAGGCACGCTTCGCTTCGCTGCCACCGGCGACACGCCACAACACTGGCGTGCTGATCTTGCGACTCTATGACGACCAGACCGGCGCCCTGCTCCGCGAAGCGCAGCTCAACGTCGCTGACTTGCACGACGAAAGCCATGTCACCTTCTCGTTCGACCCACTGCCAGACTCTTACCAGCGGCTCTACCGGTTCACCATTACCGCTCGTGGATCAACACCCGGCCATGCGGTGACCCTGCGGTATGCCCCGGCGGACGTCTACCCCGAGGGCATGCGCTACGAAGGCGACACGCCAGCCGGCGGTGACTTGATCTTCCGCCCGACCTTTGCCCCAACCGTGTTGACCAGCGGGGCGCTCGACGACGGCCATTGGTCAGGCTTGACCAACACCATCGAACTCCATCTACCGCCCGCCCACCCGACGCGCGACTGCTACCTGCGCCTAACCGTGCGTGCTGGCACGCGGTCGCTCTTCGTGCGCTGGTCATGGACGCGCCCGCCAGGCGGGCTGCCGTTTGAAAGCGCGGACAACCCTGGTGCACCGGCTGGTGGTCTCGTCTTCAATGCCCACTATACTGACACCGTTCCGCTTGGCTCGATTCTCCACGGCATGGCAAGCACTTATGCCCGCCGCGTCCTTGGCGATCCCGTCCTGATCACCCTCGAGGCGCTGCTTGTCGTCGTTGCGCTTGGCTGGTGGGCAGTGACGCATCGGCGTGACGTGTTCGCCTGGTGGGAGGCACGCCGTGGTCGTTGAGCGGTCAACACGGCCCTGCTTGCTCTGCGGGCAGCGGTTTACTGGCCGCGCGTTTCTCTGCCGCGCCTGCGCCGCTCGCTACGCTGCGGTGCCTCCAACGACGGCAGTGCGGCAGCTGTTTTACGAGCGGGTTGACGAGGTCTACCCCCAGTGGGCAAACACGTACGGTGCCTACAACGCCCCACTCGGCCTGCTTGCGTGGCTCCGCCAGCAGCCGCGGTTGGCACGCGTGGTGGAACTCGGTGCAGGCGGTGGCTTCTTGCTGCAGGAGTTGGCTGCGTGGGGGTTTCGTGACCTCACCGCGGTCGATCTCGCCCGGACGGCGCTGCGGGCAATCCACGAGCGCGTGCCAGTGGCCCGCGTCATCGGCGGCGACGCCGAGCGCCTTCCCCTCGCCACAGCTGCGTTCGATGTCGTCATCGCCTGTGATCTACTCGAGCACCTGCCTGACCCAGCTGAGCATGTGCGCGAGGTTGCACGCGTGCTTCGCCCCGGCGGCTACTACCTCATCAAGACACCCAATCGCCTCCTCGGTGAGCCGTATTACCGCCTCGCTGGGCTGTACGACTACCCGTTCTGGCATCCCTCCCTCTTCACGCCGGGGTCGCTCGCACGGTTGCTGCGGGCATGGGGATTCTCCTGCCGTTTCGTGCCACAGCCAGCGCTAACGCCAGCCCAACTTCGCAAGCTCCCGTCGCCGGTGCTCCGTGCGTTGGCTCGCCACCTGCCAGTGCGCGCATTGCCGGTTTGGCTCCGGCCACATCTTGAAGTTGTCGCGCAACGCCGGTAACCTGCTGTCCTGCAAAGGAGGGAACGATGCTTGAGCAAGAGCCACTGCACCGCCCGCCGGTCCTTGCCCGCAATGGCGTCGTCGCGACAGCGCATCCGCTGGCGACAGCTGCCGGTCTGGAAGTCCTCCAGGCTGGTGGCAACGCCATGGACGCCGCGATTGCCGCCGCGCTCGTCACGGGTGTCGTGCTGCCGGCTATGTGCGGCCTTGGCGGCGATGCCTTTGCGCTCTACTACCACGCTGCCACAGGACGCGTTACAGCCTTCTACGGCTCGGGTGGTGCGCCAGCCCGAGCCACGCGTGAGTACTTCGTCAGCCGCGGCTACCAGAAGATGCCCTATTACGGCCCGTTATCGATCTCCGTCCCCGGCGCTGTTTCCGTCTACTTCACGGCGCTGGAACGCTTCGGCTCCTGGCGGCCTTCAGCACTCTTCGAGCGAGCCATCCAGTACGCTGAAGAGGGCTTTCCCTTGACGCCGGACGGCAGTGCGACGATCGCGGCCCATGCAGCGGAACTCGCCAAGTATCCAACCTCGCGGGCCATCTTCCTCCCGGATGGTGATGTGCCGCCTCCTGGCACAATCTTTCGCCAGCCTGACCTCGCGCGGACGCTCCGCGCCGTTGCGCAGCATGGCCCTGAGGTGTTCTACCGGGGTGACATTGGCCAGGAGATTGGCCAGTTCATCGAGCAAAACGGCGGCCTCTTGACTGCCAGTGACCTTGCTGGCTACGCCTGTGACGTCGGCGAGCCAATCCAAACTACCTATCGCGGCTACACCGTCTTCGAGACTGGCTTGCCCACGCAAGGTGTGATCGTGCTTGAAGCGCTCAACATCATCGAACAGGTGGATCTCGCCGCGCTTGACCCGCTCGGTCCCGATCTCGTCCATCTCCTTGTTGAGGCCAAGAAGCTGGCGTTCGCTGACCGCCTTGCCTACTGCGGCGACCCGCGCTTTGTCGATGTCCCACTCGCAACCCTGCTCGACAAGGAGTACGCGCGTCAGCGCTTTGCCCAGCTCGATCGCCAGCGCGCGCAGGATGATGTTCCACCCGGCGCGATCGATCCTCGCCCTGGCGAGACAACCTACCTCTGCGTTGTCGACCGGTGGGGCAACGCGGTCTCCTTCATTCACAGCCTCTCTGCTCCCTTCGGCAGCCATGTTGTCGCCGGCCGGACAGGCGTGTTGCTCAACAACCGGGCTGGCCGGGGGTTCACGCTCGAAGCCGAGCATCCCAACGTGATCGCGCCCGGCAAGCGCACCATGCACACCCTCAACTGCTGGATGGTCATGCGCGATGGCGCGCTTCGCTGGGTTGGCGGCACACCAGGCGGCGACCAGCAGCCGCAGTGGAACCTGCAGGCACTTGTCCAGCTGATCGACTACCAGCGACCAGTCCAGGACGTCGTCGAATGGCCGCGCTGGCAGAGTTTTCCTGGCACTGATCCCATCAACTTGCCCAACCCCTTTGCCTTGCGCATCGAGACGCGCTATCCCGAAGCGACACGCCAGGCGCTGGCTGAGCGCGGTCACCGGCTCGAGTTGCTTGGCCCTTGGGGATCTGGTGGGGCAATGCAAGTGATCGCGCGCGATCCTGTCACCGGCGTGTTGACAGCGGCAAGCGACCCACGCGCCGAGGGGCTCGCACTCGGCTTCTAGTCGGTAAGCGAGGCACGCGGGCCTGGCGTCGCCTGACGGGACAACAAGAACGCCCTGCCAGAAAGCCTGGCAGGGCAGCGCGTGTGGCGCATACGGGATTCGAACCCGTGATCTCCGCCTTGAGAGGGCGGTGTCCTTGGCCGCTAGACGAATGCGCCCTCTACAACGGAGAAGAGTATAGCATGCCGGCGCGCCCGTTCGCCAGCCGTGCCGCTCTTGGCGCTGCTCGCCGTGTCGATCAACGTCGCGGGCGCTGACGATGAGTTGGATGCCTGCAGAGCTGCGCGCAGTATACACTAGTGAGGCGCGAGGATGGCGGGAGTGCCCCCTGCGGTCGTAACGTCGCGGGTTCGTGGGAGGGGCGATGGCGGACGAAGCGGGGAGAGCGCGGGTTCACGCAGCCTTCTGGGAGCGCTATCGGGCGCTCGATGCAGCGCACGCAGTCGATACGCCGGTCGTCCAGCGGCGGCGTTCGCCGCGTTTGCCGCATGTGCCTGCAATCGACGGGTTGCGAGCGCTCGCCGTTGCCGCTGTTGTCATCTACCATGCCGCGCCATCGTGGTTGCCTGGCGGGTTTCTTGGCGTCACTGTCTTCTTCGTCATCAGCGGCTACTTAATCACGAGTCTGCTGCTTGCTGAGCAGGCGACCCAGGGGCGTATCGACCTGCCGCGGTTCTGGCTCCGCCGGGCCCGGCGACTCCTCCCAGCCCTCTACGCAATGCTCGTGTTGCTGCTCGCCTACGTCGAGCTCACTGACCCCGCCGAGGTCGCTCGCCTCCGTGGTGACGTGCTCGCAGCTTTCTTCTACGTCACCAACTGGGCGTTTGTCTTTCGTCACCAACCCTATTTTGTGGTCATGGGGCGCCCGCCGCTTGTGCAACATCTCTGGTCGCTCGCGGTCGAGGAACAGTTCTACCTTGTCTGGCCGGTCATCTGTGCAGTATGGCTGGCCCGGTGGCCCAAGCGTCGCGCGGTCGCTACCGTCGGCATAGGCATTGTCGTCTCTGCTCTGCTGATGGCGGTGCTTGTTCGCGGCATTGGGGAGAATCCCCGAGCCTATTACGGCACCGATACCCGCGCGGCCGAGTTGCTCATCGGTGCGCTGCTCGCCTGGCTCTGGCCGCTACGTGCGCGCCCGGCGTCCGCTGCCACAGCCAGCACCGACCGGCGTTGGCTGGCGGAAGTCGCGAGTTGGCTGAGCCTTGGTGTTCTCGTCTTCTGCCTGGTGATGCTGAACGAAGCCCATCCCGCCCTCTATCGCGGCGGCTTCGCGGTGACAGCACTGGCCAGCGCCGCTGTGCTTGTCCTTGTCACTCATCCCCTGTCGCGGAGCCTGCCAGCCGTGCTCACCCTGCGTCCAGTGCAATGGGTTGGCTTGCGTTCATATAGCATCTACCTCTGGCACTGGCCGGTGCTCATGCTGACCCGTCCCCAGCTCGACGTGCCGCTGCAGGGATTGCCGCTCTTTGTCCTCCGCTGCCTCGTGACGGCCATCCTGGCAGAGCTATCGTACCGGTTCATTGAGCAACCCTTCCGCACTGGCCTGGTCGGGCGCCTCTGGCAGACCTGGCGTCGTGAACAAGTCGCAGCGCTGCGGCAGCGGACAGGTATGCTCGGGATGACAGTCGTCTCGTGCGGCATCGTGTTTGTTGCCGCGGTGATGATTAGCGCAGCACGGGCCAAGCCGTCTGCGCCTCCTACCTACCTCACAGTCACCGCGGTGCATACGATCGGCAATGGCGCTGCTGCGGTGGCTGCGACACCGACGCTGCCGCCGACCCCGACACTGTTGCCGACGCCGACTTCGATACCCGTGCCCGTGACGGCATCGCCAGCCGAGACGCCGCAAGTGACACCAACCAGCGCTCCTTCCCCCACACCGGTGCCGCCGACGCCCACACCAGTGCCCACGCCCACCGCGCCAGCCTCACTCCTTGCGCGCTATCACGTGACGGCGATCGGCGACTCCGTCATGCTCGGAGCCTTGCAACCGCTCCAGGACGCACTGCCGAACCTGGGCATCGATGCGGAAGTCGGCCTCTCACTGCCACGAGCGCTGTCGTTGCTCCAGAGCCGAGCAAAGGCCGGCCAACTTGGCCAGATTGTCGTCATTCACGTCGGCAACAACGGCTGGATGACCGAGGACGAGGTCGAGCAACTCTTCGACATCATCGGCGATACCCGCCAGGTGATTCTCGTGAATGTGAAAGTGCCGCGCCAGTGGGAGGCGAACAACAACGCCGTGCTCGCCCGCGTCAGCCAGCGCCATCCGAACGTAACGTTGATCGACTGGCACGCCGCCAGCACCGGGCATCCAGAATACTTCTGGGACGACGGCATCCACCTCCGTCCAGAGGGCGCGCAGGCCTATGCGCATCTTGTTGTCGCGCAGGTGCAGGCCGCGGCCCAGCGCCTTGCGCAGGCCGGTGTGCACTAGCCAGGCAGCTGGAAATTCGGTGGTACCGGGCGGCCAAACCGCTGGCAGAGCATCGGGATGAGTCCGCCGGCATCAAGAATCGCTTGCACTGACGGCGACAACGGCGGAAAGGTGAACGTGCCAGCGGCGCACGTGATGGTGCGAGCCTCCGTATCGATCGTGACCCGCTCGCCGTGCTGGATCACTGCGGCAGCCTCCGGACACTGGATCGGCAGCACACCGTGGTTGACCGCGTTGCGAAAGTAGATGCGGGCGAACGATGCCGCGATGATGGCCCGCACCCCGGCTGCCCGCAGTGCCAGCACTGCCTGCTCCCTCGAGCTGCCACAGCCGAAGTTGCGGCCACCAACCACGATGTCGCCTGGCTGTACCTCCTCGACGAACGTCGGGTCAAGGTCTTCGAGGGCATGGCGAGCCATCTCAGCTGGATCAACGATCGTATACGTGTACTTGCCGGGGAAAAGGACATCGGTGTTCACGTTGTCGCCATAGACCCAGGCTCGTCCAGTCCACCGCATCATCATCCTCCTGTCGCTGTTGTGGCCAGCACCTCGCGTGGATCAGTAATCTGCCCCCGCAGCGCGCTCGCGGCGACGGCAACCGGGCTAGCCAAATAGATCGCCGCCTCAGGTGAGCCCATCCGCCCGCGGAAGTTGCGATTCCCCGAGGAGATCACCACTTCCCCGGGCGCTGGAATGCCGAAATGGTTTCCCATGCACGGCCCGCAGCCGGGTACCCCAAGCATCGCGCCAGCCTCGACCAGTTGCTGGGCGATGCCGCGCGCCATCGCCTCGCGCAGGACTTCAGCGGACGCCGGGATCACGACGAGGTGGACGTGTGGGGCAATACGCCGCCCAGCCAGCACCTGGGCTGCTGCTTCCAGGTCTTCGAGCCGGCCGTTGGTGCACGTGCCGATGAAGGCGTAGTCGATGCGCGTGCCGGCAACCTCGCTAATCGGCCGCACGTTGTCGACGGTGTGGGGGCACGCCACGACCGGCTCAAGTTGGCTGAGGTCGTAGGAAAGGACTCGCTCGTAGACCGCGTCAGGATCAGGGTAGAGCGCGCCAGCGGCGATCTCGTCGCGGCAGTCCGCGAGATCGCGGCCCGTCCGGCGAGCAAGCCGTGGGGCAAGCCAGTCCATGACCTGATCGTCCGGCTCAAGATAGGCGTTCTTGACGCCAAACTCGGCCATCATGTTCGCAATCGTCATCCGGCTATCGATCGAGAGGTGTCGCAGCCCCTCGCCGACGAACTCGACTGAGCGGTAGATGCCCCCATCGGCGCCACAGTCACCGATGATGCGCAGGCACAGGTCTTTCGTTGTCACGCCAGGCGGCAGTGTGCCGCGCAGTTCGACCCGAATGCTCTCGGGGACACGGAGCCAAAGCTCGCCGGTGGCCCACAGCGCAAGCACCTCGCTCCGCCCAACGCCAGCGCCGAACGCGCCAAGCCACCCGAAGTGCGTCGTGTGGCTGTCGGCTCCCAGAATCAGCTGGCCCGGCAGTACCAGCGCCTCTTCGCTCAGCACCTGGTGGCAAATGCCACGTCCTGCCTCGTAGAAGTGGCGGATCCCTTGCTCGGCCACAAAGCGACGAATTTCAGCATGATTTTGTGCGTGACGCACAGTCGGCGGCGGTACAGCATGGTCGAGCGTGATCGCCAGCCGTTCAGGATCAACAACGCGCGTAAAGCCGAGTTGGGCAAAGGCTCGGGCGATCGCTGCAGTATTGTCGTGGCTGAGGATGCGGTCCGGTCGTACGTCGACGATCGCTCCCGCTGTGACCGTTGGTTGCCCGCTGGCGCGCGCCAGTGCCTTTTCGGCAAAGGTCTTCCCCGGCATCGTGCTCCCTCCCTTCACCGGGATGACGAACTCAGCGCCGTGGAGCGCTCGGCCTCGGCCCGTAGCAGCGCGTCGACATCGTCGAGGGTCACCGGACGGGTGTCCGCCAGCGCCTTGACATGCGCCGCGACTGCGCGGATCCGTGCATCATCAAGCTGCAGGCCAAGCTCAGCCGCCCGCGCTTGCACAGCATGCCAGCCAGTTAAGCGATGGGCAATCGCGATGGTACGCGTCCGGCCAAAGTCGGCAGGGTCGATCGCCTCGTAGCTGACCGGCTGGTTCAAGACTGCCTTCGTGTGGATGCCGGCCTTGTGGGTGAACGCGGTCTCGCCGGTGATCGGATTGTTGAACGGGATGGTCACGCCAACGCTTTCGGCCACCAGTTCCTCGAGTTCGCCGAGCTGATGCAGTGCATAGCGCTGGCGCAGTGCTGCTGGATCGCGCGTATAGAGCCGTGCCAGGAGCCCGCCGAGCGGGGTAATCCCGTTCCGCTCGCCGATGCCCAGCACACTAACGTCGATGTGGGTTGCGCCCGCCTCGAGCGCGGCCGCGGCGTTGGCAATGGCGCATCCAGTATCGTTGTGCCCGTGGAATTCGATGTCACGCGTCGTGATCCGGCGAAGCAAGCCGACAAGCCAGGCTACGTCCGTCGGGGTCGCCACGCCGACCGTGTCGGCAATCCCGAGCCGGTCGACGATCCCGAGATGGTCAACGGCGAGGTAGATACGCAGGAGGTCAGCGAGACGGCTGCGGAACGCGTCCTCGAGCGAGAAGCGCAACGCGATGGTTGGCGCTTGGCGCCGGATTTCAGTTAAAACATGGGTTGCCCGCTCGATAATCGCGTCGACATCGAGGCCGTGGCTATAGGCCTGCAAGTAGGGTGACGCGCCAATCACGATGTTCAGTCCATCCACGCCCGCTTCGAGTGCGCGCGCAGCGTCGTCGAGATTGCAGCGGATGTGGGCAAGAATCTTGCAGCGCAAACCCAGTTGCGTCAGGGCTCGGCAGTCCGCGAAACTGCCCGGCGAGGCAGCGGGGTTGGTGACTTCAAGGTAGTCGATCCCAAAGGCATCAAGCGCAGTGGCAATCCGAATCTTCTGCTCGCGCGTAAAGTGCGCGTAGGCGAACTGTTCCCCTTCACGCAGCGTCGTATCGATGAGGGCAAACGGTGGTAGCGACAAGGCCGTGCTCCTTTCTCCTCACAGACCACACCGGCACACGCGGCAACACACACCAACGGCGTTTCCCGCGTTTGGCAAGCGCGCGGTGTGGGATGAGCCAGGGTAGCACGGGACTCAGGCCAATCGGTGGACATGCATCCCTTGTCGCGTCTCGTTGCATACCGCCTGCGTATCCTATCCAGATCAACACGCCGGGAAAAGCAAGAGCCCCAGGCGCCGGATCAGTCGCCTGGGGCCATTCGCGCATGCAGGTACGTCACGCTAGCCTGGACGACCGTCCGGCTTCCGCTCTGTTCGCCCCGCTTTTTTCGCCAGGCACCGCGTGACGATCACGAACAACTCCTCCATGCCCCACATCGATCAGGGCATGACTAGCATAGCCGCGTGTAGCGTTCCTGTCAAGAGCCCGGATCTGGTTGGGAATTGACGAAATGCTGCCGGGCGCTTATACTCTACTCGCCGCGTGCAGGCACGCGAACTGCGTTACGCCACGTGTGCCGCAGCGGAAGGTTTCACTCCCTTCCGGCAAGGAAAAAGGAGAACAACGTGCCGGGTTTGGCAGAGCGCCTGCTAGCTGACCTGCAGGAAGCCGTACGAAGTGGCGACATCACACGCCGCGAAGTTATCCGCTTTCTGCGGGCCGAGATCAAAAATGTCGAGATTGAGAAGGGCCGTCCCTTGACCGATGATGAAATCATCGAGGTCATTCGCCGGCAGATCAAGATGCGGCGTGAGGCGATTGAGCAGTTTGCGCAGGGCGGCCGCACTGACCTGGTTGACCGCGAGTCAGCACAGATTGCTGTGCTGGAACAGTACTTGCCGCCTCAGCTTTCGCCCGATGAACTCCTTGCGCTTGCCCGGCAGGTCGTTGAAGAGGTCGGCGCAGCTGGGCCGAAGGATATGGGCAAGGTTATGCCAGTGCTCCGCGCACGCGTCGGACCACGGGCTGAGGGACAGGCCATTGCTGATGCAGCTCGCCAAGCGCTGAACGAGCGAGCGACGGCGCATCCTTCGTCATGACCCGCCGATCGGTGCTGCACGAGTTGGATTGACTCATGTGGCGGGTACTCCGCGCAAAAGGGAAACAGAGCTCACGGCTCGCGCGGGCGTGGGGCCGCCTGCGCCGTTCCGGGCTGTGGCACCGTCCGGCACTGGTACCCACGGCCTTCGGCGTTGCGCTCAGCACGGGGCTCTTGGCCTTGCTGGCGCTGACCTGGGCGACTGATACCCTCAACTGGCGCGTTGGGCAGATCGCTGACAAGACGATCAAGGCCCCACGCACTGCCACGTTTGAGAGCAAGCTGCTGACTGCTCAGCGTCGCAAGGAAGCCTACGACGATGCCCGTAATGTCGTGTTGGTGCGCGATCCAGCTGTTGGTACAACACAGCTCGACGCGCTCAACCGGCTGCTGGCGCAACTCGACACGATCCGGGCCGACCATGCCCAGCCGCCGAATGTCGCTGCCCAGAAAGCGCAAGCAGCCCTCGACGGCCTCAGCGCTGAAGATGCGCAACTCCTCGTCACGATGAACGATCAGTCGTGGGGGCGTGTCGAAACCGAGGCGCGGCGGCTGCTTTCGCTTGTGATGGCTGACTCGGTGCGGCCTGAAGATGTTGCGTCGGTCAAAGAATCGCTCTTCCTGCGCGTCAATCCGAGCCTCAGCCCGAATGAAGCACGCCTCGCCATCGACCTGGCGCGGCCGTTCATCCGTGCAAATGTCCAGGTCGATGAGGAGCGCACCAAGGCCGCCCGCGAGGCAGCCGCGGCTCAGGTCCAGCCGGTCTACGTCACTGTGCAGGCTGGCCAGGTCATCGTTCGTGATGGCGATGTCATCACCCCAGAAATACTGGAGAAGCTTGAGTACTTCGGCCTGCTTGCGCCGCGGCTAACGTGGGAGCGCTTTGTTGGACTGAGCGGATTGCTGGTGGTCATCACGGCCATCTTTACCGTGACGCTCTACCGCTTCCTGCAGCCAACCCGTCAAGCCCGGCAGTTCCTCCTCATCGGCGCGATGGTGCTCAGCGTCGTCGCCGTTGGCCGCTTTGTCTTCATGAACCCCGCGGTGCGCCCGCTCTTCCCCGCCGCTGGCGCCATTATGCTGCTTGCCATCCTCCTCGACGTCCGCGTTGCCGCGATCACCGGCGCCTTCACCGGCCTCTACCTCGGCGCCATTGCTGGCCTCTCGTACGAGGTCGTGCTGCTCACGGCGCTGACGAGCCTCGTCGGTGCGCTCGTGATCTGGCGGGCTGAACGCGCGCTCACGTTTCTGTGGAGCGTGCTCGCCGTTGGTGGCACGGCTGCCGTCTTGTCAATCCTCTTTGCGCTCATTGACCGGTCGTTGACGCCTTCCCAAGCGCTGATGCTCGTCGTTGAAGGTGGCATCAACGGCGCCCTCTCAGCAAGCCTCTGCTTCCTGTCGTTCAGCCTGCTTGGCCGCTTACTCGGCATCACCACCCATCTCCAGTTGCTCGAGCTTGCCCACCCCAACCAGCCGCTGCTGAGCCGCCTCGTGCGTGAAGCGCCCGGTACCTATCATCACAGCCTCGTTGTCGGAAACCTGGCCGAGGCCGCTGCCGAGGCCATTGGCGCTGATCCGCTGCTCACCCGTGTCGGTGTGCTCTATCATGATATTGGCAAAGTCTTGCGCCCGAGTTTCTTCGTCGAAAATCAAGCGAACCGCGCCAATGTCCACGATACGCTTGATCCACTCACGAGTGCGCAGCTCATCAAGGCGCACGTTACTGATGGCGTACGCCTTGCCAAGAAGGCGCGGTTGCCCCGGCCGATTGTCGAGATGATCGAGCAGCACCATGGCACGATGCTGATCAAATACTTCTACTCCAAAGCGTTGGCCGCTGGTGAGCCGGTCGATGAAGCGGCGTTTCGCTATCCTGGTCCGAAGCCCCAGACGAAGGAGGCCGCAATCATCATGCTTGCCGATGGCGTGGAAGCAGCAGTGCGGGCAGCTGCGCAGTCTGGCAAGTTGTACGAGGGCGACGCCAATGGCCGACGCAGCACTGCGCTCGAAGAGATTGTCGACCGCGTCATCCACGAGCGGCTTGAAGATGGTCAGCTCGACGAATGCGACTTGACGCTGCGAGAGCTTGGCGAGATTCGCCGCGTCTTCCTGACAATTCTCGAGGGCATCTACCATCCGCGCATTGAATACCCCGAAACGCCGCGTCCGGCAGTCGCTGCTGACGATGGGAACCTGGCGCCGGCGCCAGTCGCTGGACAGACGGCCTGACGACGATGGCGCTGCGAGTGACGATCCAGCTCAGCCCAGGGGCAAC
>ERZ795042.1775-NODE-1775-length-13223-cov-5.179982_pt1 | contig 13223 bp, 12 predicted proteins | sample MGYA00375126_ERZ795042 | MGnify/ENA primary metagenome ERZ795042 (study PRJEB30171, sample SAMN05518105) | compost metagenome | isolation source: Feedstock adapted compost from Newby Island compost facility, Milpitas, CA | place: USA:Newby Island compost...
AGGCGCCGGCGTCTTCCAATACATTCGCCACATCCTCCCGCTCCAGGCCGATCTCGGCCGCGAGCCGGAACAACGTTTCCCGCCGTCCGATATGCTCCGCCGCCGAAAAATGGGCGTGAAACAATTTTTCCGCCATCGCATCTCCCAACCCTTGCGCCGCGGCATACTTGAACAGGCGGTGGGCGTCGAACGTGTTGGCGGAGACGGCCTGCTCGAAACGGAAAACGAGCCCTTCCGCCGCCCCTTGTTGGGCGACGCCGTCGGTCATCCGCCGCGCCTCGTCGGGACTTATGCCGTACTTGCGGGCCAACACCGCCAGCACCGGCTCCGCCGGATCATTGGGCGCCTGCGGATCAAGCTCGAAACTGCGGAACGTCACCGTTACTTGCTCCCGTTGGGGAAAATCGGCCAACGCCTTTTCCAGCCGCCTTTTGCCGATGTAACAAAACGGGCAGACAAAATCGGACCAAACATCGATTTGCATTCTTACGCCCTCCAATCCCCTTGCCGGCATGGCAAAGCCGTAGCTTTCCCTTGCATGCGGCCAAGGAAAAGTACGGCTATTATACCATGAAAAGCCGCCGCCGTACGACGACATGACGCTTTTCTTACGGGTTGGCCAGCCGGATCTGGAACAGCCGAAAAAGCGGCGCATCCATGTTATCGTTCCGGCCCATAACGCAGCACCGGATGACGGGCCGCCCGCACTTCATCGAGCCGGCGCACCGGCGTCTGATGGGGAGCTTCATGCAGCAGGTGCGGCGCTTCTTCCGCTTCCCGGGCGATTTGTATCATTGTCTCGATAAAACGGTCCAACGTTTCTTTACTTTCCGTTTCCGTCGGTTCAATCATCATCCCTTCCTCCACGATGAGGGGAAAATACACCGTCGGCGGATGGATGCCGAAATCCAGCAACCGTTTGGCCATGTCCATCGTTTTGACGCCCAGCTTCTTTTGCCTCCGGCCGGAGAGGACGAACTCGTGCATGCACGGCTCGGAATACGGCACGTCAAAAAACGGCTCCAACCGCTTTTTCACGTAATTGGCGTTGAGCACCGCATTTTCCGAGACGCGGCGCAAACCGTCGGCGCCCATGGTGCGGATGTAGGCGTAAGCCCGCACCAACACGGCAAAGTTGCCGTAAAAGGCTTTCACCTTGCCGATGGACTGGGGACGGTCGTCGTCCAAGAAAAACCGCTCGCCGGCCCGCCGCACGACCGGCGTCGGCAAAAAAGGTTCCAGTTCCTTTTTCACCCCCACCGGCCCGGCTCCCGGCCCGCCGCCGCCATGGGGCGTGGAAAACGTTTTATGCAAGTTCAAATGCACGACGTCAAAGCCCATGTCCCCCGGCCGGGCGATGCCGAGAATGGCGTTGGCGTTGGCGCCGTCGTAATAGAGCAGGCCGCCGGCCTCGTGCACCAGACGGGCGATTTCCACGATCTCTTTCTCAAACAGCCCCAACGTGTTCGGATTGGTCAACATCAACGCCGCCGTGTCGGGCCCCAGCGCCGCCCGCAAGGCCGCCAAATCCACAATTCCCCGTTCATTGGACGGAATCGTTTTCGTGACAAAACCGGCCATCGTGGCGCTGGCCGGGTTTGTCCCGTGGGCCGTGTCAGGAACAAGGACGACGTTCCGCCCTCCCTCGCCCCGGCTTCGCAAATAGGCGCGAATCATCATCAGCCCGGTCCATTCGCCGTGGGCGCCGGCCGCCGGTTGCAGACTGACGGCGTCCATGCCGGTCAATTCGGCCAAAGCCTCTTGCAATTCCCACATCAGTTGGAGCGCCCCTTGCACCGTATCTTCCGGCTGGTACGGATGAAGATGGGCAAATCCCGCCAGCTTCGCCACCGCCTCGTTCGTCTTCGGATTGTACTTCATGGTGCACGAACCGAGGGGATAAAAGCCGTTGTCGACGCCGTAATTTCGCCGCGACAAAGCGGTGTAATGCCGCACCAGGTCCGGTTCCGACACTTCCGGCAACGCCGGAAGCTTCTCCCGCAAAAGTTCCGCCGGAATGATCGAGGCCAGCGCCTCCTCCGGCACATCCGGCGCCGGCAAACTGTACGCCTTCCGCCCCGGCACCGATCGTTCAAAAATGAGCGGAAAATCTTCCCGGTTCATAGCCATCCCTCCACGGCCGAAACAAACTCATCCACTTCATCCTTCGTCCGCACTTCCGTCACCGCCAACAGCCAATGATTCGCCAGTTCCGGAAAATCCCTCCCCAAATGGTAACCGGGCAAAAACCCGGCGTCGAGCATGGCCGGCCCGAAGTCCTCCGCCGAATTCGGCAAATGCACGACAAATTCGTTGAAAAAGGGCGCCGCAAAGGGGGAGGACACGCCGGGCAACGCCAACAGCCGCTTATAGGCGTAATGGGCCTTTTGCACATTGAGCCGCCCCAATTCCGCCAAACCTTGCGGCCCCAGGGCCGACATGGCCATGGCCGCCGCCAAGGCGTTCAACGCCTGGTTGGAACATATGTTGGACGTGGCTTTCTCCCGCCGGATGTGCTGTTCCCGTGCCTGCAACGTCAGCACAAACCCGCGCCGGCCGTCCCGATCCACCGTTTGCCCGACAATGCGGCCGGGCATGCGCCGGACGTATTGTTTTTTCACGGCAAAAAAACCGCAACTGGGCCCGCCGAAAGCCATCGGCATCCCCAACGGTTGCCCGTCGCCCACGACCAGATCGGCGCCCCACTCTCCCGGAGGCTTTAAAATGCCTAGCGAGATCGGATTGACGGCGGCAATCAGAAGACCGCCGGCGCCGTGGATCAAGTCGGCAAAAGGAGCGCCGTTTTCGATGACACCGAAAAAGTTGGGAGTTTGCACAATCATCGCCGCCACCGAACTGTCCAACAGCTCCCGGCATGCGTCCACGGATGTGCGTCCCGCTTCAGGTCCTTGCGTTTCATACGGCACATCGCCAACGGTATACCCGAGGCCGTCCAAGTACGTCCGCAACACCGTCCGCCATTGTGGGTGAACGGCCCTGGAGACAAGGACACGGCTGCGCCCCGTCACGGCACATGCCATGACGGCCGCCTCGGCCAAGGCGGTGGCGCCGTCGTACATCGACGAATTGGCCACGTCCATGCCCGTCAGTTCGCAAATCATCGTTTGGAACTCGAAACTGGCTTGCAATTCGCCTTGGCTCATTTCGGCCTGATACGGTGTGTAGGCTGTGACAAACTCGCCCCGGGAAAGTAAGTATTCGACCACCGCCGGAATGTGATGGTCGTACATCCCGGCTCCCAAAAAGGAGACGATGCGGCCTGTATCCAAGTTTTTGTCCGCCAGGCGCCGGAAATATCGGATCAACACGGGTTCCGACAACGGTTCCGGCAAAGCGAGCGGTTCCGTGAGTCGAACATCCGCCGGAATGGCGGAAAACAACTCCTCGATCCGCGAAACGCCGATGGCTTTCAGCATCATTTCCCGGTCCGCTTCCGTAGCGGGCAAGTAACGATGGGTCATGGTCCTCCCTCCAGTTTACATAATATATGTTATGTCTTTTTGCTTTCTTTCCGCCGGTAAAACCGCTTGGGAACGACTTGCGCTTTGCGTCTTCGTCCCCGTACGTCGACTTCCAATACCGTCCCGTCTTGTGTCCATGGCCGCTCCACCAGTGCCAACCCGACGTTTTTTTCAACGGTCGGCGCAAAGGTCCCGCTGGTCACCTTACCGACCGGTTCCTCCCCCGCGTACACCACGTATCCGGAACGGGGGATGCCTTTGTCCAACATTTCCAAACCGACCAAACGTCTCGGGGGACCGTCTTCTTTTTGCTTCAGCAACGCGGCGCGGCCGACGAAATCGCCTTTCTCCCACTTCACGGCAAACTCCAAACCCGCTTCCACCGGACTGATTTGCGGGGACAGTTCATTGCCGTACAGCGGCAACCCCGCCTCCAGGCGAAGCGTGTCCCGGGCGCCCAAACCGCACGGCACGACACCGTCTCCCTCGCCTTCCGCCAAGAGCCGTTCCCAGAGCACGGCCGCCCGCTCGCTGGCCACGATGATCTCAAAACCGTCCTCCCCGGTGTATCCTGTCCGGGACAAGACACACACCGGCACATCGGCCACCGCAACATCTTGCACCACTGTAAAAGGACGTATTGCCGCCACATCGGCGGCCGTCAACCGTTGCAACAGTCCGGCCGCCGCCGGACCCTGCAACGCCAACATGGCCCATTCGTCGCTGATGTCGGTGATGGCCGCACTCATCCCCCAGGCGGTAAGATGGCGCCGAATCCAGTCCACATCGGCGGTGCGGCCGGCGGCGTTGAGGACCAACAAATATCCGTCCTGATGGAGCCGGTACACCAAGATGTCGTCCACCGTTCCTCCGTCGGGATAACACATAAGGGCGTACTGGGCCTGTCCGGGCGCCAGGGCGGCAACATCGTTGGTCACGAGCCGATTCAACAGCGGCAAGGCGTCAGCTCCTTCCACCATCACCCGCCCCATGTGGCTGACGTCGAACAACCCGGCCCGATTCCGTACCGCATAATGCTCATGCAAAATGCCGGAAAATTGAATCGGCAACGACCAACCATTAAAATTCACCACTTTTCCGCCGTACTTTGCGTACAACGGATACAAGGGCGTCTTAAGCAATTCGGACATCGCGCATCGACCTCGCTTTCCTGCTCCTTAGCATGCCTGGAAAAAAGAAAAAAAGACAGAGATAAAGAAGGATGTTCTTTACCTCTGTCCTGGTACCTGAGAGTTTCCCTTTGCCGCCGGACGTGCGGCAAAGTTACCCCTTGGGTGGCCAATGGCGCTCTCCAGAGACCTGTCGGGTGAAAGTTCTTTTGCCTGAGAGATTCGCCCCTCCCGGGACTTGCTCCTTCGGCGCCGCCACACGGACGGTCTCTCCTTCCACCTTCATCCAGGAAAATTTGCAATTGTACGTGATATCCACATTCTCATTATATGAAACAATTTCCAATGCGACAAGCCAAATTTCCCAACCACCGTCTGGCCCTTAATCCAACCAGCGCAAGCGGGGAACGTATTGCCCCATATGACGGCGAAGTTCGTCTTCGTACCGCCGCACGCCAGGCAATTGGTCGTCGGTTACTTCCGACAGGGGCAAAACGATATAGCCCCGCCAGTTTTTAAAGTGGATGTACGTCGGCAAAAAGGCCGGCGAATGCACCCGGACATCCACCGCTTCCCCGCGCACGGTCTTTTCCACTTCCAATTGCAAGATGCCCCCCAACTGCCGCCACACTTGATCTTGCGCCGCGAGAAAGTTGCCCAACGAATAGACGACGAACGTTTCATGACCCATGGCGCTGGCCACAATTTCCACCGGCTGCAAGACGTGGGGATGGTGCCCCAAAATCACGTGGGCCCCCTGATCGGCAACAAATTGCACCAATTCCCGTTGTTCATCGTTGGGCATCCGTTCATACTCGTTGCCGAAGTGGAGATTGACGACCACCACGTCCGATTGCGTCCGGGCCCGGGCGATATCTTCTTGCATCCGCCGCCGATCGATGACGTCGACGAGGTGCGCTTTTCCTTCCGGGACGGGGATGCCGTTGGTGCCGTACGTGTAGGCAAGAAAAGAAAAGACAATGCCGTTGCGTTCCAAAAGCCGCAGCCGCTCGCGGTCGGCGGCGTCTTTATTGGCTCCGACGTATTCCAAACCCAACTGTTCCCACCGCGCGATGGCGTTTTTTATCCCTTTTTCTCCCCGATCCAAAATGTGGTTGTTGGCCATGACGACCACGTCCACCCCTGCCCATTTCAGCGTGTCGCCGATTTCAAACGGGCTGTTGAACATCGGATAACCGGAAAGGCCAAGTTCACGCCCGCCCATCACCGACTCTTGGTTGGCCACCGTGATGTCCGCCCGTTCCAAAAACGGCTTGACCGGCGCGAACATTTTCCGGAAGTCGAAGGTATCTCCCACGGCCGCATCCCGTAAAATGGACCGATGGAGCAAGACGTCCCCCACCGCGGCCAACGTCGCCAGCTGCACCACCGGTTCCGGATCTTGCGCGGGGACCTGTTGACCCGTTTTTCTTTCGCTTTCATCCGATACCGTGCCATTTTCCCGGTTTTCCGCAGAACCGGCGCTTTCCGGCGGCCAAGCCGGCGGCTCTGCCGCTTGACAACCGGCCGCCAGCAACAGCACGAAGCAAAAAATCAAACCGGACAGCCTCCCGTATTGCCGCCACCTTTTCTCCATCGCGTTCCGCCTTTCTTTTTATAACCTCAGCATCAACTCAGCGACTTTCCTTATCAGCATAGCACATCGGCCACCATTCCTCGAGATTTGTCAATCTGTGTCAATATGCGGCGCCGTTTCGCGACACAAAATTCGACACATGAAAAACGAAAAGCGAGAACATGCTATAAGTAATCTTTTGACAAACATCTTCACGGCATGTCACAGGGGGAAGCGATGGTCATCCACGAAATGCTCGCCACTCAGCCGACAGAACCGTCTAATATTAACTTGTCTCCGGAACCGGTGCCTATCCGGTTTGACGACCAATGGCTCCTAACGTTTCAAGAACGGGTCCAGGCCGACGGCCCATGGAGCAGTTGGGATATGTTTCAACTGGCGTACGAAGCCGCCTGCCACACCGCGGTGCGCACTTTTGACCAGCTGCAGTGCCTCATCCATTTGCCCCACTTGACCCCATTTCCCCATCAGCTGGAAACGGCGAAAAAAGTATTGAACGACATGTGCGGCCGGGCGATATTGGCCGACGAAGTGGGGCTCGGAAAAACCATCGAAGCGGGATTGATCCTAAAGGAATACTTAGTTCGGGGATTGGTGAAAAAAGCCCTCATCCTCGTGCCGGCCTCCCTTGTCTTGCAATGGACGCGGGAGTTGAACCAGAAGTTCCACATTCCGGCCGTCGCCTACAAAAAACCGTACATGTGGGACGCCTACGACATCTTGGTCGCCTCCATGGACACGGCCAAACGCGCACCCAACAGTGATAAAGTGCTTTCCACCGCCTTTGACATGCTCATTGTCGACGAAGCCCACAAGCTGAAAAACCCCCGGACGAAAACATATCAGTTTGTCCGGCAAATCAATAAAAAATATTGTTTGTTGCTCACCGCCACACCGCTGCAAAACGACTTGAAAGAACTGTTCCACCTCATTACCTTGCTCAAACCGGGACAACTCGGTACCCCCGGCGGCTTTGCCGCCCACTTCATGGCCGGCGATCGGTTGCCGAAAAATGAACTGGAACTGAAAGAAAAACTTTCCCACGTCATGATCCGCAACCGGCGAAGCGAAGAAACCTTGCCCTTCCCCGACCGGAAAGTGGAAAGCATTTTTCTCGACCTGTCGCCGGAAGAACGGACATTGTACGAGGAAGTGACCCGGTTCGTGCGGGAGCAGGCTTCCATGGAAGGAAGCGGGCGCCCGAGTATCTTCTCCCTCATCACCTTACAGCGGGAAGTGTGCAGCAGCCGGGACGCCGTCTTCGTCACATTGGTCAACCTGTTCAAAAAGCTTTCTGAAGACTCCCCGCTCAGGGCGGAAATCTTCCGCCTCGTGGACGTGGCCAAACAAGTCAAACGGCACACGAAAGCGCAAAAAGCCATGGAATTAATTGAAACCATCAACGACAAAGTGATCATTTTCACCGAATACCGGGCCACGCAAGAATTTCTCATGCGCATGCTCGCCGAACGGGGCATCCGCTCCGTCCCCTTTCGGGGCGGTTTTAACCGGGGAAAAAAAGACTGGATGAAAGACTTGTTCCAAAACCGGGCGCAAGTGCTCGTAGCCACGGAGGCCGGCGGGGAAGGCATCAACTTGCAATTCTGCCACCATGTCATCAACTACGATCTGCCTTGGAACCCCATGCGGCTGGAGCAACGCATCGGCCGGGTGCACCGCTTGGGCCAGGAACATCCTGTCCACATCTACAATTTGACGACCAAGGGTACCATCGAAGCCCATATCCTTCAGTTGCTGTACGAAAAAATCAATTTGTTCGAGACGGTCATCGGCCGGCTGGACGACATTTTGGAACGCCACCAGTGGGCAAAAACGATCGAAAAACAGGTGACGGAACTGTTTATCCGTTCCCGGGACGAACTGTCCTTCGCTGAACAGTTGCGGCATTTTGGGAAGTCCTTCAATGTTACGGACGCGGAAAGGAGCATGAAACGGAAACGGAGGCCTTCGCAATAAGCATGATGGAACAAGAACAACTGCGACAATACGTCTTCCGTTATTTTCAGGCCACCGGTAGCCACGTGCTGGAAGCGGGGCCGGGACATTTGCGGGTAAAATTGTCGGAGACGGCCGACAAAGACTTGACCAACCGGCCCCTTTATTGGGCGTTTGTGGAACGCTCCGGCATGCCCCCCCAAACGATGACCATGACGTTGATTTTCGACCGAAATCAGACGCCGGACGGAACGGAAGGGGAAGAAGTGCGGTTCGGTTCCCCCCGCTTGCTGCAAATTTTTTCCTCCGTCGCCAGACACGGACGGTGGACACGGCTGTACGAAGAACCGGAGCAAACACATTGTCCCGCAGCGGCCGTCCCATGGCTTGGCTTGAACTGCAACGTCCAATACATTTGCGACCGCAAACGGGACGAGATTCACGCTTTGGGCGTCAACCTTGTCACCGGTGCGGTTGAGGAAAATTTCATGGAGCGGCTGAAATCCCGCCCCTTGACACCCCGCCTGCCGCCCCGGATGCATGTCGCTCCTGCCGCCCTTACCTTGGCTGAGGCCGTTCACATTGTGCAAAACCGGATCATGGAACACGTCCGGACGCAAGACGATAGTTGGGCGCGGGCGGCGCGGGTGCGGATGGCGGAAGAAATGGAGCGCATCCGCCAATTTTACGAAAACATGAAGTCAATGCCGATGGGGCGGCCGGAAAAAGCGTCTGACCCAGCGGCGGCGGATGACGATGCATGGCAAGCGACGTACGAAAAACAGTTGGCTGAAATCAAGTGGCAATACGAACCGCGGATCCAAGTCGACATCATCAACGCGGGACTGTTTTTCCTCCATACTTGAACAGCCGGTCAACAATACATTCGGCCAGCCGTGAGGACAGAAACAAACTGTCCTGCGGCTGGCCGACCATTTCCCCATGAAAACAACGTTCAATCCGCGAGGAAGCGGAGCAGGCGCCGGAAGCGGCCATACAAAAACAGTTTGATCGCCATGGGCAACAAGCCGAACCACCATTGCGACCACGGCTCTTTCCTCTCCTGCGACCCGTCTTCCGCACTTTTCTCGGAACCCAAACCGTCCATAAACGCCCACCGCCGCATCCAACGGGTCGTCAAATACGCCAAATAGTCGTTCCAAGACAATGCGGATCATCCTTCCCGTCGATGCAAGATTGCAAGATCCATCATGAACAAAATCATCGGCTTTATTCCATTGTTCCCTTTTTCGACATATGACATAATATGGTATGAATTTGTGACATCGGCCTCCCGACAGCATAACATAAAATCGGGTACACCTTGCGGGAAGGGATTGATGGGAATGAAGTGGGCGGAAATCCGCATTCATACGTCGAGCGAAGCCACCGAAGCAGTGGCCAACATTTTTCATGAAGCCGGCGCCAACGGCGTCGTCATCGAAGACGCCAACGTCTTGAAACAGCCGTGGAAGGAAAAACTGGGCGAAATGTTTGAGCTCGATCCGAGCGACTATCCCGAAGAAGGCGTCATCGTCAAAGCGTATTTGCCGCAAACCCCTTCCCTTCCGGAAAAACTTCACACCATCCAAGAAAAGTTTGCCGCTTTAGCCCGCCACGGCCTCTCCCTTGGCCCGAATCAGTTCACCGTCGTGACCGTTGAAGAATCCGACTGGGAAAACGAGTGGAAAAAATTTTACAAACCTATGCAAGTCACTCAACGGATTACCGTCAAACCGGTATGGGAAACATACACGCCCAAAACGGAACACGAATTGGTAATCGAAATGGATCCTGGAATGGCCTTTGGCACCGGCACACACCCCAGCACCATGTTGTCCATGCGGGCATTGGAAAAATATGTGCGGCCCGGCGATGTGGTGGCCGATGTCGGCTGCGGCAGCGGCATCCTCAGTATCTTGGCCGCCAAGCTCGGGGCGATGCGGGTGTTGGCCTTGGATCTCGACGAAGTGGCGGTACAGACGGCGGGACAAAACGCGCGCCTCAACGGCGTCGGCCAGCAGTTGGAAATTAGGCAAAACAATTTGCTGGAAGGCGTCGACGAGACGTTTGACGTCATCGTGGCCAACATCATCGCCGATGTCATCATGCGGATGGCCCCCACAATACCAGATCGGCTGAAACCGGACGGTTGGTTCATCGCTTCAGGAATTGTCGCGGGCAAAGAAAAAGAAGTGACAAAGACGCTTCAGCAATACGGATTGCCTGTACAGGAAACGTTGCGGATGGAAGATTGGGTGGCCCTTTGCGCCCGCCGAACCGATCCGTGATGCCAAAAAAAGGACCCGGCTCACGAAGAACCGGGTCCATCCTATTTCGTCTATATCAGTGGATTTTAAACACGATGGTATTATTATTTGCTTATGATATTGGATTTCGCGTCAAAATACGCGCCGGGCGCCTACGTAAGTGTTTTTCCAATAACTGTTCACTTTCGTCACTGTTACGCCCGGTTTTGGCAACGCGTGCAACAATTGGTTATTTCCAATGTATATGGCCACATGGTCAATGCGCCCGTTCCGGTTGGTGGAGAAAAACACTAAATCGCCTTTTTGCAATTGGCTGCTGCTCACCCGGTTGCCCACTTGCGCTTGTTGGCGGGACGTGCGGGGCAACTGAATGCCGTTGAGGTAATAGACGTATTGGGTGAAGGAAGAACAGTCAAAACGGCGCGTATCGCCCGAACGGGCGCCGAAATAATATGGCGTTCCCAGGTATTTGAGACCGGTCGCGACAATTTTGTCGGCCAGTTCGGTCCGGCTGGCAGCCGCTTCGGCCGCCGGCATTTCACCTGCGGCGACAAGACCGGCCGCCAGCATGGCCAGGCTCAACATCCAAATCGCCAAATTCTTGCCAAATTTGCCTTTCATCCCATCACCTTCCCTTAGTTTGGTTATGGACAAGTCCCATGTTAACATGATTTTTTTGACGATTGTTTAGTAATTGAATGGGATGAAAGGCATTAATTGGACGTATTGGTTTATTTTTTCCGTATGGCCTCCTGCAACCGCCGGTTCACATCGGGCCAATTCACCACGTTCCACCACGCCTCTACATAGTCACTCCGGCGGTTTCGGTATTGCAAATAGTAGGCATGCTCCCACACATCCAAAACTAGGAGCGGCACCACGTCCCACTGGCTGTTCATCTGGTGCTTTTCCGCCTGCAATATTTCCAGCCGCCGGGCCTGGGGAGCCCAGACCAAAATCGCCCAACCTACCCCCTCCACCCGGTTGGCCGCTTCCGTAAAATGCCGCTTAAACGCCCCGAAACTGCCAAAACTTTCCACGATCAGTTTCGCCAGCAAACCATCTGGTTCCCCTCCGCCCTGAGGCGACATGTTCCGCCAAAAAATCGAATGTAGGTAATGGCCGGCGCCGTGAAACGCCGCCTCCCGCTCCCAATGTTTCAACAACGCGTAATCTCCGCTTTGCCGGGCCCGTTGCATCATCATTTCCGCCTGATTGAGCCCGTCCACATAGCTTTGGTGATGGACCGTGTGGTGCAAGCGCATGATTTCCTCGTCGATGTACGGCTCCAAGGCGTCATAGGCATAGGGCAGCGGCGGCAATCGGTGCTTCCCGATGGGAACCATGGCGCCATCCGCGTTTTGCCGTTGGTGCTCGCGGCGATCCTTTGCCAAAGCTTTACCGATGCGGAACGTCATTTTCATAAGCCAAACCCCTTTCGTCATGGCTTCTCCACTAATGCAACATATGTACTGCCATGACCATCGGCTATTGCAACACGTCGCCCACTTCTTGCCGCAACACCATCCGCCCATCGGCGTCCAACCAGACTTTTACCGTCGCCGTCCCGCCGTCCGTCTCGCCTCGTACATACAGCTCCCGCATCCCTCCCACTTCCCTGGATACGGTCGCCAGTATTCGCCCGCCCGGCGTCTCCATGCTGCCCCCGGGCCATTGCGCATCGTTTTCCAACATCATCCTCGCCCACAGGATGCCGGAGTCGAGCAAGTAGACACTTTGCACGTGTTCCTGTTGCATTTGCAGCGTCTGTTCATGGGCGAGCCAACTGCTCATCCACCCGCCCACCATCATGAAAACGAGCAAGAAAAAGAGCAACGTCGTCATCAACACGCTGCCCCGTTCCTCATTCTCCCAGTCCACGGTCGCCCTCCTCCAATCGCGGTTTAATCGTCCAGGCGAACGTATGAACCGCGCCGCCCCGGGCCGTCTCGCCCGACAGACGCAAACTGCCGTCGTCCTGAACCGTCATGGTCAATGAGCGGATATGTTGCAACATGATGGTATAGCCTTCATATCGGCCTTTTCGCCAGACGCGGCGGATGAAACGGCCTTCCGTATCCAAATAATACTGGTAAGAAGCTGTTTCCGCAGTCAATGTCTCTCCGTTTGCCGGTTCCGGAATGGCGGCATAAAGCATCCGGTTGCGTATTTCCAGCTTTTCGGCGGAGCGCAATTCCCGGGCCAAGTCGTGAAAAAACAACAAATTTTCGGACTGCAATAGCAACTCGTCGCGGTAGCGGTTTTCTTTCATTAAGAAAGAAATCGTCCAATTGCCGACGGCGGCCGTAACTATCCCGAGCAACGTCAAAACGAGAAGCCACTCCACCAAGGTAAAACCTTGCTGCCGCCGGATGTGTAACGGAATGGAACGCACCCGCCGCCGCTCCCGCCCAAACCGTACGAAGGGGAGGCGGTTAACGAAAGTTTCACGGGGTAGTCTCCGGTGGTTGTGTTGGCACCATCTTGCCCAAGTGCACAACCTTCTCCCCCCTTCCGTTAAACCACGTCACCGTCGTCTGACACCACAACCATTCCTCAGTCAACGGTTGCCTATCCACTTTCAGGCGAAACATCGTTCCTTGACCTGTCACCGTCTCTTCCCGCATCGGACATTCGTTTGCCGGCAGCTCCTCCATGGTCTGTTGCGCCAGCATCAACGCTTCCATGTGTACTGCCCTCTCCCGGCGGTTTTCCCGCATTTGTTCCATTACCGTCCACAACCCAAGGCTGCAGACGGCCAACACCAACAAGGCCGCCAACATCTCCG
>ERZ795042.1779-NODE-1779-length-13203-cov-6.923106_pt1 | contig 13203 bp, 9 predicted proteins | sample MGYA00375126_ERZ795042 | MGnify/ENA primary metagenome ERZ795042 (study PRJEB30171, sample SAMN05518105) | compost metagenome | isolation source: Feedstock adapted compost from Newby Island compost facility, Milpitas, CA | place: USA:Newby Island compost facility...
TCGCCACCGGCAGCGATGGCACCGGAGCCGTCACCGTTTCCGATTTTGCCGAACTTTCGGGCGGAGTTATCGACGTGGGTACGGCCGATGGCGCACCCCTCATCGGAAATGCCGATCAGGCGACAACGGGCCTAGTTTTTAAAGCCGTGGAATATGGATCGGATGCCTTTGTGTCCGTCAAGGCACTCAACGGAACAAAATTTGCAGTAACTGACCGTGATGGGAATCAGGCGACGCGGAGCGCGGGTACGGACGTCCAGGTTCTGGTGAACGGCATCGCAGCGGTTGGCAAAGGACTTAGGGCGTCTATCAATACAGCCGCGCTCGATCTTTCATTTAGCGTCTCAGAGAATCTGGCAGACGGCACAATGACCGCGTTCCGCATCGTGGGCGGCGGTGCCCAATTCCAGCTTGGCCCCGATGTTGTTTCCAACCAGCAGGCCCGCCTGGGAATCCAGAGTGTCAACACCGCGAAGCTCGGCGGAGTTTCAGGCCGACTGTTCGAATTGCGCTCGGGGGGTGCCAAATCCCTTACCCGCGATGTGAACGGCGCAGCCGCCGTGGTCGAAGAGGTCATCTCGCAAATCACGACACTCCGCGGCCGATTGGGAGCCTTCCAGCGAACCACCCTGGAGACCAATATCAGCTCCCTTAACGACACGTTAGAAAATTTGACAGCAGCGGAGAGCTCGATCCGGGATGCCGACTTTGCCGCCGAAAGTGCGGCTCTGACGCGAGCGCAAATACTCGTCCAATCGGGTGTCTCGGTCCTGGCTATCGCCAACAACAACCCGCAAGCGGTTTTGGCTCTTCTTCGGGGTGGGTGAACGGTGAAGGTACTCTCGGCATAGGAAGTTCGTATTGAGAAAGCCGGATTGATTGCAGGGATCGATCCAGCAGCAATCAACCGGAATGTTCAGACGCCCCGGCTTCTCCTGTGTTCTGTGCCGAGGCGTTCGAGCCCGCACCGCGCAGATGTTTGCCGTTTCCGTGAATCCGCTTCAGTTTATCTGCGAGGAGTGACAGCCGGACCTGTTCCAGGTCGCTGCGGTGTTTGAGCTGATTGAAATGGTAGAATCCAACGAGGAGATCGCCCGTGGCCAAGATCACCAGCCAGAGGGTGAGCAGAGCGGCTACCGTCCAGTAGCCGATGGCCCAAAGGGGGTGTTCAGTGTCAGAGAACATCAATCGCCCTGCCCAGAGGAGCAGACCGAGGACGATCATGAGAAAGCTGATCTGGGCACGACGGTAAAACCGCCGACGAAGAAATTCCACGTCGGATAATGCGGTTTTCCGCGAGAGCACCGACCAGGCGCGGGCTTGCCACGCCAAAAAAACAACCCCTGCGGCCACGATTGCCCAGGGGAAAACCATGTCGCTCCATTCGGCCCAGCCGTTCATGCTCCCGATCCCCTATCCGAGGGGATATTGTGCCCTGGCTCGCCAGGGTCGACGGGCCAGGAAGTTGGCGTTCAATGCGATATCACGCCTCGCAGAGCGGTTTCTTCTTTTCCGTAATTTTCGGGCACTGGGGCGCCATTTCCGCGTTGATCTTAATGTACTCTTTCCACTCTTCTGGCACATTATCTGCAAGGAAAATGGCGTCCACCGGACATTCGGGGACACACGCCTCGCAGTCGATGCATTCATCCGGATGGATGTAAAGCATCATCTCCCCTTCGTAGAAGCACTCCACCGGGCAAACGACAACACAATCCGTGTACTTGCATCCGTAGCAAGGCTTGCAGACGACGTGTGTCATACCGATGTTCTCCGCGATCACATGGAAACACAATAACCCTTGGACGCCACAAGCTTGAACGTTTGACGAATGCCACGCCTGATGACGCGCCCCTCCTGCGTGCAACATTCTTTATGTCATATTATGGGGGCAAAAAAACAATGTCAAGGAACAAGTACGCCATTGCTAAAATCGGGGTGAACCCGGGCAAACGCCGCTCACGAGACGCCTCTTGGGTGTAACAGGCCTGTCATAACTTAGTCACGCCAAATGCCCCGACAGAGGAATCGCAGACCAAACCATTTCGTCCCAAACCGGGAGGAAACGTCATGCACGGCCGGGATCGAACGACGCTCGTTCAGCGCCTCCTTGCGATTGTCTTCAGCCCCGATTTTTGCGAGAAGTGGTGCCCCATTTGTGTGCGGGCTCGAAAAGGAATTCGCTGGGCCCGCTGGATTCAGCGACTGGAGCTCGCCCTGACGGGTGGCGGCTGTCCGTGGGGACGTGCCCGACAGAAAAAATATGGTTTACCGCCCGACATTCCTATCGGCCAAGGGATACAATGAAACTACCGGGCCCGCTCGCTTCTGCGGTGCCGTGCGCATTGGCTAAGAAGGCGACGAAATCGTGGTTCAAACAATGAGTATGTCATCTATTCCACAAGAAGACCTGACGAAGTTTCTCCCCATGACCCGGGAGGAAATGGAAGCTCGGGGTTGGGATTATGTGGATGTCGTATTCGTAACAGGCGACGCCTACGTGGATCACCCGAGTTTCGCCATGGCCTTGCTGGGGCGGCTTATCGAGGCCGAAGGATACCGGGTGGCGATTCTCAGTCAGCCGGACTGGCATTCGTGTGAGCCTTGGAGGACGTTCGGGCGTCCGCGATTGTGTTTCGCGGTCAGTGCCGGCAATATGGACTCCATGGTAAATCATTATACTGCGAACCGAAAAGTGCGCAATGATGATGCGTACAGTCCCGGCGGCCGAATCGGGTTGCGCCCCGATCGCGCCACTCTGGCCTATTGCCAGCGCGCACGGGAAGCCTACAAAGGCGTGCCTGTCATTGCGGGAGGAGTGGAAGCGAGTTTGCGCCGCATTGCCCATTATGATTACTGGAGCGACAAAGTTCGGCGATCCATTCTGCTCGACTCGAAGGCCGACCTTCTTGTCTATGGCATGGGTGAACGTCCACTTTTGGAAATTTTGCGGCGACTTGCTGCCGGCGAGCCCATTAAAAATATTCGCGATGTTCGCGGCACGGCTTATCGGCTGGGTGCTTCGGAAAAACCACCGGAGGACGCGATCTACCTGCCGTCCTACGAGGAGGTTGTGGCAAGCAAGGAAGCCTTTGCGCGGATGACCAGGATGGCGCACCTGGAAACCAACCCGTTCAATGCCCGGCGCCTTGTGCAATACCATGATCGTGAAGCCGTGGTCATCAATCCACCCGCGTTTCCGTTGACAGAGGAGGAGATGGACCGGGTGTACGGGCTTCCTTTTCAAAGGCGGCCCCACCCCGTTTATGGCGATGAACCCATTCCCGCATTTGAAGTAGTCAAGCATTCCGTTCAGATTATGCGGGGCTGTTTCGGAGGGTGTACCTTTTGTTCTATCACCGCCCACGAAGGTCGGATTATTCAAAGTCGATCACCGCAATCGATTATTCAGGAAATTGAAAGATTGAAACAGGACCCCGAATTCAAAGGTATCATCAGTGATATCGGCGGGCCAACCGCGAATATGTACCGGATGAATTGCAGCCGTCCGGACGTTCGGGAAAAGTGCCGCCGTTTAAGCTGTATCCATCCGACCATTTGCAAGCTTTTAAATACCAGCCACGGACCGCTTATTGATCTTCTCAAACAGGTGCGACATGTTCAGGGCATCAAGAAAGTCTATGTCGCGTCGGGAATTCGCATGGATCTGGCCCAGTTGAGCCCCGCTTACATGAATCACCTGGTGCGTTATCACGTAGGCGGTCATCTTAAAGTGGCGCCGGAGCACTGCGATCCCGACGTCTTGCGCCTGATGAAAAAGCCGACCATAGAAGACTTTGAAAGATTTGCAAAGAAATTTCATGAACTTTCACGGGCTGCGGGGAAAGAACAATATTTGGTGCCGTATTTCATATCGGGCCACCCAGGCTGCGATCTCAAGGCGATGATTCGACTCGCGGAATTCCTCAAACGGACAGGTTATCGTCCCCAGCAGGTTCAGGACTTTATGCCGACGCCTTTTGACATCGCCACGTGCATGTATTACACCGGCATCGACCCAATGACCGGAGAAAAAGTCTACGTACCGCGGGGTGAACGCGAGCGAAGGCTCCAGCGGGCACTCCTTCAATTCTGGAAGCCGGAGAATTATTTCCTAGTCCGTGAGGCCCTGCAACGGGCTGGCAGGACGGACTTGATCGGCAGCGGGCCTCACTGTCTCATCCCGTCGCGCCCTCCAAAAGAAGCCCTCGTGGCACGTCGCAAAAGCCAGCACGCGGAAGCGATAACTGAAGACCGGAATGAAGCCAAGGCCCGCGTGGCCGGCTATCGACCTCATCGGAAGACTTTCCGGCGCAGGACGACGAAGAAAAGCCGATCGGCACGGTGACCCGAAGCGCTTTCGCTTGTTGGTTCCCTTCCCTGCCAGGCTACTTGGGGCTTTGTTCTGGGGGTTCGGTCGCAGCTTCTGATTGGGGGTTGAAAGAGTAGCAGACATGCCCTTACGAGCGTGAAACGTTGAAGGGAACGTTGATGGCCGGCCGGTGCGATCGAGGCACGGCAGGGTGCTCCCCCGTGAGATTCGGATGATCTTGCGAGCACTCAAGCGAGGGCATCCGACGTTAACATACGTGTGGTGGGACCGCCGCTTGGGCGCTTCTATACTGGAGATAGGGTGGGACGACAGGCTGTCCCGAGCCGAAAAATTCTCCCAATGTGCGGACCAACCAGGCCGCAGGGGTATTGCGAATATCACATTCATTTTGGTTGTGAATCCCTATGACGATTTCAGGTGAGCGAATTCCCGCAGTGGGTATTGATCTGGGTACGACATACTCCGTCGTTGCGTACCTGGATGCGCAGGGCCATCCGGAAACGATTGTCAATGCCGAAGGAGAAAGGCTCACACCGAGTGTCGTGTATTTCGACGGTGAAGAGGTGATCGTCGGGCGCGAAGCCCTTAAGGCCTTCGCTCGGCTACCGAGTCAGGCCGCTGAGTGTTCCAAACGGGACGTGGGATACAAGGTCTATCACAAGGCCCTGCAGGGTAAATACTACCCGCCAGAGGTGATCGAGGCGTTTATTTTGAATAAATTGCGGCAAGATGCTTCACAACAGCTTGGCGACTTCAGTCATGTCGTTATTACCGTGCCTGCCTATTTTGATGAGGTACGCAGAAAAGCGACGCAGGACGCTGGCTACATGGCGGGGCTGGAAGTGATGGATATCATCAACGAGCCGGTGGCCGCCGCTCTGGCCTTTGGTTATGAGTCCGGCAGGTTGAATGAACCATCGAGCGCAGCCAAACCCGAGAAAGTGCTCGTGTACGATCTGGGTGGTGGCACTTTCGATGTGACGGTCATGGAGATCCGCGGCTACGAGTACGTCACCCTGTCGATTGATGGAGATGTGCGATTGGGAGGGTGGGACTGGGACCAACGTTTGGTTGACCTGGTGGCCGAAAAAATCATTCGCCAGCTAGGCTTCGATCCCCGCGAGGATGTTCGTTTGTGGGGAAAGCTATGGTCGCTCTGTGAAGAGGCCAAGCGGACGCTTTCGGTCCGGGCAAAAGCGGTCATACCCTTCGAATATCAAACGAAGACGGCGGATATCGAAGTGCGACGGGACGAATTCGAGGAGGCCACCCGGGACCTCCTTGATCGCACGCGATTCACGACTCTGCAAGCTCTCAAAGCGGCCGGTCTCGACTGGGGAGATATCGATTGCGTGCTCCTCGTGGGAGGATCAACACGGATGCCCATGGTTCGCAATCTTATCCGCGAACTTTCTGGTAAAGAACCAGATACGTCCATTTCCGCTGATGAGGCAGTGGCCCTTGGGGCGGCACTCCATGCCGGGTGGCTGCTGGGGAAGGCACGGGGTGAACGGCCGCGCTACAAAATCCGGAATGTCAACTCACACAGTTTGGGAGTGGTCGGCGTCGACCCGCTCACTCGGCGTCGAAGAGTGGGGACGATTATCCCGCGCAACACGCGGCTACCGATTATCGCCAAAAGGCGATTCCGCACTCACAAGCCCAACCAGCGCTCTATCCTCGTTGAAATCGTGGAAGGAGAAAGTCCCGAGCCGGAGGATTGCTGCGAGATCGGAAAGGTGCGTGTCCGTGATCTGCCACCCAATCTCCCAAAGGGTTGGCCGGTGGAGGTCATCTTCCAATATCGGGCGAACGGAAGGCTAAAGGTCCGTATCCGTGTGCCGGAAGTGGATCGGGAAGTCGTGGCGGAGTTCCACCGGGAAAGAGCCCTCACAAAAGAACACCTGGACGGCTGGAGACAATTTATCAGCGGTAAAGAACCGACGGATTACCGATGAGTTGTCCGTCGCCGATTCGACCAACGGGTCTACACGCTGCGTCGCCGTCATTCCTCAGAGGTAGGTGGGCCTTTTGTTCACGCCCAGATGAAAAGAACTGGAGGGACCTGCTTGTCAGGTCCGTTTTGCAACGTCAGACGGCAGATTGGGTTTCGGCGAACACGACAGGCGCGTCCCTCCGAAGGACTTGTCCGAGAGAGCCGATTCTCACATTGCGATCCAACGCTCGGATAATCCCCTTCACCGAACCGACTTCCACTGCCTGATTCAGTTGCCGGCTAAAAGGTAGAGGCCATTCATGAGTGGCCCGCACGACTCGTTGGCCCCGCGGCGCGTCACAGGCTTTTTGCAAAAGTGGACCTGGCTGAGTTGCATGTGAGGGTGCTTGAAGCAGAACGATAGTGGTATCATAAAGACTTACGGCGCTTACCGGCCAGAAGTCATTGTCGGCCCGTTGGATCACACCGTGAAAGTCCGGCGTGGATCATGTCCGTTTGGCATACAGTAAGCGCCCGATCTGAACGAGAAAAGCGCGGATTTGACGGAAAGGATGCAAAATGAGTGAGACCTGCCCGTGGATTATCTCGACAAGCCCTGCGACCTTCGAACAGGACGTCCTGCAGCGTTCCAAAGACGTTTTGGTGGTGTTGGACTTCTGGGCGCCGTGGTGCGGGCCGTGCCGTTTGCTGGGGCCCCTGCTCGAAAAACTGGCTCGGGAGAAGAATGGGGCATTCGTTCTGGTGAAAGTGAATACGGATGAGATGCCGGAACTGGCGGCGGTGTTTCATGTGCAGGGGATTCCCACCGTTTTTGCGCTGCGTGACGGACGCGTGATCGACTATTTTACGGGGGCTTTGCCGGAGTCCGAGCTGCGGGCATGGTTGGATCAGTTACTTCCCCAGGAAGATGAAGCCCTCGTGGCACAGGGCGACGCCCTGGCCGATCGTGATCCGAGAGCCGCCGAGGCCAAGTACCGCGAGGCGATTTCGCGCAATCCGAAGTCCATTCCCGGACGAATTGCCCTGGCGCGACTGCTCGCGAAGCAGAAGCGTTACGATGAAGCCAAATCCTTGCTCAACGAACTCAGCGATCTGGGGGCGACCTCGGAGGAAGTCGAAAAACTGCGGGCGGAGTTGGAGCTTGCGAATTCGGGCGAGCAAATCGACTTGCAATCCCTGCAAGCGCAGGTGGCTGCCAATCCGGGGGATTTTGATCTGCGTCTGAAGTATGCCCGTGCCTTGGCTGCCGCTCTCCGATACGAAGAGGCTTTAGAGGAAGCACTTCGTCTGGTTCAAACGGCTCAGGGCGACCCAAGGGAGGAAGCACGAAAATTGATGCTTCAGATTTTCAGTATTCTCGGGGCCACTCATCCTCTGACGGAAGAGTATCGCCGGCGCCTGACCATGGCACTGTTTTGAATAAAGCCGGGAAACACCCGTGTGTGACAAAATGGCTCACGCGTCGCTACGTTGGTCACCCTTTTTTGGAGTGTCGATGGGCCGGTGTTGAGTATGCCCAATAGAGACGAGTTAAGTGCGGAGGCAGCGCTCATCAGTGTCCGCGGTGCGCGGGTTCACAACCTTAAGAATGTGGATGTGACAATTCCGCTGGGTCGTCTGGTCGTCATCACCGGTCCGAGCGGTTCGGGAAAAAGTTCGCTGGCGTTTGATACGCTCCACGCAGAGGGACAGCGTCAGTACCTGGAGACACTGACGCCGTACATGCGGCGGATTATCCCGCAACTGGAGCGCCCTGACGTGGATTGGGTGGAGGGACTTCCCCCCACGGTGGCTATCGATCAGCGTGGCGGTCCGCCACCACCTCGAAGCACAGTGGGAACACTCACCGAAGTGTATGATCTGCTGCGGCTTCTTTACGTGCGGGTGGGCGAACTCCACTGTCCCAATTGCTCGGCGCCGGTCCTCAGCCAATCACCCCAGGAAATCTGCCAGGCGATTCTGTCCCTCCCTGAGGGAACGCGCCTCATTCTTCTGGCCCCTGTTCCGATCAAGAAATCGCGAAAGGCGTCGGAAATAGCGGCCACGATCCGCAAATTGGGGTTCCCGCGCATTCGGCTCAATGGGCAACTGTGCGATCTTGACGAATTGACGCCCAAGGTCCTTGAAGGAGAATGCCGTGTCGAAGTCGTGGTGGACCGTGTGATCGTCAGACCTACCATCGAGACGCGACTGCGCGAATCGCTTCAGACGACTCTCCGTATTTCGGATGGGCAGGCGGTCATTTCTTACGAAGCCGTCGGGGAAAATGGTCAACCCGTTTGGTTGGAGCGGGTTTTCAGTACTGTTCGTCGCTGTTCTGGCTGTGGCGAACTCTATCCCGAAGTCGATCTTCGAACTCTCAGTTTCTACAGTCCCCATGGTGCGTGTCCTCAGTGCGAGGGCCTTGGTCTGGTGGACCGATTCGATCCAAACCTGGTGCTCGACTTTTCTCGAGGACTGGAGAACGGGGCCGTGCGACTGTGGAAAGATGCTCGCGCGAAGTTGAAGCATCACGCCAAAAAGATCGAACGATTGATGAAACAGGGCGGATTCGATTGGTCGACGCCCCTCGGGAGCATCCCTGAAGAGTTCCGCGCAAAACTGATCTTTGGCACCCGACCTTCCGATCAGACTGTGGACAGATCTCCTCCGAGCTCTCCGACGGCGCGGCGAACGCGGAGCACAGAATTCGTGGGAATTCTTCAGCTCCTGGAAGTGGAATATGAGCTGCTGGCAGAAGACTGGCAGCGCCGTGAGTGGGCGGCATTTCGGTCTGAGGTGGCCTGCCCATCCTGTCAGGGAGCTCGTCTTGGTCCGCTGGGGCGCTCGGTGATGGTTCAGGGTGTGCCCATTCATGCGTTGTGCGCGCGGACAATTCCAGAGGTCCGCGCCTTTCTGGAGAAGCTAAATCTTCCCCCATATCAGGAAGGTGTGGCAGCACCGATCATTAAGGAGATTCTCCACCGTTTGGATTTTCTCGATCAGGTCGGGCTCGATTATGTCACGCTGGACAGACGGGGCGAGACTTTGAGCGGCGGGGAACTTCAGCGCGTGCGATTGGCGGCCGGATTAGGGGCCGTATTGAGCGACGTGTGTTACATCGTGGATGAGCCGTCAATCGGCCTCCATCCGCGAGACAATGATCGCCTCATTGCCAGCCTCCGTCAACTCGTCGATCGTGGAAACACGGTTATTGTGGTGGAACACGACGAGGCAATCATCCGGGCGGCAGACTGGGTGATCGACATGGGACCTGGCGCTGGACCTGCCGGAGGGCAGGTTGTTGCGGAGGGGGCGGTGGCCGATATCATGGCACATCCCCACTCTATCACAGGACGTTATCTTGCGGGCCGGGATGCCATTCCAGTTCCCGCCCGGCGCCGACAGCCACAATCGGAGCGTGAAATTGTCCTCATAGGGGCCACCACGAACAACCTCAAAAATATCACGGTTCAATTTCCGATTGGACTGCTCGTGTGCATTACCGGAGTGAGCGGGTCTGGAAAGAGTTCGCTTCTCAGCTTGACTCTCGCGCCGGCCTTAAAACGGGCGCTCCTCGGCTTGGGAAACAAGGGCTCCGGATATCAGGAAATCCGTGGCTTCGAAAACGTGGACAGGGTTGTGGATGTCGATCAATCACCCATTGGCAGATCACCTCGCAGTAATGTCGCGACCTATACCGGGGTGTTTGACGAGATCCGACGGGTGTTTGCCACCACACGGGATGCACGCCGTTTGGGGTTTCGGGCCGATCGCTTCAGCTTCAATAATCCGGCCGGTCGCTGCGCCGTGTGTCAGGGATTGGGACAGCAGAAGATCGAGATGGATTTTCTACCCGATATGTACGTCACCTGCCCGGCGTGTCTTGGCCGCCGATTCAACGCCCAAACGCTGGAGGTGCGTTACCGCGATAAGTCCATCGCCGACGTACTGGAGATGTCGATCGAGGAAGCCCTGGACTTCTTCGAAAATTTTCCCGCCATTGAGACGGTTCTGCGATGCCTGCGGGAGGTTGGGCTGGGCTATCTTCAGCTTGGGCAGAAAGCCGTGGCCCTATCGGGTGGAGAGGCCCAGCGAATCAAGCTGGCAACCGAATTGGCACGAGGACGCCGGGGAAAAACGGTGTACCTTCTTGACGAACCGACAACCGGTCTTCATAAGGACGACGTGCGGCGCCTCCTTGCTGTGCTGCATCAACTGGTCGATGCTGGAAACACGGTGATCGTGGTGGAGCATCACCTTGACCTGATCAAGTCGGCCGACTGGATTATCGAACTGGGGCCCGAGGGTGGCCGAGAAGGGGGCAACGTGGTGGCCGTGGGAACTCCCGAGGAGATCGCTTGTAACCCCAGCAGTCCCACAGGCCGCTATTTGGCTCCAATTCTAAAACGGAGCTAGCATATGATCGGCTGACAGGGGGTCGCGCGGCGGGAGAAAGAGTTTTAAACCGACGCGGAATCGACAAAGCAAACGGCCCCGTTCACAGAGGATCGGGGCCCCATTATTCACTCTTAACCCGGCCAAACCGGATTGGACTTCAATATCCGCCGGTGTTGGTCTCACCACCATCTCGGGTGGATAGGGCGCGATAAACGGCCAGATCGATCGTATCGGAGATGAAGCGGACTGTACCGTCACCGAACCCAAAATTACCTCCGCCGGGGTGAAAACTTCCGAAGGCTCCGTTGTTAGAGCCATAGACCACCCCTTGTCCCGGCGGGGTGTTAAGGGGATTGTCGGTAGTCCGCAAGGAATCGGTGTGTCGCCCTGCGATCCACCAGCGATTTACACCCTCGGGCGTGTGCGATTTAACGACTTCGCCGACGAAGAACGTATTGCTCAGCCCGTCGGTGCAGTCCGCATATTTCATGGAACGGATATACATGAACATTCCCGTATTACCAGCTTTAACGGCGCCGCTAATGCCCTGGCTGGGGCCGATCGAACCGGAGCACAGCGCGTAACAACCCGTGGAGTACACAGGTGTCGGATTGTTCACTGTATAAAGTGGCTCGTCCGTCGATGAGGGGCAGACAAAGACCTGCGGCCGCGTGCGGAAGAGCTGATCGTAATTAGGGATAAGGCTTAACCACCCCGTCGTCGAGGGACCGATGCCACAGTTCGCCGGTTGAATGGCCCCTAACTGGAAGCCGATTTGGTCGTAAATGTTCTTAGCCTCCAGATATGGCAACAGCATGACGAAGCCGCTGGTCCCTTGGCGCTTGTAATCCGGCACAGCATTGGCACCTGAAGTCGGGGCGAGGCCATAGTAATCCGAACAGTCTGACCCCATTCGGCCAGGGGGCAGAGATTTCACCGCCTGCTCGTAATTGGCCATGGCAAGCGTGATCTGCTTCAAATTGTTCGTGCACTGGGATCTGCGTGCCGCTTCTCGGGCGGCTTGGACGGCCGGTAATAGAAGCGCGATGAGGATCCCAATGATGGCGATCACCACGAGAAGCTCCACGAGCGTGAAGCCAGGAGACCGCGATGGGCGACAGGTTTTGACAGACAGCATACGGGACCTCCATTAAACAACAATGACGGGAAACGGAAACGCGAAACCAACGTTAAAGTGGTCAAAACTTGTTCGGATCATCTGAAATTGGGGTAGCCTGAACTTTTTTCAGGGGACCGCTGATATCAATCCGGAGCGAGTCAGTAGGTTTGTCGATGGTCACCGTTAAGCCACTTGTCTCAGGATCGGCGTATTTCTCATCAATGAGCGAGACGCTTTCCTGTCCAACCATTGCGTTCAAAATAATGGCGACTTTGTGGGTACCCGCTACGCAGCCGTCACCGTTCTCGTAAGTTGTCAGCGTGAACCTTCCGGTTTGGGGATCGATTTGTCCCGTAGCGGGCCGCGTTCCTTCCGGGACCACGCGAATGAACCCCGGCACACCCGCTGCAAGCGGTTGACCATCGATGAAAACCTGACCTGACACTTTGACGAGCCGGGGCCTCCCTTTTCCACAACCAGGAATCACGAGCGAGATCACAATCAGCAGTAACAGGACCGGCAAACGAGACGGAGCGCAACGTTGAGTCATCCGCGGATTCTCCAGTTAAGTCACAAAGACACATCAGTGCACGGGAATGCAATGTTCGGGTGGCAGAAACCTGGTGTCTTGGCTGGCATTTCTACCGCGCAATATTGCCAGACCAAACAATATTAGTCAAGATGTAAGAAATGCGAACTGTTAAAAAAACGATCTGCCTGTTGACAGTACATTGGAACAAACTTTTTCAGTAGACCAAACAAAAAAGGTCGCCGGTCTTGCGACCGACGACCCGGCTCGGAGGAGGGACGTCAGCTTGGCTGCGTGTTATTGCGTGATGCCGAGCTTTTCTTCCTCTTCTTCCGCGATGATGATCCGCGGCGTGACCATCATCATGAGGCTCTGGGTTTCACGCCCGACACCCACGTTCTTGAACAGGCGGTTGATGTAGGGGATCTTGTCGAGCATGGGCACGCCGAACTCGTTGCGGCCTTCGCTCAATCGTTTGATCCCACCGAGGAGGACCGTTCCGCCGTCGGGGACACTCACAGTCGTCAACACGTAGAAGGAGGCCACGGTCGGCAACTGAACGGTCGTGCCGGAACGCGTCGTGCTGCGTGAATTGGAGTTCCTGGTGTTGTCGTTGGGTGTCTCCTGGTTACCTTCAGCCGACGTGCTTTCTGTGGTAGTCTCGGAACCGGTGAAGGTGAATTCGTTCACCTCCTTGATCCGTGCGAAGTAGGGGATAACCGTCATCCGCACGAATCGCCGGTCCTGTGAGACGACAGGTTGCACTGTCAGGAAAGTCCCTTCATGAACCATCGTGACCACGGGCTGCTGAGCCGCCGCGAAGTCACCAACCACCGGGATCACGCTGATCACGAAGGGGCTGGTGGACTGGTCGGCCACGATGC
>ERZ795042.1781-NODE-1781-length-13188-cov-6.247925_pt1 | contig 13188 bp, 7 predicted proteins | sample MGYA00375126_ERZ795042 | MGnify/ENA primary metagenome ERZ795042 (study PRJEB30171, sample SAMN05518105) | compost metagenome | isolation source: Feedstock adapted compost from Newby Island compost facility, Milpitas, CA | place: USA:Newby Island compost facility...
CCGGACCGAGGTCTTTATACCCCACACAGATCGCCCGTTCCGGGTCCTCGTAGCAGATCGCCGTCAACTGTTCCATTTCATACCGCTGGGGATTGTACTTGCGGATTTCTTGGATGTCGGCGATGACCCGACTGGTGTCGATCTCTGCAGGGTCCAGAATCAACGGTTTCTTGGGCACAGCCAGCTCCTTAACGCCTTGCGCACCGAAACTGTTCCGCCGAGCGTTCGCTCATCACACCCCGATCGCTGGACAAAATTTCCGGGCAACAAGCCAGCCTCGCCGTGTGCCCGGCGTTCCCAATTGCCCGGACCTGATCGTAAATCACGGCCGGGAACAGACCGAGCGATTACGTGCGGACAACCCACCGTTTTGCCCGACGCGCCTTCGAGTTGGCAGGCCGCCGACCGTGGTTCGCCTTTTTGATCTGACGATGCGGTTTTGCCATAGAAGGATCCCTTTTTATTGCTGAAAAATTGACAACCCAATCCGCCGGCTCGAACCGGAAAACGAAAAACTCTCCCGTTTTTTATCATAAAGCGCGGGAGTTACGGTAGAGATAATCATCCAACGTGGCGGCGACCACCGTCCAGACGCCGGTCCCGACTGGCAGTCGCCAGACAGCGCCACCCGGAACTTTTAGTTTAGCTGACTCTCTCTATTCTGTGAAGGCAACAGGCAAGCCAAGCCGGGCATTTTGGGGAATCTCGGCAACATCGTGTGACGACTCGCGAACCGCCAGGCCAACCATCAGAAAGAGCACGGCGTTCATGTCCAGAATAATGGAAACGTCGTGGAAAAGCCCATTGACCACGTAGGCGACAACGGCGACCAGTGCCAGAAGGCTCATCGGCCGAGCAGGATTTCCCCAGTTTCGTCGGAACACTCCCACCGAGGCGGCAAGAAAACATCCGAACAACCCCAGGCCGATGACACCCGTCTCTACCAGAAGGGAGAGAAACACATTGTGCTGCGTGTATGGCTTGGCCTGCCGCAAAGGGAGAGGAGCAGTCGGGTCTTCCAGATAGGCGAGTTTTGTGCGATCATACTGAGCCAGTCCAAAGCCGAACATCGGTCGCTCCTGAAACATGCGCCAGGCGGCCGCCGCGAGGAGTGGCCGAAGCTGGACAGAACGGGCTGCTTCATCGGCGGAAAGATGACGATCGCGTTTCATCTCGCGAAAATAGACGCCCGCCACCAATCCCGCTCCCAGCAACATGAGCAGGGCGGTCGTCACCCAGGCGGCACGGAAGCGTGAGGGCGTCACCCACGCGCCGACCACCATCGCACATGCGGCGGCAGAAAGCCATACACTGCGCGTGAGGGTACAAGCGACAGCCACGGCGAAGAGCCCATGCCCCAGAAGAAAGATCGCCCGCCGGGGAGGCGGTGCCTGCACCGTGAACACCGTCCAGGCCGCCCACCCAATGAGGATGAGGAAGCCGTTTCCCACTGGATTGAGCAACGGCCCCCGCGCACGTCCGAAGAACTCGTCCGTAATGGATGTGTCCGCAATATAACGGGGAAACACGAGGGCATTCCAGCCGAGAACTTCCGCCAAACCGGTCAGCGACAGATAAACGGCGAGGGCACTGAAGACGACGAGTGTCGCACGTTGACCGGAGGGATTGTCGCCGAATCGCCTTGCCGCCACGTACAAGGTGGCGGGAAAAGCATAGAAGAAAAGCCAGCGGGAAAATCCGCTCGTCACCCCTGTCAGCAAAAATCCGCCCGTGGCTGAGACAAACAAGTAAATCAAAAGGAGCCCTGCGAAAAAATCAGCCCGAACGAGGCACGACAAATCGGGTCGGCGGCGGAGGAAATCCGCCCCCAGGGCTATAACGAGCAGGCCCCAGAGAACCCGGTCCAGGCTGAGAGGGAACGGCTTTTCCACATGCCAGAAGAAATACCCCAGGCAAATGGAAGTGACCACCGTGAGCAGAGTCAGGCCATAAAGACCTGTTTTTCGCCACAGGACGGCCAGCCAAGAGCCGGCGGCGAGCGTGCCCATTCCGACGAGCGTCAGTGTACCCAGCTCAGTGGTCACAGACGGCCTCTCCTGTCGCCACAGACAGTTGGGTGGTCTGAATCAACGCCCGATGCAGAAGCGACGGTTCGCCGCAAACCGCCACCGGCAAGTCTGGGAAAGCGGATGGCAGGTCAACCTGCGGCTTCTCCTCCATCGGACTGGGGTGCCGGGGAGATTCCCTCGCTGCCTGCTCTTGTGGCACGAGAGCAGACGCGGGAGTCGCGGCCTCCACGCGCTTCGTCCGGGGAGTGCTCTGAGCCGTCGGAACGAGCCACAAAAAGACGGCTAATCCCACCATCAGTCCGCAGGCCGCGCCTCCGGCGATGATGGTCAAGCGACCGGGTCCCACAGGGTGTGCCCCCGTCTGCACGGGTTCCACCGGCACCACGAATCGCGAACTTGCCACGGCAGCCTGGGCGGCTCGGGCTTGATTGAGCTGCTGACGGATGCTCTCCAGAGCCTGGCTCTCCGATCGAACACGCGCGGCAATGGTCCGGTACTCCGGCAACAGGGCCATGAGCTTTTCGACTCGGGCCGATTCCTCCCGCCGCTGATTGCGCAGATACTCCAACTGGGAGCGGATCATCGCCCGCTCATGGCGGACGGCTTCGATGGCGGTGGGAACCTCCTCGGCGATTCGCCGACGCAGTTCGTCCAGGGATAGCCGAGCCGCAATGACCGCCGGATGTTCCCCGGCGTACTGTCCTTCCAAAGAAATAAGACGCACCTCGGCCTCGGTAAGGGCCTCCTGGAGTCGCCGGAGAGAGGGATGGGCCTCGAGAAGAGCGGCTGGGACCGCCTGGAGTTGCGAGGGAGTCTCCCGGACCTGAGTCAACACTTCCAGCATTTTTTCATAGGTGAGCTGACGGCTCTCCAGCGCCTGGATCTGACCGTCGAGTTCTTCGAGCGACGATCGCAGGCCGCTGGTATCCGGCTTCTCCTCCAACAGCCGCAGGGTGATCCCGTCCGCACCCAGGTTGGCTTCCATCTCTTGGAGTCGCTGTTGATCAGCCTCCAGAGCGGTTTCTGTCGCGCGCTGGGCCCGGGTCAGTTCCTCCGCCATCTCTGCCGTTCTTCGCGCCTGTAACTCCTGGAGGGCGTGGTCAGCGTGGCGGACCAGGGCCTCCGTCAGTCGGACTGCGCGAGCCCGGTTCCTATCGCGAACCCGGACTGAGACCACGTCGCTGGCTCCCCATTCATCCCCCGCCACGGGGACGATTTTCACAGCTTCTCGCAGGGCATCGATATCCATCAGCGTCGGGAAAGAAGAGCCCTTCCTTCGCTGTGGCCCTACTTCTTTCAGGACCTCTTCCAGGACGGTCCGGCTTTGAATAACGGTCACAAGCGTATTCTGAAGATCCCGTCGCTTTTGATCTGCGAGGGCATCCTGGAGACCACCGGCAAAGGCTTCCGGCCGAATGACGACGGACTGATGGGCTTCCCAAACTGCGGGCTTCAACACGGCCACGAGAACGGCCAGCACCACCACACACAGGGCACATCCCAAAGAGATGTACACGGGGTATTTCCACCAAACGTGCGAGGTTGTGCACTCTGAAAGCAAGGCGCCGGGCTGGGATTTCGAATCAGATAGTTTGTCCCATCCTGAAGACGTGGGATCGTTCTCAGACGCCGGACGTGGCGTGTCCTTCACAACCTTCGGCAAGCGATCAGTCATTGGGACGGTTCTCCGAAACTTGTCACGAACCATCGCGCTCCGCTGTTTCCCAAAACACCATAGAAACGACGCCCCTCTGGTGAAAACGCTTCTCAAACGAATGGACAGATCGTCATCCAACGATGCCCCCAGAGGAGTATAGGTCGTGCTGGGGGAGCGTGCCTCTGGGTTCGGAAAAGAACTTCTGTAGCGAGTTTGACAACAGGACGGGCGGTGCCGAAGTAGGTATGTTGCCCGTCGGCTTTGACCTTTCTGGCTGGATGTCCCACATTTTCTCAGCGGTCATCCTGCGCATTGCTGCTTCCGGTGGTTGTGTCCGCCTTTGGAAAAGATCGCAAGTTCATAAACATGGTCGATCAGCACGAGTGGTCCGTCCGCATTCACGAAGACTTCCGCGAGCTGGAACAGCTCGAAGGCCAGTGGAATCACTGGGCCGAAGATCAACCGTTCCGTCGCTATGAGTGGCAACGGACGTGGTGGGAGGTTTATGGCTCCACGTCGCGATCCCGGAAACGCCCCCGGCTTCGCATTCTGGAGGTCAGACATGGTGGGGAGCTCGCCGGGATTGTCCCTCTCTATTGTCAGTGGCATCCTCTTTGGGGTTGGGTTCTTCGCTGGCTGGGATCGGGGGAAGTGTGCAGCGACTACCTCGGACCGATCGCCCCGGCGTGCTATCAGGAGTCTGTCGGCCGAGTTACCCTCATCGCTCTCCACGCGATGGCGACGGGCAAGAGTCACTTCCAGGATGTGTCGGTTGATCGGTCCGGCGCACGGCGGGTGGGTTTCCATCGCATTGACTGGGATGGAATGAAGGCTGACGATCCAGCGCTCCACGCCGTGCGCACTCAGGCCGAAGCCTTGAAATGGGCCCTGGACATTCGTCCCACAGAGAGCGCCTGGCAGATCGCTCTTCCCCGCACATGGGAAGAGTATCTCGCCAGCCTGCAGCCCCGCTCAGTACGGCGGCGTTATCGCAGGCTGTCACGGGCGTACCTGGACCATCCTGATCTTGTTCTCCACGTGGTCGGCAAACGGGAAGTGATCGGGACACCCTGTGATGATAACTGGCAGTCGGCGTGGAATATTCTGGTGCAACTCCATCAGGCGCGGAGAAACCAACTGGGCGATCAAGGCCGCTTCGCGTCAACGCCATTTGAGATTTTTCACAGGCGCATTCTTGCCGACTATCTGCCGGCCGGACGGGCCGCTTTGGCCTGGTTGGAATGGCAGGGTCAGCCTGTCGCCGCGGAATATCTTCTTATATCCGGCAGAACGCTGATGGCCTACCAATCCGGGGTCAACCCCGATTTTCTCACCCTCTCCCCGGGCCACATTATGAGCCTTTCGCTGATTCGCAACGCGATTCACCAGGGATTTGCGACGTTCGATTTCCTTCGCGGGGACGAGCCCTACAAGAGGCATTTCGGCGCCAAACCGACGCCCCTCGTTCGTATCCGCGCGGCGCCCCTGCAGGTGAACGCCCGCTGGCGATTTACTCTGTGGAACTGGGGCCGCCGCTCCCGGGAATTCCTGCGAGGCATGAAAGTCGCGCGTAGCGATATCGCAGGAACCGCAACAGCGGAAGACCTACCTGCCGCCGTGGAGAGTTGATGATCGACATGCTCAAGACGAACGGGAGAGAACCCATGCCCCGAGCAGGCGTGGCCGGCCAGATTATGAGAGCCTTAAAACAGGGACTGTTACCGGTGTACTATCTTTCCACCATCGCGTTCCGCAAATGGCTGCGTCAGCGGCTGGCGGAAAAGGGTCGGGTTCCCATTTCCGTCCTGATGTACCACCGTATATCTCGGGACTGCCCTGCGTCATGGTGCACCTCGCTTGCAGCGTTTCGCCGTCATCTCGTATGGCTTCAGCGAAATTGTACCGTTCTTAAGCTGGCCCAGGTCCAGGAGAGTCTTCTTTACGGAAGATGGGCCAGTCGTCCGGCGGCTGCCATCACATTTGACGATGGTTACGCCGACAATCTCCGCGCCCTTGCGGATCTTCTCGAATTCGGAATGCCCTTCACGTATTTTGTGACGGTCGAGAACATCCGCACAGGAAAGCCATTTGAGCACGATCTTGCGCAGGGTTACCAATTTCCGCCGAACACGCCCACAGAGATCAGGGCACTGGCCGAGGCGGGAGTTGACATCGGCTCGCACGGCTGGACGCATGCAGAATTCCACCGCCTCTCCCCTGGCGAACTCTACCGTCAATTGGACTCCAGCAAAAAATGGCTGGAAGATTTGATCGGGCAACCGGTAAGGGCGGTGTCAGTGCCGTTCGGGCGTCCGGAACACGTCACTCCCGCGGTGATTCTTGCTGCCCGCCGAGCCGGCTACAAGATCGTGTGTTCGGCATACGGGGGCTACAACCTTCCTTTCCGTCACCGCTTTCATATCCTCCGATTTGCGGGTGATAATTGCCTCTGGCGACTTCGCAATCGGCTTACCGTTGACCCTCGGCTGTTGCGCCGAACACTCACGCAATACATGCCTGGGGACGCTGAATGGGATCCGGACGCGGTGGTCGGACCTCGTCCCCGCGAAGTGATCCCCGGGCCGAGGGAATCGCTTTCGTCATCCTCCCTGCCCATCCTCCCGCTTTGCCAAGATCACCGAATTTCGTCCTCCTGGTCCAGCATGGATGGCGAAGAAGCAGGAACCCCTTTTACGCACATCGACGGAATCTCGGACAGCCGCTTATGACGCTCAACAACGTGTGCACCCTTCAACTGGAAACCGCCTGTTCCGTGGAGGACCGGCCCGTTACGACATCGCCGGTCTATCCTAAAGCCTCGATGTCGTCTCTCATGACGGGCATGGCGCTTTTGCTGGCCGCCTCCGTAGTCCAGCGACTGGTGGGCTTTGTTCGCGCTACGCTCTTCTGCCGCTGGTTGGATGCGTCCCAGTTGGGTCTGTGGGACATGGCGTTCGGATTTCTGATGACCGCCACTCCTCTGATGATCCTTGCCCTGCCGGGTTGCCTGGGTCGCTATGTGGAGTATTACAGGCAACGGGGTATGCTCGGCCTGTTTTTAAAGAGGACCGCCGTCGTCAGCGGACTGCTCGCGCTCTGCGGGGCAGCGGCGGTGGCGATTTGGGCCAGCCCGCTGGCGGAGCTCGTCTTCGGAGACAGGTCCTATCGCCCTCTTGTTTACTATCTCGCCTTTGCCCTCGTAACCGTGGCCGCCTTCAACTACCTCTACGAACTGGCCATGGCGCTGCGGCTCAACCGCTGGATCAGTCTCATCCAGCTTCTCAACAGCATTCTGTTCGCCGGGCTGGGGCTGGGACTGCTCGTCCTCTGGCGGAACGATGCGCGAACTGTCATCATCGCCTACGCCCTGGCCTGCGCCATCACTGCTGTCGTCGCGCTTTTCGGTTTCAAGCCCTGGCGTCTCGCTGCAGGCGAGGCCAACCCCGTCTCGCTCCAGGAGTCGTTTTGGCCCCGGATTCTCCAGTACTCTCTGTGGATGTGGGCAGCCGGGGCTATCAGCAACCTGTTTGCCGTCGTGGATCGTTACATGGTCCTCCACTGGTTGCCACCTGATCACGGTGACCCCCTTGCCCTGTTGGGTGACTACCACGCATCTCGGCTTGTGCCGATGCTGTTCGTCTCTTTGGCAGGGCTCTTCGCGGCCATGAGCACACCGCATCTCAGTCACCTGTGGGAGACCGGCCAATCCCGTCACGCCGCTGAACAGCTCAACTTACTCGCCAAGTTGCTTTCCCTGGGAATGCTCGTGGGATCCGCGGGTGTGTTGCTGGCCGGGCCTGTCCTGTTCAACACGCTCCTTGCGGGAAAATATCCCGTGGGCCTTGATATCCTCCCCATGACGCTGGCGTACTGCTTGTGCTTTTCGCTCTTTCTTCTTCTCCAGAATTACGTCCTATGCTGCGAGAAAGCCTATTTCGCGGGACTGGCACTCGCCTGCGGACTATTTTTGAACATCGGTCTTAACCTCGCCTGGTTGCCTGTGTGGGGACTCACCGGAGCCGTCTGTGCCACGCTGGCGGCCAACGGAGTGGCCCTGCTTGTGCTCCTTGTGATCAATCACCAATTGGGCCAGCCGATCGACGTCGGTCTGCTCCTGGCCCTGATCGCCCCCCTGGGTGTCGCCCTCGGGACCGGGTGGACGCTGCTCATCACCGCGGTCCTGCTCTTCCTTTCTCTGCGGACCGATCTTTTCATTAACCAGGCGGAAAAACGAGAACTCGGCGCACTCATCCGACAAATGCTCTCGCGAAAAATGCATTCAGGCAACCTCGCTACCTCAGATAAGTCTCCGTTTCCAGCGACATCGTCAACGTCCGCCACAGAGCCAGCCCCTCTTTGCGACATCAGTGCCCCGCCCCCGACTCCGCACGCAGAGGCCGATAATATCTCCGACCTCCGAGAAGAACGAAGACTCGAAGAACCCGAAGAAATTGATGACGCGATCCCTCCCGGACGCGGATGGTTCAATCCATTCTTTCAACGCCGTGAGCATCCTCCCCTCGGCCAACGGGATCCTCTTCGCGTCATGTTCGTTATCACCTGCATGCCGGTGGGCGGCGCTGAGAGACTGCTCGTGGACATTGTCCGTCGCATGGACCGAAAGTTATTCGCCCCGGAATTATGCTGTCTGAAGTATCTCGGCCCCCTGGGAGAAGTGCTCGCCCGGGAGATCCCCGCTTTCACAGGACTCCTCAAGCACAAATATGACCTCCGAGTTCTGCCGCGGTTGTACCGACTGCTCCGCCAGCGCCGCATCGACGCGGTGATCACCGTTGGAACAGGCGGGGACAAGATGTTCTGGGGACGACTGGCCGCTTACCTGGCTGGCGTCCCTGTCATAGCGTCGGCCCTTCACTCGACGGGGCTCCCCGACCGTGTGGAATTCCTCAATCGGTTGCTCACGCCGTTCACAGATGCGTTTATCGCCGTCTCGCCACCGCATGCCCAGTACATCATCAGACACGAAGGATGCCCGGCCAATCGAACGTGGATCATCCCAAACGGCATCGACACCGATCGCTTCTCTCCCCGGCCGGCGGATCCTCGGCTTCGGGCCAGTCTTGGACTCCAGCCGCAGCACCGCGTTGTGGCCCTCGTGGCCGCGTTGCGGCCGGAAAAAAATCATGAACTTCTCCTCCAGGCCGTCCCGATCATCCTGGCTGAATGGCCGCAAACCCGGTTTCTCATCGTGGGAGATGGTCCCAGACGTGACGAATTGCAGCAGCTTGCCCGACGCTTCGGCGTGGACCACGCCGTGATCTTCACAGGCAATCGGGATGATGTTCCCGACGTTCTCGGCTGTGCGGACGTGGCGGTCCTCTGCTCCCATATGGAAGCAAACCCCCTTGCCGTCCTGGAAGCCCTCGCGTGTGAAAAGCCCGTCGTTGCGACGGCGGTAGGCTCCGTGCCGCTCCATGTCCGGGAGGGTGAAACGGGATTCCTTGTTCCCCCTGGAGATGCCCAGGCTCTGGCCGCAAAATGCCTTATCCTTCTGCGTCATCCTGATCTGGCACGCAGCATGGGTCGCGCTGGGCGCCGGCACGTCTTGCGACATGGATCGCTCGAGAAAACGGTGGCCGGATACCAGCGGTTGATCGCCACAATCTACACCAGAAAATGCGGAGGCGTTTCCTCGCAGCCTCATCAATTCTCTCCAACACCCCAGTCCGCGCACCCTTCGCCGATCCCCTGTCTTCCACTGGAGGATATCGTTTCGCCTGGTGCCGAAACCACCTCGAGCGGCTGAACGGAACGATTCTGACCGCTGACGGAAATTGAACAGTTTCTCCCACGCATGCACCCAATTCAGGGGATCCAACACAACCGTCGCTTTCGGTTTTTTCCAAAAAGTTCTTCTTTTGCTCAAATTCGTCACAGTTTCCCGAAATGTTGGGACCTCCAGCATCCGATACAAAAAGGGGCAGACCCGGCATGCGATCGGGTCAAGCAGTGTTGACGTTGCCGTTTTCTTGGGAGTGTGTCCCATGCGAAAAATCGGCCTTTGGGCAATGGTTTCCCTAATCGCGGTACTCGGGTGGGGGACGGCGGTCCGCGCCCAAAATCCGCAAAGCATCTGGTTCGAGGACCTTAACGCCGCACGCCGGGTCGCAGCCGAGACGAATCGCCTGGTTCTCATCCATTTTTGGGCGGAATGGTGTCGGCCGTGCCGTCAGATGGAAGCTGAGGTCTTTTCCCGACCAGAGGTCCTCTCTGCCATTGCGACCTCCTATGTGGCGGTGAAGGTCAATTTCGACCAAAACCCGATCCTTGCGCGGCAACTCAACGTCGAGTCCATTCCCACCGATGTGATCATCACTCCGCAGGGCGAGGTCATCGCCAAATCCGTTGGGGGCGTGTCTGCTCCGCGGTACATCGAACGACTCAATCAGGTGGCCAGCCAGTGGCAACAGCGACAGGCTCTGGTCGCGCGAATGGGAGCACCACCCCCCGGAGCTTTCGGACCCAGTAACCAGCCGAGCGATGCCGGCACAACGCTCCCCATCAGGCCTCCCGTCGCCGGTCCGCCGCCTGCCTGGCCTGCCGCTGGTGCTTTGACCGCACCGGGGACAGCCCAGTCGCTTGGGCCCCAGCCGGCACCAGAGAACCGAACGCCTGTCGGCCCCGGATACAACCCGCTACTGTCCGGGCAAGCTGTCCCGAACTTCCCCCAGCAACCTCCCATGGTTGGGAATCCATCGCCGCAGGTTGCCGCTGCGGTCCCGTCACCTGCGGTCGATCCCGGCAATGCTTGGGCCTCTCAAAATGCCTCAGGTCTTTCTTCACCTTGGGCTTCATCAGCGCCGGCTGGAGGAATCACTGCTGGGCCGCCGAACGGAAGTCCCGTCAGCCCGTATTACTCAGCCAATCCAGCTTACTCTCCGGCTCCAGGCGCACCGACCTACGCTTCCCAGGCGCCGGTTCCGCCTGTAACTGGCAATCTCGCTTCGGCTGAATCTTCCGTGTCCAATCCTCCTGCGCCGAATAACTTCACGGGATCAAACGGCGGCTTGGCCTTCACGGTCCCGCCCTCCGCGGGTGCTCCAGGCGTCCCGTCGGAACCCGCTTTAGCTGCCCAGCAACCTTCCCGAACTGACAGCCTTCAAACGGACACCGCCTCTGCTGGTTCACCGTCCTCACCGGTGGCCATCCCGCCGGGTAATCCCCCACTCGCGCTGGACGGATATTGCCCGGTCAGCCTCACCGACAAGCACCGGTGGGTTCTCGGGAACCGTCGCTGGGGCGCCCGACATGAGGGTCGAACGTACCTCTTTGCCGGCCCCGAAGAACAGCAGAAGTTCCTTGCCAATCCTGACCGCTACGCGCCAGTCCTCTCCGGTTATGATGTTGTGAAACTTGTCGAGGGCACACAACTGGTGGAAGGCCGTCGCGAACATGGCGCATGGTTCGGCGGCCGGGTTTATCTGTTCAGTGACGAGGAGTCTTTCCAGAAGTTCAGCGCCGACCCTTACCGCTACATCAATGCCCTGCCGCAGGCTGTGGCACGCCTCTCCCAGAAAGTCGGGACCAGGGCTGCGGGTAGTTTCACTCCGTCGGCCGCCCCGGGATTACCTGGCCAGACGCTGCCTTCGCTCGGCAACCAACCGGCTCCGGCCACAGCGTCACCGCAGCCCGAAAACCGACTCGGGATCGCACCCGCCGTGAGTGGCACGGGTAACCTCGGCACCGTGCCAGGCCCGGCGCCTTCCGCCCCACAGACCTCGCCGAGCGCCTATTCCCAGGTATTGCCGGGTTCGGGACTCCCGTCTGCGACTTCGGCCCAGCCCGGCCCCCAAATTCAGGTGGGGCTTCCGGATAGGGTGATGAACAACCTCCCCAGCCGGGTGGTAGGCCCAACGAACCAGCCGTATCCCCCCATTGCAACCCGACCTGGCACGGAGTCGCAAACGCCTGGCTTCGGCAAGTCGCACTACAGCATGCCAGGCCGCTACTGATCCGACCAGCCGCGGGGTTTCGGCCGATTGGTCTGACAGGGTAGGCCTCGAGAAACCCTGCTCTCGCCTTCCGCTTCTGCCGAGGCTTCAGCAATAACCGGCTCCGGAATCTGTGCGACATGGGCAATCCCGTTGAAGCAACCGCGGTTTCGGCATCTTCGGTGGGAAACCGTTCCGTCGGCGATTCGTCACTAACGCAATTCCGGATAGCCATGCCGCAGCGACGAGCGCCTCCGTTCGGTCAATCGACCAACTCAATACCGGGCCTCAGACGACCGACCCGTGCGTCCCCGACGAAACCTCGGCTTGCCTCCTCACCAAGCGAACGTTAAAAATGAAATAGACTGGCAACCAGGGGAGAGAAAACCGACGGCGTTAAGGGTCGGGCTTGTTTCTCCGCTCTCCCCAGGAAACCCACTACCCGGTGGTGTAACGGTAACACAAGGGACTTTGGCTCCCTAATTCCAGGTTCGAATCCTGGCCGGGTAGCTGAGAATCGGGGCGCAACTGGGCCGAAGGCATTCTCTCTTAGCCTGGTCCACTCGGGCTAGCAGGGACGTCCTCACGGCTCCGGAATTGTATCTTCCCTTGCCCGTCTGAATGGGAACTCGGCCGTTTGGCTCTTCGGCCTTTCCCACTGAGGCCTTCGGAAAGCCCTGCCCATTGACACAAGCCATCTCTCTGTCAGTGCGGAATCCGCCACTGTTCTCAGATAACCTGTTGGCAGGCCGCGAAACCCATGCCCCATCCCCACTTTTGCAAAGACCTGTGACATGCCACGGACACTAAATCTCATTCGGGCAATTCATGAATTGCCCCTGCCGTTGAATGAGCATCGGAACCAAGCAGTTGGAGCCCTACCAGCGAAATGGACGCTTCAGTGAGCCAAACGTTGGAATGGGACCCGACTCTGGCTTTCGCGGAGAAGACCTTCGCAAGAGCACGCTTGTCATGTCCGCTGAATAAAAGTGCGTTATCCAACCTTGGGAGGCGGACGTGACCAGCACGCCCCTCCGAAAGTGGACCTGACAGCCAAATCAGTTCGGCGTGAATCTCGCTCCCACGCGGACTCCTCTGGGGATCTGCATCCTGCTTCGCCAGAGAAAAGAGAAAAAGTCGGGGTGAGTCAGGTAAAAGCGTCCTCGTCCGGCTTTCCCTACGGCAAGTGTTACAAGGAGTTGGGAGGTTCCCCGGCGGTCGGGCTCAGTCAGTACGTAGCTCCCACCTACGTGGGTTGCGACTAGGGACTACTCGGCGCCTCCGCCCACCCGCAAGAAGCCGACGAGAGAAACTGCGGCAAGTTGGGGCAAAACGCGGATCAGCAGGCTCCCACAAAAACTGGCAAAGGAAAGAAAAGTGAGCCACAACAACTGCAGCTCAGACGAGACACACAGCCCTCGGTCAACCACATCGTCTTTCTGAGCAACGACTTAGTGGAGCGACAGGATTCGAACCGAATTCCACAAGTGACTATATAGATAATACTTCCGACACGACAGGCCACCCTGGTGGCACAGAATCCGGCACA
>ERZ795042.1785-NODE-1785-length-13152-cov-284.939757_pt1 | contig 13152 bp, 7 predicted proteins | sample MGYA00375126_ERZ795042 | MGnify/ENA primary metagenome ERZ795042 (study PRJEB30171, sample SAMN05518105) | compost metagenome | isolation source: Feedstock adapted compost from Newby Island compost facility, Milpitas, CA | place: USA:Newby Island compost...
GAGAAGTCGAAGCTCTGGCCGGCGGCGGAGGCTCCTGCCGAGAAGTCGAGGCCCTGGCCGGCGGCAGAGGGCTCCGGGGAGAAGTCGAAGCTCTGGCCCGCGGCGGTGGTCGCGGGGGCGACGCTCGCCCCCGGCTCGATCAACGCGGGCGAGAGATCGATGGGCGCCTCGATCACCGAGGGCTCGGGCGCGAATTCCACCTCGAGGCCGGCGGCGGAGGGCTCCGGCGCGAAGTCCACCGGCTCGTTGGCGGCCGCGGCGCCCGGCTCCTCCGGACGGCTCGCCTCGACGGCGGGCCCTTCCTCGCCCGGATCGAAGACGGGCGTCGAATCCAGGTCGTCCAGCTCCTCCGAGACCTCCGACCCGTCCTCACCACCGCCGAGGCTGCGCAGGATGGCCTGCGCCTCGTAGTCCGCGCCGCCGACGACGGTGGGGCCTTCGCGGAGCAGGGCGTCGTCGAGGTCGAGGGCGACCGACCCGGCCCGGTGCTCCGCCGCCTCCTTCACCGCGGGGAGATCGTCCACCGCGGGGAGATCCTCCGCGACGGGCAGGTCCTCGTCGAGGGACGTGGGGTCGTCCAGGAACGCCACCTCCTCCTCGGCGATGGCCGCCGCGGCGGGCTCGGCCTCCGCGGACGCCGCATCGGTGGGCGCGGGGGCCGCGATCTCCTCGACGGCCGGATCGGCCGCGGAGAACTCGTCTACGCTCGGCGCGGCCTCGGGGGACGCCTCGGCGACCGGCGCGTCCGCCGCGAACTCCGCGGCCGAGGCATCGGCCGCGGGCGCGGCCTGCGCCTCCCATCCCATGGCCCGCGCCAGCTGGGCCTGGGCGACCTCGGGGGGAAGGACCTGGCCGTCCTCGCTGTAGTAGACCTGGCTGTAAGGCTCGTACCAGTGCCGGGCGAGCGGGTGCCAGTAGAAACCGCGCGGATCCCAGACGTAACCCCAGGGATTCGCGGGGGCTCCGGCCGCCTCGCCGGCCGCAACGTGACTCTCGCGTTCTGGCTTGGAGTCGTTCGGCATGGTGGGGAGCCTACCCAAGTCGAGAGTTGAAAAGAAGGGCGGTCGACGCGGTTGACGAAGGGAAATCCGCGTGCGAGAACGCCCGCAGGAGGCACCATGAAGGAGCTGGATTTCCAGGAGGAGCGTCGCCGCGACGACGCCTGGACCTTCGGCAAGCTGGCCGTGCTGGCGGTCGTCACCCTCGGGGTGGCGATCTCGATCATCTACGCGTTGGCGAGCGCGGCTGCCCCCTACTGATCTCCGAGCGCCGGCCATCGCCGCCCTCCGCACCGCTCGGGGGCAAACCCCGACCTCTCCCGGGTGGTCGCCCCCGGGGCGGTGCCCCGGCGCTGTCAGACCGAAGGCGCGGCCGCACCTTGGCAGCCAGCGAGCGCCTGCTCGCGCGCTCGCGGGAGGCTGCCATGGGTGGGCGCGTTGCGCTTCTACTGGCGTGCCTGCTCCCCGCCTCCGCCGGCGCCCAGGAGGTGGCGGTGGAGGAGGGAGAGGCGGAGCCGGTCGACGAGGCGGGTGTGAGCGGAGGTCCGCTCGACCTCTCGCATCTCGGCAAGCGCCCGCGGCCCGACGGCCTCGAGGCCTCGAGCCCCTTCGAGGAGGACCCCTACTGGGGGCTGAAGGAATCGGAGCTCCGGCTAGTCCCGGCCAGTAGCGCCTGGCGCAGGCCGGGTGCCGAGGACGTGAGCCTCGCCGGCCCGTCCTGGCCCGGCCCGGCGATGGTCGAGGCCTGGGACCTGGGGGCGGCCTACACCTTTCCCCGCCTCGCGCCCGCGATCGGCGCGGAACTCTTCTCCTTCGCGGGGGAGCGCCGCGACCAGACCGTCTTCGGGGAACGGGTGCGGCTGTCCTTCTACTTCGTCGAGCTCGCCTTCGACGCCGTCGGCAGCGTCGGCGGCGAGCGCATCGACCGCACGGACCTCGACCTCGACTTCCGCATCCCGATCCGGCTGGGGCGAAAGCACCGGCTGGCGGTGATGCCCGGCAGCACCTTCCCCATCGACGGTCGCGACAACACGGACGACGACACCGCCATCCGTTTTCAGGTCCTCTACGGGATCGGCGGGGGCGGCCTGGGATTCCAGGCGCGGGTCGGCTTCGCGCAGGGGAGCCGGCCGCGCGGCCTTCTGCTATTCGACGAGGTGGCCACCGACCCGGCCTTCCTCTACGGCGCGATGCTCTCGTGGCGCTTCGTCCCCGGCGTGCAGCTCCGCGCCGAGGCCAGCGGCCAGATCGGCCGGGATGGGGGAACCGATAGCCTGACGCTGCTGGGCGGCCCCGTCTTCTTCCCGCTTGGCGATCCGCGGGTCTCGCTGGGCACGGTAGGGATCGTGCAGACGCGGGCCACCGAGCTCGACTTCGAGCGGTCGGCGTGGGGCGGCCTGGTCCAGGTGGGGATCGACTTCTACTGATCAGCTCTTCTCGAAGACGCGGTAGCCGGCGCGCGCGAGGCGTTCGCGCAAGAGCTGGATGTGGTCGTGGCCCCGCGTCTCCAGGGTGAGCTCGACGTCCGTCTCGCCCATGGCGGCCATGCCGAAGGCGCGGTCGTGGTGGATCTCGATCACGTTGGCGCCGGCATCGGCCACCACGCGGGCCAGGCCTGCCAGGCCGCCGGGCCGGTCGGCGACGGTGACGACCATCCGCACCAACCGGCCCTCCTTGACCAGGCCGCGCTCGATGATCCGCGAGAGCAGCGTCACGTCGATGTTGCCGCCGGAGAGGACGACCACGGTCTTCTTGCCCCGCAGGCCCTCGACGTGGCCGTTGAGCAGGGCGGCGAGCGCGGCGGCGCCGGCGCCCTCCGCCACCGTCTTCTCCTTCTCCAGCAGGGCGAGGATGGCGTAGGCGATCTCCTCCTCGGTGACGGTGACGATCCCGTCGACGTAGCGCTGGACGTGGCGCAGGGTGAGCTCGCCCGGTCGCTTGACGGCGATGCCGTCGGCGATGGTGTGGCCGCCGCCGACCCTCGTCGCACTCCCGGCGTCGACGCTCGCCTTCATGGAGGGGAAGGCCGCGGCCTGCACGCCGATCACGCGCACGCCGGGCCGCGCCTCCTTGAGCGCGACCGCGACGCCGGAGATCAGCCCGCCGCCTCCGATGGGGACGACGGCGGCCTCCACGTCGGGGACCTGCTCGAGGATCTCCAGGCCGATGGTGCCCTGGCCGGCGATCACCAGGGGGTCGTCGAAGGGGTGGACGAAGACCTGGCCCTGCTCCTCCTGGATGCGACGCGCCTCGGCGTAGGCCTCGTCGAAGGTGGCGCCGGCGAGCACCACCCGGGCGCCGAAGTTGCGGGTCCGCGAGACCTTGATGAGCGGGGTGTGCTCCGGCATGACGATGGTCGCCGGGATGCCGAGCCGCCCCGCATGATAGGCGACGCCCTGCGCGTGGTTGCCGGCCGACGCGGCGACGGCTCCCCGCTTCCGCTGCTCGGGCGACAGGCTCTGGAGGATGTTGGCGGCGCCGCGCTCCTTGAAGGAGCCGGTCATCTGGAGGTTCTCGAACTTGATGAAAACCTCCGCCCCGGTGAGCTCGCTGAAGGTGACGGAGCGGCAGCACGGCGTCTTCGAAACCAGCGCGCCGATCCGCTCCCGCGCCTCGAGGATGTCTTGCGTGGAGACCAAGCGAACCTCGGTTTTTGCGCCCTTCTAGCGCCGTTTCGAGGTGCTTGCAATCGCCGCGCGGGGGCTGCGCGGCGGCCGCCGCGCGAGGCACGACGCCGGCCGCAGCCCCGCATCCGTCCGCCGCAGCCGGCTCCTAGGCCGGCGCACCCCCCGCGCGGGTCCTCTCGTCCAGCGCGCGCAGCAGCCTCTGGTGGGCGCTCGCCGCTTCCCGCCTCACCTCCTCGGAGACCAGGGCGCCGCCCGACTCGATGGCCCGCGCCAGGCGGTTGGCGGCGGCCCGCACCGCATCCGGCTGGAAAGCGGGGCCGTGGGAGGCCTGGCGGAAGGGCGCGGAGTGCAGGCCCTCGTCCAGGTTGGCGCGCAGACGCCGCGTCTCGGGGGCCTCCTCCATCAGGTGGGCCGCCTCGGTCCACGCCAGCGCCGCCAGCCTCCACAGCAGGGCCTGCAGCTCGTTGTCGGGGGAACTCCAGGCGGCAAAGGGGATTCCCATGGCGAGGTCCTCGAGGGTGGTCCGGCGGGAGGCGGGGAGGGGCTCCACGGGACGGCGCTGGGGAAAGAGGGACAGGAGCGCCGAGATCGTGGTCGGCAGGGGCCCCGGCCGCGAGAGGAGCCACCGCAGGTTCTGGAGGGCCTGCGAGCCCTCGGCGAAGGACTCGGCGGGGACGACGAGCACGGCGTAGCCGTCGCCGAGGGTGGACTCGAGGTGCTTGCCCAGGGTGCGCTCGTTGGAGCGGAGGAAGGCGCTGGACAGGTCGCGCGAGCGGAAGAAGAGGTAGAGGGCGCGGCCGTCGTCGAGGGTGGCGACGTGGTGCGTCGGCGCCGCGCCGATCCGGCCCAGGGAGATCTCGTCGAGCAAGACCCAGCGCAGGCCGCGCGCGGCGGCGGCCTCGGCCACGCGCCTCCCGTAGGCGAGCGCCGGGGGGAAGAGCCCTCGCGGGCTCCACGATGCGCCGAGGAGTTCGCGCATCAGCTGGTCGCCGAGCTCGAGCTGCCGCTCGACCTCGGCCCGCGGAAGGCGAGGCAGGAGGGCGTGGTTGCGGCTGCCGGCGGCGAACTCCACCGCGCCGCTCTCGGCGAGGGCGGCGACGGCGTGGAGGATGCCGGACTGCCGGCAGGAGAGCAGCCGCAGGGCGAGCGCGGGGTCGAGGGCGATGGTGACGGCGGCGGTCTCGCGGTCCTCTTCCAGCGCCCGCAGCAGGGGCCGGTAGGCCGCCTCCGCGATCCGGACCACCCCGTCGTCCGTCTCGCTCGGCGGCCGGTAGAACTCGATCACGACCGCGACGAATGGGCCGGCGGTTGCCACGCGCTTGGCTCCAGTCTCCTGGCCAGGGCCTCCCGGTCGAACCAGAGTTTCTCTCCGAGCCGGAGCAGGAGGGGGATCTCGAGCTCGGGCGGCCGGCGCGCGCAGAGCTCCCAGAAGAGGTTCTGCGCTTCCCAGAGGTCGAGGCCCGGGCCGAGTGACTCGCCGAGGACGACGAGGTCGTGGAGCTCCTCGGCGAGGTCCGGACGTCGCGCTTCCAGCAGGGCGCGCATGTGGCTGCGGATCAGGCGCTCCACCGTGCGCCGCGGCCGCTTCATGGAGAGCTCGATCCCCAGCTGCCTCGCCTCGTCGATGACCTGCTCGATGCCCAGCCGCGTCTCGCGCGCGCCGCTGGTGCCCTCGGCGAGGCTCTCGATCAGCGCCGCGACGTCCGAGTAGAGGGTGAGCTCGGCGGCGGCGAGAAGCTCGAGGGGGATGGGGATGTTGGTCTCCTGCAGGAAGCGCATGAGCCCCAGGTTCTCCTCGTAGATGCGGCGGTAGTCCTGCGCCCACCGGGCCCGCGCCTCGCGCAGGAGCGTCTTGGCGAGGGCGCGCCGCTCGTCGAGGAAGAGGTTGCGCAGGCCGAAGTCGGGACCGACGAAGTGCCGGTCCATCGCGCGGATCACACCCGAGAGGTTGAAGCGCGAAAGCGAATCGAAGAGGTCGTTTTCGATGTCCTGGTACGACTGGGCATCGACGTAGGGCCGCACCGAGCAGCGGAAATCGTTGCCGCCGAAGTGGAGCACCGCCCAGATGCCGTCGAGCGTCGCGTGGGTATTCTCGCTGGTCAGAAGCGTCCGCCCCATGGTCAGCGTGGCGGGGCCGATCGTCTCCTTGCGGTGGGCGAGGCGGCGGTACCGGTAGCAGAAGAGGCGACCCTCCGGTTCCGGCTCGTCGTTGGAGGTGCTGGAGACGATGGCCAGGTGGGCGAGGATGCTGGGCAGCGAGGCGATCGAGGGCCGGATGAAGCGCTCCCAGACGCCGCGGCCGTCGCGGAGCTCCGGGATGTTGGAGGGAGCGCGCGCGAGCGCCGCGACGAAGCCCGGCTCGAGCATGGGGCCGCCCGCCTCCTCCACGAGCTGCATGGCCCGCGCCGCGTAGCGCAGCACCTGCGTGGTCTCGATGCTGGAGATCTCGGAGAAGAACCAGCCGCAGGAGGTGAACATCATCAGGCGATTGCGCTGGGCCTCGAGGAGGCGCAGCGTCTGGACCTTCTTTTCCGGGTCGAGGAGGAGCCCCGGGGAGCGCTCGTGCTCGGCGAGGAAGGCGCGCACGTTGGCGGGGCTGCGGTCGAGGACCACGCGCACGTAGGCGTCGCGCGCCTCCCACGGATCGCGCAGCAGCCTATCGCCCTCGCGCTCGAAGTGCTCGTCGATCGCGGCGGCGAGTTCCTCCAGCGCCCTGCGGAGCGGCTCGCGCCAGCGCTGGTGCCAGCCGGGCTGTCCCGAGGAGTTGCAGCCGCAGTCGGTGCGCCAGCGCGAGACGCCGTGGGCGCAGCTCCAGCTGCTCGGCTCGATCAGCCGGACCGCGTGGGTGGGCGGGCATTCGGCGAGGAAGGCGCCGAAGTTGGTCAGCCGGATCCCGCGCGACTCGGCGAGGCGGATCGCGCCGGCCAGCGCCTCGTCGCCGCCCTTCTTGTGGTGGCCGAAGGTCTCGCCGTCCACCGCCACCGAGAGGATCTGCACGTGGTTGCGCGAGGAATCGAAGCCGCTCTCGAGGCGGTCGAGCAGGCCGCGGGCGGAGGCGAGACCGTCCTCGAAGGCGAGCGTCTTGGCGATCGGCCCGTCGTAGAAGAAGACGACGATGCGCTGCCCGGAGGGGAGTTCCACCCAGTAGGGACGGGTGGGATCGATGCGGCCGCCCTCCACCGAGGTCCAGCCGTCGCGGTCGAGCCTGCGCACCTGGCTCGCCTGGTAGGGCGAGAGGATGGTGAAGCGGATCCCCTCGGCGGCGAGGATCTCGAGGGTCTCGGTGTCGACCGCCGTCTCGGGCAGCCACATCCCCTCCGGCCGCCGGCGGAAGCGGTGCACGAAGTCGGCGATCCCCCACCGCACCTCCGTCGCCTTGTCGCGGCGGGAGGCGAGGGGGAGGATGGAATGGTGGAAGGCCTGGGCGATGGCGTTGCCGTGGCCGTTGCGCCAGGTGATGGAATCGGCATCCGCGTCGAGGATGGCGCGGTAGACGTTGGGGGCGGCGCGCTCCATCCAGCTGAGGAGGGTCGGGCCGAAGTTGAAGGAGATGGAGCGATAGTTGTTGACCACCTCCGTGATCCGCCGGTACTCGGTGAGGATGCGCGCGGCGGCGTTCGGCCCGTAGCACTCGGCGGTGATCCGCCCGTTCCAGTCGTGAAAGGGGGCCGCGGAATCCTGCTCCTCCACCTCCTCCAGCCACGGGTTCTCCCGGGGAGGTTGGTAGAAGTGGCCATGGATGCAGAGAAAGCGCTCTTGCATGGAGGCTGCCCGGCCCCCGAAGCTATGCAGCCTCCGCTAGCTTCGGGACACCGCGGGCGGGGCGTCGGGGACGGGGAGCCCTCCGCGCGGGCGGCCGCGCACGCGGTCGCGCGGCGCGAGGACGGCGCCGCGGCGGCGCCGGGGCGGCGCATCCCGCGGGCCGGGGCGGCCTCGCGCGGCGCGCGACGTCGACTCAGCGCACCTCGACGACCGGTCCCTGGAAGAGGAGGTTGAGGCGGTCGCGCAGCTCGTCGGAGGGCGCCACCCGGTGGTCGCGGAGGCGCAGCCGGGCCACGGTTCCCTCGGGAAGGCGGATCATCACCTCCACCGGGAGGTGGCCGGGATGGCTTTCGAGGAGCTTGCGGGCGCGCGCCAGCCGCTCCTCGCTGACCTGTCCGGCCTCGAGACGCAGCGTCAGGCGCGAGGCCGTCTGGGCGCGGACCTCCGCCAGCGGCACGATGTCGTCGGCGATGAGCTCGGCGACCGGGTTTTCCTCGTCCCGCCCGTTGATCTGGACGGTGCCGGTGACGAGGAGCGGCTCGTCGCCCTCGAGCAGCGGCTGCCAGACCTCGAAGCCCCCCTCGCGCCGCGGCTCGCCCTCGCGGCCGGGGGCGGCGCGCCTCGGCCCCGAGAAGCAGATCACCTCGATGGAACCGGTCAGGTCCTCGAGGGTGGCGAAGCCCATCAGCCGGCCGGACTTCGTGGGGCGGGTGCGCAGCGCCGAGGGCACGCCGACGATGCGCACCGTCTCGCCCGCCTTGCCGCGCGAGAGCAGGGTGGCGATGTCGCAGGTGGCGTAGCGGCGGATCTCCTCGGCGTAAGGATCCAGGGGATGCCCGGTCACGTAGAAGCCGAGGGTCTCCTTCTCCCCGGCGAGCATCTCCTTTTCCGTCCAGGGCTCGCACTCGACGTAGGGGCCGTCCTTGCCCGGCTCGGCGGAGGAGCCGGAGCCGCCCCCGCCACCCAGCAGGCCGAAGAGGGAGGCCTGGCCGATGGCGCGGTCGCGCTGGGCCGCCTGGCCGCGCTCCAGCGCCTTGTCGATCGAGGCGAAGAGCACCCAGCGCGGCACGCCGACGGAATCGAAGGCGCCGCAGCGGACCAGGCACTCGATCACCTTCCGGTTCACCCGCCGCAGGTCGACCCGCTCACAGAAGTCGAAGAGGCCGCGGAAGGGCCCGTCCTGGCGCGCCTCGAGGATCGCCTCGATGGCCGACTCGCCCACGCCCTTGATGCCGCTCAGGCCGAAGCGGATGGTCGATCCCTTGCCGTGGAAGGAGAAGGCGCTGGCGTTGATGTCGGGCGGCAGGACCTCGATGCCGCGCGCCTTGGCGTCGGCGATGTGGGCGACGAGCTTGTCGGTGCGGTCGGCGTCGCTCGTCAGCAGCGCCGCCATGAACTCGGCGGGGTAGTGGCACTTCAGCCACGCCGTCTGCATGGTGATGACGGCGTAGGCGGCCGAGTGCGAGTTGTGCACGACGATGCCGTCGGCGACGAAGTTGTGGGTCTCGTCGACGGTGAGGTCGTAGGTCATCTGCTCGCCGCGCGGCTCGATCGCCACGACCTCGTCCCAGTGGATCTGCGCGCTCTCCTCCCGCTCGCGCGGGCGGGCGAGGATGTGGGCCGAGAGGGCCCTGCGCTCCTCGTTCCGCCCCAGCACGTGGGGAACGATGCGGTGGTAGAAGCGCTCCAGGTTGGCCCCGCCGAGGACGCGCACCTTGTAGCCGTGCTGCACGGGCCTGACGGCGGCGACGATGCCGAGACGGCAGAGCAGGTGCTGCACGTCTAGGGCCATCTCCTCGCTGTCGACGAGCAGGCGCGGCGTCGCGGAGAGCGTGCCCCTCGCGCTCCAGAGCCGGCCGAGCAGAAGCTCGAGATCGCCATCGGCGAGGGTGAAGACCTCCTCGGGGATCCGCCGGCCGCCGTTGCCAACGCCCAGGGCGCGGGCCCAGGCGACGAAGCCGCATTCCTCCGCGGGCTGCAGCCGGGCCGCCGTCGCTCCCCCGATCGCGCTCTCGCGCGCGAAGGCGGCGGGGCAGCGGATGCGCACGCCCAGGCCGTACCGCTCCACCGCGGAGTAGGCGAAGCAGCGCGCCGCGTACGCGAAGTCCTCCGCCAGCGCCTCGGATTCGAACTCCAGGACAAACCCGCTCCCGTCCTCGGCGGGCGGCGCGGAGAGCAGCGCGGCGAGGGCGACGATCTGGTGCCGCGGCCAGTGTCGGCCCTTCTCCAGGGGAAGGACGGCGGGGGTGGCGATGGCCTCGCCGGGGCGGAGGTCCTGCAGCCACTTCCATCCGGAGGGCGTGAGGAAGGGGTGGTTGCCCGTGGCGACGATGCGCTTGCCGAGGGCGGTGCGCAGCTCGAAGACGGGCTTCACCCCGTTTTCGACGACGTCGGTGACCTTGCGGGCGACGATGCGGCCTTCCCTTTCGTGCAGCGACAGCGTCTCGATCCCGCCACCGCGCTCGAAGAGTTCCTTGACCGTCATCCGCCGCCCGGTGGCCGCGTCGACGACGCGGGTATCGCCGACCACGCACTTGTTGAAGCCGTAGGCGGCGAATTTCTCCATCAGGTCGAAGATCTCGCCGGCGAGCTTCTCGTCGATGCCCCTCGCCTTCGCGCCCTCGATGAAGCCCGCGCGCTCCTTCTGCATCACCTCGGGCTTCTTCTTGCCCATGGCGCGGCGGAGCAGGTCGGCGCGGCCCAGCGAGTAGCCGCCCATCACCTGGGCGATCTGCATCACCTGCTCCTGGTAGACGATGACGCCGTAGGTGGGGCGGAGGATGGGCTCGAGGTCCGGGTGCGGGTAGGTGACCTTCTGCCGCCCGTGCTTGCGGTCGATGAAGTCGTCGATCATGCCCGAGCCGAGGGGGCCGGGGCGGTAGAGGGCCACCGCGGCGACGATGTCCTCGAAGCAGTCGGGCTTGAGCTTGCGCAAAAGCTCGGTGAAGCCGCTGGACTCGAGCTGGAAGACGCCCTGCGTGTCGCCCCGCGAGATCATCTGGTAGGTGGCGGGGTCGTCCAGCGGGATGCGATTCGGGGTGAGGTTCGCCTCCGGATGGTTCTCGTTGATCATCCGGATGGCGTTGTCGATCACGGTCAGCGTCTTGAGGCCGAGGAAGTCGAACTTGACCAGGCCCGCGGCCTCGACCTCGTCCTTGGCGAACTGGGTGACGAGGACCTTCTCGCCCGCCGGCTGGTAGACGGGTACGTACTCCCAGAGCGGCTTGTCGGCGATCACCACGCCGGCGGCGTGCATGCCCGCCTGGCGGTTGAGGCCCTCCAGCGCCCGGGCGATCTCCACCACCTCGCGGATCTTCGGATCCGACTCCACGCGCTCGCGCAGGCGCGGGTCGATCTCCAGGGCCTTTTCGATGGTGGCGGGCTTGCCGTCGATGAGGTTGGGGATGTTCTTGGTCAGCTCGTTCGACTCGGAAAAGGAAAGGCCGAGGACGCGGGCCACGTCCTTGATCGCGCTCTTGGCCGAGAGCTGACCGAAGGTGATGATCTGGCCGACGTTGAGCTCGCCGTACTTGCGGGTGACGTAGTCGATCACCTTCTCCCGGCGCGTCTGGCAGAAGTCGACGTCGAAGTCGGGCATGGAGACGCGCTCGGGGTTGAGGAATCGCTCGAAGAGCAGGCCGTAGGGGATCGGGTCGATGTCGGTGATGCGCAGCGCGTAGGCCACCAGCGATCCGGCGCCCGATCCGCGGCCGGGGCCCACCGGGATCCCGTTCTGCTTCGCCCAGTTGATGAAGTCCTGGACGATGAGGAAGTAGCCGGAAAAGCCCATGCGCTGGATGACCTCGATCTCCAGCTCCAGGCGCTTCCGGTACTCGTCCTTGTCGATGGGGTAGCGCCCCTCGAGCTCCTTGAAGCGCTGGTCGAGGCCGGTCCGCGCCAGGTGGGCGAGGTAGGAGTCGTTGTCGAATCCCTCGGGCACCTGGAACTGGGGCAGGTGGACCTTGCCGAGCTCGAGCTCGACGTTGCAGTTCTCGGCGATGCGGACCGTGTTCCACACCGCCTCGGGGACGTCGGAAAAGTAGGCGAGCATCTCCTCTGGGCTCTTGATGTAGAGCTCGGAGGTCTCCTGGCGCATGCGCTTCGGGTCGTCGTAGGTGCGACCCTGAGCGATGCACATGAGGAGCTCGTGCGCCTTTGCGTCCTCGCGCCGCACGTAGTGCGCGTCCGCGGTGGCCACCAGCGGGATGTCCAGGTCGCGGGAAAGCTCCTTGATGCGCTCGTTGGCCGCCACCTGGTCGGGCATTCCGTTCGACTGGATCTCCAGGAAGAAGTGGCCGGGCTCGAAGATCTCCTTGTACTCGAGCGCGGCGCGGCGGGCGCCGTCCATGTCTCCCTGGCGGGCGAGCGAGGTGACCTCGCCGCCCAGGCACGCCGTCAGCCCATACAGGCCCCTGGAGTGCTTGGCGAGGAGCTCCTTGTCGATGCGCGGGTGGTAGTAGTGCCCCTCCAGGTAGCCCATGGAGACGAGGTAGCGCAGGTTCCGCCACCCCTCCTCGTTCTTGGCCAGGAGCACCAGGTGGTGGGCCACGCGCTCGGTGCGGTCCTTGCGCCCCTTGGGGCCGGCCACGTAGGCCTCGCAGCCGAAGATCGGCTTGATCCCCGCGTCCTTGGCTCGCTTGTAGAAGTCGATCGCGCCGAAGAGGTTGCCGTGGTCGGTCACCGCGACCGCGCGCATCCCCTTGGCGCGGACCGTCTCCACCAGGTCCGGCATCCGGATCGCGCCGTCCAGCAGGGAGTAGAGGGTGTGCAGGTGGAGGTGGACGAAGTCTGCGCCAGCCATGGGTCGAGCCTTACCATATCGGTCCGACGATCCCTACCGGGCCGGTCGGGAGGGCTCCGGCCGGACCAGGGGAACGTCCCGAACGGGCGCCTTGCGCGCCTCGGGATCTTCGTAGTGCCACCATTCCTTGCGGATGGCGCGGAAGCCCTCCGCCTCCATCGCCGCCTTCAGGCGGGCCCGGTTTCGCTTCTGCTCCTCGGTCGCCCCCTCGTAGGAATGCCAGGCGCGATCGGAAAGCTCGTCGAAATCGGTGGGCATGGGAAGCGGCTCGCCTTCGGGCGAGGCCAGGGTGAGGTCCACCGCGCCGCCGCGATTGTGGACGCTGCCGGGCCGGGGCGGGGCCACGTAGCCCCGGACGGGCATGATCTGCCAGAGGCGAAACTGCACCGAATGCGGCCGGTAGCAGTCGAAGACGCGCAGCCTCGTTCCATCCTCCTCGCGCAGCCGCTTCGCCACTCGCGCGAGCTTCTCGGCCGTGGGGCGAAGCAGGAGACAGCGCGCCTTCTCGGGGTAGACCGGCTCGCCGAAGAGGTTGTCATCGGTGGCGTAGCGGAGGTCGAGGACGAGGTCCGGGATCAGGGCCTGCACGTCCACCAGCTCCAAGGCGGGCGCCTGCCCCCTTTCCGGTCGCGTCGCCGCCGGGGCGGTGGCCGGCGCGCCCCTCGGCTTCGTCCCGGGCGTCGCCGGCGCGGCTTCAAAGCTCGCCGCGACCGGCCGAATCTCCGCCTCCGCTGCTGGCTCCGGCGCGGCTTCGTCCGGGGCCAGCAGGAGGATTCCGATGGCGAGCAGCCGGCGCATCAGCGCAGGAGGATGAAGGCGACGAGGTAGAAGAACCCCAGGGCGAGGGCGCCGCTTCCGATGGCCAGCGCCCGCCGATCGATGGCGGTGGCCTCGAGGATGCGGCGCGCCTCCTCGGCGCCCGGCCCCTCGGCCTCCACCAGCTCGCGGGCCAGCTCGCGCGCCC